>Ga0157372_10007444_pt1 | contig 11643 bp, 8 predicted proteins | sample C55metaG_FD_115307 | JGI IMG/M metagenome (GOLD analysis project Ga0157372, IMG submission 115307) | Corn rhizosphere microbial communities from Kellogg Biological Station, Michigan, USA - C5-5 metaG | ecosystem: Host-associated > Plants > Roots > Rhizosphere > Soil | place: USA: Michigan...
AGTGCAGCGTCGCATTCCGCAACCGCGACGTTGAGACGGTCGAGAATCCAGCGATCGGCGCGCGCGAGCCGCGAGTCCTGGATGTCGCTTACAGAAGCGACGGGCTCGTCACCAACCTTGGTGAGAAGGAAGCGTCCGATGTTCCAGAGCTTCGTCGCGAAATTGCGGCCTGGCGCGAACGAACGGTCCAGATCACCCGGATCGAGCACCAGGTCCGCACCCATGCCCATTCCCGAGATCACGGTGTAGCGCAACGCATCGGCACCATACAGACGCACGACGTCGAGCGGATCGATCCCGTTACCAAGTGACTTGGACATCTTCACATGGTTTGTATCGCGAACTGTTCCGTGCAGATAGATCGTGTGAAACGGTGCGTCGCCCATGAAGGCGTAACCGGCCATCACCATGCGCGCGACCCAGAAGAACAGAATCTCAGGCGCCGTAACGAGATCGTCGGTCGGATAGAACGCCCTGAGATCGGCTGCATCCGTGTTCGGCCAACCAAGCGTGGAAAACGGCCAGAGCCACGAAGAGAACCAGGTGTCGAGCACATCTTCATCCTGTCGGACCGGACCGCCACAATCAGGACACGATGTGACGTCCGTGCGGCTCACCGTCACACAGCCGTGATTCACGCAATACCAGACTGGAATGCGATGTCCCCACCAGAGCTGGCGGGAAATATTCCAGTCGCGAATCCCTTCCAGCCAGTTCACGTACACCGCTTCCCAGCGCTCCGGGAGGATGCGAATGCGCCCGGTGCGCACGCCCTCGAGTGCCGGCGCAGCAAGCTCGCGCATGCGCACGAACCACTGGTCCGACAGACGCGGTTCCACAACCGTTCCACAACGATAGCAATGTCGCACTGCGTGTTGATGTGCTTCGACCTTCGCGAGTGCGCCACTTTCCTTGAGCATCGCGACGATGCGGTCGCGCGCCTCGAATCGCTCCACGCCACGCAAGTCGGGCGGAACACGTCCCTCGGCGTCCGTAACGTTGTCGATGTTGCCTTCCGCCGTCATGATCACCGGCATCGGCAGCGCATGGCGCTTGCCAACTTCGAAATCGTTGGGATCGTGCGCGGGCGTGATCTTGACGACACCCGTGCCGAAGGCAGGATCGGCGTACGCATCCGCAATTATCGGAATCTCGATTCCGGCTATCGGGAGAATGACAGTCCTGCCGATCAGCGATGTGTATCGCTCGTCATCCGGATTCACCGCCAGTGCGACGTCGCCGAGCATCGTTTCGGGGCGCGTAGTTGCAACGGTGAGCCACTTGCCCGGCTCTCCCACGATCGCGTATCTGATGTGGTACAGCGAGCCCGCTTCCTCGTCGTGCTCCGCTTCCTCGTCGCTCAATGACGTGAGACAGCGCGGACACCAGTGGATGACGCGATGCCCACGGTAGATGAGCCCCCGCTCGTGCAGCTGCACGAAAGCTTCGCGCACCGCGACCGACAGCTCCGGCGACAGCGTGTACGCAGTGCGGGACCAGTCGCAGGACGCGCCGATCGATCGCAACTGTTCGAGGATCGCGCCGCCCGTGTCGGCGACGAACTCCATCGTGCGGGCGATGAATGCATCGCGACCGAGATCGAAGCGTGTCTTTCCCTCGCTCGCCAGCAACTTCTCCACGATGTTCTGCGTCGCGATGCCCGCGTGATCGGTGCCCGGGAGCCAGAGCATTTCGTCGCCGCACATGCGACGCCAGCGCGCGATCACGTCCTGGACGGTGTTGTTCAGCCCGTGGCCGACGTGCAGCACCGCGGTGACGTTTGGCGGCGGCATCACTATCGTGAAGGGCGTGCGATCTCCGCCGCTGCGAGTGGAGCGGGCGGCATCGGCCGTAAATGCATCGGCGGCGAGCCAGCGCTCATACCACTCGCGCTCGGTCGCCGCCGGATCGTACTGAGCTGGAATCTCAGCTGTCGGGGGCGTGGTCATTCAACGCCCAATTTAACGCCTGACGGTAGTGGCGCGCTCAGAACAGACGGTGAGATCGTGGCGTCGCATCGCGCGCCGCGATCTCACCAGGCCACTACGCGGCGGGCGGTGCCTCTTCGGGATTCGCCACGTTATCTGCCTTGGGAACGCCGCCCGGCGCCGCGGGCGAACCATCCGCGCGGCCGCGCTGCGACGGCGGTCGCTTGTGCCGTGCCACGATTTCGTCCACAGGCTCGGCTGCGGATCGATAGGCCTCGTCCTCGTTCATCCATTTGTCTTCCAGATTCGGCTTGGGATCCACGTTCCGGTCGGTCTCCGAGGAGTCGCCCTGGCGCTTCCGCCCCATTCCGACGCCCTGGCCCTCCCAGTGTGACTCTGTGAGGCGATCCTCGCCGGCGTCGTAACGGTCCGCCGCATCGTCCATCTGGTCTTCTTCAGATCGTACGGCAAGACGGTTGAGCACCGTACCGACTCCGGGGGTGCCACGGGCGACGGTCACGGCGTGCTCGGCCTCACTTGCCGCATACACCCATCCGGTAAGCTCGATGATCCCCTCGTCTATGGCGCCGATGTCGATCGCGCGCTCGCTCAGGATGGGATCGTTGTGATATGCCTCGAGGACGCGCTCCTCGAGCTCTTCGAGAGGCGATAACTCCTCCTCTTCGTCCTCGTCGGCGTCGTAGTCCTCTTCGTCGTATTCGTCATATTCGCTGGCGACGAACTCGTCTTCCTCCTGTGCGCCAAGCCGCTCGCGCAGCTTTGTGGCGAGAGCAGAGAAGCCGCCGAATTTCTGCGCGACCACGACGCCCGCGGCGATACCTGCCACCGCGCCGATCGCCAGATACACGAGACCCTCACCCGTGCTGGGGCGTTCATCCTGGTGACGGAAGCGCGGGAGGTCGCGCAACCTGTGGCGGAGGTTTTCCTCAAAGGATAGCTTACGCATACGCTCGATTAATTAGATGGTGTCGCATCATGAAGGCGGCAAGAAGAAGGCCACCCGGGCGAACTCTCAATCAGACGATTTCTTGCTAGAGCTAACGCTTCCCGACGGTTCCGTAAGATCCGTCCCCGAAGGTACGCTGCCATCAGAGGTAGTGGGATCCATTGGCGACCGCCTGCTACGGGCCGCAATCGCGGTTTCTGTGAACGGCGAGATCCAGGACCTGATGACGCCGCTCCGCAAGAGCGGGGCGTTCCGCGTGCTCACCGAGCGCGATCCGGAGGCCCTGCCTGTTCTGCGTCACTCGGCCGCGCACCTTCTCGCGACTGCCGTCCGGCGCGTCCGTCCGGATGCGCAGATCGGCTTCGGTCCATCGATCGAGGACGGGTTCTACTACGACTTCGGCGTCGACCATCCCTTCACTCCCGAAGATCTCGAAGCGTTCGAAAAGCAGATGCGCAAAATCGCATCCGAAAAATACCCCTTCGTCCGCGCAGAGCTTGATCGTGTGGCGGCCGAACGGGTGTTCCAAGGCGATCCGTTGAAACTCGAACGACTGTCCGAATTGCCCGACGGCGAGGTGATTTCCACCTATACCGACGGCCCTTTCACGGATTTGTGCCGAGGGCCGCACGTTCAGGATACGTCCTACCTCAAGCACTTCAAGCTGATGAGCACGGCGGGCGCGTACTGGCGCGGAGACGAAAAGCGCCAGATGCTCCAGCGTATCTATGGAACTGCCTGGTTCCGCAAGGAAGACCTGGACGCCTACCTCTATCGCATCGAGGAGGCGAAGCGGCGCGACCATCGCCGGCTGGGCAAGGAGCTGGACCTGTTCCAGTTCCATCCCATCGCGCCTGGTGCTGCATTCTGGACCAATCGCGGAACGATCATCTATAACGGCCTCGTTGACTTCATGCGCGGCAAGCTGCGCGTGGCCGGCTACGACGAAGTGAAGACGCCGCTGCTGTATCACAAGACGTTGTGGGAGCAGTCGGGGCACTGGGGCAAGTACAAGGAGAACATGTTCCTCGTCCTCGACAACGAGACGGGCGAGCATGACTTCTCGCTCAAGCCGATGAACTGCCCGTCGCATCACGTGCTGTACGGGAGCAGGAAGCACAGTTATCGCGAGCTTCCCGTCCGTTACGCGACGCAGGATGTGCTGCACCGCAACGAGATCTCCGGCGCGCTGTCGGGACTCACGCGCGTGCGTCAGTTCCAGCAGGACGATGCGCACATCTATCTCGCCGAATCGCAGATCACCGATGAGGTGAAGAGTCTGGTCGAGATGGTCAACGATTGCTACGGAGTGTTCGGGCTCAGCTACACGGCGAAGTTCGCGACGCGGCCCGGCCCCGAGTTTCGCGTAGGCACGGACGAGATGTGGGATCGCGCCGAGGAGTCGTTGCGCGCTGCGTTGATCAACACGGGACTACCGTATGAACTCAAGGAAGGTGACGGCGCATTCTACGGTCCCAAGATCGACTTCGACGTAACCGATTCCATCGGTCGTCAGTGGCAGCTCGGCACGATTCAGCTCGATTACGCGAACCCCGAGCGCTTCGAGCTGAGCTATACGGGCGAGGATAACCAGCCGCACCGGCCGGTCATCATTCACCGTGCCATTCTGGGATCGTTCGAGCGTTTCATCGCGATTCTGATCGAGCACTTCGCGGGCGCGTTCCCGCTCTGGCTCGCGCCGGAGCAGGTGCGCATAGTGCCGATTTCCGACGCACAGTTCGAGGCGGCGCGCGCGGTACGGGACGCGCTGGTCGAGGCCGGCGTGCGCGCGCATCTGGATGACCGCAACCAGACCCTGAACTACAGGATCCGCGAGGCTGAAACGCTCAAGATCCCATACATGGCGGTTGTCGGAGGTCGGGAAGCCGAGCAGGGGAGCGTTGCCGTACGAACACGCGGCGCGGGGAGCAAGCAGGAAGTCACTCCGCTGGCTGACTTTGTAAGGCGCGTGCAATCCGAGATCGCTTCACGGTCGCTCACGCCGTGATTTCGCGCGTTCGCGGCGTCGGCGCGCGTTGTTGGGGAAAATCCGGAGCATTCCGATTAGCTTTCCACCCATGTCAGACCTCAGCCGCCAACCAGTAATCGTATCGGCCGCCAGGACGCCTATCGGGCGTTACCTGGGCGGCCTTGCACCACTTTCAGCCACGGACCTCGGCGCGATCGCCATACGTGCCGCCCTTTCCCGAGCGGGTGTTTCACCCGCGGACGTCGGGAACGTGATCATGGGCAACGTTCTTCAAGCCGGAGTCGGTCAGGCGCCGGCGCGACAGGCAGCGCTCAAGGCAGGGCTCCCCGGAACCGTATCGGCCCTCACCGTCAACAAGGTATGCGGATCGGGCCTCGAGGCGGTGATGCTCGCGGCTGCGTCGATCAAGGCCGGCGACGAGCAGGTCGTCGTTGCGGGCGGGATGGAGTCGATGTCCAACACGCCTTACTACGTGAGCGGATACCGCGGCGGTGTGAAGTTCGGCGATCAGACGATGGTCGATGGATTGATAAAGGATGGTCTGTGGTGCTCGTTCTGCGACGTGCACATGGGCAGCCACGCGGATTACACCGCGCGCAAGGCAAACGCGACGCGCGAGGATCAGGACGTGTTCGCGGCGCTGTCGCACTCCAAGGCGGTTGCTGCGATCGAGGCCGGAAAGTTCAAGGCCGAAATCGTTCCTGTCGAGATCGCGGGGCGCAAGGGAACCACGACCATCGATACGGACGAGGGTCCACGCAAGGACACCACTGTCGAATCACTCGCGAAGCTGCGTCCTGCATTTCCCGTCAAGGGCAAGAGCGACGAGCTGACCGTGACTGCGGGTAACGCGTCGACGCTGAACGATGGTGCCGCCGCGGTGGTCGTCGTGAGCGAGCAGTTCGCGATCGATCACAAGCTCGAGATCCTCGCACGCATCACGGGTTACGCGACCGGCGGTGGCGAGCCGCAGGATCTATTCTTCGCGCCGATCGTCGCTGTCGAGAAGCTGATGGCGAAGACAGGTGCCAAGATCGGCGACTACGATCTGATCGAAGCGAACGAGGCGTTCGCATCCCAGTCGATCGCGGACGCTCGCGGGCTTGCCTGGGACACCGCTCGCGTCAACGTGAACGGCGGCGCCATTGCACTGGGCCATCCTCTCGGTGCGAGCGGCGCGCGAATTCTCACGACGCTTCTCTACGCTCTCAAGGATCGTGGCAAGCGAACCGGGCTCGCGACGTTATGCCTCGGCGGTGGGAACGCCGTCGCAATGAGCGTAGAGCGGCCGAGCTGATTGTTGGACGCGCGATCTCTCGTATTTGCTTCTCAGTCAGAACGAAAGCTTCGCGCTCCGTGGCGCATTCTCATTTTCCTGATCGTGTGGGTCGCGGTGACGCTGGTCGCCGCGGCACTCGCACAGGGATTCCAGGGAGCCGCGTTCGCGAGCGTGCGCACGATCCTGTATTACTGGATCGATTTCCTGGCGATTCTCGTCGCAACGTTCGTATCGCTGCGGTGGGTGGATGGTGCCGACTGGAATTTCGTGCGCTTCGGCCGTTCGTCGTCCCAGCCGGCGTTGCTGACCAGTGGTTTTCTCATGGGGATGATCGCGATCGGCGCTCCGTGTGTCGTGTTGCTGGCCTTGCACGAGCTGCGCATCGTTCCAGCGCCCGAAGGGAATTGGGCCGTCGCAGCGGCGCAGATGGCGCTCTTTCTTCTTCCTGCCGCCGCGGCGGAAGAGCTGTTGATGCGTGGCTACATATTCGCGGTCTTGCGCGAGACGGTGGGATGGAAAACGACGCTCGTTGCGACGAGTATTGCATTCGGGCTGTTACATCTTCGCAATCCCGGTGCAGATCCCGAGTCGATCACAGCAGTGATCATCGCGGGATTTTTTCTTGGTACGATACTGCTGGTCACGGAGAGCCTGTACGCCGCGTGGATGGCTCACTTTGCGTGGAACCTGACCATGGCTGCGGGTCTTCACACCGCAGTGAGCGGTCTGGGCGTGACCGCGCCGAACTATCACGTGATAGACAACGGACCGGACTGGCTCACCGGAGGATCATGGGGTCCGGAAGGCGGGGTGGCGGCCGCATTGGGCATGTTCGTATTTCTGTTCTACCTGCACGGACGGTATCGCGAGCGCTTGCAGGGTGAAGCGCTTCAGAATCGATAAAATGCATCCCCGCGTTCGCGGGAATGACGATCGGATCGAACTGCAAGAGGATCATGTAAATGAGTGAGAAGATCGCCGTAATCGGCGCTGGTCAGATGGGAAACGGGATCGCGCACGTCTTCGCCGCGGCCTCGTTCCCCGTCACAATGATCGACGTGGCACAGAGCGCGCTCGATCGTGGAAGAGCGACGATCGAGAAGAATCTCGACCGCCAGCTGAAGAAGGGAACCATCGATCAGGCCGCGAAGGATGCGACGTTGTCCAACGTCACGCTCGCGACCGACCTCGCGGCTGCGAGTGACGCGTCGCTGATCGTCGAGGCTGCGACAGAGAATGTCGCGCTCAAATACAAGATCTTCACCGATCTCGACAAGCTCGCAAGACCAGACGCAATTCTCGCGACCAACACGAGCTCCATCTCCATAACGGAGATTGCGGCGAAGACCGGGCGTCCGGAAAAGGTCGTCGGGATGCACTTCATGAATCCGGTCCCGGTGATGAAGCTGGTCGAGATCATTCGCGGTCTGGCGACGTCGGACGAGACCACGGCGAAGGTCGTTTCACTTGCCAGCGCGCTCGGCAAGACGCCAGTAGAGGTGAGCGATTATCCCGGGTTTGTCGCGAATCGGATCCTCATGCCGATGATCAACGAAGCAGTGTATTGCGTGATGGAGGGTGTGGGCACGCCCGAAGCTATCGACACGGTGATGCAGCTCGGAATGAACCATCCCATGGGCCCGCTCACTCTCGCTGACTTCATAGGACTCGACACTTGTGTCGCGATCCTGGAGGTCATGCACGACGGACTTGGCGATCCAAAGTATCGCCCCTGTCCTCTGCTGAAGAAGTACGTCGCGGCCGGCTGGCTGGGACGCAAGACCGGACGCGGATTCTACAAGTATGCTTGATCTCTTTCCGCTGACCGAAGAACAGCGCGAGATACAGCGCGTAGCGCGCGACTTCGCCGCAGCGGAGATCGTCCCGTACTCCAAACAGTGGGACGCCGATTCGTACTTCGAGCCGACGCTCGTCAAGAAGCTGGGCGATCTCGGATTCCTCGGCATGTTGACCGCCGAGGAATACGATGGACTCGCGCTCGATACGGTTACATATCTCGTGGCACTCGAAGAGATCGCTGCTGCGGACGCGTCGGTCGCGGTAATGATGAGCGTTCACAACTCACTTCCGACGCAGATGCTGTCGAGTTTCGGGAGTGAGGAGCAGAAGCAGCGATTCCTCAAGCCGATGGCGCGCGGCGAGCTGCTCGGCGCATTCGCACTTTCGGAGCCGGAGGCGGGATCGGACGCTGCAGCACTTTCAACGCAAGCCGTTCGCGACGGCGATGAGTGGATTCTCAACGGAACCAAGGCGTGGGTCACGAGCGGGCCATATGCCGGCGTGATTCTAGTTCAGGCGCGCACGGACACGGCCGACAATCGGAAAGGCGGCCGCGGAATCGGGGCGTTCATCGTGACGCCTGACATGCCCGGATTTCACGTGGGCAAGAAGGAAGACAAGATGGGGCTCCGCGCCTCGCCGACCGTCCAGCTCGTTCTGGACGGACTGCGCGTCCCGAGCGCGAATCTGCTCGGCGATCCATCGATGGGCTACGTTTACGCAATGCGCTCGCTCAACGCGGGACGACTCGGAATCGCGGCCCAGGCACTCGGGATAGCACGTGCAGCGTTCGAAGCTGCAGTTGCATACGCGTCCGAGCGCCGGCAGTTCGGTGAGCCCATCAAGGACTTTCAGGCAATCCAGTTCAAGTTGTCCAACATGGCGACGCGCATCTCGGCAGCGCGCGCGCTACTCTACGCGGCTGCGCGCGCCAAGGATGCGAATGCATCGAGCGCAAAGCAGGCTGCGTCAATGGCCAAGCTCTTCGCGAGCGAAACGGCCATGTGGGTCACCACCGAGGCAGTTCAGGTCTTTGGCGGTTATGGTTACGTCAAGGACTATCCGGTGGAAAAGCTGTTCCGCGACGCGAAGATCACGGAGATCTACGAAGGCACGTCGGAAATTCAACGCATCGTCATAGCACGGGAGCTTTACGCATGAAGCTGTTCGAAACAATCGCTGAAATGGGCCACGAGCAGTTAGTCGTGTGCTCGGATCCGTCGTCCGGATATCGCGGGATCATCGCGATCCACAACACGACGCTGGGCCCCGCACTCGGTGGCACTCGCTTCTGGAGCTATGCGAGCGACGAGGAGGCGATAACCGATGCGCTGCGCCTCGCGCGCGGCATGACCTACAAGAACGCCGTTGCCGGCCTCAATCTGGGCGGGGGCAAGTCGGTCATCATCGGTGACAATCGCACCGCGCGACGCGAGATGATCTTCCGTGCACACGGACGGTTCGTCGAGAGCCTCGGCGGCCGTTACGTGACCGCCGAAGACGTCGGCACGAGCACGTCCGACATGGACTTCGTCCACATGGAGACGGACTACGTCGCGGGGCTGGCTGGCAAGTCGGGGGACCCGTCGCCCGTTACGGCACACGGCGTATTTCGCGCGATTCAGGCGTCCGCGATGTACCGCTGGGATTCGGACGATCTGGAGGGAAAGACGGTCAGCATTCAGGGCTGCGGCAACGTCGGCCGTCACCTCGCGAAGGCTCTGGACAAGGCGGGCGCGAAGGTGATCGTCTCCGACATCGATCCGGATCGTGTGGCATGGGTGTTGGCTGAGACCAACGCAACCGCAGTCGAAGGCGATGCGATCTATTCGGTCGAGGCAGACATCTTCGCACCCTGCGCGCTCGGCGGAATCATCAACGATGCGACCATTCCCAAGCTCAAGGTCGAGGTCGTTTCCGGAGCCGCCAACAATCAGCTGCTGGAAGAGCGTCACGGCGACATGCTGCAGGAGCGTGGCATTCTGTACGCGCCCGACTACGTTGCGAACGCTGGTGGCGTGATCAACGTGTACAGCGAGCTGGCCGGCTGGGACGCGAAGCGCTCCTTCCGCAAGGCGGACGAGATCTACGACACCATACTCGGCGTCTTCGAGATCGCCCGTACGGATGGGATCCCGACGTATCGCGCAGCCGACAGGCTCGCCGAGCGGCGGCTACAGGCTGTAAATTCAATGATGCGCACGTGGCCGCAGTGGCCGCGCAAGTCGTGAGGTAGTAGGGTAGGCAGGTGTGGCTCGATAATCTCGTCCGCCAGCGTGGATCACCCGGTCCACGCTGGCACGGCGAGCTGTTCCGTCCGTTTTCCAGAGGGTGTAGTCGAGATGAGCGTATCCACCATGCCGGCAACCGGCGAGCTGAGTGCGGTCTGGGACTTCGATCCCGACATCGCACGTCTGATCATCGAAGAGACCGAGCGCCAGCGCCACGGTCTCGAGCTCATTGCGAGCGAGAACTTTGTTTCGCTCGCAGTCCTGCAGGCGATGGGAACGCCGCTTACCAACAAGTACGCAGAAGGACTTCCCGGCAAGCGCTACTACGGTGGCTGCGAAGTGGTGGATCGCGTCGAACAGATCGCGATCGACCGCGCGAAGAAGCTGTTCGACGCCGAGCACGCGAACGTGCAGCCGCACTCGGGCGCACAGGCAAATGCCGCGGTATATCTCGCCTTCCTCAAGCCGGGCGACCTGGTGCTGGGCCTGGATCTGTCGCAGGGCGGGCATCTCACGCACGGATCGCCGGTCAATTTCTCGGGTCTGTTGTACAACGCGATTCACTATGGTGTGAACGACGCTGGTTACATCGATTACGACATGCTTCGCTCGATTGCGCGCGAGCGCCGTCCGAAGATGATCATCGCTGGTGCGAGCGCGTACGCGCGCACGATCGATTTCGCCGCATTCGCCGACATCGCGCAGGAGATCGGGGCGAAGCTGTTCGTCGACATGGCGCACATTGCCGGGCTTGTCGCAACCGGGCTGCATCCGTCGCCGATTCCATATGCGGACGCCGTCACCACGACCACGCACAAGACGCTGCGTGGTCCGCGCGGAGGTCTCATCCTGTGCAAGGCGGAGCACGCGAAGGCGATCGACAAGGCGATGTTCCCGGGAACGCAGGGTGGCCCGCTCGAACACGTCATAGCGGCGAAGGCAGTTGCACTCAAGGAAGCTCTGGATCCTTCATTCGCGACGTACTGCGCGCAGATCATCGCGAATGCACAGACCCTCGCCGGCGCGCTCGCCGATCGCGGCATGGACATTGTGTCCGGTGGCACAGACACGCACCTCATGCTGGTCGATCTGCGCAATCGCGGGCTGACCGGCAAGGTGCTGGAGCAGGCACTGGACCGCGCCGCGATCACCGTCAACAAGAACACAGTTCCGAAGGAAACGCAGTCGCCATTCGTGACGAGCGGAATCCGCATCGGAACGCCGGCGGTCACGACGCGTGGAATGCGCGAGGCCGAGATGCGGCAGATTGCAGGGCTGATCGATCGCGTTGCGAAGGCGCCGGAAGATGCGGCGGTGTCGAGCGCAGTTCGGGCAGAAGTGCGCGCGCTCACGGATCGCTTCCCGTTGTATCCGGGAAGCTTTGCCGAAAGGGACGACGCCTGATGGCGGATCTCGCGTTTCGCGATGGCGTGATGGAGCAGATTCGG
>Ga0157372_10007450_pt1 | contig 11640 bp, 14 predicted proteins | sample C55metaG_FD_115307 | JGI IMG/M metagenome (GOLD analysis project Ga0157372, IMG submission 115307) | Corn rhizosphere microbial communities from Kellogg Biological Station, Michigan, USA - C5-5 metaG | ecosystem: Host-associated > Plants > Roots > Rhizosphere > Soil | place: USA: Michigan...
CGACTCGCTGTACGTCGTGCTCAACAAGGCCATCAACGAGACGCTGCCGCGCTCGGTGCTGACCCATGTCACGGTCGCGGCGGCCACGCTGTCGCTGCTGCTCTTCGCCGGCGAGGTGATCCGTCCGTTCTCGTGGATCATGCTGTTCGGTATCGTCACCGGCACCTTCAGTTCGATCTACATCGCGGGGCCGGTGCTCCTCTGGATCGAGCATCGGTGGCCGCGTCCGCACGGCGAGCGCCGCCCCGTCATGGCGCCGTCGGCCGCCACGCCGCGGCCGGCGCCGCGGGCCACTGCCGGCGTGCGGTGACCAACGCTCGCTGCTCGACTTCTTCACCGAACCGCCGCCCTGCGCGGCGGTTCGTGCTTGCATGATGTTCATCGACAGTCACGTCCACCTCGCCGATCCGGCGTTCGACGATGATCGTGCTGATGTGGTCGACCGGGCTCGAGCGGCGGGTGCGGTGGCACTCGTCTGCATCGGCGAGTCGCTCGATGCGGCCCGGCGAGCCGGCGATCTTGCCATGCAGTATCCCGGCTTCTGTCACTACACGGTCGGCGTGCATCCGCACGACGCGGCTGACTTCGTGGCCGATCGGGACATCGCCGCCGTCCGCGCCGAACTTGCGCGCGGCGCGGTCGCGGTCGGCGAGTGCGGTCTCGATTACCACTACGATCACTCGCCTCGCGATCGCCAGCGCGAAGCGTTCGCGGCGCAGCTGGCCATCGCCCATGAGTGCGGCCGTCCAGTCGTCGTCCACACCCGTGAGGCGGAAGACGACACCCGTGCCATGATCGTCGAGGCAGGCCGAAGCGGCGTGCGAGGCGTCCTGCATTGCTTCACGGGGTCGCGGGAACTCGCCAGTGCCGCGCTCGATGTCGGCTGGTACATCTCCTTCAGCGGCATCGTGACGTTCCGCAAGTGGACCGACGACGCGCTCGTACGCCTCGTCCCCGAGGATCGACTGCTCGTCGAGTCGGATGCTCCGTATCTCGCGCCCGTGCCGCACCGCGGCCGCCGCAACGAGCCGTCGTTCGTTCCCCGCACCGTCGAGCGTGTTGCCGCGATCCGTGGCGATCCGGTCGAGACGCTCGCGGAGGTGACAATCGCGAACGCGCGGTGCCTGTTCGGACTGGCGTAGCACTGGCCTCGCGCTAGAATCCGCGATGGGTGCGGCACCAGCGCGCGCACCCTCCACCGTTCGCCGAGGAGTTCGCCTTGTCGCAGACCGTGCATACTGATCAGGCACCCGCCGCCATTGGTCCCTACTCCCAGGGCATCGTAGCCAACGGCGTCCTTTACACAGCCGGACAGATCGCGCTCGATCCGGCCTCCGGGCAGGTGGTGCCGGGCGACGTCGTTGCGCAGACCGAGCAGGTCTTCCGCAACCTCGCGGCAATTCTCGCCTCCGCCGGCGCCACGTGGGCGGATGTCGCGAAGACGACGGTCTACCTGATGGACATGGCGGATTTCCCGCGGATGAACGACGTGTATGCGCGCGTCATGGGTGACGCTCGCCCCGCCCGTTCCACCGTGCAGGTGGCTGGACTGCCCCGTGGCGTGCGCGTCGAGATCGACCTCATCGCCGTGCTCCCCACTGCGCGCTGAGGCGCGCTCACTCTCACCCACACCTGAATGTCCACGAGCAGAACGCGCGAGGAGCTCTTCCGCCTGACGAGCTTCGCGCGCTGCGCCGGTTGAGCTGCCAAACTGGGTCCGGGTGACCTGGCGCAGGCGCTGAGTGGCGTGCCCGTGCACGCCGATCCCCGCCTCCTCGTCGGACGCGAAAGCTTCGACGATGCGGGGATCTTTGTCGTGCGCGATGATCTCGCCCTCGTCCAGACCGTGGACTTCTTCGCCCCGATCGTCGACGACCCGTACGATTTTGGCCGCGTCGCCGCCGCCAATGCGCTGTCGGACGTGTATGCGATGGGTGGAGAGCCGCTCACCGCCCTCGCCATCGTCGGCTTTCCCTCCGGACGTCTTCCGCTCGAGGTACTCACGGACATCCTGCGCGGCGCGCACGACACGGTGCACGACGCCGGCGCGGTCGTTGTCGGCGGGCACTCGATCATCGATGAGGAGCTGAAGTTCGGGCTCAGCGTCACCGGGCAGGCCGATCCCCGTCGTCTGCTCCGCAACAGCGACGCGTGTATGGGCGATGTGCTGGTGCTCACCAAGCCGCTTGGCACCGGCCTGCTCGCCACAGCCGCCAAGGCGGAGACGCTGGGGGGGCCGGCACTGGAAGCGCTGTACGCCACCATGCGCACGCTGAATCGGGATGCCAGTCGTGCTGCGCTTGCGTGCGGCATCCGCTGCGCCACCGACATCACCGGCTTCGGCCTCCTCGGCCACGCCTCGCACGTCGCACGCGCCAGCGGCGTCACCCTGCGGTTCATTGGTTCATCGCTGCCGGAACTGCCGGGCGCCAGGCAACTCTGGCGTGACGGTACCCGTACCGGCGGCGCCGAGCGAAACGAACGATTTGTCGGCCCACTCGCCAGCTGGGCGGGCGCCGATCCGGCTGACATCGCGCTCGCCCTCGATCCGCAGACATCGGGGGGACTGCTGCTCGCCGTGCCGCCGTCCGTGCTCGCCGACTATCTTTCCGCCGTACCCGAGGCGGTGGTCGTGGGGTCGGTCGTGCCCCGCGCCGACGCACTGCTGCTGCTCGAGTGAGTATGGGAGTGGATGGGGCCTGGTGGCTCCCCTCGTCTTCAAAACGATCGCGAGGCGCATCGCGTCTCGGGTGGGTTCGATTCCCATGCACTCCCGCCAGCGCGCGTTCCCGCTTCTGATCCGGACGGTCGTGAGCCAGCCTCTCCACGTGATCCGCAGCATCTGCATCGCGCTGCTCGCCGCCGCGACGCTCGTGCTGTCTTCCGCATCGGCAACGGCCCAGCGTGCCGACAACGCGCGCGTTGCCCCTCGCGCCGCAACGCTCGATACGAGCGCCGCGGCGGCAGTCCGCCCACCGCTCTCGCCACGGCGGGCTTTTCTCTACTCCCTGCTGCTGCCCGGCTACGGGCAGTCCGTGCTCCGGCGGCCCGGCGCGGGCGTCATCTTCGTGCTGACCGAGTCCATCGCCATCGCCATGCTGCGCGAATCGCGCGCCGATCTCGCTGAAGCACGGGCCCTGAAGCGGGACACGCTGGTCGTGATCGGTACCGATCCGGCGAGCGGACAACCCATCACCCAGCGCAATGCATACGACCAGGAACTGATCGACGTGCGTCGCGGTCACGTCGAGGACTGGGTGGCGTTCCTCTTCGCCAATCATCTCTTCGCCGCTGCCGACGCGTACGTCGCCGCGCACCTGTGGGATCTACCGGCGCAGATCTCCGTGCGCCAGGGCAACGGCGGTGCCATCGTCGCCGCGAAGCTGAAATGGTGAGCGGCGGCGGCGATGCGGCCGCACCGATTGGCGTCTTTGATTCCGGGCTCGGAGGCCTCACCGTCGCCCACGCCATCATGCGTCGTCTTCCAGCGGAAAGCCTCGTCTACTTCGGCGACACCGCACGCGTGCCCTACGGCCCGAAGTCGCCGGACACCGTGCGTCGGTACAGCCGTGAGATCGCGGCCTTCCTCCTCGACCAGGGCGTGAAGGCGATCGTCGTGGCGTGCAACACCGCCACCGCGCACGCGCTGCCCATGCTGCGCGACTCGCTCGGCGTCCCGGTCATCGGCGTCGTCGAGCCGGGCGCGCGCGCTGCCGTGCAGGCAACGCGGACCGGGCGCATCGGCGTCATCGCGACCGAAGGCACCATTCGCTCCGGCGCCTACGTGCGTGCCATCCATCAGGCTGCGCCGGACGCCGTCGTGACCGCGCTCGCCTGTCCGCTCTTCGTGCCCCTCGTCGAGGAAGGCTGGACGGATCACGAGGCAACACGGCTCGTCGCTCGCGAGTACCTCGCGCCAGTCAGCAAGGCAGGCATCGACACGCTCGTACTCGGCTGCACTCACTACCCGCTGATCAAGCCGCTCATCGCCGATGTGGTGGGGCCTGGCGTGCGTCTCATCGATAGCGCCGAGGAGACGGCGGCTGATGCCGAGCGTATGCTCGCGGAGCATGGGATCGCCGCCTCGTCATCCGATGCGACGTACCGCTTCGTCGCCTCCGACGATCCCCAGCAGTTCCTCGCCCTAGGCCAGCGATTTCTTGGCGATGCGATCGAGCACGTCGAGATCAGGTCCGTCGGCTGAGCCGCGCCACTCGCGTAGCGCCATCCGGTCGGGCGTGATCCGCAGGTATGTCGGCGCGTCGAGCCAGCTTCCGGCGTTGGCGTACACATTGCCGCTCGGCATCCGTTCGAGTGCGGCGACGTGAGAATGGCCGTAGATCAGCAGCTCGAGCTCGGGATGCGCAGCGAGTGCAGTTCGCGCGACCTCGCGCAGTCCGCGCCCCGCGTCTCGCGGCTGGTAGGTGCGGCTCGTCTGCGAACTGCCCATCGCCAGCCGAGTCGCCCAATCAGGATGAATGCTTCGAAACGCGCGGATCGCGAGCCGATTCCGGAGCACGCGGCGCAGCGCCCGATAGCCGCGGTCCTCACGCAGGCGCAGGCCGTCACCGTGCTCGATTCGCGTTGTCCAGCCGCCGAGTGTGCCGGCCCACGGCCCCTCGACGAAGTTCACCCCTGCCTCTCGCAGTACGTCGCCGCCCCAGCAGTCGTGATTGCCCGCGATCATCGTGACCGGCAGGCCAGCGTCGCGCAGGTCCATCAATGCGGCGAGCGCACGAACACCACTTCGAGGCACGACGCGCTTCCACTCGAACCAGAACTCGAACAGGTCACCGTTGATGACCAGCGAACCGGCTCGTCCGGGAAGCTCTCGCAGGAATGCCAGCAGCGAACGCTCCACCTCGGCCGACGCGTGGCCAAGGTGGATATCGGAGATCACGTAGCTGGGAGCGGGCGCGTCAGGCACGGCAGCATTCTACACATCGGCCGGCCGCTTTACAAACATCCCGCGCGCGGTCAACTTCGCGCGCGATGCAGCATTTACCTCGTCGGGGTACGTCCTGATGAATCATCGCTCGCAGACCACCGAATTCCGCGTTCGCTACGCCGAAACGGATCGCATGGGCGTGGTGTACCACGCCAACTATCTCGTCTGGTGCGAAGTCGGCCGCGTGGAGTTCATGCGGTCGCTCGGCCGCGACTACGCGTCGCTGGAGGAGCAGGGCACGGGGCTCGCCGTCACGGACGCCCGCGTGCGCTACCTTGCACCGGCGCGCTTCGATGACCTCATCCGCGTCGTCACCACGCTTGCCGGCGTGCGCTCTCGCGCCGTCGCCTTCGACTACGAGATCACGAATGCCGAATCCGGAGTCAAGCTGGCAGCCGCGCATACCGACCTCGTGTCGATCGATCGGGACGGCCGTCTCATGGCGATCCCGCCTGCCTTTCGTGTCACGCTCGAGGCTGCACTGTAGCGTCCTGCTCCTCGCGGCCGGTATCGCGCTCGTCCCGTCGGCGGTGAGTGCGCAGGACAGATCGCTGACCGCCGCGGACGCTGCCTGGCTGGGACGCGTGTTGCGGATCGAGGATACCCGACGCGACGACGCGTGGCTCGACTCCCTGCTCGAATACGGTGCTCCGCAGGCGCGCGCCCGCGCGGCGCTGGCTGCCGGCCGGATCGGAGCGCGCGCGCACGTTCCCGCGCTCCGCAGGCGTGCGATCGAACCCGATACCGCCGTCGCCGCGACGTCCTGGTTCGCCCTCGCGCTACTTCGCGATTCGGCGTCGGTGTCGGCCGCGGCGACCATGACCCATGCTCCAGCCACCGTCGCCATCGAAGCCGTCCGGCTGCTCGGCGAGGTGGGCGAGGCCGGCCGGCCCGCGATCATCGCGGCGCTGGCCGACTCGTTGCTCCTCCCTCGCGTGCGCGGGGATCTCCTGCTTGCGGCCGCACGGCTTCACCCCATTCCCGCCGCCGCTGTCGCGCCCTGGGTCTCCAGTTCCGATACGGGCGTGGCGTGGCGCGCTGCGTACGTGCTCGCGCGCGGGCGAAGTGCCGCTGGCGTGGCGGCCCTCGTGGCCGTCGCGCGATCGCCCGTGGGGGCTGTTCGTGAGCAAGTCGCCCGCGGACTCTCACGCACGGTCGCCGGTGACTCCCTCGGGGACACCGCCCTCGCCGCATTGCGCCTGCTGGCGGTGGATCGTGAGCCTCGCGTCCGAATCAACGCGGTTCGCACGCTGGCGACCTACGGTGTGCGCGCAAGCGGGGACGTCGTCCAGGCGTTGCGCGATGTCGATGCGGGAGTACGCGTCGTTGCGGCGCAGGTGCTCGGCGCCGTCCTCGACTCGTCTGCTGCTCCGTGGCAGGCGGCATTCGACGCTGATACCGCCTTCGTGTATCAGCAGGCCGTCGCGGAGGGGGCCGCGCAGCACGGCGTTGCCCTGGCGGGTGCACGCTCCTGGCGCATGTCGAACGATTGGCGACGTCGGGCTGCAGCCGCTGGACTTGCCGCACGGGGGTCGGCACGCGAGGCGGCACCGCGGCTCCTGGAGTGGACCCGCGATCGCGATCCCCGCGTGCGGACCGCCGCCGTGGCCGCAATGGCCGCCCTGATTGATAGTGCATCGGTGATGGAGGTCGCGCGTGAGCATCTTCGTCACGCGCTGCTCGACGATGATCTCTTCGTCCGCGCCGCGGCCCTGACCGGCCTCTCGAGAGGCGCAACCGCGACCGACCTCACGCTCGCGTTGGATGCGTACGCGCGGAGCCGTCGCGACCGCGAAGCCGACGCGCGTCTCGCCTTCTGGCAATTCGCCGACTCCGCTCTGGCGCGAGTCGGATCGACGCTCCCCGACACCCTCGAGCGACGCGTGAACGCCCTGAGCCGCCCCACCGACCCACTCGAGCGGATCGCCGCGTCGCACCTCCCGCGCTTCGCCAACTGGGCGGACTCGACCGGAACTCCGCGCGACCTGGCGTGGTACGAGGCACGCGCTCGTGAGGTCATCCGCCGACCAACGCGAACGGTCAGCATCGCGACGGAACGCGGCACTCTCAAGCTGGTGCTCTTCGCCTCCGATGCGCCGCTTACGGTGACCAGCTTCACGTCACTCGCTCGCAGGCATTACTTCGATGGGCAGCGTTTCCATCGAGTCGTGCCGAACTTCGTCGTTCAGGCTGGTGATCCGCGCGGAGATGGTAACGGAGGTCCGGGGTACGCAATACGTGACGAGATCAACCGGCACCGGTACGGAGCCGGCACCCTCGGCATGGCACTCTCCGGCCCGAATACGGGTGGCAGTCAGTTCTTCGTTACGCACTCACCCCAACCGCATCTCGACGGCGGCTATACCGTCTTCGGCCAACTTCGCGCAGGCGAGTCCGTGCTCGATCGCATTGTCCAGGGAGATCGCATTGTTCGAATCGTGGTTCGCTGATCGGGTGCGGCGCGCGGCGCTGCTTCTGCTGGCCCTCGCGACGTCGTGCGCGCCGCCGCGCATTCGCCCCCTCGCGGGAGCACCGGCGCCAGTGGAGAGGCTGCCTGTCGGCGATCTCCCGGAGGGCAATCGCAAGATCGTCTTCAAGTGGGAGGTTCGCGATGGCGACATGACCGCGCGCGGCGATGGCGTGGCCCGCATCGCGTCGCCGGACAGTGTCCGACTCGACTTCTTCCTTGGGGGCGGATTTGGCGGCGGCGCTGCCGTGCTCATTGGCGACTCCTTGCGTATCCCCGGCCCTCAGATGGCGAGGAAGCTGGTTCCACCGCGCGCGCTCCTCTGGGCGGCGCTCGGCCGCTTCGACATCCCGGCCGAGCCCGACACCGTCGTGCGGGTGGATGAGGGGGTCGTTCGAGCCGACATCGGCAACCCCGTCCGGTGGCGGGTCTCGTTCCGCGGGGACACCCTCGTGCGTCTGGAACGTGTAGAGGGCGGCCGCCTCCAGGAATGGGTCCAGCGATCGTCCGACCAGCGGGTGGAATATCGCAATGAGGCCGATCGACGTTCTCTCACGCTCGACATTCAACGCTCCGATGCCGTTCCGTCGTTCGATCCCGCGATCTGGGACCTCTAGCCTCGCGCTGATGATGCCTCTGCTCGCGCTGCTGGCGTTGAGCGGCTGCCTCACTCGCTATGGCTTCGCCGGTGGCGGCCTGCCGCAGCACATTCGTACGCTCGCGATCGTGCCGTTCGAGAATGAGACTCCCTCGCCTGACGTCCAGCGCGAGCTGTTCGAGGCCATGCGTCGTGATCTCGATTCGCGCCTCGGTGTACGCGATGCTCCCGAGGAGCGCGCCGACGCCATCGTCCGCGGGGTCATCCGCACGTACGACGTGGACGTTCCGGTCGGCTTCAACACCACGCAGACGCAGACGGTCGCATCGCGTCGACGACTCCAGCTGACCGTCGACGTGCAGATCATCGACCAGACCACGGGCAAAACCATCTTCGAGCGAAAGGGCCTCCGCGCCGAAGGGGAGTACGCCGAGCGCGACGAAGCAGCGGGTCGCCGAGAGGCCGTCAAGCGCATCGTCAACGACCTGATCGAAGGAGCGCAATCCCAATGGTGACCCGTCGACGTGGAAGCAGCTCGCTCGGATGCCTGTTCACGCTGCTCGTGCTCGCCGCGGTCGGCTACTTCGGCGTCAACGCGGGCGAAGTCTATTTCCGGTACTATCAGTACAAGGACGCCATGCGTCAGGAGGTGCGCTTCGCCGCGCACAACAACGACGCAGTCATCGTGCGGCACCTCCGCGAACAGGCCGACTCGCTCGGCCTTCCCGACGCAGCGCGCAACGTGGTGGTCCAGCGCGATGGCCGGCACATCGAGGTCGAGGCCGAGTACTACGAGCACATCGAGCTGCCCCTCACCGTGCGCGAGGTGTACTTGAACCCGCATGCGGAAGGAATTTTTTGATCGACGGATACATCTCCGACCCTGCCGACCGGATCCGCGACTGGACGAGCGCTCGACGGTGGCGCGAGCAGCAGGGCGGCCGCGTCGTGTTCACCAACGGCGTGTTCGACCTGCTGCACCCCGGCCACGTCGATGTGCTTCTCGGTGCCCGTCGCGCTGGCGATCGACTCATCGTCGGCCTGAACAGCGACGACTCCGTGCGACGGCTCAAGGGGCCGGACCGTCCCGTGCGCAGCGAGGCCGAACGCGCGTACGTGCTCGCCGCCTTCGAGATGGTCGATTGTGTCGTCGTCTTCGAGCAGGATACGCCGCTGGAGCTGATTCAACTCCTTCATCCTGACGTCCTCGTGAAGGGCGGCGACTACTCCGAGTCCACCATCGTCGGTGCGCCCGAGGTGCGGGGGTGGGGCGGCAACGTCATCGTCATTCCGCTCACGGCTGGTCAGTCCACCACCAACATCATCCGAAAGCTCCGTGGCAATTCCGGCAGTTGATCCAGTTCGCGTCGGCCGCGCCGCCGACGCGCTGCGACCCGTCACCCTCGAGCGTCACGTCGCGGCCTACGCCGAAGGTTCGTGTCTCGTCGCCTTCGGCGCCACGCGTGTCATGTGCACCGTCTCCGTCGAGGACGGCGTGCCCGGCTGGCGCCGCGGCCGCGGCGAGGGCTGGCTCACCGCCGAGTACGCGATGCTTCCGAGGGCGACCAAGACCCGGACCTCGCGCGAGCGCGGACAGGTCGGTGGCCGCACCCAGGAGATCCAGCGCCTGATCGGCCGGAGCATCCGCGCCATGCTCGATGATTTCGCCTGGGGCGAGTTCACCCTCAAGATCGACTGCGATGTTCTGCAGGCCGACGGCGGGACGCGCACCGCTGCCATCACGGGCGCGTCGGTGGCGGTGTGCGACGCATTCCAGTGGATGGTGGACAAGGGCAAGCTGCGGCATTCTCCGGTGAAGCGTCGCGTTGCCGGCGTGAGCGTCGGTGTGATTCGCGGCGAGCCGCGGCTCGACCTCGAGTACATCGAGGACGTGGTGGCCGACGTCGACATGAACGTGGTGATGAGCAGTGAAGGAGGTTTCGTGGAAGTGCAGGGCACGGGCGAACACGGGACCTTCGATCGGCGCGAGCTCGATCGGCTGCTGGATCTCGCGGCACTCGGGCTGCGCGAGCTTGATGCGCGCCAGCGCGCGGCACTCGGCGCCGGCGTGTGACTGCGCGCCCGTGGGTGCTCGCCACGCGCAACGCGGGGAAGTTGCGCGAGCTGCGGCCCCTGTTCGCCGACGCGGGCATTGCGGTGATCGACCTGTCGGAAGCGGGCGTACCGGAGTCGAGTGAGGAGGAAGATCTCGAGAGGTACGACACCTTCGAGGAGAACGCACTCGCCAAGGCTCGGTGGTTCGCCGGACGTGTCGGTGGTCTGCCCGTCGTCGCCGATGATTCCGGTCTGGAAGTCCATGCGCTCGACGGCGCGCCAGGTGTGCGCAGCAAGCGGTGGAGTGGGCGCTCCGATCTGCACGGCGCCGCGCTCGACGCGGCCAACAACGCGCTTCTTCTCGATCGCTTGCGAGGTGTGCGGGATCGTCGAGCGCAATTCGTGTGTGCGGCCGCGTGGTGTGACGGCGAGCAGGAGTTCGTGGTGCGCGGGGAGGTTCGTGGCAGGATCGTCGAGGAACACGAGGCGGCGGGTGCGCATGGCTTCGGCTACGACCCACTGTTTCGTGCCGACGAGCTGGGAATGACGCTCGCTGAGGCGACCGTCGCGGAGAAGCAGTCGGTGAGCCATCGCGGTCGGGCGTTCGCGATGCTGCTCTCGAATCGGGGTAGTTGACCGGCCACCAGTGACCCGCTATTGTTGGGGTCTCATGCGGGGCGTAGCGTAGCCTGGTATCGCGCCTGCTTTGGGAGCAGGAGGTCCCCGGTTCAAATCCGGGCGCCCCGACCTGGCAGGAGCTCGTATCCGGAGCCGGCCTGTCGCGAACGAAGCGCCAGTAGCTCAGTTGGATAGAGCAACAGCCTTCTAAGCTGTGGGTCGGGGGTTCGATTCCCTCCTGGCGCGTCAGTCGCGTGGTGTGCAGCAGAGCGCCGTTAGCTCAATTGGCAGAGCAAGTGACTCTTAATCACTAGGTTGTAGGTTCGATTCCTACACGGCGCATGCGAGGGACCCGGCGACGGGTCCCTCGTTGCATCTCGAGATTCGGGAGCTTGGTCGACGATTGGACAACGTTTTGACTGGTGTTCACGAGGCCTTGCGCGCCAGTAGGGCGCGGGGTATGATTCTCGGCTCCCCGGGAAGTTTTCCGGGGAAGCGAGGTGAGCCGGTTGGGGCGTGATTGTTCGCCCGTGGCGGGGAACCTCGCGTGGCTCCGGGGTATCACTGGAGCGGTCGAAAAGTGGTGGCGAAGTTGGTTGGCTGCCCTTGACGATGTGGTACTGAAAGGTTATTATCAAAGGCTGTCGCGGAAACGCTTCAGCACACTGAAATAAAGCTGTTTGACAATCGAGAGTGGAATCGGAATGTGCGAGGCGAACTCGTTGTAGCTCGCGGTCTTACAGGGGCCGTGGAGCCGAGTTCAAATCTGTGCAATTCAATGATTCGGACACGCTGTCCACGCGACAGCGTGAGACAGCTGTTCGATCATATGAGCTATATCAATCTCTTGGAGAGTTTGATCCTGGCTCAGGACGAACGCTGGCGGCGTGCTTAACACATGCAAGTCACGGGGGCCCGCAAGGGCAACCGGCGAACGGGTGCGTAACACGTGAC
>Ga0157372_10007453_pt1 | contig 11638 bp, 8 predicted proteins | sample C55metaG_FD_115307 | JGI IMG/M metagenome (GOLD analysis project Ga0157372, IMG submission 115307) | Corn rhizosphere microbial communities from Kellogg Biological Station, Michigan, USA - C5-5 metaG | ecosystem: Host-associated > Plants > Roots > Rhizosphere > Soil | place: USA: Michigan...
AAGAAATTAGTGGCCTAGATCGCTAGAACTTGTTCTTCCACATCATGCTTTCTACGGGCTTATCGGGTTGCCCGCTGTACTTCGCATCTTTCTTTTGATTGTATTTGACCTCGATCTCGCCATCCACAGGGAAGTAAATCAGTTGTCCGACGGGCATACCGCTGTAGACTTTAACAGGCTGTTTTACCGAAATCTCAAGGGTCCAGTTGCCACAGAAGCCCACATCGCCTTTGCCGGCAGTAGCGTGAATATCGATGCCTAAACGGCCGGTAGATGACTTACCCTCAAGAAACGGGACGTGTGCATGTGTCTCGGTATATTCTTCTGTAACACCGAGATAAAAAATGTGGGGATAAAGAACGAAACCTTCTTCCGGTATCTCGAAGTGTTCGATCTCGTTGTGTTTCTTTGCATCCAGAATATGTTCCCTATATGTTGCCAAATACCTACCCAGGTGAACATCATAACTATTGCTGCCCAGGCATTCACGACGATAAGGAGTGATCTTGATCGTGCCTTTTTCCATCTCTTCGAGTATGCGCTTGTCAGAAAGGATCATATTTATTTATTAGCGAGGCAAAATAATCGTGAAATTTGGAATCATGCCTATTTTTTATCAACAGGATATTGACGAGGGCACACGGCTGGCCATCTGGAAAATTGAAGAAGAAGAAGGTTTTTTTCTAAAGCATGTTCCCCTGCAAAAGGACATAACGCATCCACATAAACGTTTGCAGCATTTAGCCGGGAGGTATTTGTTGAAATATTTGTTCCCCGATTTCCCGGTGTCGTTAATCAAGATCGCTGACACAAAAAAACCCTTCCTTGAAGACGAAGCGTATCACTTTTCCATCTCGCATTGCGATGAATATGCAGCAGCCCTTGTGAGCAAAAAAGAAAGAGTGGGAGTGGATGTGGAGATTCCTTCCTTCAAAATTGATAGGGTAAAACACAAGTTCCTGCACGACGAGGAACATTTTATTTTAGACCCACAATTCGCCATCACGCAACTGACGCTGGTTTGGTGCTGTAAAGAGGCAGTTTTCAAATGGTGGAGTTATGGTGGCGTTGATTTCAGCGAAAAGATAAGGTTGCAGCGTTTTGACCTGCAACCTTCGGGAGATATATCCGTTCAGTTCCTTTTAGGTGATCAGAATGATCTCACTCTCCATTATAAGATCTTCGACAAGTTCTGCCTGGCATGGTTGAAGACCTGATCACAGTCTCCTGATCACCAGGTCGTCAAAGTAAATCGTCTGATCGTTATATACTTCAAGCCCTGCATAGTTTCCGTAGCGTTTAAAGTTATTGACCCGGGTTGCATACTGATCATTGATATAGACGTCAACATAGTCGTTGTAAACACGAACCTGTAGCTTGTTTGAATTAGAGCCCTGGTTGAGTGCACTTGATTTTGTCCAACTGATAAGTTCTTTATATTGGCCTTTGTCAAGTATGGAAAGCCGGTAATAGCCATTGTCGGTAATATTTAAGCTATAGCTGTTGTTCCAGTCTGAGGCGCCGAACTTGATGCCGTAGCCATATTGGTCTTCTCCATCGAAATGTTTAGCTGATATTTCGATACTATAGTTAGCATTCGGGATTTGATTGTAGGGGATAGGCACTATGAAATTTGCTCCGCCTTTTTTCCTGTTCCGGAAGAGGTAGTAGTGATTTTCCGGGTTATCCAGTGTGGAGATATATATGTAATTGCTGTCTTTAAAATTGTAATTACTGTACCAGTTGTTGTAGGAGTTTTGAAAGTCTACTTCGAAGAGAATGTCCGATGTCGTGGAGTAGCTAACGGGAGCACTCTTGCCCAGCGATCTTATATACAAGTCGTCGAAGTAGATGGTTTCATTATCGTAAACTTCCAGGCCCGCTGTTGAACCAAAGGGTGTAAGATCAAGCTTGCGGAGGTATTGACCATTAATATAAAACTCAGTGTAGGAGCTGAACACACGCACCTCCAATTTGTTGGTTGCTGTTCCCGTGTTAATTACTGTTGAAGTAGTCCACGGGACGATGGTTGAGAAGACGCCATCCTGCTTTTTGGAAATGCGATAGTAGCCGTTGGCGGAGATGCTGAAGTTGTAACAATTGTTCCAGCCGCTACCTGCAAATTTAATTCCGTAAGCATTGTCTTCGGTTCCGTCGAAGTGCTTAGCGCTGATCTCAATACTGTAATTCGAAGTGGGAATGGACTTAAATGGAAACGGTACCATGAAGCCGGAGTTTATCTTCCTGTTCCTGAAAAGATAATAATGGTTGTTTGGATTGTCGAGGGTGGAGATATAGATGTAATTACTGTCTTTGAAGTCGTAGTTGCTGTACCAATTGTTATCGGAGGTTTGAAAGTCTTCTTTAAATAAGATAGTGCCGGAAGAGTTGTTTGTGCTATACGTTTGGCTGGTATTGTCGTGATTCGTTGACTTTGTTTTATACCCCGCAAAAGAAGAGGCTCCTTTTTCAAATTCAGACTTGTCGGAGTAGGCGAAGGCTGAACTGTTGTTGATTACAAAACTGGTGAAGTCCTGTGAAGACTTAAACTGTTTAGTTGCAGGAACATTGTCTTCATCAAGTGGAATGACGACCAGGTTTTCACTTTCAATACTTAGTACCTTGTAAATAGCAAATATCTTGTTACCGTCCTGGTCTCTTTCTGCTACAAGGTAGGTTGAGCCGTTGTTCGTGACTGCATAGCCGGTTCCAGTTTCCTCCCCGGCGCCGTTTTCTTCATCATGATCATCGAATACATAGGTGAACCTGTAATCGTCTACCCTGATAATTTTTAAATCTGTCTGGTCCTGGTGCCAGTTGCCCAACAGGTTCTTATCGTATTTGACTTTTGTTCCGTCCAGTGGAAACTTTGATTCGTAGGGGCAGCCGGTGCAAATAACCATGACAAAGAGGGCTAATAGAATAGCCAGTTTTGGTTTGAATTGGTGTGTGTTCATTTTATAACAATTTCGCAGTATTGACGAGTTGGTGGCCTCTGTGGTTAAGTAAGGCGTGGTGATTATCAGCGGGAGGAATTCTTAGTTAAGTTATATCTTTTTGTGGTATTTCTTGTGTACAAGGAAGACAAAATCTAAGCACGTATAGTATGAATTCTTTTCTTAATTGTTTCCGTATAGCTAACCGGGAAGGTATCACTTTGGGTTTACATTGAAGTAGTTGTAAGGTAATGATGCCAGTAGGGTGAAGAGTTCCAGGTTGGCTTTTGAGACCGGATGAAGCATGGATCCACGTACCGGAACGTCTGCGCCATAAACAACGAGTACGGTCTTTTGATTAACGGAAAATTCTTTTACTGTTTGTTCAATCGAAGATTTCATGTAGATAGAATCACTTGAAGTTCTTATTTGCAGCAGCACCTCATCCTGGCGGGTAGGATTCTTCCATTCTTCCTTTAATGGAACAATTGTCGCAGTGTCTGAACCGTCCCACATCTTGTTGTAAGTATTGGAATCGTTTAGCCCTCTTAAATAGTTTATTTTGAACCGTGCGATGGTGTCGCCTTGTCTAATAACCAGGCAGTCAGACACAGAGTCTATCTGCCGCCCAGATAGTTGGTCAGAACTGGTCGTTGTTGAATACGATTTGCTTCCGTCACTATTCCTGGTTACTTCCCTTTCGCGCTCGGCGGTGATCGTTTCGCTGAATGGGATTTTGCAATGGTAAACGATGCTATCGTCCATTCTAAATGGGAAGTCGGCTTCGTATTTATATGTTTTAACCTTGGTTGTTCCTATTCCTGTTAAAGCAGTTAACACGGATCCCGCCGCATTGCCTGCAACCTTATTCTTGCTTCCCATTTTTTCGGTGCTCTTAGGCAATAAGCGAATACAAAAAGTGGGTTGCACCAGGCAAAGTGTTGAATTGGAAGAGTTGTATTGGAGCGTGGATATTGGTTCGGAAGGAAGTTGTTTCTCCGTGTATGCAACTGCAGGCTTGAGCCACAGTTCGTTTTGTTTCGGATCGTCTGAACTAAACAACCATCCCGCCAAAACTTCAAATGCCTTTATAACGTGCTGCGGATGAGCCAGTAGTTTGGTAAGTTGTATTTCAGTTGCAGGTGAGTTCTCAATGTTCAGAATTATTGACACGTTTCTTTCAAGTACAACCGAATCTTTTTGATCAATCATCTTGCATCTTCCTTGCAACCGTGTGCCGAAGCCACCGGAGCCGTTAGAATATAAAGTCGTAGGGTCATCAATAACCTGGAGGAACAGGTACCAGGTTCCCGCTTGCTTTGACTTAAGTTTGGTATTGAACTTCGGCGTTCTTAGCAGAAGTGGAAGTGGTTTGGATGTTAATTTGAGCCCGGACGGTCCTACATTCCATTTCTTCTGAATGGCGTTCTTAAAACTTAGTTCAACCGCTTGCTGTATATCGTTATCAGAAAGAAGGTTTACCCTTCCGGTGTATGCTGACTGGTGCTTGGGCCAGACGTACTCAAAGCTTTCAACTACAATCGCAGGTTGCTGACCCGCGCAAAAAAGAGGTAAAAGAGTGAAAGCTATGACGACACCCAGCTTTGACAATTTTCTTCGATTGTCTATAAATCTATTTTACCGAGTGTATTTAACCAATGACGTCGGTCAGTCAAGAGGGATATCTTAGTTATTGAAGAAAGGAGGTCGCATTTCTTCACCCTGGCATCGCTATGTGTCTTGGCAAGTGCTTCAGCCCAAACGCGCTATTTGGAAATTAATTTTGGCTCTGCCTCTTCCTCTTCCATTCCGTCTTCAAGTAAAGGTATGGAGCCAATAGAAGCACCTGCAATTCCCTTTATAGAACCGTACAGGCCTGAAGTACTTAATAAAACCTTTTCTAATTGCTTTTCCCTTTCTTTCCAAAGCTTCTCCATTTGTATTCTCTCTTTAGTAATCGAATTCTTCATTGAAAGGAAACCTTCTACGATTGTTTCGATCTGCTGCCTGAATTCGTTCCCTGTAAGATAACCATACAGCATCTGCATCTTCTCGCCCTTGTTTTCCTCTGCCTTCTTAGTGTCTGCAATGCGAATGATGGTATGGCGCAACGCAGTAGTCAAAGCAATCACTTCTGCGAAGGAACAGATCCATACTCCGTCTTTTTCACCAAAGCAGCTCATGTCTTTTGGATAGGCCTGCGTGACAAGAATAGCAACGTCTGCCTGCTTGTTGCGCATATCGGTTTTCAGTTTCTCAATCCAGCCGGAGTTAAAGGACTTCGTTCTTTTACTTTCAAAGATGATCTTGCCACAATCGGAACCAAAATTGTTCCTGACGATCTGTATACAGTCGGCCCCTTCAACGCCCTTGCCAACCTCGCCAACGCTGTCGTAGGGGAAGTGATCTCTTAATATTTCTTCCAGCAATAGTTCCTGCACTTCACCCTGTAACTGCATGGAGCCTTGTTCAGCCTTGCGTTTCATCTCCTCGGCCAGTTTTCGCTGGTCTTCCAATTGCTTTTCCAGTTCCCTGACTTTTAGTTGATACTCTGTATCTTTCAGAGACGTCCTGCTTTCTTCCTCCTTCCTGATCTGTTGCATTAAAGAATTGCGTTCCTCCAGCAGTCTTTTTTGAAGCACGATCTCCAGTTCCTGCTCCTTGTTTTTTATTTCCTGCTCCTTTTTAAGGAACTCAAGTTCTTTTAGACGAGCCGTTCTAAGTTTCTCCTCACTTTCCTCGGCCGACTGCTTCAAAAGGCGTAGTTGATTCTCATAATCCGAAGCGATTGATTTACGAAGCTGTTGTTGCAGTTCTGTCTCCAGCTTTAGTTTTTCCTGCTGAAGCTTTTGCTGGAAAAGTTCATTTTCCCGTTTCTTTTTTTCGTCGAATAACTTTTGCTCGTCTTCCAGTCTTTTCCTTTCATTATTTAGTTGAGATACAGATTCCTGCAGTTGTTGTTCGTAACGTTGTTTTAGCTTCTGTTCCATATCGGCGGAAAGAGCATTATCCACATCAATCACACTGGCACAGTTAGGGCATTTTATTGTGGTTGGCATTGATCAAAATTTTTTACAAAGTAAGGATTCTTGACTAAAAGTTTTAGCATCTGTGGAAAAGTCTTGCTGGGCAAGGGTTTCATCCTATCGTAAAAAATTAATTTTGTTTGGAAGGGAATTTCGCCATTACCTTTGCAGCAGTTCTTTAATTAACTACTTATCAAGAAAGGCTGAGGGAAATGGCCCGATGAAGCCTTGACAACCTGCTTCGGTTTGAAATAAACTGTCGCAAGGTGCCAACTCCATCTCGCAGGATTTTTGCGGGACAGATAAGTCAGATCAAAGCTTCCAACTCATTATACATAAAATATTGAAAGCTCTTCTGATTTATCGGGAGAGCTTTTTTGTTGTCCCGTCGTCTGCGGGACGTAAAAGGTTCCTTCCGGTAGGCCTCTTTTGGTAAGTGATCTTTTCAACTTGTAAATGCCAAAAGATGAGCAACGCGACCCAGATCATTCACAGTATTCCCATAGATCCCCTGACAGGCGCCCTATCGGTTCCTATTTACCAGACATCCACCTTTGTACAGGACGCTCCCGGCGTAAATAAAGGTTTCGACTATTCGAGAACGAATAATCCAACACGCCAGGCGCTGGAGAATATCATTGCTGAGCTGGAGAGTGGCTCTGTCGCTGCCGCCTTTGCCAGCGGCCTTGCTGCAATCGACGCCGTCGTTAAACTTCTGCGGAGTGGAGATGAGATTGTGGCGGTGGATGATATCTACGGTGGCGCATTTCGTTTGTTTACGCAGGTCTATGAAAAGTTTGGCATTTCGGTAAAGTATGTTGATAGCACCAATGCCGAAAATGTTTTTGACGCAATCTCCTCAAAAACAAGGTTGATCTGGATTGAAACGCCTACCAATCCGACATTGAAGGTCTCCGATATCGCTGCCATCGCCAGGATTGCCCGCGCATCGGGTGCCTTGCTTTGCGTGGACAACACTTTTGCTTCGCCTGCCCTGCAAAAGCCGCTGTCTTTAGGCGCCGACCTGGTGATCCATTCGGCAACGAAATATCTTGGCGGCCACAGTGACCTGATTGCAGGGCTGGTAGTGGCTAAAGAAAAACAGTTGGGAGAGAAGATCAAATTCCTTCAAAACGCTTGCGGTAATGTGCTCGGTCCGTTCGACAGCTGGCTGGTAATCCGTGGAATTGAAACCCTGCCTCTTCGCGTGAGGCAACATTGTGCGAGCGCACAGAAGGTCGCGGAGTTTCTGCAGCAGCATCCGGATGTAGAAACCGTATACTACCCCGGTCTCAAATCGCATCCCAACCACGAGGTGGCGATAAGGCAATCGAAAGGATTTGGTGGCATCGTGTCCTTTACCTTGAAAGAGGATACCGAAAAGGCGGCTATTGAATTTGTTAAATCCACGCAACTGTTCAAGCTTGCCGAGAGTTTAGGAGGAATTAAGAGCTTACTTTGTCATCCCGCTAACATGACGCACAAGTCGATCCCTGCTGAGAAGAGGAGAGCCGCAGGAGTAGCCGACAGTCTTATTCGCTTGTCTATTGGATTAGAAGAACCGGAAGACCTCGTGAGAGATCTTGAACAGGCATTCATTCATATAAAGCAAAAACAGTTTCAAACCATTTAACTTTTTAAAGATGATTACGCATAAACGCTTGACAATCGGATTATTTGGATTTGGAGTCGTAGGCGAAGGTATTTACCAGGTACTTAACCAAACGCCCTCTCTTAATGCTTCCATTAAAAAAGTTTGTATCAAGCATCCCGAAAAGAAAAGAAATGCAGAGGCAAGCTTATTTACTACCGACTATAGTGATATACTCAATGACCCTGAGATCAACCTCGTGGTTGAATTGATCGATGATGCGGATGAAGCCTATAAAATTGTCTCCACGGCTTTGAAGAATAAGAAATCTGTTGTTAGCGCCAATAAGAAGTTAATCGCCGAACACCTGGCAGAATTGATATTTCTGCAGCAGGAACATGATGTGTCGTTTTTGTATGAAGCTGCGGTTTGTGGTAGCATTCCCATTATTCGGAACCTTGAAGAATATTACGATAACGACCTGCTGCAAAGCATTTCGGGAATCGTGAATGGCTCAACCAACTACATACTGACCAAGATCGGTGAAGGTCTTTCCTATAAGGATGCCCTCCTGCAGGCACAGCAACTGGGTTTTGCCGAAAGCAACCCCAGTCTTGACGTGGAAGGAATAGACGCTGTGAATAAACTGACGATCCTGTTGGCACACGCCTATGGGGTTGTTTCAAAACCGGATGATCATGTAAGGATTGGGATCACCCGACTGCAGGATGCGGATGCCAACTATGCGAAGGAAAAGAACTACGAGATAAAACTTACCGCTCAAACAATTAAGCTATCCAATGGAAAAGTAGCCGGCTTCGTTTTACCACAATTCATCAAAAATGATAGCCAGTTGTTTAATGTCAAGAACGAATACAACGGCGTTATCATTGAAAGTAAGCTGGCGGATAAACAATTCCTTTATGGAAAAGGCGCCGGACGTTTCCCGACTTCTTCCGCAGTGATTAGTGACATTTCTGCCTTAACCTATGACTACCGCTACGAGTATAAGAAAATCAGCAGGCACGAACAATACGTATTGACCAGTAACTATTTCCTCAAAGTCTACGTTAGCTTTAACGATTGGGCCGAGGTGAACCGGTGGGACTTTGAGCACGTGTTTGAGTTCCACAGCACCGAGGAAAGGCAGTATATCACCGGTTTAATACAAGTGGACAAACTGAAAAATGCGAAGTGGTTCAATGATACTTCCGTTTCCATAATTCTCTTGCCGGAAGCGGTGGTTGAAAAAGAAGACCTCGTGGCCAGAACATTGAAGAAGGTGAGCCTGCAATTAGCGGGTGTCAATTAGTAAGAAGGCAATCGAAAGATTGCTTTTTTAATCCCCTTTTTTGGAGGATTCTCGTATAACGAGTTCTGTTTCAAGCACGCGGTGCTGGAATTCGGTGACGGGTCTTTTGCTTTCGATAATTTGTATCAGGAACTCAATTGCAGTCTGACCGATTTCGGCGGCCGGCTGGCGGACGACGGTCAGCGACGGAGAGAATAGGTCGCCGACGACTGTGTTGGAAAAACCAATGAAGCCCGCTTCCTTTTTAAGTTTCATCTGTTTCACCAGGCTATAGCAGGTGAGGGTAAGTCGGTCGCCTGCTGTGAAGATAGCGTCGGGTTTCGTTTTTGATTTAAAAAGTGAGTTCAAGGCTTCCTCTATCTCGGTAACGATCATTCCGCCATGAGTACAATATTTAATCAAAGACTCATTTAAGGGAATATCGTGTTTCGCAAGGGCATCCGTATAGCCTTCGAGTCTTTCTTTGGTAATTGACAGGTAGGGCGAGCCTGTGATATGGGCGATTCGTTTATAGCCTTCGAAGATGAGGTGCTCTGTGGCATGAAAGGAACCCAGGTAATTGTTTGCAGTGACAGTGTGCGTCTCGATCTCATCAGTGACACGGTCAAAAAAGACAATCGGAAATCCTTTCTCATGCAGCTCCTTTAGATAGGAAAGATCAACTGACTCACTGGACAATGAAATCAGCAGTCCGTCGACCCCCCTCGCTGCGAGGTGCTCCACATCAACACGTTCCCTGTCTTGCGACTCGTGGCTTTGTGTAATGATAACGTGGTATCCTCTGTTGTAGGCAATAGATTCGATCCCGTTAATAGCCTGGGAAAAAAAGTTATTAGCTATTTCGCTTACCACTACACCGATGGCCCTTGTCCTTCTTTCTTTGAGGCTTAGCGCAATTGGGTTGGGACGATAATTGATTTTTTCAGCGTACTCAAGTACTTGTTTCTTAGTCTCCGCACTGATTTCGTAGCTGCCACGCAACGCCCGCGACACTGTTGATGTAGAAAGATTTAATGCCTTCGCTATATCCTTTATGGTTGCGCTCTCAAATTTCATTAAACAATTCCCGCCTGATTTTGGTTAAAAGTATCGATTTTTTAAGCAACGAGATTGTTGCAAACGATGTCGGTAACGATTGCGTAAAAAAAAGCTTTTTATGTGCTTGGGGGCAACAGATTTCTGTTTAGCATTGTCTTGAGAAGAACTATCTACAGTGTATATACGTATCCACAATCTATATGATACGCGTAGAAAGAAAAAGTAATCGTAATCAAAAATATCAATCTCAAGCTTGTATATGAAAAGGTCAATCTATCTTTCTCTGCTTGCCTGCTTATTTTCTGTTTTCGCATGGGGACAGACCCGCCAGGTTACCGGGCGAGTGGTGTCGGACAGCAGTCAACCGCTGAGCGGAGTCAATGTTAATGTAAGAGGAACAGGCACGACTGTGGCAACCAATAGTGAAGGGCGTTTCACGATTAATATCCCTGACAAAGGTAACGTTGTACTAATGTTTAGTTCCGTGGGTTATACCACTCAAAGTGTAACGGTCGGCTCGCGCACCGAAGTGGATGTGACGCTCGCCAGCTCAACAAGTTCTTTGTCGGACGTGGTGGTGATCGGATACCAAACGGTGCGAAGAAAAGACGTACTTGCTTCAGTGTCGTCAATTGGCGCGAAGGATTTAAAGGATGTACCCCTTACTTCGGCTGCGGAAGCCTTGAATGGCCGGCTGGCAGGTGTAACGGCGACCACCTCGGAAGGTTCGCCCGACGCGAATATCCGTATCAGGGTGCGCGGTGGTATCTCCATTACTCAGAACAATGATCCCCTTTACGTAGTGGATGGTGTGCAAATGGAAAATGCCCTTAACGTAATTGCGCCCCAGGATATACAGTCTATCGACGTATTGAAAGATGCCGCTGCTACGGCTATCTACGGCGCCCGCGGCGCTAATGGCGTGATTGTAATTACAACTAAATCGGGTCGTCCGGGCCGTACGGTTGTCACCTACAATGGTTACGTTGGAGTAAGAAAGCTGGCTAAAGAGCTCAAGGTTATGAATCCTTATGATTTTGTAACCTGGCAGTACGAAGTTGCTAAAGCAAGAAACGACACGAGCTTTGCCCATAACTACGGCTCAACCTGGGACACATTAAGCGTTTATAAGAATGTTGATCCTATCGATTGGCAGCAAGAAATGATGGGTAGAACGGGGGTGTCTACAGCTCATAATGTGTCTGCTTCCGGTGGAAACAATAAAGTGACGTATAACTTTGGTTATACTTACAACCATGAGACCCCCATTGTTGATAATTCAAACTTCAATCGCCACATTGTAAATGCAAAGGCAGATTACAAGGTATCATCTAAGATTAAAATTGGAGTAGGTGGCCGTTATATGAATCAAAACGTAGTGGGTGTTGGAACAAGCGACAACAGTACCTCTTTTGCAAGATTACGGAACGCCATCAAATACAGGCCGTTTTATCCCGACACCCTTGCCCTGGATGCCAGTGATCCGACGGTGATTAATCCTGGCAACGGAGTGGTGCTTGTCAACCCGATTGCACTTTCCAATGCAGAATACCGCAATAAGGTCACAGAGAACTATAATTTCAATGCGAACGCTTCCTTTCAAATCACCAAACACCTGAACTTCCGTTCAACCTTCGGGTACGACCACAACAATTTCCTGGATAAAAGATTTTATGATTCAATCACCTCCTTGTCGGTCAACCAGGGTGGTGGTAATCCGGTAATACAAATAGAT
>Ga0157372_10007454_pt1 | contig 11637 bp, 10 predicted proteins | sample C55metaG_FD_115307 | JGI IMG/M metagenome (GOLD analysis project Ga0157372, IMG submission 115307) | Corn rhizosphere microbial communities from Kellogg Biological Station, Michigan, USA - C5-5 metaG | ecosystem: Host-associated > Plants > Roots > Rhizosphere > Soil | place: USA: Michigan...
ACCGAAGCTTATCCATCGTTTCCAGCATGCGTGGGTGAACAAAATAACTTTGGAAGCCAATGTGGTTATAATGTCTTACAAAGTTTGGTTCGCCTGTGAGCATTTCCATTAAAAAATTTTCACTCCTTATGCTTGATTCACTTCTAAGATCAATTGTAGCATCAATAACACTTGCTTCAATAATTTGCCGCAATTCCTTATAAGCGAAATATTGAGCTAATGTATTATCATGTGAACCGCCAATAATGACAACTGTTTTGTTCATTTCGAATAATTCTTTCAAAACAATTGTTATCGCTGAATAACTATCGTTCAATGATGCACCACTTTTGATATTTCCGATGTCCGCTATAGAAATTTCCTTATGCCAATAATGTAATTCATAAAATTTTTTACGAATTGCATTCGCAGAATTTTCTTGTGCGATAAAACCATTTCCCCTAAATTCATTTATTCCGACAATTACAATATCTATGTCATTTAAATCCGGAATTTCTTCTTCATTTATTTTAATAACACTTGCCATTTGACTGTCGTTATAAGCAGTGTCATTGCTTATTTCTGCTACATTTACTGGTAAAAGATATTCGTCTAAATCGTACGTCAACTTTATATATTTTTTTGACAAACCTAACAGATAAAATTCAGAATTAAAAGGTGAATTAAAGTTGCTAACCTTATTTCGTTTTTTTATTGAAATGAATCTTTTAAAGGTTGGCAATCTTGTGTGAATATTTGTTTCGCTTATTTTTGCAGTTATGGAAAATCTGCTAACGCAAATAAATAATCTGAAAGAAGATATTAATAATTTCTTCAGTGATGATAAAAACCCCGCTGAAGTTTTTCGGATCAAATTTATTGGTTCAAACGGATCAGTGAAATCATTGATGAGTGAAATGAAAAATGTGGCTCCCGAAAACAAAAGGGAAATGGGAAAAGTGTTGAATGAATTAAAATTATTTGCTGAAAATAAATATGAACAGTTAAAGAAGTCGGCCGATAATCAACAATCAGCAACAGAAAAGACAATTGATCTTTCTTTGCCGGGAGATACATTGTCAATTGGAAGCCGCCACCCGATTAGCATTGTAAGAAATCAAATTGTTTCTATTTTTCAGCGCCTTGGATTTGCTGTAGCTGAAGGCCCTGAAATTGAAGATGACTGGCATAATTTTACAGCGCTTAATTTACCTGAAAATCATCCGGCAAGGGATATGCAGGACACATTTTATGTTTCTCAAAATCCGGCCTGGATGCTGCGTACACATACAAGCAGCGTGCAGGTCCGCGAAATGGAAAAAGGAAAACTTCCGATTAGAATTATTTGCCCGGGCCGCGTTTATCGTAATGAAACGATCAGCGCAAGAGCACATTGTTTTTTTAATCAGGTGGAAGGTTTATATATTGCCGATAATGTTTCCTTTGCAGATCTGAAACAAACACTTTACTTTTTTGTGCAGGAAATGTTTGGCAAAGAAATGAAAGTTCGTTTTCGTCCCTCATATTTTCCTTTTACAGAACCAAGCGCAGAAATGGACATCTCTTGTTTGATCTGCGGGGGTGTGGGTTGCAATGTTTGTAAACATACAGGCTGGGTGGAAATTTTAGGCTGCGGAATGGTTCATCCAAATGTGTTGGAAAACTGTGGAATTGATTCAAAAAAATATACTGGCTTTGCTTTTGGAATGGGGATTGAAAGAATTACAATGTTGAAATACCAGATAAAAGACCTGAGAATTTTTAGTGAAAATGATACCAGGTTTTTAAAACAATTTACGAGCGCAGTTTGATTTTTGTTCTTTCTTTTTTTTAAGATTTTCAGGAATTTCTTTGGTTACTATTAAAAATTCAACAACAAATCATGACCATAACGATTTGCGTTTGCGGAGCAGGAACGATGGGAAGTGGCATTGCACAAGTCGCTGCTCAAAGTGGTTTTGATACAATTTTGTTTGATGTAAATGAAAATGTTGTTGAAAGATCAAAAGAAACTGTTCAAAAAAATCTTCAGTATTTAGTTGATAAAAAGAAAATTTCTTCGACAGAAAAAGAAGAAATCTTCAGCCGGATAAAATTTACAAATGACATAAGAAATTGTACAGCCTTTGTAATTATTGAAGCGATTATTGAAAAAGAAGATGCCAAAGTTTCTTTGTTCAATGAATTGGCAAAATACAATAATGAAGAAGTAATTTTTGCAACTAATACCTCTTCTCTTTCAGTTTCTTCGATGCAGCAAAAAATTATTTTTCCCCAAAGAGTTGTGGGAATGCATTTCTTCAATCCTGCTTATATTATGAAACTCGTGGAAGTTGTAAAAGGACTTTGGACAAATGAAGAAGTGGTTAAAGCAGTTGTTGACATTTGCCGATCAATGAAAAAAAATCCGGTGATTTGTAAAGATTCTCCTGGTTTTATTGTCAATCGTATCGCCCGCCCATATTATCTAGAATCTCTGAAAATTGTAGAAGAAGGAATTGCGTCCTTTGAAGAAGTAGATGAAATTCTTGAGTCAACTGGTTTTAAAATGGGACCATTCAGGTTGATGGATCTGATTGGAATGGATATTAATCTTGCAGTTACAGAAAGTGTTTATAATGCATTCGGTAAAGTTCCTCGTTTTTCACCCTCTTCAATTCAAATTGAGAAAGTAAAAAGGAATCAATTAGGTAAGAAAACTGGTAAAGGCTTTTATAATTATGATTAATTAAAAAAGGATAATTAATTTCATTGCCGAATTAATCATTGGAAATGCCGGAAATGCTTCAGGAAAATTTTTCAGAGAAAAAGAATGTTGACAAAAAAATCCTTGTTACCGGAGGTTCTGGCCTTGTAGGAAATGAACTCATTAAACAACTGCTTGCTTCCGGGGAAAAAGTTCGCGCTATTTATCATTCTACTCCTGTTTCAATTTCACATCCTGATTTGGAAATTGCAGAATGTGATATCCTGGATGTAGTTGCTTTAGAAGAAATAATGCATTCAGTTACTCATGTTTATCATTGTGCGGCCATTGTTTCTTTTGATCCAAAAGACAAAAGAAAAATGCTCAGACTAAATATTGAAGGAACTTCAAATGTTGTAAACGCTTGCATTGATTCTGAAATTAAGAAAGTCGTTCATGTTAGTTCTGTGGCGGCTTTGGGAAGAATGAGGGAAGATGAAACCGTCACTGAAAAAATGAACTGGACGGAAGAAACGGGCAACAGTGTTTATGGGAAATCAAAATATTTTGCAGAGACTGAAGTATGGCGTGGAATTGCTGAAGGGGTAAAAGCGGTTATTGTAAATCCTTCCCTAATCCTTGGTGGAGATAATTGGGAAAATGGATCTTCGGCAATTTTTAAAAATGCTTATAACGAATTCAAATGGTTTACCAACGGGGTTTCCGGCTTTGTTGATGTAAGGGACGTGGCACGTGCGATGATCTTGTTAATGAATAGCGAAATAACTGCTGAGAGGTTTATTTTAAATGGAGAGAATTTACCTTACAGACAAATATTTTCGTCAATTTCAAAATGTTTTGGAAAGAAGCCTCCGCACAAAAAAGTAACTCCTTTTTTAGCAGAATTAATTTGGCGGGTAGAAGAATTAAAGACAATGTTCACGGGCGAAAAACATTTGCTGACCAAAGAAACGGCGCGAACAGCACAGGCAAAAGTTTATTTTGACAACAGTAAATTTTTAAAGGCGTTTCCAGGTTTTGAATTTTATAAAATTGAAGAGACGATTGAATTTACCTGTGCTACTTTAAAAGAAAAATATTCTCTTTAAAATAAATTAATCCTTATTAATGAATACCAATTCCCAAATTATTTTTGCGGCAATTTTTATCTTTGTTCTTTCATTTCTACTATCACCTTTTAAATTATTTGCGCAGTCAAATTATTATTTGGTGAAAGGAAGAGTAGTGAACAAAGATACAAAAGCACCACTTTCCGGTGCATCAGTTTTCGCCCAAAATACAACCATTGGAGAAGCAACGGACTCTTCCGGAAATTTTAGCATTTGGCTTCCAAATGGCGGCTATTCGCTCGTTACAACCTTTACTGGCTATCAAACAGAAATGATTCGTGTTACCGGAACAGGAGAAAATGACAGTTTACTTTTTGAATTAGAACCCGAAATAAAATCTTTGGAAACTGTAACCATCTCATTAAGCAATGAAGTGAGGAATGGTTGGGAAAAATATGGCTCTTTCTTCGTTGATAATTTTATTGGACAAACAAAATTTTCAAAGCAATGTGTAATCAAAAATCCTGAAGTACTTCATTTTTATTTTAGCAAAACGAAAAATCGTTTAAAAGTTTTAGCGAAAGAACCTTTAATCGTTGATAATTTTGCTTTAGGATATACATTGAAATTTGCAATAGACTCTTTCACGAACGAATACAATTCTAAGGATAATTTGTTTATTGGTTACCCACTATTTGAAGAAATGCAGGGGACACCTGAACAACAGGATGTGTGGAATAAAAACCGTTCAACTGCGTATCAGGGTTCTTTGTTGCAATTTATGAGAAGCCTTTATTCACGCACCTTAGAGCGGAATGGATTTGAAATTCAATTTATAGTAAATAATAATGGAGAAGATTATCCAATCCATTTGGGGAATATTTATGGTGCTTTAAATTATAAAAAAACTGACAGCACAAACATGGTGGAATTTTTCCCAAATCAGAGCCGTGTTGCGGTTATTTATACAAAATCAAATCCCGAGGAAAAATATTTTGATCTGGATTCTTCTGCAAGGAAAAACTTTCAATTATCAACTTTGATCTTTCCAAAAGGTGAATCATTTTTTATTGAAGAAAACGGATATTTTTATGATCAGGAAGATCTCATAACAAATGGATATTGGGGTTTTAAAAAAATCGGAGATATGCTCCCATATGATTATAAACCGGAAGAGAAACCCGAGTAATGATATTTTTTCAGCAATAATTATTTTTCTATTGATTTTATTTTTTCCCAAATTTCAGGAAGACGTTTTATCAAAACCAGTTCTTTTCTTTTACTAAAAAACTCCTGTATTGGCGTCCCCCAATAAGTTTTATTTCCTTCAATGCTTGAAGTAACTCCCCCTTGTCCCATTACGACGGCATTGTCACCAATCCTGATTGTTTTATTTACACCGACCTGCCCCCAAAGCGTTACGCCATCTCCCAAAATCGTTCCACCTGCAATGCCAACCTGTGCAGCGATCAAACAATTTTTTCCGATTACAACATCGTGTCCGACATGAATAAGATTATCGAGTTTTGTTCCCATGCCAATATTTGTTGAATCGCTTACACCGCGATCAATAGTGCAATTGGCGCCGATTTCAACAAAATCATTTATTAAAACGTTTCCGCAGCTTTGCATTTTTTTATACCAGTTGCCGCGATTCTTTTTTGTGTTGAAATAAAATGCATCGCTACCAATTACAGTACCGGAATGAATTTCAACATTGTTTCCAATGATGCAGTCATCATAAACAATCACGTTCGGATGAATGATACAATGAGTTCCAACAACAACATTGTTTCCCAAAAAAACGTTTGGCATGATGATCGAATCTTTTCCAATTTTCGCGGAATCGCTAATCATTTTATTTGATGCGGAAAAGGGCTTAAAATGATTTACGATTTTCAGGTATGCCTCAAATGGATCATTAACAACAAACAAAGTTTTTTCTTCCGGAACTTCCCTTTCAGCATTGATGATAATAAAGGTTGCAGCACTGTTTAAACAGGCTTCATAATATTTTGGATGATCTACAAAAACTATATCACCGTTTTTTACTTTGTGAATTTCATTGATTCCTGTAGCAAAAGAATTTTTTTTGCCTGAAATTTTTGCGTTGATAAATTCAGCGATCCATTGAGCCGAAACCGGTGATGAGAATTTCATTTTTAATTTTTTGTGTCAAAGATAAAGTTTGCAGGGCGCATGTTTGATCGCAGTCTTTTTCTTCGGTCTACTTTAAAATTTTTTAGCAAAATTTTTTTAACGCTATCAGGTTGTCATAATAATTTTTGCAATAGAAGTTGAAAATTGTTTTCCAAATTGAATCCTCTTTTTTGCTGTGTAAAAATGTGATGACGCGCTGGGAGTATTGTGAACATTACGTTCTGGAAAAGTTGCCGCGGAAACTTAGGGGAGTAATTTTAAAACCGGTTAAAATTTTGAAAATAAAAATTAGTTTTTATGGTCTGAAAATTTCACTTTATCCCCACATGTTTTTTTAAAATGTTGATAAAAATATTTGAAATATTTTTTCATATAGCAAAATTTATTTTTAATATTGTGTAAGGAAATTTGTTTCCTGTACTTACTAACCCATCCATATAACAAAGCCCGAACATTTTCTTGTCGGGCTTTATTATTTTTTGTGATCGATTGGCAAAAAAAATTTCATTATTTTCTTTTAAATTATTCTCTTGGAAAAGTATTTCATTGTCTATAAACCTTTCAATGTTCTCTCACAATTTACTTCTGATGAAGGTAAAAAAACATTGAAAGATTTTTTCAAAGTTCCTTTGAATGTCTATCCTGTAGGGCGTTTAGACTATGACAGTGAAGGTTTGCTGATTCTGACCAATGACAAAAAGCTGAATAATTATTTATTGAATCCCAATAACGAACATGAAAGAGAATATTGGGTTCAGGTTGAAGGAGAAATTTCGCAAAAAGCAATTGATCAGTTGCAAAAAGGTATCGTAATGAATGTAAACGGGAAAATGTATCAGACAAAAGAATGCATCGTAAAAAAGTTTTCCAATGCACCGGAAGTTTATGAAAGAAACCCTCCGATTCGTGTTAGAAAATCAATCCCTGATTCATGGATAAAAATTATTTTAACAGAAGGCAAAAACAGGCAGGTTCGTAAAATGACGGCTGCTGTTGGTTTTCCAACTTTAAGATTGATCAGGCATAGAATTGAACAAATCACGGTTGAGCATTTGCAGCCGGGAGAAATGAAATTAATACCTAAACAAGAATTGTATAACTTGCTGAAAATTCAAAAAAGATAAATTAAGATGGTAAGATCAATGACAGGCTTTGGCCGTGCAGAGCAAACGGTTGGAGATAAAACATATTTGGTAGAAATAAAATCGCTGAATGGAAAACAATTTGAAGTGAACTTAAAAATTCCTCCGATCATCAAACCTTATGAATTTGATATCAGAAGTCTTATCCAGGAAAATTTGCTTCGCGGAAGTATTGAATGTTTAATCGTTATCAAACAAAATGGCACATCAAAACCGGTTGTTATCAATACCGATCTGATTAAATCTTATTACAATCAAATTGAGAGCCTTGCAACAGAATTATCTATAGATACAAATTCAGTTCTAGCCGCTTTGTTAAGGTTGCCGGAAGTTGTTTCTCCGAGCAATGAGGTGTTCGATGAAAGTGATTGGAAACATCTGAAAGGTGTAATTGAAGTGGCTTTGCTTGAATTGAATGCTCACAGAATTGAAGAGGGAAAATCATTGGAAAAGGAACTTCGTCTAAGGATAAAAAATATTAAAATTCAGGAAGATGAAATTTTAAAACTCGAACCAAGGAGAAGAAAAAGAATGAAAAGCGAATTGATAGATCTTCTTGAAGAAAATGCCGGGAAAGAAAATTATGATTCCAACAGGCTTGAGCAGGAATTGATTTATTACATTGAAAAGATTGACATTCGCGAAGAACAGGTGCGGCTTAAAAATCATTGTGAATATTTTATTTCAATTTTGGAAAGCGATGAAGAAGCAAAAGGTAAAAAATTGTCTTTTGTAGTTCAGGAAATTGGACGTGAAATAAATACGACCGGCTCAAAGGCTTATGATTCCGAAATCCAGAGAAGCGTTGTGCTAATGAAAGATGAATTGGAAAAAATCAAAGAACAAACTTTCAATATTCTGTAGTTTGAATTCTCTCTCATCTTCAAAACGAATTATTTTTGTAAAAAGCGCAGCTTGAAAAAATCATTATTTATACTATTTCTATCAGTAATTCTTGTGTCGTGCATCAGAACGGGACTTTATGAAAAAGTCGCTGTCATACCCTCGCAGCAATGGTTTTATTCTAATACTCCCGAATTTACTTTTCATATCACTGATACCACTTCACTCTATAATGTTTATGTTGTTTTGCGACATACTGATCTTTATAAATACAACAATATCTGGTTACAAATTGGATTGAAATCTACAAGCGATTCGATGAATTATCAAAATATTAATCTTGTTTTGGGAACTGATTCTAAAGGATGGGAAGGAACAGGAATGGATGATATTTATGAAGTCAGAAAAAACATTTCTCCGGCTCCCTTTAGTTTTAAAAGTTCCGGCGATTACACTTTTTCTATTGCTCAAATTATGCGTGAAAATCCTTTAAATAATGTTTTGAGTGTTGGAATAAGAGTAGAAAAAGTAAAAATGTAACGACTGTTTATTCGTAAATTTCATTTCCTGGACCTGTAATTATTTTCAAATATTAGAAATATGGCTTTCGCAAATTTTAAAAATGTTTTGAAAGTAAAGCCGCACAGGATCATTTATGTTTTCTATTGGTTCTTGCTCGCCTATATTCTTGCTGCACTTATTTTTTGGTTCATTGCACTCAACAATCAAAACCGGCAACTTACCGATTTTAAACTTCAGACAATCAGTGCCAATGATGGAAGTTATTTGCAAAAAGAAAAAAAGATCAGGGAAGAAAACGATCGTAAAACGACACAATATATTGGCGAAGGCACCATGTTCCTATTATTGATTTTGGCAGGAGCGGCTCTTGTTTTTCGTTTGATAAACAAGCAATTCAAACAAGCAAAACAGCAGCAGAATTTCATGATGGCGATAACTCACGAATTGAAAACACCAATTGCCGTTACTAGATTGAACTTGGAAACAATGCAAATGCGTAAATTAGAATATGGTCAGCAACAAAAACTAATTAATAGTACGATTCAGGAAGCAAACAGGCTTAATACGCTTTGTAATAATATGTTATTAATGAGCCAGATCGACTCGGGAAGGTATACTTTTACAAAAGAAAGATTTGACCTGGCCACGCTGGTGAATGATTGCGCAGAAGATTTTATTATGCGGTTTCCGGCAAGAAAAATTGATATCGAACTGAGGGATGAAATTATTATAAATGGTGATCAGCTTTTGATCCAATTAGTGGTAAATAATCTTTTGGATAATGCTTTAAAATATTCAGGAAAAGAGGATGTAGTTTTGATAAAATTATTTCAGGAAGATAAGGTGATCCGGCTTCAGGTGATCGATCAGGGGCAAGGGGTGAGTGAAAAAGAAAAAGGCAGAATTTTTGAAAAATATTTCCGTGGTGCACAAATGCAAGCAAAGGGAACTGGCCTGGGGCTTTATCTTTCTAAAGAAATTATAAAGCAACATCATGGAACGATTAGTGTAATAAATAACATTCCACGCGGATGTATTTTTGAGATACAATTAAAAGGTTAAAAAAAATTATTTTTATGCCATCGAAAAAACTTTCGATCTTATTAGTAGAAGACGAAGAAAATTTGCAGGAAGCTTTGAGATTAAACTTTGAAATGGAAGGGTATGAAGTTACTTCCGTTTATAATGGCGAGGAAGCATTGAAAGCAATTCACAGGGAATATTTTGACCTCATCATCCTTGATGTAATGCTGCCAGAGATAGACGGTATAGCAGTTTGCGAAAATATAAGATTGAGCAATACAGAAATTCCTATCATGATGTTGAGCGCAAAAAACCAAAGCGCAGATCGCGTTTTGGGATTAAAAAAAGGCGCTGATGATTATTTGGGAAAACCATTTAGTCTTGAAGAACTTTTAATTCGGGTAAGGATTTTAATTAATAAAAGTCAAAAGATTTCCGCCAAAGAACCGATTGCTGAACAATACACTTTCGGTAATAATATGGTCAATTTTAAATCTCTTGAATGTACAACCAAATCCGGAGAGGTGGTGCCGCTTACAAAAAAAGAAGCGATGCTTTTAAAGCTGCTGATTGAAAATAAAAATGAAGTGGTAACCCGCGAAAAAATTTTGCAATCGGTCTGGGGTTACAATGTTTATCCAACAACAAGGACAGTTGATAATTTCATTTTGAACTTTAGAAAATATTTTGAAGAAGATAGTCGCAATCCAAAATATTTTCACTCTGTCAGAGGTATCGGATATAAGTTTTCGAATAATTAACTGCAATTATCCTGACTCTCTGTTTATTTATTACAAACCTGTTTGTCCAGTAAGGATACAACTTCTGAAGCTTTTTCAAATACTTGATTTAGCTCAGTTACATTTGAAGAAGGAGCATATAAATTCAATTCAACTTCATCCATTAAAGAAGTTAACATTAAGGAAGTCCCCAGGCTTACATTGCATTTATCCAGTTCTTCATTCAATCTTTTTTTAGACAATTCATTTGCAGGGACTTTAAATTTTGCACACAAATAATTTTTTAAAGCGGTATCAAGAGTGTGATAAAATTCGCCACTTTTTTCAGAAATCAATTTTTCATGTGCTTCAGTTAAAGGGCTTTCGGGAATTACAAAATCTTCTTTTTTTCCTTCTTCTGCTTCATTTTTCAAATCGTCTATTTTGATATTTGTTTCAAGATCACTTTTGTTTTTATTTTTTCTAATAATGAAGAAAAGAATCACGAAAATAATTACAGCAACAAGCACAATTCCTGCAATTAATTCAGTTTTGGTTGATATCATATTATTTGTTTGAGAAGTTTTTGTATCGTTGTTTCTTGCAAATAAATTTCTTTTTCCTTTCTTCACACTTATGCTCAAAGGTGCTGTATGTAAGGTTTTATAAGAAGAACTTTCGGGATCGAAATAAGAAAATGAAATGGAATCAACTGTATATTCTCCCGGTTTGGAAACCGTGAATGGATATGAAAAAGTTTTGCTTCCCTGCATCGGGACTTTTGTTTTATCAATGTCGTCTTTTAGTTTCGCCTCGAATCCATCGATGCCCTGTGGCCAGTTAATTGAAGGAGAATTGATCATTTGAATATTTCCTTTCCCCGAAACAGTTAGTTTTAAAGTTCCCGCATCATCTGTCGTAATGTTATTTTTTTCAAGGGCGGCTCTGATTGTAAAATTTCCAACTGCGCCTCTGAAATCGGCAGGCTTATTTTCAACCGGCAATGGCTTTACAGTGATTGTTACCGGTGTTGATTTTAAGGTTATATTTTGCTGGATTTGAGCTTCAGGTGGTAGTGCTGCCTGGCCTAAATCATCAAACATGTCAAAGAATCCGTTGTTCCGTTGTGAGTTTGCATATTCAGACTTAATAAAAGTGATTTTATTGTCTGCAACCACAGGGTCAAGTGTGATATTTCCGGCTTGCAATGGATACAATTCTACTTTTCGAAGCGTGTAAACATTATACATGCGGCCATTGTATTTTTCAAGAGTTGCATTATTACTTACATCAAAATCATTGACGGAAAAGCCATTGAAAGAAGGTGCGTCTGTAATAGTTGTTTCAGAAGGAAGCCTTGTATACAGTTTGTAAGTCGCAACAATTGGTGAACCAACATAGCAGCTTTTTTTATCAACCTCTAATTTTAAAAAAATATTTTTTGCAGTTTTTTCCGCCACATTTTCACCTGGTTTTAAAATGTAATCATCAAA
>Ga0157372_10007459_pt1 | contig 11634 bp, 8 predicted proteins | sample C55metaG_FD_115307 | JGI IMG/M metagenome (GOLD analysis project Ga0157372, IMG submission 115307) | Corn rhizosphere microbial communities from Kellogg Biological Station, Michigan, USA - C5-5 metaG | ecosystem: Host-associated > Plants > Roots > Rhizosphere > Soil | place: USA: Michigan...
AGCTCCAGCTCGACCTGGATGAGGGCGTCATGTTCGTGAAGGTGGTTCGCTTGGTCCGCCGCGTGTGCGGTCAACCGACTTGTTGGGCGGGGCCAAGGATCGATGGAGCCTGGGTTCGGACGAGGATTGCTCTTGATTGCCGACCGCGCCTGCAGCTTGCAGCGATCGCTTTTCGGCGTGGCGACAGACGGCCAAGGCCCGTACAAGACAATCGCGCTCGCACTGTGGATGGTGCGCCAGCGCAGCCCTGAGCTTGCACAGCGCGTGGCGAGCTTCCTGCTGATAGACAAGCGCTCGTCCCAGACAACCTACATGATTCAGGATCACCTGTCGCAGGCAGATCCGCTCATCGCGCGATTCGATTGCTGGGTGCGCGACAATCTCGCGCGCGGCTTTTCGATTCAGGAGGCTGCCGATGCGCTTTCTGTCGGTCCGCGCACCCTGCATCGACGCTTGGAAGCGGTGCTCGGTAAGACGCCTCTGTCCTTCGTGCAGGATTTGCGGGTCGAACACGCCTTGCATCTTACGTCCCTAGGCTATGGCCTCGAGGACATTGCCACCGAAGTCGGCTACGCTAACTCGGCAACGCTCAGGACCTTGCTGCGTCGCAAGCTTGGGCGCGGCGTGCGTGAGCTAAAAGACGAGATGCGAAGCGAGCGAGCGCCCTGAAGTTGGCGTCCTCGTGCGAAAAAGCGATGTGCGCTAGCGCTTGAGGTGCCTGTCTGCTCGGAGATGGCTGCACACCATCGTATACAGGGTTAAGCCAACTGCGCGAAAGCCGCCACTTGCGACCGGCGGCTTTTGGCCGCATTCTGACGAGCGGGCTGCCCGTCAGTCGTTCACGTGAAGGCTGGTATTGAGCCCACCCCATCGCTCGGCATTTGTCAGAAGAACCTCGACTGCACCGGTCTGGCTGTTCCTGCGAAACAGCAGGCCTGAACGACCTGATAATGTTTTGGCGGAGACCACTTGGCCATCTGGAAGCTTCACCTTCGTTCCTGCAGTAACGTAAAGGCCTGCTTCAACGATGCACTCGTCACCCAGCGAGATTCCAATTCCGGCGTTCGCTCCGAGCAAACTGCGCTCGCCTATGGAGTTCTTCGCCTTTCCTCCGCCAGACAAAGTGCCCATGATGGACGCGCCAGCGCCAACGTCGGAGTTCTTGCCGACAGTCACTCCGGGCGTAATACGCCCTTCGACCATCGACTCGCCGAGCGTGCCTGCATTGAAGTTGACAAACCCCTCATGCATCACCGTCGTGCCTGGGGCTAGGTGTGCGCCGAGACGGACGCGGTCCGCGTCAGCGATGCGAACTCCGCTTGGAACGACGTAGTCGCTCATGCGTGGAAACTTGTCAACCGACGGAACCGAGAGATGGTGATACTCCACGGCCACTAGGCTACGCAATTCGTCCACCTTCCCTGGAAGCACTGGACCCGCCGACGTCCATGCGACGTTGAGGAGCAGCCCGAAAACTCCGTCCAGATTCACCTCGTTGGGCTTCACCATCCGTTCGGAAAGAAGGTGAAGACGGAGATATGCGTCCTCGGTCGAAATGGGCGGCGCACTCAGCGAATCAATCATCACCTCGACGACGTCACCCGAAACCAGTCCAACTTTCTCTGCTAGGCAACTGCGTCTGCATGAAGCCGCATTTCGCGGAAACCAGACGTCGATAGTCTTGCCGGTTTCAACATCGCGATACCTATGGCCAGTGCGCTGAAGTTTCATTGCTCGAATTCTGCCTCAGTCGAGGCTTCCTAGCTGCTACTAGCCGCGTACTGCCCGTGTAGGTGTCCCGTGGTTTGAATAGGCTTCAGTTCCTCAGCGAGAAAGTCGCTCAACCAGGCCGTCAAGGTCTCCAATCGCAGGAGCCTCTGGGGTGCACTCGCCAACCATCGTACTCATCAGGTTTTCCGACCAGCTTTGGCACACGCATGACGGCGTAAGGCTCAAGAATTTCGTCCATAACGTACATCCCCGGTGGCGACGCGAACGGCCACTCGTGGCCGACTGTCGCCTGCCACTGCGTCTGCGCTAAACGATCGAACTCAAGACTCTCTCGAGGGCGTTTCGTCCGAGGGCCGGCCGCGGCGGCGGGCGTGAGATAGACGCCAACGAACGAGATCATCGGCGCCGGGGCCTGGGTTGATCTCAAGGTCGGCTGTGCTGACCACGTCCCCGGTTTCTTGATCGATGAAACTCAACCGAACCTCTGCACCGGTCTTTCGATTCACGAAAGTCATCGGAGGCGCGCCCGCGCCGGACACTCCCAAGCGGTCGCCGATCTGGGCGAGCACGGGCATCATGGGCGCCATCTGCCAGCCTTTCTGGGTCAGCAGATATTCGAAGCGCTCTGGGTTTGCCTGGTAGCGCCTTCGTTCAATGAGGCCATTGGCTTCGAGGTGCTTCAGACGATCGCTCAGCGTTGCATTCGTGACGCCGGAGGACTTGCGAAAGTCCTCGTAGCGTCGGAGGCCACAGACCATATCCCGCAGGATGACCAGACCCCAGCGGTCTCCGATCGCGGCCATCACGCCAGCGATCGAGCACACCATCCCATCAAAACCCTTCGAGCGCATCTCGCTCCTTCCGACGTCTACTGCCTTGCTGGCGATGCTCTCATAAGAAGAGGCGCTGGTCTCGACGGCGCTGAGGCATTGCCGCCGCAGCGCTTGGCCGATCAGCCTGCCTGGGCGATCGAGCGAGAGCACTGCCAAGACTCCTTTGCAAAAAACCCAATTAACTCTTATTATAAGAGTGACTGTCGCACCGGGCGGAAAAGGCACGCATGTTCAGGGCTTCAGGGCCTGATGGCGAGCATCCGGCGCTGATCGCTGCAGCACATCATCGAATTGGTCCAATGAAGAGAGTTTCATGTTGGCGTCGAACAACTCCATGATCGGCCCCGTGCTTGCGCTTGGCGGCACGGCTGTTATGACGGCCATCTGGCTGGCGGCTCTTGTCACAGTCCCGGGCGGGAAGCAGTCCGAGGTGTCGGTCATCGTCGCGCTCCTGGCTGTTCACATCGCCACACTGGCTGGCACCTGGCTCGGCCTGTCCCGAACGTCGTTGACGGTTTCGCAGCGGCGGACGACCTGGCTTGCGATCTCCATCCCCTTGACCCTTTGGCACGGCGCGGCCTGGGCGATCGTCGCCAACGGTCTGCTCCTGCCGGGCGCCATCCCCATTCCATTGCTCGCGTTGATGATCGTCGTGCCGACGGCCGTCGTCGTCTTTCTGGTCACGCGATCGAAGCGCATCGGCGTCCTGCTCGACGCCATGCCGATGAATTGGCTCGTAGGGTTTCAGGTCTATCGGGTAATCGGTGGCGTGTTCCTCATCAACTGGTGGCTCGGGAACGCGCCGGGCATATTCGCCGTCCCCGCCGGCACAGGGGACGTGATCACAGGCCTGCTGGCGCTGCCTACGGCCATCATGCTGGCGAACGGACGTCCCGGCAGCGGGAGGTCTGCGCTGGTGTGGAATTTCATCGGCATCTCGGATCTGGTTCTTGCGGTCATGCTGGGGGCGCTCACGTCGCCCGGGCCGCTGCAGCACCTTGCGTTCGACCATCCGAATCTGCTGACCGGCAGCTATCCCACCGCAATCATTCCGGCCTTCACCGTTCCGACCTCGCTCGTCCTGCATGCCCTTTCGCTTCGCCAGTTGCGCAGGCGCTCGCGACGAACGACCGCCCAGGCTGAAGGGCGAGTGCGCCTCTTCCAGGGCAGCTGAACGGGGCCATCCAACACTTTCGCCTGCCGCCCGACAAACGCTCAGCACCAATCGCGGGCCACGGCACCAGACAAGGAGATATTCATGACCTCTTACTCCACTTCCAGGATCTTCGTCGTCGGCGGCACTGGCGCTCAAGGGTTGCCGGTGATCAAGACGCTGGTCGCGGACGGGAAATACTTTGTCCGAGCCCTCACGCGCGATCGCGGCTCGCGCCGGGCGAAAGCTCTCGCCGAGCTTGGCAACGTGGAGATTGTCGAAGGCACCTTTGCGGATGAGGACACGCTGCGAGCCGGCTTCCAAGGGTGCGACGGCGCCTACATCAACATCGACGGCTTCAATACCGGCGAGAAGACCGAGATGTACTGGGCGATCCGCGCCTATGAGATCGCGATCGAGGAAGGTGTCAGGTTCTTCGTCTACGGCAATCTCGACTACGCTCTGAAGAAGGCGGGCTATGACTCCAAGTTCCGTACCGGGCACTATGACGGAAAGGGCCGCATCGGCGAATGGATTCTGTTCCAGAACGAGGCCAACTCCGACCGCATGGGCGCGGCGGTGTTCACGACCGGGCCCTACATGGAGATGGCTCTTTCGGCCATGACGCCGATGACCCCGTCGGTCGAGGATGGGGTCGTTACCTGGCGGGTCCCGCTTGGGGGAGGGCGCGTTCCTCACGTCGCGCTCGGCGACTGCGGCTACTACGCCCGATGGCTCTTCGACAATCCGGGGCGCGCCAATGGCATGAATCTCGAGGTCGCCATCGAGCAGGTCGACTACCACGAACTGGCAGCCGCCTTCGAGCGGGTCACGGGGCATCGCGCGCGCTACATCGATACCTCCCTCGAGGACTATTGGAGCGGTCCGCTCAGGATGGCCGCTGGACTTCCGGCCGGGTACAACGCAGACCCGCAGGACAAGAGCACGATGAGTTTCCGCGATAACTTCACCGGCTTCTGGAACATCTGGAAGCACGAGATCGTTCAACGCGACTACGCACTTCTCGACCAGATCCATCCGAACCGCATCAGGACGGTCGAGGAGTGGCTCCGACGTGAAGACCAACTGGGCCAAGCACTTGGCCATGGAGCCCTGTGGGAGAGGGTGCAGCCTGAAAATCAGGCCAAGCGGCCGCCGATCCTCAAGCTGAGCGAAGATCGCCGCAAGGGCCGGCTCTAGGCGCTAGCATCGTGCGCCATGCACTTCAAGACGCCTTTTCTGTTTCGGGGCAAGGTTCGAGGTGAATGGTGTCCTACCGCAGCATGGCCGGTCCATCGGGCAACCCCGCCATCGCGGCAGCAGCCTCAAGTGCCTGATCGCGTTGGCGTGCGTCGTCGGGGTCGTCTGACATCTCTGCCCTGTCGATGATCGACAGCAGAAGGCGCAGGTCATTCACACGCATGCCTTCTTCCGGCTGCACTGTGTCGGACTCCAGTTTGGCCATGAGGTAGCGCTGCACGTGCGTCGACTGGCGAGCGCTCTGACCGACTGATGCACGGGTGCGCGTACCGTCTTTGTAGGAGATGTCGGTCGAAGCATTGGCTTGGTCGTTGATCTGCACGAACTCGTAGAACTGGGATTCCTTCGCTGCCGTGAGCAGGAGTTGAGCGCCCGGCGACAGCGCCCGGTGAAAGCTTGCATCCAGTTCGGCTTGCTGGTCTTGATGGATGGTCCGGTTGCGCGGGTCCTTGCCCGACACGCTTGTCTTCTGCGACAGCGTGTACCTGAAGGTATCGACCTCGTCCGGGCGCATCGGGTTCGATGCATCCGGCACCTGCGTCATCGATGCATTGAAGTCGGCCAGGCCACTGAGCAAGCCATGGTCGCCAGCATTGAGCGAAATCGCTGTCGGCGCCTCGCGGCCCGGCGGCGCAGTCTTCTCGCCGTAGTTGCTGTTCAGTTGCGAGAACGCATCCTTGAACATCGAGACCAGGGCAGCGTCACCCCGGCCGCGGCTGCCTGCCATGTCCACTTGCTGCAAATACCGTGCGATGGCTCGCGCTTGCTGCGGGGCACTGCCGAGGATGGCCGGCTGCGATAAGTCGACGTCGACCTTCACTGTGCCGGAAGGTCCGGAGGCGCTCAGGGCGCGCGTTCTCGAGTCGGCATGAAAATCCACTGCCTGTATCGCGCTCTTGCCATCAGTCTTCAGGCTCGCCTTGAAATCAATGGACAGCAGCTCTTTGGTATTGAAATTGGTCAAGCCTTCGAGGGCGAGCTTTGGGGGCAGGGCATTCAAGCCGTCGATGGCATCCTGGAACGCGCCCGAGAGGTCTGCGAGAGCCTTGCGCTCGGACTCATTGAGCTCGCCGCCGGAAACCGCCACCTGTACCGCCATGCCGTCGGCCTGGCTGGCCAGGCTCAGCTCGACCGTGGCACCGCCGGCAGTCTTGATCGACAAATTGATCTGATTGTCGGCTGTGGCCAGCAGGTCAGCCGGCGCTACGGCGGACGCACCTGGTGTCGCAAACGTCACCGATTGAGAGAAGTCGTCGACATCGGTCTCGAAGCGCTTCAGCATTGCCGCGCCCAGGCCGCTGAAACGCGCCGTGAGAGAGGGCAGGCCGAAGTTGCCGCCCATCAAGGACGAAACGGCGTCGTCGGTGGGCCGCGACCAAGCGGTTGTCGTGGATCCGAAGATTGTGTAGGTCTGAATGTCAGCCGGGGTGGGTGCTCGACTCAGGCTGACCAACACTGCCGACGCAGGGGACTTCGGTGTCACTTGCGCTGACGAAGTCTTCGCGAGCGTCGACAGCGGCGTGGCTCGCGAAACGCTTACAGCGGCGGGCGCTGCATAAAGGCCGGATGCGCTCGGGGTGACGTTCACTCTGGATTCCATTCAAAGGGGAAGCAGCCAGTGGCTGCAGGCAATCTTCCTTATCGGCAGTGGCGCGCATTTCTTAAGAGCCGAGAACTCGATTGAAGAAGGTCTGAACAGCGTTTGCGACGGCCGGTACCACGCCCGCCATCCCCACCTCACCCAGTCCTTTGGCGCCCGGCGCGTTGAAGCGTGTGTCGGGCTTGCCGACGAAGTCGACCTGAATGCGGCCGATGTCTGCAGCCACGGGCAGCACGTACTCGGCAAGGTCGGTGTTGAGAAAGCCTCCGTAGCGCGGGTCGACCTCGCTGACCTCGCTAGCGGCTCTAGCCGAGCAAGGACCGGGAACAAAACGCGGAACAAATAGGCGAGGGGCTCGACGGCGAAGGCTTGAAGAGCGATTTCTTGAGGTGGCGCGGTAAAGCAGCTGAATGGAGGCACGGCAACCCCTTGCCGACGAGCCAGCAGCTTCTATCGCAGACCCATGATCGTCCCGCCCATTTGACGGTGTTCGCCGCGGTCTCCCGCCGATTCCTACTCGATGCCGTACTGCGTCAGCTTCCGGTACAGCAGCTGGCGGTGGATGCCCAGGCGCCGCGCCGCTTCGGCGCGATTGCCCTGCGCCTGGGCGAGCGCGTGCTCGATCAGCAGCCGTTCGAGCCGTTCGACTGTGCCCGGCAGGTCGCCTTCCAGCCAGTCGGCCGGCAGGGTCTGCGCGCCCTGCGTCGGGCGTGCCTGGCCTAGCACCAGGTCCAGGTCGGCGCTGCCGATCACACGGTGCCGCACCAGCGCCTGGCAGCGCTCCATCACATTGCGCAGCTCGCGCACGTTGCCCGGCCAGGGCTGGCGCAGCAGCGACTGCGCGGCCTCGGCGGACAGGGCCTTGGGCGCATCGGGCGCGGCCGCGCGGCGCAGGAAATGCTCGGCCAGCGGAATGACGTCGGCGAGCCGCTCGCGCAGTGGGGGTAGCCGGATCGACAGTACGTCGAGCCGGTACATCAAATCTTCGCGAAAGCTGCCCTCGCGCACCGCGAGGGCCAGGTCGCGGTGCGTGGCCGCGACCACGCGCACATCGACCTTCACGGTCTTGTGGCTGCCCAGCGGCGTGACCTCGCCCTCCTGCAGCGCGCGCAGGATCTTCGCCTGCACGGCCAGCGCCATGTCACCGATCTCGTCGAGCAGCAGCACGCCGCCATCGGCCGCGCGGAAGCACCCCGCGCGCTCGCCGGTGGCGCCGGTGAACGCGCCGCGCACGTGGCCGAAGAGTTCGCTCTCCAGGAGCTCCTTCGGAATGGCCGCGCAGTTGATCGCCACGAACGGCTTGTCCGCGCGGTCCGAATGCCGGTGCAGCGCGCGCGCCACCATCTCCTTGCCGGTCCCCGTCTCGCCGAGCACCAGCACGGGCATCGCGTTCGCCGATGCGAGGCCGATGCGCTTCTGCACCTCGCGCATCGCCTGGCTGGCACCGATGAAGTCGTCGTCCGCGTCCGCCGCCGCCGCGGTGCCGGCCGCGCCGGGCTGCTGCTGCAGCGCGCGGTCGAGCACCTCGCGCACCGCCTCGCGGCTGATCGGCTTGGCCAGATGGTCGAAGGCGCCGAGGCGCATCGCCTCGATGGTGTTGCCCGCGCTCGCGAAGGCCGTGAGCACGATCACCGGCGGCACGCGCGCGAGGCGGGTGCGCATGGCTTCGAGCGTCTGCAGGCCGTCCATGCCGGGCATGCGGTGGTCGAGGAACACCGCGTCGAAGCGCGTGTGCGCCATCGCCTCGAGCGCCTCGGCGCCGCTCGCGATTTCGGTGGCCTCATGGCCCAGGCCCTGCAGCGTCTCGGCCAGCGTGTCGCGGAACGCGTCGTCGTCGTCGATGATCAGGAGGCGCGCCATGGAAGCTCCAGTTCGAATCGCGTGCCGGGTTCGAGCGCCCGATGGCGCAGGTCGCCGCCGTGCGCGAGAGCCACTTCGCGCGCGAGGGCCAGGCCCAGGCCGGTGCCGTCGGCGCGTCCCGTGGCGAAGGGCTCGAAGAGGTTGGCCTGCAGTGATTCCGGCACGCCGGCGCCGTCGTCGTCGACGCGGATGCAGAGCATCTGAGTCTCGTTCGTCGAGGCCGACAGCGTGACGTGCCCGCCGCGCGGCGCATGGCGCACGGCGTTGTCGAGCAGGTTGTCGACCGCGCGCGCCAGGTGCACGGGATCGAACACGGCCTTGGCGGGGCCTTCATGCTGCAGCACGAGCTGTACGCCTGCCGCGGCGGCCTTGTCGCCGATGGCTGCCGTGCGCTCTTCCAGCCAACGATGCAGGTCCACCTGCACCGGTGCCAGGGTCACGGGCTGCACCAGTGCGAGCAGGCTCTGGACCAGTCCCTCCAGCCGATCGATCTGCCCGACGATCATGCGCAGCGCATCGGCCTGCTTCTCGGGTGCGGCTGCCAGGGCGTTCTCGGCCTTCAGCCGCATCGTGGCGATCGGGTTGCGGATCTCGTGCGCGATGCCGCCGGTCATGCGCCCGAGGGCGGCCAGGCGCTGGTCGCGGCTGCGCTGCTGTGCGGCCTCCCGCAGGCGCACGCGGGCTTCGTCGAAGCGCGTGCGGTAGTGGTTGAAACCGTCGACGATGCGGTCGAGCTCGCGCACGCCGGTGCGCGGCAGCTCGGGCATCGCGCCGTCGCTGGCATCCGCCTGCGCGAGCCGCGTCTCGAGCCGCTGCACGTGGCGCAGCCCGCGAAACAGGATGAAGCCCAGCCACAGCCCCGAGGCGAGCACCGCCGCGAGCAGGACGCCCAGCCCCACGCGCAGGCTGCCCAGGGCGGCCAGGGCGCCGCCGTTGGTGCGTGTCATGGTCCAGGCCGCAAGGTCGTTGGATGCCGAGGCCAGCGGGCAGGCCGAGACGATCAACGCCTCGCGGCTGCCGCGCACCACGTCGGTCTGTGGCGCCTGGGCGCGGGCGGCGAGCTGCGAGAGTTCGACGATGAGGGGCTGTTCGGCCGCGGGCACGTCGCGCTTGACGCCGCTGCCTTCATATGTGGGGTACGCATAGGCGAGCAGCCCCGAGTTCGCTCTCGCGCCGGCCTGCCACACGCCGCCCTCGACGTGCGGCACCTCGGTCAGCACCAGCTGGAGCACGACCTGCAGGAGGTCGATCTTCGGCTCGGATGCGTCGGTCGCGGCCTTGGCGTAGCGCGCGGCGATCGCGCGGCACGACTGCTCCGTGGCCGTGCGCCCCGCGTCGATCTGCGCCCCGGCGCTTGCGCGGTAGAGCGTGAGCATCACCACCGCCAGCGCCGCGCACACGCTGAACAGGAGGACCCAGAAAAAGACAAGTTGACTGCGTAATGACTTCATTCGCCCTGGAACGCGTGGACACGTTTTTCTAGTGAAAAGCGCTCGCCAGGATGGCCCCAAGGCCGCTGCGGCGCTGCCCGAGTATGCCCCGGGGTTTTTGGGGCCGGCCGCTCGTTTCGGCGTAGGTCTCCGCTGCGCGCAGGCAGCTGCCATGCCGTTTCCTGCCCATGTCGGGCTCTGGTTTTCGCCAAATTCAAATTGAATATGATTCGCATTTACAATTTTGACGACTTTCGGTTTCAGTGACTCTCGCCGACCGCCTTGGGGCGCGAGCGCAGGGTCGCCGAGTTCCTTCACCCGCGCTTTCCGCTTTCCAACAGGACAACAGATGAAGAGGGCCCGTACACCTTCGCGTTTCGACACTCACCAGCAGCTCAAGCAACTCAGCGCTTGCATCGCCCTGGCCATTCCGGCGCTGGTCGCTGCGCAGGAGGCGAAAGAGACGCTCCCAGCGATCACCGTCGAGGCCGTGGGGCAGACAGAGACGACGGAAGGCACGGGCTCCTACACCACGGGGGCCTCCAAGACCGCCACGCCGCTGAGCATGAGCCTGCGCGAGACGCCGCAGTCCGTGAGCGTCGTGACGCAGCAGCGAATCGAGGACCAGGGCTTCAAGACCATCACCGACGTGATCAACAACACGACCGGTGTCTCGGTCAACCAGTACGAAACCAGCCGCGGCCAGTTCACCGCGCGCGGCTTCGACATCAACACGCTGCTGATCGACGGTGTGCCCACCACCTGGGAGCAGCCGTGGAGCTCGGGCGAGATCTTCACGAGCCTCGCCACCTACGACCGTGTGGAGGTGGTGCGCGGCGCGACCGGGCTGACCACCGGCGCCGGCGATCCGTCGGCGGCCGTCAACCTGGTGCGCAAGCGAGCCACGAGCAAGGTGTTCACCGGCACCATCGAGCTGGAGGCCGGCAGCTGGAACCAGCGCCGCGCGATGGTCGACCTGTCGACCCAATTGAACGAGGCCAAGACCGTACGCGCCCGCATCGTCGGCGAGGCCGCGGATGCCGACAGTTACGTCCGGGGCCTGGGAACCAACAACGGCACGCTCTTCGCCACCTTCGAGGCCGACCTCGGTCCACGCACGCTGCTCACCGTCGGCTTCAGCCGCCAGAAGTTCGACACCAAGGGACCGATGTGGGGCGGCCTGCCGGTCTGGTATGCCGAAGGCATCCGCACCGACTGGGACGTCTCCAAGTCCAGCGCCGCCGACTGGACGCGCTGGAACACCGACTACGACACCTATTTCACATCGCTGGAGCATCGCTTCTCCAACGACTGGAAGCTCAGGCTCAGCTACAACCACAGCGATCGCAAGGCCGACTCGCACCTGCTGTACCTTTCCGGTGCGCCGAGCATCTTCACCGGGCTGGGCATGTCCACCTTCGCGGCCTCGTACAAGGTCCGCACGAAGCAGGACGATTTCAGCGCGCAGGCCAGCGGCATCGTGAAGCTGTTCGGCCGCGAGCACGAACTGGCGTTCGGCTACACGAGCTCGAGGCAGAAGTTCCGCGCCGAGGACCGCGCGGCAACGCCCTCGGGCGGCATGGCCACCGGCTTCAACAACTGGAGCGGCGCCTATCCCGAGCCCGCGTGGGGGCCGCTGGGCTACTACGGCAGCAGTGAGACCACGCAGGACGCCCTCTACGGCGCGGCGCGCTTCAATGTCTCGGATCCACTCAAGCTCATCGTCGGCGCGCGCGTCACCAACTACAGGAAGAGCGGCGACGAGAA
>Ga0157372_10007460_pt1 | contig 11634 bp, 11 predicted proteins | sample C55metaG_FD_115307 | JGI IMG/M metagenome (GOLD analysis project Ga0157372, IMG submission 115307) | Corn rhizosphere microbial communities from Kellogg Biological Station, Michigan, USA - C5-5 metaG | ecosystem: Host-associated > Plants > Roots > Rhizosphere > Soil | place: USA: Michigan...
AATAAGACGGACAGGACAGAAAAATCAATTAAAAAACCTTTTTAAAAAAAACTTAATCAGATGAACAACTATATTGGCTAAAAAAGAATATTTTACCAATATATGTCTTTTCAAGATCCCATCCTGAATCCGCTGCTTTTATGGCTGCTTCTCTCACTGCTTCTTCTACTTTTTTAGATATGGGTTTTGCTAACCAAGAAATTTGAAGTAGTGCTTGATCTAATGTAAGACCTTTGATATCGTCACATAATGGAATAAATCGAGTATATTCGGTATGAAGATAATTTCGCCTAAATCTAAAAATCTACATGGAGATTTTTTAGCCAAAATAAAAAAAAATAACAATAATAATAATAAAGAAAATAAGAAATAAAAAAACGTTCACCGATCAAGAAGTCGTCAAAAGGAAATAATAGATAAATGAAATCATTATTTTGGTTCCATGATTACCTTATCTCCTCCGTCCAACCGTAAGCGTTTTAAAAAAGAAGAATAGATAGAACGACCTCGAACGGCAGCCATTTCAGATTTGTTTTTAATTGAAAAAATATCGTCTTCCTGTTTTAATTTCCGAATTGCATTTTGAATAGATTCTTTTTTGTCTTCCGGAATTTCAAGCTGAGACGTCCTATCGGATAATTCTTCTTGACCATGCACCATTGCTTGTAAGATTTCCTCGACTTTTTTGTAAACTTGTGGTTTTGAGGAAGATGTGGCAACTGTATCTTTCACTAATTTGTTTGAGCTCAGCATTCGTATTTGTGTGGTGGAAAATGTCGAGGGCGCATGTATGGGGTATCTACAGAGGAAAAATAAAAATAATATTAATAGTAAAAGTAAAGCACATTAAGAAAACTAACTGAAAGACAGGACTAAAAAAAGTTCTCCCATTTAGAAATTAAAAGGAAAAAAGAAAGGGGGAGAAAAAAAAAAAGAAGAATGACACTTACGTAAATAGAGTATGGACTCTTTTCAAAGACTCGAATCCTTTCATTGTCCTACTAGAAATATAGTTTGATAATAAGAGTTATTCCTTGAAATTGGTCTATTCAGTTTTGAAATGGATGGAAACTGTTAGGATAGCTTTTTTGAAACTTGAAAAAGTTGAAAAATCTTTTTTTTTTTTGTTTATTTAAGATATTAATTTTTTATATTTTTTTAATACTGTACTCTATTTTGTTATTTTGTCTTATTATATATTCGATTATGGATGGTTATTATTATGAATTAGAGCTCTATGAATTATCATTAATTTTATTTATCACAGCCCCAGAGATTTGAGAAATCCCGCAGAACATCGTTGAACTTGATTAAAGTTATGTTCAAATGAATCCATTCCACCATAGTATGGATCCGCAATAATACGTTCACCTCTATTATCAAATTCACCAAAAAGGGACACTTTGGCTTTTGAATTTTTAGGTTGAGCCGTTTTTAAGTCTTGTAAATTTGACTAGAGTAATAATCCATTTAAACTGTGAGTTTTTATAGAAGTTTCCAATTCGAAAAATTACATGAATAAATATAAATATATAAATATATATCAATTTATGTGATATTGATAAACTTACTTCATCCATGCATAAGATATAATCAAATTCAGTGAAATCCTTCTTTGAGACCTTTATGATTATAATATAATTAAATTCGATTCAAAAAAATAAAGAAATACACAAGAATGGAAATAACATGAGCGAATTGCGTATCATTATAATGATTATTTCATAGGGCGTAATTTAAAAAAAAATCTTTCATTCATGTAAACATTCATACCTTTCTGCTATAATGGCCAATAGGAACTCCATTCTTTTTACAGATGGCGACTGTCCGATAATCTGGTGGGTCCCCAATCTATTTTTAATTGTTATAATTATTACAATACATTTTTAGGTTATTGGTGATGACTGATATATCTAGATAAAATTGATATTGTAACAATCCAAAATTACAAAATCAAAAAATATTTATGCATAAATAAGAGATCTCGTACATGATATCCTGCAGTGCCTGCACTGTCTACTTTGAATCTTTCTCGCAGACCTCTCTCAGATATAGTATGCACAAATACTGCTTCTGCCACTGAAGTATTGCGTTAAAACTTTATGTCTCTTTTTGTTTGTGGTTGCTCAAATATTGACAAATTAAACTAAAAAAATAATAAAATAACGTAAGGGAAACTAAACAGGAAGGGAAAAAATTGAACTTACTGGGACTTCGACATATATTCCCTTTAACAAAGCATTATTAACACGACAATTTAGATATTTCTTCGGCAATCGGATATCAAAATTTTAAAAATAAGAAAGAAATGGGTTGTACACGTACCAAGACAAACGAATAGAAGTGCAATTGTCTGTTGTTCTGCCATCAGGTTATTAAATTGGTAAAGGCTTTGAATGGATGTGAACTGGAAATGGAATTTGTGATCTTTGTCATGGCGCGCTTTAACACTGCTTTAACAGTTTTTTAGCGGAAGTGATTCAATCATTCAAATAAAACATTTTGACAAAATTAAAAATTAATTAAAATTTAATGTCTAACTAAAATTGCTTTGCTTTTGTTGAGTCAGCTAAAATTAATTGCTATAAGAAAAAATTTCTTTGCTTATTTTTAACTTCTTTAAATTCGTTTCTGTGATCGTTCAGAGGTTTCTTTCATCCATCCGTTTTATCATCATTAAGAAGAATCAAACATGAGGTAGGTTGCAATAAAAGAAATGAATATGTTTTATATTCATAAAGAAAGAAGAGATTGAAAACATGTGGTGTAGAATGTTGGTGGCTAAGGTTGAGTTACTCAAGAGATTGATCAATAGATGGATGGATGGATTAGTGGACAGGTGGAGGCCTGCTCGAAATGGGTTTGCATGTTAATTAAGGATGAGAATGGATAGCATTCAAATTGCATAGACTGAAAAAGAGAGACTTTTTTTTAAAAAAAATATATATATTTTCAGTTCTATAATAATGTTTGCTATTTGATTGTGTTCAACCTATATTTCCACTACCTCGACCCTTTCATTGTTCTTGTAACTTGGGTTGGAAATTTTTCAAAAACATAGCATTTTTATAATAAATAATTGGGGAACAATGATACTTACATTTTATCACAACTCTTTTCTTTCCTTTCATCTTTTGCAGCAGCAAAGTACAAGCATCCGCCGTTAGGGAAACCGTTAAAACCGTCATTGCTTACGCCAAAGAGGAGAAGCCCAGAAAGTTCACTGAAACTGTTGAACTCCAAATTGGTCTTAAGAACTATGACCCTCAAAGAGACAAGCGTTTCTCTGGAACTGTCAAGTAAATATTTCAATTATTATTATTTTTTTTTCGTTTTTTTTGCTTTCAAAGGTCTTGACTAAAATTTGAAATGGGTTTACCGTTCATTAATGAAATTGTCTAACACCTTTTTTCTTTTTAAAAATAAAAATTATAAATAATTCTGAAATTAGACTTCCCAACATTCCTCGTCCCAAAATGAAGATTTGCATTTTGTCAGATGCTCATCATGCTGAACAAGCCAAGACCATTAAACTTGACTCTATGACTGTGGATGATCTGAAGAAATTAAACAAAAACAAGAAACTTATCAAAAAATTGGCCAAGAAATATGATGCTTTCCTTGCTTCTGAAGCCCTTATTAAGCAAATTCCTCGTCTTTTGGGTCCTGGTCTCTCAAAGGCTGGAAAGTTCCCTGCCCCTGTTGGACACAATGATAATTTAGCTGAAAAAGTTGATGAATTAAAAGCCACCATTAAATTTCAATTGAAGAAAGTTCTCTGCTTAGGAGTTGCTATTGGTCACGTTGACATGACTGAAGATGAATTAGTTTCTAACATCATGTTGTCCATTAATTTCTTAGTTTCCTTGTTGAAGAAGAACTGGCAAAATGTTCGTAGTTTATTCATCAAGAGTACTATGGGTAAACCTCATCGCTTGTACTAAGCATATATATTACTACACATTCTCTGTTATGTGGCGTACACCAAGGCATGTTGGATAGAATGTGTCATTTGGAAGCTTAGTACTTGTGCTCACACAAACTTTAAAATTAAATAAAATAAAATGATTATTGTTTAAAATGGTTATATTTTTCTTTTTTACTTTTCTTTTACTTTTCTTTCTTTTTTCTTTCCTTTTTTCCCTTACTTGCCTCTTTGATCTCTTTCTAATACTCTTTCATAGTCTATGGAATCCGATTCTTTTATTAATGTACTATTTATCATAATACTGACTCCATATTTGAAGTTATTTTTTGTTCACGGAAATTTAAAAGTATTGAATTGAATTAAATGATATTAATTAGATAATATTATTAATTAATTCTGTTGTTGACAGAGAAAATTTAATGACTTTCGTTTTTTTTCTTTTCTTTATTTTTTGGTTCATTGCATGTTTGTTATCACTTTTCACCTTTAAAACGTCATATCGTATTAATATTGGAAAATAAGGTCTCATCAAACTCATTTGCACTTTTTTTTATATTTTCTTTCCTTTTCAAACAACATGGAGGAAGAAGAAGGTTTGTAACACTTTGAAGAAATGTCAACTCTTGGTCATTTCTTGAGGATCTTTGATAGTTGCACTTAAATATTACTTGGTTTCTCCCGAATTATTAATTCCTTCTATTTATAATGAAATGTTTTTTGTTACTTTTTTTACAGACCTTTGTCGTGTATGTCGCTGTACCGGAACACCTGAACAACCACTTTATCATCCTTGCAAATGTGCCGGTACTATGAAATTTGTTCATCAAGAGTGGTATGGCGGACATATTTTTATTATTTTTTTTTTTCATTTTATTACTTTATTGTTTCTAAATACCATTATTCTTTTATTTGCTAAATAAATCCTTCAATACCTTTTGCTCTTCTTGTCTCAATAGTTTAGAAGAATGGTTAACACATAGTGGCAAAAAATCATGTGATATCTGCAAATTTGAATACTCTTTCTCACCGGTCTATGCTGATAATGCTCCAACTTCAATTACACTCCCAGTATTTATATCCATTCTTATTTCCCGCGGATTATCACTGACTGCCTTATACCTTCGAGTCATCTTCTCTATCGCCGTTTGGATGATATGGGTTCCTTTTTGCACGGCCTGGGCGTGGAAATTATATTTCAATCCTTCTGATTTTTGGAGTACCTGGATGGGCCTTTTCATTCAAAACATATTCCGTGGATTACTTATCAATTCATGGGGAATTTTGGAAAAAGGAAATTATATGGATTTATTGAGTCTGAATTTTGAGAAATCTTTTCATTGGAATATAACTACTTCCAACTCGTCTGCTTCCATTGAAGCCAGCGTGAGGTATAGTTTTTATTGAGTTAATGGTTTAGATATTATATTTTTCTTATTGATTTCTCTTTAGGGTTTTTTTTTCAATCTTCTTTTAAATTAACGATTTAATTCATTTTCCTCTTTACCTTCTTTCTTTTTTCTTCTTTTTTTTTGAATCTGGCAATAGATCAATGCTTGGAGATGTACTCTATGGCCAACTTATTGCTTCAATTTTTGTGCTTTTTGCTATTTTCTATTTATTTGTAAAAGAGTATGTTATCATGAAAACAGAACATAATGGTGCTGGCCTTCCTTTACGTCCGAGAGATGAACCAGTTCAAGAAATCGTTAGAGCACAGGATCATTTTGTCCCAGTGGTCAATGTTCAACCCCAACCCCAACAACCCAATTTGGCACCATTACCGGATAGTAATATCTTACCTACATTAGATACGAATAATAATAATAATAATAATAATAATAATAATACCAATACATACCCAACTTTGTCACTTAAAGACTCTCAACCATTACGTCCACCATCTCCTCCAACTTACATGTATGATCCAGGATCATTTTCTGAAAAATTGAATCATAAGAGTAATGAAGATCCTGTTTCATCATCATCATCATCATCATTCAATAAGGACGATGTATCTGAAGATATTCCCACAAATGCGTTTGCAAGATCATTGAATCACCAAAATAATGACCATCAAGAAGCAGAATCTGGGTCTGTTGAGAGTGGAAAGGGAATTGAGAAATATCAAGATGTTAAAGGAAAGGGTAAATTGCTTCCAGAGAATGAAGTGATAAATGGTGCATCAACAAGTAGTCACCAATTCAAGAAAACTGAAAACGAGATAGTCGATGATGTTGAAATACGGCCACCGCCCTATGTTCATGATAGTGAATTATCTTCGTCATTGAATGAATCGTTCATTAAAGGCAAAAATGGCTCATTAACTCATGATGGGAACTCAATCAATCATCAACAAGAAGAAGAAGGAAAAGGAGAAGAAATGAATGCTGAAGTTGATCAAAGAGAATTTATCCATGTCATCAATGGACGGGAAAGTGATTTCGATATTTTAGATCAACTTAATACTCTTATCAATAAGAACTTTCCTGAGGAACCTGCTCCCCCTTCACTTGGGCTTGCACCGCCTCCACAACCCGATGTTAATCAACATTTACTGAATCTTGCCCCAAATAATATCAACAATAATAACAATAATAATATCAATAATAATGCTCCAGTTAATAATCCTGCAGCAAATCCATTGGTCATGGACGAAGTCGATGGTGATGATGACGATGATGATGATGCTCCATTAAATCCCAATGATTGGACGGCTTTCCTAGAAACCGTTGGAATTAAAGGTCCTTTTAAACATTTAGCTTATAACACATTATTAGCAATTTTTACCATGTTTGTGTGTATTGGAACATTGGTTTATTTCCCTCAAGTTATTGGAAAACTTATTGTAAACATTGCAAAGTTTGGTTGGCCTATTTTTGTATTGAATCGTTGGTGGATAGTGGAACATTTAAATAATTGGCGTATTCAACTGTATGATTGGACAACGAAGGGTGGTTTTTCATTAGTAGAGAAACGTTTAAAGGATATAACAGATCCTATTCTTGATCCTATTGTGGATGGTATAGTTGCTTTATGGAGATATATATCATCTGAGGAGAGTCCTTTTTCTGAAATGGTATCTTACATGCTATTGAAATGGAATGAGATAATGACATATTTATCTACACAGCAAGAAATGAATCAAAGTTCGGATTTGTTTCAATCGAATCAAACTATTAATGAGATTCCAATTTTCGAGAAAGAATCTGTCCAGTCATCGATAACTAAAAATGTTACTTCTCCTCCGGATATGGAACAGAATTTATTTAGCCAAAGATGGCTACTTCCTGAACAACTCTTATTTGTAACTGTGGGTTATATTACATTAATCTTAATTGGGCTTATTTATGCGGTACGATTTGAATCTTGTTTTAAATTTTGTATCATATTTTTTCCCCCCATTTTTTTCCAATCTCACACTTTATTATTCATTTCAAATTTTGATGACTTGTTTAAATATTTCATTAATTGTTGTTGTTATTGTGGGGTTTTCGCTACTTTTTTCTTTTTCTTTTAGAAACGGCAAAATATTTTAAATCATCCTTACGCCAGAACTTTTCGCTTGATATTATTTAAATGGATGAAATATTTCCTCATGGGCATCAAAGTACTTTAACTTTTTTTTATTTTTTTGATGTTGTAAAAAAAAAGAGGTGGATTGATAACTCCTATATGAGCTCCAAAAATCGCATTCGCTAATATTGTTATTTTTATTTCTTTATTAGTTTTCAGTATTTTTAGTGATTGAATTAATTATATTCCCGATTTTTTGTGGAATTCTCATTGATCTTTGTACTCTTCCAATGTTTGGACCTACTGCCACTATTTTATCTAGAATTCGATTTCATCAATCTTATCCCTGGACATCCCGATTTTTACACTGTAAGATATTTTCTTTAACAGTCATACTTTATTTTCATTTTTGAAATTCATTTCATTCTAAACTCTTTTCTGAGTTAATATTTATTTTTACTTAACCTTTTCTTTTCTTTTTTTGGATTACAGGGTTGGCAGGAACCACTTTTATGTTTCAATTTGCCCTTTATGTTTCAACTATTCGTGAAATTGTTCGGCCAGGTGTTATGTGGTTTATTCGAGATCCTAATGATCCACAATTTCATCCCATGACGGATATCATTGAAAGACCTGTTGCATTACAATTAAGAAAATTATTCGTTGGTATTTTTATGTATGCTTCCATGGTAATCGGAGGTGTCGGAGGATTTGTAGCAGCAGTGAAATGCTCAGATTTAACCTGGAATCATTTCTATGGAATAGGAGGTGTAGCTCAAATGTGGCCTCTAAAATGGGAATTCTCGTAAATACTCTCTTCTCTTTCTTTTTTTTTTAATCCTCTTCATTTTTCCAATTGATCATTCTTCTCTTTTTTTCATCCCCCTACCATCTTTCAATTGAAACAAAAGATAAATCTAAAGATATCCCCTCTCCATTTTTTTTTTGTTTTATTGATTTGTCTTGTGTTTAGGAATCAACCTTTATCTGATTTTCCAGCGGATCTTTTAATCTTTCATTTCTTTGTCCCTTGGATTATTTCATTTGCACAACCAAAAAAAGCATTTAAAAAATTGGTTTCTGCTTGGTTCCATTGGATATCAAAAAAATTAAAAATTACTGGATTTGTGTTTGGAGGTCGACATCCAGATGAAGAAGAACTTGATGGAAACTATGAGCAAGGTCTGGATTTGAATTCCACCGAAGAATCTTCTTCTTCTTCCAGTTTCGCAAAATCTTCAACTAAAAAAAGTCACTTTTTACAAGTACCTAATCATGATCATGTTGAAGTGATTCCTGGACAAAAAATGTTAACTCCGATAGGAGAACATGATCCTTTAGTTGGACGTCCTAATGAAACACCTGAAGAGGTTACAGCCAATTGGACTAAAGTATATGTTCCTAATTCCTTCCGATACAGGGTTAGAATCTTTATCCTTTTTTTCCCCTTCCTCTATAATTTTTTAAAAAAAAATCAGGATTACAAGTGCATGAAAAAATTTCCAAGGAGATTCTGTATTTAACGATATCATTTTATTTTATTTTATTTTATCTGGTTTTACTACACATAGATTATTCTTTTATTAATTGGACAATGGTTAACTGGAATATTATTGGCAATCGTTGTATTTGTGATGCCAGGTAAAATATCAATATTATTAATTAAATGTATACGTACATATTGATTCTTCTTCCTTCTGACTCTATCTTTTTTTTTTCGTTGGGTAATAGTTATATTAGGACGATATGTATTTTTACGGATGAATCATGTATTGACTTTAATTCGACCCGTCAAACCCAATATGGGCAATACAGCTCGACCGGATTTAATAGTTCATGATATTTATTCTTTTGCGATTGGAATTGCTTTATTACTAATGATATTCCATTTGGGTCATGCATTGTATCAATGGATTCAATCGACCTTTTTATCATCAAAACCTGATGTTGCGATAATGGAACGACGAGCTCGATTTGTACGCAAGTTAAATCGAATTCAAAGAAACAAGAAATTTACTTATGGAATTTCTTTTGATTATAGTGGATATAGTATGACGGAAGGCGCTTCTTCTTCATTGACTAAATCACAGAAAATTCATCTTCATCTTGTGGAATGGTGGATAATGAAAGCCAGATCTATTTATCGGATGGTAAAGACAGAAATCACTAGTATTTTGTTAAATTCACTTGGTTCTTTTCTCTTATTTTTGAACTTTTTTCTCAAACTCCACTTTTTTTGCTTCCTTTTTTTATTCTCCGTATATTTAGGTGATTAATACATTGGTATTGGCCGTATGGTTAGGAGTTATTATACCTCTATTATTTGGTATTACATTTGAATGGTATATTATTATACCGTTAAGAACACCAGAAGAACAAACACCCATCACATTTCTTCTTCATGTGAGTTTTATTCTACATTTATCATTTCTTCTCTCATTTCTTTTCTTTTTTCATCTCATCTTTTTTTGGTTCGAATAGCAATTATATGATTTCTTTATAATGTTTACATTCATTTAACTCAAAACCCATAATTAAAAAAATCTTTTGATTAGGATTGGGCATTAGGCGCTGTTTACTGTAAAATCATATATACATTAGTTTTGCTGGGGCCGCAGAATGGTCTACGACGGAACATTAATGATGTGAGTATAATTTTTAGATTCTATTATTTTTAAGTATTATTATTTTTTTCGATACATATCCTGATTATTGTTTCGTTATCATTAAACTAAATTTTAATCTTTTATGCATCCTCTGATTTTTTGTTCTTTTCATATAATATAATATATATATTTTTTTTTTAAAAAAAAATTTTCATTGATTAGGCGCGAAACCAGGGAATACGCCGTCTGAGATTGGGTCCACTCGCTATGTCTGTACTACTTCCAGCTTCACTCATCTTTCTCGCTCTATTAATAATTCCATTAGGAATTGCATTTTTGCTTCAAACAGTCATTCCAATGACCGATACGGTGACTATTATGATGATGTATCGGTATATATATCCAAGTTCACTTTTAATTTTATTGATGGTAGTCTTATGGAAGACTTTTGCAGGGTCAATTAAGCATTGGATGGAGCAAATTCGGGATGATCAATATTTAGTGGGAAGAAAATTACATAATGTTGCAGATTCTGTTCCATCATCTTCTGTTTCTTCAGCATCTACGAGAATGACATCAGGGGAATCATCATCGGCAACTGTGGTGTTAGATGGATAATATGAGGGAAGGGATAATGAAGATGATCATCGGTTATTAGAAGATGCAGAAGAAGAAATTCATTTGAATGATATGATGCAATCCATGGAAAAAACAATGATGAATAATGGACATCATCGTGATGAAGATGAAGATGGAGGTATGGATGCGGCTGGTGTGATGAATATGAAAATATTAGAAGATTCTTCTTTAGATTTAGCAGAGCAAATTAACCATGATATTACGAATCGATAAATAAAAAGAATTAAAAAAAAAGATATTTCATTATTTGATATAAAATAAGAGAATTGGAAAAGAGAAATGTGCCCATTTTTATCAATTTCTATAATTGTTATTACCTCACATTTAGCGCATATTTAACATGAATCGTACATTTTACAACGATGAAACTTAAAATAAGTAAATGAAAAGAAAAGTAAAAAAAAGGAAAGACGAAATTCCAGTGATATATGACTAACAATATATTTAATATTCTGCTGCCTTTTTCCATCCTTGTTTTTTACACTGATAAAATATGACGGTAACTATATTTTGAATCAAGAGTCGGAAAAATTCAGTTTCTTTTTTGTGCATTTACCATGTTACTCAATCAGGTATACTCTTTAGTAATATAAACCATCACGCTAGTTTAAGAATTGAAGATGAAAAAATAAAGATGATCCAGTTTTGTTGCAAAATATTTCTCCAAAAAAAGAGTGAAACAATTACAAAAAGGCGCAATCCATGAAAGAAAAAATATATAAAAATAAAATCAAAGGATATAAAATAAATGTTGATACAAGTAAACAAGGAAAAAAATAATTAAATAGAGATAAAGGAAGAACAATGCGATAACTGGGTAGAGAAGCGGGATAAGTCGTTACTGTAACTAAATTAATGAGATACCTAATCAAAAGAACAACAGCAAAAAAATTCGAGAATAAAAGCCGCGAATACGTGAGGAAAAAGAGAAGTTTTATGGTGATAATG
>Ga0157372_10007470_pt1 | contig 11625 bp, 9 predicted proteins | sample C55metaG_FD_115307 | JGI IMG/M metagenome (GOLD analysis project Ga0157372, IMG submission 115307) | Corn rhizosphere microbial communities from Kellogg Biological Station, Michigan, USA - C5-5 metaG | ecosystem: Host-associated > Plants > Roots > Rhizosphere > Soil | place: USA: Michigan...
AGGCGGCCGGCATGTTCGGTCCGGTGCTCGAGCAGCTTGGCCTGCCCGCCAAGGCGATCGTCCATCTTGGCGACAATTACGCTGCCGACGCTCACGCGCCGCGCCAGTTCGGCATCAATGGCATCCATTTCGAGCAATTCGAGGCAGTGACCGAACAGCGGCTGCGCCTGGAAGGCGCGGCGGCAACCATGATCGACCCGCAGGTTCGCATCAGCCGCCCCGCGCGCCAGCCGCACCGCCCGCAAATCTCGCTCCGGTCGCAGACCAATGCGGCCGACCGTCTGGGGTACGACGTGCTGGGGCCGGTGATGCACGGTTTCGCGCAGTGGATCCGTGACGAGGCGCATGCGCTCGCCGCGGCCAAGGGTCGACCGGTGAAAACGCTGTTCCTGATGCGCGACGGCCATCTGCCGCTACAGGCATATCGGGCGGCTGGCTTTGATGGCGGAGCCGCGGTCGAGATCAGCCGCTTCACCGCACTCGCGGCAAGCTTCACAAACGCGGAAGCGATCCGCTCCTTTCTCGTGACCGAGACGACCAAGGTCGTGGAAATTCTCGGCCGGCAGCTTCTGCTCAATCCGGCTGAGATGCGTCAGGTCGGCCGCGATGCCCACGAATTCCGCAAGAACGTCATGCAGCCGCAATGGGTACGGCGCATTGTCGCGCGCAGCGAAGCGTTCGCGCAACGGCTGGCCGCCCATGTCCGCAACGAGGCGAAGGCCGAAGCCGGCGACGTCCTGATGCTGGTCGATCTGGGCTACAATGGCAGCGTGCAGAACCACGCGCAGGCCGCGCTTGCCGCACAGCTCAATGTCGAAGTCGTCGGCCGGTATCTGCTGTTGCGCGAGCGCTGGCCGAGTGGGCTCGACAAGAAGGGCATGATCGACGCTCGCAATTATGAAAGCCGCCTGGTCGACGCTCTCTGCGGGCCGGTCGCGGTGCTCGAACAGCTCAGCACGGTCGCTCAGGGCTCGGTGGTTGATTACCGCCCGAACGGCAACCCCGTACGCAAAGCGGCCGGTGTGAAAGGCGCGCAAAGCGAGACGCGGGATTCCGTACAGGCGGCCTGCGTGGAGTATGTGCGTGAGGTGGGCAACGGCGTGCATCGTCCGCCCCTCTCCGACGACGCCGATTGCCGGACCCAGCTCGCCGCGGCCACTTTGGCGCGCTTGCTCTATCTACCGCTGCACGAAGAGATCGAATTGCTGGAGCAGTTCGATCACGACGTCAATCTCGGCACCGAGGAAACGATCAAGCTGATCAACGATGAGGCGTCGGCCAAGCAGCTTCGTCGCCGGGGTCTCCCTTATATCTCGCTTGCGGATCGCATGTACCTGCCGGGCGAGGTCCAGCGTCACGGCCTGCCGCTTGCGCTGTCGCTGGTGACGGTGGGACGCTTCGGCCTCGACCTGCGTCACAACGATTTTCAGGTCGGGATGATCGACGTACCGGTGCTGCTTGCCGATGCGCACGGTCAGTCGCTGATCACGGGGCAGGCGCACGCCACGCACGATGGCTATTACCTGCTGACCGTACCCGCGGGCACGGGGAGCTTCGCGATCGGCGTCCAGCTCGGCGCAATCGCCGAGGTGGTGCAGGTGGAGGAGATCGCCTTCTATCCGGTGGCAGACTTCACGACCTACGGCTGCAAGCCCGCCGCCACGGCCACGCCGATGTTCGACGCGATGGAGGCGATCGCGCCGGGCCTGCACAAGTGCAAGGAAAGCGGCCTGATCTTCGTGCCGCCGCCCGTCGGACCGAGCGATCAGCCCATGCTGCTTGCGATTGCCTTCCGCCCGGTGGTGCGCCGCAGTGCTGCCGAGGTCGCCCAACTGCGTCAGGCTGCCTGATCATGCCCGAATTGCTCATCCACTCGATGTCCGAATTCTCGGAGATCATCCTTGGCGTGCTCGATACTTCAGGCGCCCGCAATATCGTCGAAATCGGCGCCGAATATGGCGGCAATACCACCATGCTGGCGGACTTCGCGGCGGAGCGGGGCGGATCGCTGATCAGCGTGGACCCGGCGCCGAAGCCCGAATTCCTGGAATGGGTCGAAGCCAACCCGAACGTCAGCCATATCGCTAAGCCGAGTCTGAAGGCGTTCGCGCAGCTTTCTGATGTCGACGCCTGGGTGATCGACGGCGACCATAATTGGTACACTGTCTATAACGAGCTCAAACAAGCCGACGCCATTTGCAAGCGGGACGGCAAGCCGCTGCTGGCGATCCTCCACGACATCAATTGGCCGAGCGGCAGGCGCGACATGTATTATGCGCCGGATACGATCCCCGCGGCCTTCCGCCATCCCTACAGCTATGATGGCGGCGCGGTGCTGGGCGAATCCAACCTGGTCTATCAGCGGGGATTTCGTGGGCATGGCCATTTCGCGTGGGCGGCGCATGAGGGCGGGCCGCGCAACGGAGTACTCACCGCGATCGAGGATTTCCTGGAGGAAGAGCATAACTCCGGCCGGGAACTTGGATTCGCCGAAATACCGGCCGTGTTTGGACTTGGTGTTTTATTTGATCTTGACGCCGAATGGAGCGCGCGGGTGGCGGAGGCAGTTTTGCCTTACCATCAAAACAAGTTGATCCGTACGCTCGAGGAAAATCGTCTGCGCAATTATTTGCGCGTGATCGAGCTGCAGGACGCGGCATTGCAGACTGGCCTGGCTGCGTGATCAGTATCTTTGGTTAACATCAGGTGATTTGACATTCTTACTATTGCGTTAATGAACTCTCCCTGCTAGGTGGCGAGCTTCCGGACATGTTGGGGCATGTCGGGGAGGACCTTTTCGGGGGATTTGGTACATGCGTAACTTGTTGAAGATCGCGGCCGGCGTGTGCGCGGCCGCTGGAATCGCGTCGGCGGCTTCGGCCGGCAGCGCCACCGCCAATCTGGGCGTCAGCGCGAGCATTGCGGCAACCTGCACGATCAGCACTTCGGCCGTCGCCTTCGGCGCCTATTCCGGCTCGATTGTCGATGCGACGGGCACCGTTACCGCCAATTGCATCAATGGTACGCCGTGGACGATCGGCCTCGGCGCGGGCACCGGCTCGGGCGCCACAACGTCCAGCCGCAAGATGACTTCGGGTGCGAACACCCTGACCTATCAGTTGTTCAGCGATTCGACCCGCTCGACCAACTGGGGCAATTCGGCGGGTGTGGACACGGTCGCCGGCACCGGCACCGGCGCGTCGCAGAACCAGACCGTCTATGGCCGCATCCCGGCGGGTACCGTCCCGGCGGCGGGAAGCTACACCGATACGGTCGTCGCGACGATCAACTTCTGATCGGCTGCGCATTCAGGTTGGCTCCCGCGCCGGCAACGGCGCGGGGGTGCAAATTCGGCGCGACCTCGCCGAAGGATATTCTTAACCATATAGCTCAACCGAACCGAGAGGCTGGCGCGTGTAGCGACCGCCGCACGGTTCGGGCGTCTCATCAGCCCGGACCCTCGTTGGATCGAGGGGCGTGCGGTGCGTCGGTGGTCTTCGGCAATTGTTGTCTGCCTGATGGCGTGGGATCCCGCGCATGCAGGCTCGGCGCGCGCAGATCTTGCCGTCAGCGTCACCGTGATCGATCAGTGCCTGATCCGCGCGGAGAGTCGCTCCGCAAGTTGCGCAGGGGGCGCAGCGTACGAATTGGGGATCGGGCGCGAGCGTATCGATGTACCGGCCGACCAGGTGACCATCTCCGATGAACAGGGGCACACAGAGCAGGATGGTTCCCGTCGTGGCATTTCCCAATCGTTTGCCGGCGCTGCCGGCCCGCGTGACGCGTCTCTCGCGATGGGTGCCGTACGGACGGTCGCCGCAACGGCAGCGCCGATCGACGCTATCCGGATTACCTACAGCTTCTGATCTCGCGCGGCTGCTGATTGCCTTCCTCCTCGCGGCGATTTGCGCGCCGGCCTTCGCCGCCGACCTCCAGATCTCGCCGATCCGCATCACGCTCGATCCACAAAATCTCAATGCTGTGATGACGCTGGTAAATCGGGGTGAGGGCGACACCCTGCTGCAGTTGAGCGTGATGGCCTGGAGCCAGGACCAGGCGGGTGACGTGCTCGTGCCGACGCGCGAGGTTCTCGCCAACCCCGGCGTGTTCTTGCTCAAGGGAGGGGAGCAGCAGGTGGCGCGCTTCGCGCTGCGCGTCGCGCCCGATATCAAGGAGCGTGCCTACCGCATCATCGTGCAGGAAGTGCCGCGCCAGCGTGTCGAGAACGGGCTGGCGACCGTATTGCGGCTGATGGTCCCGGTATTCGTGCCCACGCCCAACTCCAACCTGAGGATGGAGTGGAGCGTGCGGGCAGCGCCGCAGGGCCTGGAACTCACCGCGCACAATTCAGGGAATGTCCACGTCCAGATCAAGACGGTCAAGCTGAGCAGCGGCGCGGGGCCGGTCGCGTCCAAGACCGTCAATCTGTATGTGTTGCCGGGGGCGAGCGGTACGATACGCGTGCCGATGGCCAAGCCGGTCGCGCCTGGCACCGTGCTGCAACTGGCGGCGGACAGCGATCAGATGGCATTCAGTACAAGCGTTTCCGTGGGGGCGGCGGAAGGTGTTGCCAACCACCCCTAGGGGAATGTCTGCGGGCCTTCTGGTTATGCTGGGCGCGATGCGGGCGTTAGCCGACCCCGCATCGCCGCAGATCGACTATGACCTGGGGTCGATCGGCGAGGACCAGCGGCCAGCCGGCGGGAACGTGACCAGCACGCCTACCGCCGCGCCCGCGGCGGGCGTAGGTTTCAACCCCGCAACCGACGAAGGCGCGATGACCGTGCTCGGCGTCGCCATCAATGGCCATGAGATGCGTGGCGACACGATCGTCACCGTGCGCGACGGGCGCACCCTGATCCCGGTCGATGATCTCAAGCGCTGGCGCCTCGTTTTCACCGGTCAGCCCATACAGATTGAGGCGCAGGCCTTCGCGCCGCTGAATTCGGTGGCTGGTCTGACCTTCCAGATCGACAAGGAACTGCAGCAGCTGCAGATCAGCGTGCCGGTCGAGTCCTTCCGGTCGAGTCTGATTTCGGGAGCGACCGCCCCGCTGCCGCCGTCGGAGGCAGCGCAGACCGCTTTTCTCAACTACGATCTCAGCTTCCAGCACTCCGGGGGCAGCACTGTCGGCGGCGCTTTCCTGGAGATGGGCGCGTCCGGCCGTTTGGGGCTGGTCGAGAACAGCGTGACGATCAGCAACAACCCCGGCGGACTTAACGTCGTGCGGCTAGACACGTTCGCGGTCCATGACGATCCGAGCGGCCTCACCCGGCTCACGCTTGGCGACACCATCACGCATGTTGCGACATGGGAGCAGCCGGTGCGATTCGGCGGCATCAAATGGGGCACGGACTTCAGCCTCCAACCGGGCCTCCTGTCCTTTCCGACGCCCACCTTCGGCGGCCAGGCGCAACTGCCGTCCAACGTGCAGCTCTATGTCAACAATGTGCTCAACTATCAGGGCCAGGTGGAGCAGGGGCCCTTCACGCTCAACCGGCTGCCGGTTGTCTCGGGCGCGGGCGATGTTTCGATCGTGGTGAAGGACGCCCTCGGTGTCGAGCACCGGGTCGTTTCCAGCTACTATGTCAGCACCAATCTGCTGCGGCCCGGCCTGTCCGACTTCTCGGTTGAGGCCGGGGCGGAGCGGCATGCTTATGGCCGCCGTTCCTTCGATTACGGGCCTCCGTTCGTCGCCGGCTCCTACCGCTATGGGCTCAGCCCCGCCCTGACGGTCGAAACACGCGGCGAGGCATCAACCAGGACGCAGGATGTTGGCGGTGGAATAGCCGCGGTGATCGGCAAGCTGGGCGAGATCGGGGTGTCCGGCTCGGCCTCGACCACGCGCGGCCTCGGCTCTGGCTATCTCTATCGCATCTTCGCGTCGCGGATCAGCCAATACTGGTCGCTGTCCGCCAGCTATGAGCGTCGATCCAAAGAGTATCTCCAGTTGGGCCTCGCCCGCGACCTAGAACGCCCGCTGGAGACGTTGCAGATCAGCGGCGGCTTCAACGAGCGGCGTTTCGGCAGCCTGTCCGCCAACATCTCCTACTTGCGGCTGAATGACGGCACGCGCACCCGCGTCACCTCCGCCACCTACGGGCGCCAACTCGGCAAGCTTGGCTATCTCAGCGCCTTCGCGCTGCGCAGCGACACCAACGGTGGGTCGCCCGACACGACCGTCGGTGCCAGCCTGTCGATTGCGTTCGGATCCCGCGGCACGGCCTTCGCGCAGGTCGACAACAAGAACCGCCGCCTCGAGAGCCAGCTCAACCTGCCCGACGACCAGGGCTGGGGCTACCGCCTGATTGCCAGCCAGGGTCAGAACAGCCAGCAGCAGGCCGAACTCAGCTATCGTGGCCGCGCGATCGACCTGTCGGGTGCGGTCGAAAGGTTCGGCGGCCAGACGGACGAGCGCTTCCTCGCCAGCGGCAGCCTGTTGCTCGCGGGTTCCTCGGTGCTGACCGCGCGGCGGCTCGATTCCAGCTTCGCGATCGTCAACGTCGGGAGCGGCGAGAGGGGAGTGCGCGTCTATCAGGAGAATCGCCTGGTCGGCGCAACCAACGGCTCCGGCATCGCCGTCGTCACCAACCTGCGCCCCTATGAAGCCAACCGGATTTCGGTCTCGCCCAATGACCTGCGCCTCGAATCGGTGATCGCCAACGACAATCTGATTGTCGTCCCCCGCTATCTGTCGGGCGTGAAGGCCAATTTCCAGGTCACCAACGGAAGGGCCGGCACCGTGATCGTGCGCCTGCCCGACGGACGTCCGCTGGAGCCCGGCGTTGAGGTCGCGATCGGGGCTTCGATCTTTTACACGGGTTTTGACGGCGAGCTGTTCGTCGATGATATTAGGCCCGGCATGGTGATCGTGGCGAAGCGCGCCGCAGGAACCTGTCAGGTGACGTTGCCTGCCGTACCCAAGGATGTCGAGTTGCCCCGTATCGGACCGCTGACCTGTTCGCCCGTGGAGCCGTCGAAATGATCGCGCGCCTGCTGGCGTTGGTCGCCGCATTGACCTGGGCGGGGGCCGCGCGCGCAAGCTGCTCGACCTCTGGCGCCTGTTCCTGCTCCATTTCGCTGACCAGTATTGCGTTCGGCAGCTACAATCCCCAGTCGCTGAGCCCCACCGACACCGTGGGCACGCTCTCGGTCTCCTGCTCCTCGCCCGATCCCGCCAATTCGACGATGAGCATCGCGCTCAGCCCGGGGGCGTCGGGCACCTCCAATGCGCGGATGATGCAGTCGGGCGTGCACCCGCTTTACTACAACCTTTACACCAACGCCGCGCGCACGACGGTGTGGGGCGATGGCAGCGGAAGCGGCGAGACGGTCGCGGCAAGCTTCCCCACCACCAGTCGGTCGACCGTCAAGATCAGTATCTATGGCCGCATCCCTGCGCAGCAGAATGCATGGGTCGGCGTGTATCACGACTCGGTGACGGTGACCGTCTCCTACTGAGGTGGACTTCCGGCCCTTTTCTTGGGCATAGGGCGGCACCACTTATCCCGCTCCAATCCAGGAAAAGCCTGCACGATGTCCGCGATGCTCAAGATCAGCCTGCCCGATGGTTCCGTGCGCGAAGTCGCGCCCGGCACTACCCCGGCTGATATCGCGGCCGCGATCGGGCCCGGCCTGGCCAAGGCGGCGATCGCCGCGCGCGTCGATGGCGAATTGCGGGATATCATGCGCCCGCTCGAGCAGGACAGCAGCCTGGCGCTGGTGACGTCGCGCGACGAGAAGGATGCGCTTGAGCTCGCGCGCCACGATTATGCGCACGTCCTGGCTGAAGCGGTGCAGAACCTGTTCCCCGACACGCAGATCACCTTCGGCCCCGCGACCGACGACGGCTTCTATTACGATTTCGCGCCGAAGGATCGCCCGTTCACGGAGGAGGATCTCCCCGCAATCGAGGCCGAGATGCGCGCGATCATCGCACGCGACGAGAAGCTCGTGCGCGAAGTCTGGTCGCGCGAGGGCCTGATCGAAGCCTGGAAGAAGCAGGGCGAGACCTTCAAGGCCGAATGGGCCGCGGAGCTTCCCGAGGGCGAGGAACTGACCGTCTATCGCGCTGGGCAGTGGTTCGACATGTGCCGGGGGCCGCATCTGGCGTCGACCGGCAAGCTCGATCCTCAGGCGTTCAAGCTCACGCGCGTGTCGGGGGCTTACTGGCGCGGCGACCAGAAGAACGCGATGCTGAGTCGCATCTACGGCACCGGCTGGCTCAACAAGAAGCAGCTCGACGCCCACCTGACGCGGCTTGAGGAAGCGGCCAAGCGCGATCATCGCAAGCTGGGGCAGGAGATGGACCTGTTCCACCTTCAGCAGGAGGCGCATGGCAGCGTCTTCTGGCACCCCAAGGGCTACATCATCTGGCGCGAGCTGGAAGCCTATATGCGCCGCCGGATCGACGAAGCCGGCTATCGCGAGGTCAAGACGCCGCAGATCATGGACGCGCGCCAGTGGGAGCAGTCCGGCCACTGGGGCAAGTATCGCGAGAATATGTTCGTCATCCCCGACGAGGTGCCGAACACCGAGGATGAAGGTCCGGTGATCTCGGGCGAGGCCGACTGGATGGCGTTGAAGCCGATGAACTGCCCGGCGCACGTCCTGATCTTCCGTCAGGGCATCAAGTCATACCGCGACCTGCCGCTGCGCATCTACGAGAATGGCTGCTGCCACCGCAACGAGCCGCATGGCGCACTCCACGGCCTTATGCGCGTCCGCCAGTTCACGCAGGACGACGCGCACATCTTCTGCCGCGAAGACCAGATCGTCGACGAGGTGCGCAGCTTCTGCGCGCTCGCGGACCGGATCTACAAAGATCTCGGCTTCGAAAGCTATGCGATCAAGCTCGCGCTGCGGCCGGACAAGCGCTTCGGCACCGACGAAATGTGGGATCAGGCCGAGGCCGAACTGCGCGATGCGGTCGCGGCTGCGGGCCTCGCCAACGAGGACTATGGCTGGGAAGAGCTGCCGGGCGAGGGCGCCTTCTACGCCCCCAAGCTCGAATGGCACCTGACCGACGCGATCGGCCGCACCTGGCAGGTCGGCACGATCCAGTCCGATCGCGTGCTGCCCGACCGGCTGGACGCCTCCTACGTTGCCGAAGATGGCGAGCGCCATCGGCCGGTGATGCTGCATCGTGCCATCTTCGGATCCTACGAACGCTTCATCGGTATCCTGATCGAACATTATGCCGGTCGCATGCCGATGTGGCTCGCCCCGGTGCAGGCGGTCGCGGCGACGATCGTTTCCGACGCCGATCCTTATGCAGAAGAGGTGGTGGCGAAGCTCAAGGCGGCAGGAATCCGCGCCGAGACGGACACGCGCAACGAGAAGATCAACTACAAGGTCCGGGAGCACAGCCTCGCCAAGGTTCCAGCCCTCTTTGTGGTCGGAAAGCGTGAAGCGGAGGAGGGCACCGTTGCTATCCGCCGCCTGGGCAGTGAAGGGCAGCAGGTGATGAAGCTCGACGAGGCTATCGCCATGCTGAGGGCCGAAGCGACCCCGCCCGATTTGCGGTGATCGATCGCCGCACTTTGATGGCGGCCGGGGCCATCCTGGCAGTTGGTGGCTCCGCCGCCGCAAAGGGAGGAACGCCGATGTATGGCATGATCGGACGGATCAAGGCGCACCCGGGCAAGCGCGCCGAGCTCGCGGCGATCCTGCTAGAGGGGACGGGCACCATGCCCGGCTGCCTGAACTATGTCGTCGCCGAGGATTTGGCTGATCCTGACACCCTGGTCGTGACCGAGGCATGGGACAGCAAGCAGAGCCATGATGACTCGCTCAAGCTACCGCAAGTGCAGGCCGCGATTGCCAAGGGCCGCCCCCTGATCGCGGGCTTCGAGAGCCTGGCCGAAACCCGGCCGCTGGGCGGAGCGGGGCTGCCGCGCCCCTAGGTTCGAACCCATTCTCCCTGCGCTAGTCAAAGCGCGAGGTCGCGCCGGCAAGCAGTCCTTCGATACCGGCGCTTCGGAAGTTCGGCCCGAAGGCGCCACATCAATCCCGGAAGGGATCGCGCACCAGGATCGTGTCTTCGCGCTCCGGGCTGGTCGAGACGATCGCTGCTGGGCAGCCGATCAATTCCTCGATTCGCCGGATATATTTGATCGCCTGCGCGGGCAGGTCGGCCCACGATCGCGCGCCCGCGGTGGATTCGCTCCAGCCCTCGATCGTCTCGTAGACCGCCTCGACCGATGCCTGATCGCTCGGGTGCGGCGGCAGGTAATCGTAGTCCTTGCCGTTGAGCTTATACCCCACGCAGATCTTCAATTCCTCGAACCCGTCGAGCACGTCGAGTTTGGTCAGCGCGATGCCGGTGATGCCCGAAACCGCAACCGCCTGTCGCACCAGCACCGCGTCGAACCAGCCGCAGCGGCGCTTGCGGCCCGTGACGGTGCCGAATTCGTGCCCGCGCGTGCCCAGCCGCTCGCCGGTGGCATTGTCCTGCTCGGTGGGGAAGGGGCCCGCGCCGACGCGCGTCGTGTAGGCCTTGGTGATTCCCAGCACATAGCCGGGCGCGTCGGGGCCAAGGCCCGATCCGCCGGCTGCAGTGCCCGAGATGGTGTTGGACGAGGTCACGAACGGATAAGTGCCGTGATCGACGTCGAGCAGCACGCCCTGCGCGCCTTCGAACAGCATGCGGCGCCCACGCGATTTGGCCTCGTTCAGCGTGCGCCACACCGGCTTGGCATAGGGCAACAGGAAGTCGGCGACGTCGCGCAATTCTGCCATCAGGGCGGCGCGGTCAATCGGCGGCTGGTTGAAGCCCGCGCGGAGCGCGTCATGGTGCGCGAACAGGCGGTCGAGTTCCGGCTCGAGATTGTCGAGATGGGCGAGATCGCACACGCGGATGGCGCGGCGGCCGACCTTGTCCTCGTAAGCGGGGCCGATGCCGCGGCGCGTGGTGCCGATCTTGTTGCCGCTCGCATCCTCGCGCAGCGCATCGAGGTCGCGGTGGAAAGGCAGGATCAGCGGGCAGGTTTCGGCGACCTGCAGGTTGTCCGGGTTCACGTCGACCCCTTGGTCGCGCAGCTTGGCGACCTCCATCCGGAAATGCCAGGGATCGAGCACCACGCCATTGCCGATCACCGAAAGCGTGCCGCGCACGATGCCGGAGGGCAGCAGGCTCAGCTTGTAGACATTGTTGCCGACCACCAGCGTATGGCCGGCATTATGCCCGCCCTGGAAACGGACGACGACGTCGGCACGGCTTGCAAGCCAGTCGACGATCTTGCCCTTGCCCTCATCGCCCCACTGGGCGCCGATGACGGTGACGTTGGCCATGTTCTGCCTTTGCTAATTCGCCGTCATGCCGGACTTGTTTCGGCATCCACCGCGCGGCCAGCGCCTAGCCGCGGAGTGGATCCCGGAACAAGTCCGGGGTGACGATCAGGGAAGTTCTACCGGCGTGAGTCCCTCAAGCCGATGGGTGCAGTTGATTGGCTGATCCTGTTCCGAAAGCGCCGCGACCGTCGTCCAGCCCTCGCTCCGGAGCTTCGCGGCGGTGACGGCATCGTGCCCCAGCGGCAAGAACAGGCGTTTCGCCGTCTCGACACCGAGCCCGGTGTCGACCAGCGGGTCGATATAGATCGAAAAGCCCACCGCCGGCTCCTCGCG
>Ga0157372_10007472_pt1 | contig 11623 bp, 6 predicted proteins | sample C55metaG_FD_115307 | JGI IMG/M metagenome (GOLD analysis project Ga0157372, IMG submission 115307) | Corn rhizosphere microbial communities from Kellogg Biological Station, Michigan, USA - C5-5 metaG | ecosystem: Host-associated > Plants > Roots > Rhizosphere > Soil | place: USA: Michigan...
CAGGCACCGTAGCTGGTGGTGACGATTGGAGCGACGTTATTATCGATGGCATAGGCCATCGCATCCTGCATAACGTCCTGCCCGTTCACGAACAGGATGGTCGCTCCCGGTGCCATGGCGGCGGACCACTCCACATCAATCGACGCTTCTGCAAGATCGTCCAAGTTCGGCACCGGACAGTTTTTGGTCGTGGCAGCAGAGCAATTGTGTGCCGCACCGGGATCCGCGCCGGCATGGATCGTTGTCGGCAAGTTCGCGGTGCTCAAGCCAGCGGCCGTTCGAAAAGTGGTGAGGTCCACAGGATTGACATCCACCTGTCCAGTGACCGCAATGGTGACGCCCGACCCGTCAAAACCGCTCTTCATCAGCCCTGACATGCCATAGATGGTGTAGACGTCACCCGGAGCGATGAAGTGGCTGCCCGAAACCGACGACGTAAACTTTGGTCGAAGTGCTTTGGTGTGGGATTTAAGATGGAAGTTGTTCAGGCCCGTGACACCTTTTACTACCATTGCAATCGCACTCGGAAGCTGTGCATCGGTGACATTGGAGAAGTGCGTTTCACCCTCGTATGACAAGCTATGGATGCCTGTACCAAAAGCGGTTTGCACCTGCGCTGCCGTTCCCGTGAAACGGACAAACTGCCCGCCGTTTGCGACTCCGGTTACGGTAAAGCCTTGACTACTGAGCCAAGCCTTGACTTTGTCGAGGTCAGCGCTGCTAAGCCCGAACTGTGCCGCGAATTGCGCGGGCGTGAGCCACTGGTGATATCGTGCCGAGACTGGATTTTGAAGGTCGGACAGGAGTTGATCTAAGGCTGCTTGCTGATCCGCCGACATGCTGAACTGCAAGGCCATTGAGCTGAGCGGAGTGTCTGCTGATACAGGTCCCAGGTCGGTAGCGCGGTCTACTCTGGGATTCACGGAGTTCGGCAGCTCGACCCTCTCTCCCTGCTTGATCGGCGCTGTGATCCGGCTTCGGATTGGCGCCGCGACGGATGGAGTCTGCGTGGTTCCAAAAAGGATCGAAAACGTTAGCGAGAGCCGGGAGAGACGGCGGGAAAAAAGCATGAAACATCCTTCTTTCATTCAGTTACACAAAGCCTGCTGGCGCGCAAAGCCACTTGAGAGAATTTCGAGATCAAGCAAGGTTCTACTCTGGCTGGCTTAAGCCTTAGACCATTCAGCGGCAGAAATGTCGCTCAGGTATATGACCCAATTGGGGAATCATCCCGCTGAATAGGCGTTGGCTCGCACCATGGCTCCTGCCACTCGGCGAGCTAAGCCGATCACGTCTATTGGGTCTCGTTTTGCCAGCCGCCTGAGGATCGCCATTTGGGTTCGCAATGAGTCCCCTTCGGCAGCGGCCCCAAGTACCTTGCGGGCCGCAAGTTCCACATTATCCATCGTTTGTGTAATGTAGAGCTGCGCCAGACCGGCGGATACCTCACCTTCTCTGCCGGTGCCCATTTTTTGAGCACGCAGAAGGGCGCTCTCCATAGTGAACACAGCGATGATCATGTCAGCGAGTGCAGCCATGACCTCCTGCTCCTCCGAGAGCTTTGCAGCAAAGCGCTGGACGGCCGCACCCGCGGCAAAGAGCGTGAGCTTCTTGGCTGCGATTACCAGATCCATCTCTGCTGCGAGGGTCCCTTCACGCTCCTGCTTGAGCAATGGGCCGGCCATCACCTCCTCCATGAGGGACTTGATTGCCGGCATCAGCGCCAGCCTGCCGGAGGCCGCTACCTTCAATACCCAGCCACTTATGATCAAGCGATTGATCTCGTTTGTACCTTCAAAGATGCGGTTGATGCGTGAATCCCGGTACTGACGCTCGGCCGGATACTCCTCGACATATCCATATCCGGCATAGATCTGGAGCACCTCGTCGACCACCTTGTCGAGCATTTCGGACATCCAGACTTTGACAATCGAGCATTCGACCGCATATTCCTCGATCCGCTTCTGGATATCGCCAGTTGCGTTCTTGTCGACTCCCGTCAGCGCTGCGTCGATCAACCCTATGGTGCGATAGCACAAAGCTTCTCCGGCGAAGATTCCTGATGCGCAGGTCGCAATCTTTTCCTGTATCAATCCAAACTCACTGATGGGCTTGCCAAATGCTTTCCGCTCTTTGGCATACCGTATGCCGTTTGCCAAGGAGACCTTTGCCGCCCCAAGCGCCGCGGCACCCAGCTTGTACCTCCCGATGTTCAGGATGTTAAAGGCAATCCGGTGCCCCTTGCCTATTTCGCCTAGCAGATTCGACGAGGGGATCCGGCAATCCGACAGAATCAGAGGGCAGGTAGACGAGCCTCGAATACCCAGTTTGTGCTCTTCCTTGCCGATCGTCAGTCCCGGCGTCGTCCGCTCCACTAAGAACGCAGTCAATTTCTCCTCGCTAGTTCCCGGAACTGCGCACTTCGCGAAGATGGTGAAGAGGTCCGCCATCCCGGCGTTCGTAATCCACATTTTCTCGCCGTTCAGCGTATAGGTGCTGCCGTCCGCCGACAGAACCGCGCGGGTTCTCGCATTCATCGCGTCAGATCCACTGGTCGACTCTGATAAGGCATAGGCCCCCACCCACTCAGCTGTCGCCAACTTCGGTAGATATTTCTGCTTCTGCTCCGGCGTGCCATACCAGACGATCGGGAGGGTACCGATGCCGACGTGCGCAGAGAAGATGACCGAGAAGCTCCCCTGGCGGGCGATGTTCTCGGCCACAATTGCTGACGTGACCTTGTCCATCTCAAGGCCGCCGTACTCTTCCGGTATGTCGACCGAAGTGAGGCCAAGCTCGGCCGCATGCTTCAACAGCCGCCGAGTCACGACGAAATCTTTGGCCTCAATAGCATCGCCGACCGGCACGATCTCTTTTTCGGCGAAATCAGCCGTGGTCTGCGCAATCTGCCGCTGCTCGTCACTGAAATCTTCAGGGAAGAAGCAATCCGAAGGCGTTGCATCAGAAATCAGAAAAGCCGCGCCTGTACCGATAGGAGTACTGCGGTCGACAATGTTGGGCATGTGATCGTCCCCGTCACAACTTGGCTGTCCATACTACTTGCATTGGAGCATTGGGTGGCACGCTAGAGAATTTCGGGTCGGCCGCCTTGGCGGGTTTGCCGCGCTCGCTAGCCGTCAGAATGGCGGCGCACCTATCCCACCTCGAACACTCCCGCCGCACCCATCCCGCCACCCACACACATCGTCACGATTCCGTATTTCGTCTTCCGCCTGGACATTTCGTGTAAGAGGGAAGCAGTCAGTTTCGCGCCGGTGCATCCCAGGGGATGCCCGAGTGCTACAGCCCCGCCGTTCACATTTACCTTTGCTGGATCAAGTTCGAGCAACTTCATAACGGTGAGTGCCTGGACTGCGAACGCCTCGTTCAGTTCAATCAAGTCGACTTGATCCAGGGACAGCCCCGCGAGCCTCAGCGCTTTTGGAACTGCCAACACTGGTCCGATCCCCATTTCTGCGGGGTCGCACCCAGCCGTCGCGAATGCAATCAGCCTTCCCATAACGGGTGCGCCGATCTGCGCCGCGTACTCCGCCGACATGACCAGCGCTGCCGCCGCTCCGTCAGAGGTCTGCGACGAGTTTCCGGCTGTCACGGTGCCTTTCGCGTGAAACGCCGGTTTGAGCCCAGCCAGCGCGTCCCCCGACGTGTCTGCCCTTGGACCCTCGTCCGTTCTGAAGCTAGACTCCTCGGATCTAACCTTGCCGCTCGGGTCCACAGTCGTACTTATCACCGACACCGGCACAATCTCATCCGCGAACCGTCCCGACTGATTCGCCAGCACGGCCTTCCGGTGCGATGCGAGCGCGAAATCGTCGGCCTCCTCTCGGGATACGCCGTATTTCTTCGCCAGCCGCTCGGCCGTGAGTCCCATCGACAGGTATGACTCTGGATGGTTCTCCACCAGCCAAGGGTTCAGGGATGTCTTGTTGCCACCCATCGGCACAAATGACATCGACTCCACTCCGCCTGCGATCACGACCTCCGCACCCGCCCCGCGCACCCGCTCCACACCCTGCGCAATTGCCTGGAGGCCCGATGCGCAGAAACGATTGACCGTCATGGCTGAACAATCTACAGGTAATCGCGCCCGCAGGCTCGCATTCCGCGCAATGTTCAACCCCTGCTCGGCTTCCGGCATAGCGCACCCCAGTATGACGTCGTCAATCCGTGACTTGTCCAATTGCGGCACGCGCTCTAGTGCACCACTGATTGCAAATGCAGCCAAGTCATCGGGCCGCACCGTCCGCAGCGCTCCCCGTGGGGCTTTGCCCACCGCCGTCCGAACCGCAGCTGTAATTACGACATCTCTCATATCTGAGCTTGTGCCTCTTAGCGCCAGGCGAGAAAACCTGACTGTCAATTCCTTAACGGCTTGCCCGTTTTTAGCGTGAAGCTAATCCGCTCCTGAGTTTTTTTCTCACCACAGAGAGAGAGAAACCCCTCACGTTCCAGGTCGAGCAGGTACTGCTCGCTCACCACCGTCCCTGGTTTGACGCTTCCGCCGCACAGAGCGTACGCCGCCCAGTTCGCCACTTTCATGTCGTGGTCGCTGATGAATTCTCCTTCTCGCATCAGTTTCACGTACATCTTCAGAGTCGCCAAAGCATTTTCCCCAGGAACTACCAATTTTCGGCGCATCATCGGGGCCGTATACCCCGCGTCTGCTAATCCCCGAGCGCGATCTTTCGCATCGCTCAGCAGCCGTGCCCGATTCATCGTGATCTCATCGGAAGGCCGCAAGAACCCAAGGCCACGAGCATCCGCCGCCGAGGTCGATACTTTCGCCGTTCCAATCGTCTCGAAACTCTTCTTTAGCGAATCGAACACTTCGGGTTCGTCGCCTCGCACATCCACGCGAAGCATACCGCCAGCGTCCAGCGCTCGCAAAAGCATCTCCTTACATCCTCCGCCCGCCGGAATGAGGCCAACGCCTGTTTCAACGAGCCCCATATATAACTCCGCATGCGGATGCCTCGCCGCTCCATGCAACGCAATCTCCGCGCCCCCACCAAGGCACAGGCCATACGGAGCTACTACAACCGGCCGCGGGCAGAACTTGATCGCCTGTGTCATATTTTGGAAACCGCGCACCATCAAGTCGACCTCATCCCACTCCTGCTCCTGGACGGCGAGCAGAAGCTGCATAAGGTTGGCTCCGACGGAGAAGTTCGCGCCTTCGCCCGTAATTACGAATGCTTCGAAGTTGGCCACCGGATCGTGAGCAGGATTGAGCGCAGCCGAGATCAGCGAGACGATGTCCCCGCCCAAGGCATTCATCTTCGAATGCAACTCAATTGCTGCGACTCCGTTCCCAATATCCACCAGAGTTGCCCCAGTATTCTTTCGGATCACGCCGCGACACTTCTTGACCGTCGCAAGGGAGATTGTCCCTTCCGGCTCGATCAATGGCTTGTACCCGCCGCTTAATGGGTCGAAGTACACACGTCCCGACGCCACCGCCGGATCGTCCTTGTACCAGCTCTCACCCACACTCAACAGCTTGCTTACCGTCTCTGCCACAGGGAGTCCAGCAGCGCGCATCCGCTCCGTTATGGGGCGCACGCCGGCTGCGTCGAACATCTCAAACGGTCCAAGCTCCCAGTTGAAACCGGTCTTCATGGCCATGTCGATCTCAACCACTGACTGGGCGACCGGATTGGGCCCCGGCGGCAGTCGGTTCGCCGCATACGTGAACAGTTCGGTCAGCATCGGCCAATAGAACGCCGAAGCCTTGTCCTTCTTGACATCGCCTGCGAGCAACTGCGGAATCCGTTCCACTGTGCGCTCAACATTCTTGAGCAGCTCAAGAAAAGGAAAATGTGCCCGCTCGCTCGGCCTGTACTCCAAGGCATTTACATCGAGCACAAGGCGAAGATCTCGTCCCTGGTCGTCCTTTCCGGCTTTCTTGTAGAACCCCTGCTGGGTCTTATCTCCCAACCACTTCCGATCCAGCATCGCGCGGATGAACTTCGGAACGGCTACATCCGTGCGTTCGTCACCTATTTTCTCCGCCTGAGCGGCGAAGTTGTTCGCCACGTGTGACAGAACATCGATACCCACCATGTCCGCCAGCCGGAAGGTGCCGGTCTTCGGCCAACCCAAAGCCGCCCCCGTCAAGGCGTCAACCTCCTCGATTGTGAGCCGCTGCTCCATCATCAGCCGTATCGAATTGAGCATGGCAAATGTCCCGATCCGATTCGCAATGAAATTCGGGGTATCGTTCGATCTCACCACCGCCTTACCAAGCCGGCGGTCACAAAATCGTGATATCGCCTCTACATCCGTCGCGGACGACTCGGGTGTGGCAATCACTTCCACCAAGCGCATATAACGGGGTGGGTTGAAGAAGTGGGTCCCAAACCAGTGCCGGCGCAGGTCCTCGTTCATCCCTGTCACAATGCTTGCAACGGGCAGCCCGGACGTGTTCGTCGTGATTACCGTTCCCGATCTGCGATGCTGCTCAACCTTTTCCAGCAGTGCGCGTTTGATCTCGAGGTTCTCAGCGACCGCCTCAATCACCCAATCGCAGTCGGCAATCAGCCCCAAGTCGTCATCGAAATTGCCGGAGGTAATCCGCTGCGCGTCCGCGACGTCATAGAATGCGGCGGGCCTGGCTTTCTTCAAGGCCTCGACAGCTCGCTGCGCCAGGACGCTTCTACCGGCCGCCCCGGTATCCGGGTTTGAGCCCTCCGGCACTACATCCAGCAGCAGCACCTGGATCCCCGCATTTGCCAGCTGGGCGGCGATGCGCGAGCCCATAGTCCCCGCACCGAGTACGGCAACCTTGCGGATTAGCCGCTCAGCCCTACTGCCATTCAGACTTGCTGTTCCTATGCCCAATGCGGCTCTCCGTGCGAGCAAGGCTATGGAAGCTCCGTATCCACGTCAAGTCACCACCCTTGGAACGGTCTTGGTCACATTCCAGCAGGGTCATCCGTCGTATCAGATATTGTTAACGCTTGAGTGGAGATTCACCGGGAGGACCATGTTGAAGATACGAGCTTTCACGTCCGCCGTTCTGGCGTTCGGGCTGGCTGCCGGAAGTGCGCACGCGCAGGACCTCGCCAGCTTCGAAAAGCGCACTACAGTCAAAGTGCTGCCGAACGGCCTGACCTTGCTTGTTTGCGAGCGGCCCGAAGCGCCCGTTTTCAGCTTCTATACGCTGGTTGATGCTGGTTCCGCTGATGACCCCCAAGGCGCCAGCGGCCTCGCACACATGTTTGAACACATGGCCTTCAAGGGTACGGAGCACATCGGCACGACCAACTATGCTGCTGAGAAGCTTGCTCTCGCCAAGGTGGAACAGGCTCAGGTTGTATTCGATGCCGAGTACCGCAAGCGCGTCGGCAAGGACCCTGCCAAGCTGGCTCAGCTCAAGAAAGCTTTTGATGACGCGCAGGACGCCGCCCAGAAGTATGTCGTTCCGAACCAGTTCTCTGAGATCGCCGAGCAGAACGGCGCGGTTGGCATCAACGCTTCCACGGGTGAGGATTCGACGCAGTACTTCTGGAGTATGCCCTCCAACCGGCTCGAGCTATGGGCCTATATGGAGAGCGACCGCATTGCGCATCCCGTCGAACGCGAGTTCTACAAGGAGCGCGATGTGGTGCAGGAGGAACGCCGAATGCGCATCGATTCGAACCCTATCGGGTCTATGGTGGAGCAGTTTCTTGCAACTGCGTACACCGCGCACCCTTATGGCCGTTCCGGCGTTGGCTGGGAGAGCGAACTCAGCCAGGTTAACGCCACCGAGGCAGAAGCATTCCATAAGTAATACTACGTTCCGGCAAATATTGTCGTTGCTGTTGTGGGAGACCTGAAGGCGTCCGAAGCGATGCCTATTCTCACCCGGTACTTCGAGAAAATCCCCGCTGGCCATAAGCCCGAGCCGATGACTACCGTTGAGCCTCCACAGTTTGCCGAAAAGTCGGTCACGATTCGGGAAGCTGCCCAGCCGTTCTATCTGGAGGGTTACCACCGTCCGGATTATCGCGATCCAGACAATTCCGTCTATGACGCCATCACTGATATCTTTTCCAACGGCCGCACTGCACGCCTATATAAATCTCTGGTTCGTGACCAGAAGATAGCCGCCGATGCTGAGGGTTTCAGTGGCTTTCCCGGTGAGAAGTATCCGGGACTGTTCGCGTTCTATGCCGTCCCGGTTCCGGGGCACACGCCCGATGAGATGCGAGATGCAATCCATAAGGAGATCGACAAACTGAAGACTGCTGACGTTACCGACGAAGAGCTCCAGATGTTCAAGACCCGAGCTCGTGCCAGCGTTCTACGAGGCTTGGCTAACAACGAAGGGCTCGCCCAACAACTCGCCGAATACCAGACTCGATATGGTGATTGGCGTGAGCTCTTTCGCGAACTTGACCGCATTGACAAAGTCAGCAAGGCCGACGTTCGTCGTGTCGCTTCTAAGGTGTTTGTCGAAAGTAACCGTACGAGTACACGGATTGAGTTCACACCACCCTCCAAGTCGCAGAATGAGCAGCAGAATGCGAAAGGAGGTGCCCAGTGATAAAACGGCTCAACATTGATATACGCAGGAAGTTCGGCCGCACGGCGATCGCTGCTCTCTTCACGTGCCTCCTGGTATCAGTCGCTGGGGCACAAGCCGGCGCGGATTCCGCGGGCGTGACAAGCTCAACGCCCTCGGCGAGCGCAAAACCTTGGACCAAGATCCCAATTCCGCCGCTTCATGCTTTTAAGCCAGTCCAGCCTCGACGCATCGAGCTATCGAACGGTCTTGTGATCTTCCTTCAGGAAGACCACGAACTACCCTTCATCGATGGCACTATTCTGATCCGTGGTGGCAGTCGCGACGTTTCCGGCGACAAGGTTGGCTTGGTAACGATGTACGGTGAGTCCTGGCGCACCAGCGGCAGCATCAACAAGGCTGGGGACGTGCTCGATGCCGAACTTGCCCAGAAGGCGGCGAGTATTGAAACCGGTGGTGGCACTGCCACCACGAGCCTTTCCTGGGGCAGCTTCAAGCAGGACTTTGATTCCGTCTTCGCCGATGCCTTAGACCTGCTCCTGCATCCCGATTTCAAGGCCGACAAGTTGGCCCTTGCCAAGCGTCAGGTGGCCACAGCAATCTCTCGCCGGAACGACAATCCAGATCAGATTGCCCTTCGTGAAGCAACCAAGATCGTCTATGGTCCTACTAATCCATACGGCCGCCAAGCTGAGTACTCCACAATCGACGCCGTTACACTGGGTGATCTCAAATCCTGGCACGACCGAACCGTTGCGCCCAACAACATCATCGTCGCGGTTGGTGGTGACTTCGATTCCGCCCAGATGGAGCAGACCTTACGCAAGGTATTCGAGCCGTTGCAACGCGGGGCCGCTTTTCCAAAGATACAAGTCGACTTCACTGGTCCGAAACCCGGCGTCTATTTTGCCGACAAACCAGACATCAATCAAACGACCGTTGAGATCGTGGGTCTTGGTACCGAACGCAACAACCCTGATTTTTACGCACTAACTGTTATGAATGAGATCTTTTCTGGGGGCTTCGGGTCTCGATTGGTGCAGAGCGTGCGCACGCGTTTGGGCCTTGCGTATGACGTGGGCGGCGGTTTCGGGGCTCAATATGACCATCCGGGCGTCTTCCGCAGTGAAGCCGGAACGAAAAGTGCTTCTACCGTTCCGGCAGCCAAGGCCATTCTCGATGAAATATCTAGACTCAAGAGCATCCCACCCAGCGCTGCAGAGATGAAAAAGGCAAAGGACCAGGTGATGAACTCTTTCATCTTCAATTACGACACCCCGCAGAAAGTCTTGAACGAGCAAGTCACGCTGGCCTTCTACGGATACCCGCCGGATTACCTTGAAAAGTTCCGAACTGGCATCGAGCGAGTCACCGCGGCCGATGTCACTCGCGTCGCACAGAAGTACATTGAGCCGGACAAACTGGCCATCGTCGTTGTCGGGAATAAGGCGGACATCCAGCCGCCCCTCTCAGCGCTGGGGACTGTGACTAATCTCGATATAACTATCCCGCCTGCACCCGCCAGCATGGCTCGTCCCAGCGCGCGTGGGAGTAATCCCGGTTCGGAGTAACTGGGCGGACACAGTTTTAATGTCGAGGGCACGATAGAGGCAGAGGCAGGCCCGAGGGCGTCCCGCTTAGCGGGCCGCCGCGAGGGCAGACCGCTGTATAGCGAACAGGGCGCTGATACCCTCGTCAGCGTAATCAAGCATCGCATCAAGCTGCGCGCGCGAGTACGAGACGCGCTCGGCCGTCGCTTGCGTCTCAACGAGCCCGCCGTCAGCCAGCATGACCACGTTCATGTCCACGTCGGCGCGCGAGTCTTCCTCGTACGCGAGGTCGAGCACGATATTTCCGTCAACGATACCGACCGATGTGGCTGCGATCATCTGTTTTAGAGGCGAGGTCTTCAGGGTGCCCGCGCCAACAAGCTTCTCAAGGGCTATTGCGACCGCGACAGAGGCACCTGTGATAGCCGCAGTACGCGTTCCACCGTCTGCTTGCAATACATCGCAGTCCAGGATGACGGTACGTTCACCCAGAGCTTTCATATCTACGATGGATCGCAGGCAGCGGCCAATTAGCCGCTGAATCTCGTGAGTTCTACCCCCGATCTTGCCGCGCTCTGACTCACGCGGCGTGCGAGTCAGGGTGGCGCGCGGCAGCATAGAATACTCTGCGGTGACCCATCCCCTACCGGAGTTTCTCATCCATGCGGGAACGCCGGTCTCTACGGTGGCATTGCATAGAACTCTGGTATTTCCTGCCTCGATCAACACTGAACCTTCGGCCATGGAGATATAGCCCGGGGTAATGTGTACCGGACGGAGTGCGTTCGCAGCCCTCCCGTCCGGGCGGAAAATCTGTGTGGAACCGGATGACGAAGCCGGGGTAGAAGCAGAGATCATCCTGCGATTATAGGGCTCGCCCGGCTTTGTCTGACTGTGAATGGCGCATACGGTCCCGCAAACCAGAGAAGATGTATGAGATTCAATCCGACGGATTTATGATGAAAACGCCTCCGGCAGGAAACTGCTAGCTTCCACGCTTGTAGGCAGAAAGCACGAAATGCGGAAAAGACCGAGTAGTACCGCTTACACGGTAATAGGAAACGCAGAAGCGCGGAAGAATACAAAGTTGCGATCCGGTCCGACCCGGCGAGGTGCACAGCGCCCCCCGGCATGGTTTTTGTCTTCTCCTTCTCTTGCACAATCGGCCCCGTATCCAGGAGATTCGATAATGCACAGGGCCAAGTTGCGCCTCCTACTGGTGGAGGCGGACGGAGAGGTATGCAGGTGTGTTCGCAAGAGCGCCGCATCGACGTTCGAGGTCGTGGAGGCGGGGACCGCGGCCAAGGTGCCTAGTCTGCTTTCGCATGGCGAGTTTGATCTGATCTTGCTGGATGCAGGACTTCTTCGAGGCGGTGCATCGACTCTGGTGAACGAGGTTACCGTCTCCCATCCCCGTACGGACATCGTGGTCATGACAGGCTTCGCCACAGCTTCAGCAGCGATGGAAGCAATGCGCGCAGGCGCTGTCGATTACCTGACGAAGCCATTCAACGAGGGCGATCTACGTAAAACACTTAGGCAA
>Ga0157372_10007477_pt1 | contig 11619 bp, 10 predicted proteins | sample C55metaG_FD_115307 | JGI IMG/M metagenome (GOLD analysis project Ga0157372, IMG submission 115307) | Corn rhizosphere microbial communities from Kellogg Biological Station, Michigan, USA - C5-5 metaG | ecosystem: Host-associated > Plants > Roots > Rhizosphere > Soil | place: USA: Michigan...
CTCAAAAAATTAAAATAACTTCTCCAATTCTGCTGAAATGAGTTGGAACGCGAATGATTTTTTTCAAAATTGTAAAGTAAAAACACTTCCTTCATCAGGAACAGAATGTACATTAATATTGCCTTTATGCAGCATCATAATTTGCTTGCATAAACTTAAGCCGATCCCGCTTCCTGTTTTCTTGGTGCTGAAAAAAGGAATGAAAATATTTTCCAAAACATCTTTCGGAATCCCGCTGCCGTTGTCTGAAACTTTTATTGCAACTTTATTGTTGGCGCCTGTGCCAGCCGACAAAACAATCATTCCACTTTCTTTGTCTTTTAAAGCTTCTTTCGCATTTACCACCAGGTTGATCAAAACCTGTTCAATAAGACTTGGATCAACTTCTACTGTTAAGCTCGGATCTTTCAACACAATATCCATTTCAATATTTTTTTGCTCAAGCGTCGGTTCCATTAACTGGTAAAGGCTTTCAAAAAGATCGCGCACGTAAACTTTTTTAAGATTCGGTTTATTGATCTTATTCAGGTTCCTGTAAGTTTGTGCAAATTTTAATAAGCCTTCACTTCGACGTTTTATAGTATCAATTCCAATTTCAAGGTCATGAACGGCGCCTTCACTGTTATCGAGATGAGCTATGGATTTTTGCAACCTGTTTTTCAAAGTTTCTGCCAACGATGAAATCGGCGCGACAGAATTCATAATCTCATGCGTCATCACGCTCAGCAACTTCTGCCACGCTTTTGATTCCGTTTCATCTAATGCCTCATTAATATTTTGAAAAGCGATCAGCATAAATTTGTTTCTTTCTGTTTGAAAGGCCGTTCCTGAAAGCAAAATTTTAAATGAACGGCTTTCAAGATGTACAACTGCAATTTTACTTTCTGCAGGTTTTAATGAAACGATCTCATTATACAAATCTTGATCTCTTTTCGATAACGAATGAATCGTTTTTAGATACGGCAGGTTGAGCATTTTTTTTAGCGATTCATTCATCCATATGATTTCGCCGGTTTCAAGATTATACGACAGGATCCCGGTATCTACCAGTTCCAAAATTTTTTGTAAATATTGAAAAGAAGTTTCCTTTTCTTTTGAAATTTCCTGGAAAGTTGAAGTGATCTGGTTAAAACCTTCACGTAAAGAACGCAACTCTAGCGGCGCTTTTTTTACACTAAAATGCCGCGAAAAATCACGGTAACGAATAGCCTCTATAAATTGCGCCAATTCTTTTTGTCCCTTAAAATGATACCGGTAAAATTCTATTAATTGATAAAGAATAACAGGCAAAAGCAATACAAGATAATTGTAACTATTGCTGACCAATAAATAAGCGGCAATCGTCAGAGATACAAACAGGAGCAGTATCCTGATAAAAATTCTAAACTCAATACGTTTAAACATGTTGGTGATTTTTTCGCATAAGCCTGCCCGTTAAATATCATATTTACTAAGCCTTCTGTACAAAGCGGTTCTTGTAAGACCCAGTTCCTTTGCGGCTTTGCTAATGTTACCACTGTTTTTTTCTATCACTCTCAAAATGGTATTTTTTTCAACGGTACTTAAATTCAAATCTTTTGGTTCTTCTTCTTTTTCAGGAATGGATTCTATCGGAGAAAAAATAAGATCGTCGGCAGAAAGTGTTTCTCCTTCAGACATAATTACTGCACGTTCCATTGTATATTGTAGTTCGCGAACGTTTCCGGGAAAACGATATTGCTTCAATTTTTCAATTGCTTTTTCATCAAATTCCAATTGAGCTTTCAGGTATTTTTTTGAATAAACATCCGCAAAATGTTTGGCAAGTAAAATTATATCTTCTCCCCTTTTTCTTAAAGGAGGAACCATAATTTCAACGGTGTTTATTCTGTAAATCAAATCTTTCCTGAACCGGTTTTCATTGGCAAGTTCGCTAAGAGGCAGATTGGTAGCGCATATCAGCCGTATATCAATATTCACAGCTTGGTTGCTTCCGAGCCGTGTCACCTGCCGGTTTTGCAATACACTTAATAATTTTGATTGTTGTTGCAACGTGATATTACCAATCTCGTCCAAAAATAAAGTGCCTCCGTTTGCCGCTTCAAAGCGGCCTTCCCTGTCTTCTGCTGCGCCTGTAAACGCTCCTTTTTTGTGACCGAATAATTCACTTTCAAAAAGTGATTCCGTGAGCGCACCTACATCAACTTTGATAAAAGGTTTCTTGGCACGAAGCGAATTTTGATGTATCGCTTTTGCAATCAAATCCTTTCCGGTTCCGTTTTCTCCCAACACAAGAATGTTTGCGTCTGTAGGAGCAATTTTTTCGATCTTAAAAAAAATATCTTTCATCGCCTCAGATTCGCCGAGAAGTTCTTTTCCGATCACCGATGAATCACTGCCGGCTCTTTCTGCTGCAGGCTTGCCTTTTGCTTTCAATGTTTTTTTGATGCAGTCAATTAGTTTTTCATTATGCCATGGCTTCACCATAAAATCTGCAGCGCTTTCTTTTAATGACCTGACGGCAAGATCAATATCACCGTAAGCTGTAATCATGATCACATCTGCGTTTGACCCAAACTCACGGATTTTCTTCAGCCAGAAGAGACCTTCATTTCCGGTATTAATCGAACTGTTGAAATTCATATCCAGCAGGATCAGGTCGACAGGATATCTTGCCAGCAAACTCCTGATATTCTCAGGATTTTTTTCAGTTATTACTTCTTTTACTTCTGTTTTTAATAACAGCTTTACGGCAGTCAATACATCTGTATCATCATCAATAATTAATATCGTTGCATTTTTTACATTCATTATTCAGGATGTTAAATTGAGAAAATTGAAAACAAAAATCTTTGCTATTTGTTCTTTTACTGTAACCAGTTTATTTACTCCATACGTCAAATAATAAATCAAAAATTACCAGTTAGTAATTGCAAGATTAAGAATTTTAAAAATAATTTCTTGCGATTTCTTTCAGTTATTTTCAAAAGTGCATCAGATTGTTTCAAAAACGGATAGTAACTGTATCATAAGCGCACACCGCGTTTGCAATGACTGTATAAAGTATATTGAAAAACAAACAGTTATGTTTTGGCACACGTTTGTACTATTAGATAAACAGAACAAAAAAAGGTTTTGAAAAATTGTAACAAAAAAGAATTGACAACCGTAATAAAAAAATAAACACAAACTTTTAAAAATTAAAGATCATGAAACTTCAGTCAAACAACTTGTTGGAAATTCTCACAAAAGAAGAATTAAAATCTCTCACAACAGAAGTGAAAGAATCGGTGGCAAAAGAATTTAAGATAGAAAAGAAAAGAATTTTTAGCGCCGCTGAATTTTGGGCTATCCAAAGCCGTAAAAGAAATTTTTACACAAAAAGATTTGCCTTTTAAAAAATCAATTAAAATTATTACACCCTTCAAAACAAAAATCATGAAACTCGAATCAAACAATCTGCTGGAAAAACTGGATGGAACAGATTTAAAATTTCTTACAGCAGAACTAAAAGAAACTTTAGACAAAAGTTTTAAAACTAAAAGAAAAAGGATTTTCAGCGCCGCCAAATTGTGGGACATTCACCGTCGTAGAAGAAATCTTTTGACCAGGAGAATAATCTTCTAAAATTCACCACAGTTTGAAAAAAAATCCCTGTATCAAAAATGAACGACAACTGTATCAAAACCGAACACAGCGTTGAAAATTCAATTTCTAACTTACTGAAAAACAATCTTATAATTAGTGGCACAGCGTTTAGGTTTATTAGTTAAATAAAAAAACAAAAAACCGAAACGAGAGTTTCTCATCTGCAATAAAAAAACTATGGACAGAGTCATTGAAAAAAAGAAATGGTCGAGAAAAAGGATCTTAACGATTGCCGGTATAGTAGCTGTTATAGCGTTGATCGGCGCGAGCTATTATTATACGTCCGGAAAGAGCAAGCTGAATGTTGATACCGACCGCATAACCATTAGTGAGGTAAAGAACGGAACGTTCCAGGAAATTATCCCTGTAAATGGCGTTGTGCTTCCGCTCACTACTATTTATCTTGATGCAGTTGAAGGAGGCCGGGTGGAAGAAAAATTTGTGGACGACGGCGCTATGATGAAAAAAGGCCAGCCGATCTTAAAGTTGTCAAATACCGATCTGCAACTGGCGCTTGTTACACAAAAAACAGATGTGTACAACCTGCTTACACAAATGCAAATTTCAAAAAATGCAGCTGAACAAAATACGGTAAATAAATTAAACCAGATGACCGATGTGGAAAGCCAGTTGAAAGAAGCAAAACGTATTTACGATCTTGATAAATATTTGTACGACAAAAAGGCAATTGGTTCCCAGGAATACGAGAAAGCGAAGAACGATTATGAATATTATAAACAAAAACAAAAGCTTACTGAGAAAATATTAGCACAGGATTCCACCTCTACCGAACAACAGGTGAAACAGGCAAGACAGCTCTACCAGGGTTCCCAAAATGCATTAAACGTGATGCAGGAAAAAGTCGGTGATCTTATCGTTCGCGCTCCGATTGACGGACAACTGACATCGCTTGATGCAGAAATAGGCGAATCAAAAAATAAAGGAGAACGCCTTGGACAGATCGATGTGCTGGATGGCTACAAAGTGCGCGTTGACATTGATGAACATTATATCTCAAGAATCTTCAACGGACTCAGAGGTTCTTTCGATTTCAATAATAAAAGTTACACGCTCGAAATAAAGAAAGTTTTTACGCAGGTAACAAATGGCCGTTTCCAGGTAGATATGGAATTTGTTGGGCCTGTGCCTGACGGAATCCGCCGTGGCCAAACACTACAGATAAGGCTGGCATTGAGCGCAGAAAGAAAAGCGTTGCTTTTACCAAAAGGCGGTTTTTACCAACAAACAGGCGGTAACTGGATTTTTAAAGTGAGCAGCGATGGTAAAACCGCTTATAAAACAGACATTCAGCTCGGACTTCAAAATCCTGATTATTATGAAGTGCTTGAAGGATTACAACCGGGAGATAAAGTGATCACCAGCAGTTACGATAACTATGGTGATATGCAGGAATTGATTCTGAAGAAGTAGTGGTTCAAAAAGAATTTTGAAGGATCACAAATGTTATTAAACATCTACAATAAAACTTCATTTTATGAAAAAGATATTTTTCGTCATTGTTATACTTTCCTTGCTGTTGCTATTTAAAGATAATAATCTAAAAGGAAAGAATGTAGACCTGGCCTCCAAATGCCACTTAAAAACAACAGAAGAAATAAATGTCCATCAGCCAGAAATTTTGCCTTGTTCACCTTTTTTTATAAAACTATAATTGGTTAACGAATAACCTAAACGCTTAAAAACATAAAAACAAAAACGATGATAAAAATTACCAACCTCGAAAAAATCTACCGCACTGAAGAAGTGGAAACAGTTGCATTGAACAAGCTTTCATTTAATGTAAGAGAAGGTGAATTTGTTGCTGTGATGGGTCCTTCGGGATGTGGCAAATCAACCTTGTTGAACATCCTCGGATTATTAGATGATCCTGACAGCGGAAGCTTTTTATTCAATGGGATTGAAGTGGCTCAGTTTAACGAGAGAAAAAGAGCCGATCTCCGCAAACGCAATATAGGCTTCGTTTTCCAGAGTTTCAATCTTATTGATGAACTGACTGTTTTTGAAAATGTAGAATTGCCTTTGATCTATTTGGGCGTAAAATCAGATGAAAGAAAAAGGCGTGTAGAAGAAGTCCTTGAGAAAGTACAAATCATGCACAGAAGAAACCATTATCCCCAACAACTATCAGGCGGACAACAACAACGTGTGGCTGTTGCGAGGGCTGTTGTAAACAAACCAAAACTGATTCTTGCGGATGAGCCGACAGGAAATCTTGATTCATCAAATGGTAATGAGGTTATGCAACTGCTGATGGAACTGAATGAACAAGGTACAACGATCATCATGGTAACACATAGTGAACACGATGCAAGTTATAGCCATCGCATTATACGTATGTTGGACGGGCAAACAGTTACAGAAAATATTTTGGTGTGAAAATTAACCGATGAGCTAACCAGCTAATGTGCTAATGTAGAAAAAGTCAAAATAAAAAGTGGTGCTATTTGTTTGTTTACTCATATTTACTCATAGAAGTTTGGTGATATAACGGTGACGGAGAAACGCAACTACGAACAAAGAATTAAGAACTGAAAATCATGTTTAAAAATTATCTAAAAACAACCTTCAGAAGCCTTTGGAAAAACAAAGGGTATTCCTTTTTAAATATTTTTGGATTAGCAATAGGCATTGCCTGTGCGGCACTTATTTTTCTTTGGGTTGAAGATGAGCTGAGTTACAATGATTACTTCGGTAATAAAGAGAACCTTTACAAGATCAAGGACCAGCAGACTTATGACGGAAATACTTTCACTTTTGATGCTACTCCCGGTCCTTTAGCCAAAAATATCAAGTCAGATATACCTGGGATAAAAAACACGGCACGTTCCAGTTGGGCCAATCAATCGTTATTTTCCCTGGATGATAAGGATATTTTCGAAACGGGTTCATACGTCGATTCTTCGTTTTTATCAATGTTTCACCTGAATTTTTTAAAAGGTAATCCCCGCACGGCTTTTAATGAACTGCATTCAATTGTGGTGAGCAAAAAAATGGCAGAGAAATTTTTTGGTACCACAGATGTGGTTGGTAAATCATTGAAAGTTAATAATAAACAGGCTTTTATTATAAGCGGCGTGTTTGAAAATCTTCCTGAAAACGTTTCTTTTGAATTCGACTGGTTGGCTCCTTTCAGAGTGTATGAAGATCAAAATCAGTGGTTGCAACAGTGGGGCAGTAATGGTGTGATCACTTATGTTCAAACCGAAGCGAATGCAAACATCGGTGCTATCAATAAAAAACTACATAATTATCTGGACACGAAAAGTAGCGGTTTAAATGCTAAATTTTCAATTTATCCGATGAGCCGTTGGAGGTTATATGACTCTTTTAAAGATGGAAAAGAAATTGAGGGAAGAATAAAATATGTCCATCTTTTCTCCCTGATCGCATGGATTATCCTGCTAATTGCTTGCATCAATTTTATGAATCTTTCCACAGCACGTTCCGAACAAAGAGCAAGAGAAGTCGGTGTAAGAAAAGTTTTGGGAGCGGGAAAAGGAAAGTTGATCGGGCAGTTTATGGCCGAAGCGTTTGTAATGGCGCTCGTTTCAGCAATTGTAGCTGTGGCAATCACTTCAGGCGTTTTGCCTGCTTTCAATTCCCTTGTAGAAAAACATTTATCACTTGATATTTTTAATCCGCTTCATCTTTTCAGTTTACTGGCTATTGCGCTCGTATGTGGATTGGTAGCGGGAAGCTATCCTGCATTTTATCTTTCTTCTTTCAACCCGGTAAAAGTGTTACAGGGATTGAAAATTAAAACTGGCAGCAGTGCGGGTTTTATAAGAAAAGGATTGGTAATTGTACAGTTTTCTATTTCCATTATTTTGATCATCAGTACAATTATAATTTATCAACAGATCAATCATGTGAAGAATCGCGACCTCGGTTACAATAAAGAAAATCTGATTTATGTGCAGGCGCAGGGAGTAATAAAACCACATTTTGAAGCAATCAAAAATGATCTGCTTGCAACAGGCATGGTTAAGAATGCAACTTTGAGCAATAACCGCGTTTTGAGTTTAGGCAGTAACACCGGAGATTTTACCTGGCCCGGTAAAGATCCTCAAAAGCAGGTTTTAATAACCGTTGAAAGCGTAAGTCCTGAGTATATCTCTACGATGGGTATGCAATTAAAAGCAGGACGTGATTTTTATCCTGATTCAAAAATGGACAGCGGTAATTTGATCATCAATGAAACGCTGGCCAAACTAATAAAAAGTAAAAACGTAATTGGCTCCACTATTTCGGCTTACGGGCAAAATTTCACTATCACCGGAGTAATTAGTGACTTCGTCTATAACGACATGTACAAACCAAGTGCGCCATTGATATTGTCTTCAGACACTTCAAACGTCAACGTTTTGACAATGCGTTTAAAACCGTCAAAAGATTTGTCAGCTTCACTCTCAAAGATCGAGGCTGTGATGAAAGCCGATAATCCGGGTTTCCCTTTCGAATACAAATTTGTAGATCAGCAGTTTGACCAGCTATTTAAAACAGAATCATTAACCGGAAAATTAGCAAGTGTATTTTCCATTCTCGCGATACTTATTTCCTGCCTCGGGCTCTTTGGTTTGGCTGCTTATACAGCCGAAAGAAGAACGAAGGAAATTGGTATCCGAAAAGTGTTGGGAGCAAGTGCACAAAACCTTGCCGGTCTTTTATCAATCGACTTTTTAAAGCTTGTAATTATTTCCTGCCTGATAGCATTTCCACTTGCATGGTGGATGATGAATAATTGGTTGCAGGAATATGATTACCGCATAGAAATAAACTGGAGTATTTTTCTTTTCGCGGGGTTGCTTGCTATTCTGATTGCATTGATCACCGTTAGTTTCCAGGCGATAAAAGCGGCAATGGCCAATCCCGTAAATAGTTTGAGAAGTGAATAATTAGCGAATGTGAAAATTCGAAAATGTAAAAATAAAAAAACCGCTTATTTGTTCCTTTACTGTGTCGACTAAAATTATGAGCTAAAATCTACAAACTAAAAGCGATGTTTAAAAATAATTTCAAAATCGCCATCAGAAATTTGCTGAAGAAGAAGGCGTTCTCTTTGATAAATATTTCCGGACTTGCGATTGGCATGGCTGCTGCAATGTTGATTTTTTTGTGGATACAAAATGAAGTAAGTCACGACAGGTTTTACCAAAAAACGGATCGCATTTATACACTCAATAACCGTGACAAATTCAACGGGCAACTGAATGCTTGGAATACCACACCTAAAATTTTGGCGCCGACAATTAAAAATGAATATCCTGAAGTGGAAGAGGCTGTAAGAATTTCCGGTTGTCGCTTTCTTTTTACCGTTGGCGACAAGCATTTAAACGAGCAGGGAGAATTTTCTGACTCTGCATTTTTTAAAGTTTTTAGTTTCCCTCTTATTCAAGGAAATGGGTCCGCAGCTTTAAAAAATAACAATGATATTGTGCTGACCGAAGATTTTGCAAAAGCGCTATTCGGCACAGATCAGGCGGTAGGTAAAATTCTAAAAATCGACAGCGTTGATTATTTCACTGTGACAGCTGTTATGAAAAATCTGCCCAACAACACCTCCTTCAATTTCAAATATCTATTACCCTGGAGTTATCTGAAAAAAATTGGCGGAGATGACACTTATTGGGGCAACAATTCAATTCAATCTTTTGTCTTGCTTAAGCCCGGCGTTTCTTTGGCTTCCTTCAACGAAAAGATCAAAAATGTAACAATCGATCATTCAAAAAGTTCAGGAGATGAGCAAACAACGCAGGTCTTTGCTTACCCGTTAAAATATCAATGGCTTTATTCTCATTCTGAAAACGGTCAGTATGTTGACGGAAGAATAAAAACGGTAAGGATGTTTGGAATTATCGGCCTTTTCATTCTCTTGATCGCGTGCATCAACTTCATGAATTTAAGTACAGCAAGGAGTGAAAAGAGAGCAAAGGAAGTTGGCATCCGCAAAGTGATCGGCGCTCAAAAAAAATCACTCATTGCACAATTTATCGGCGAAAGTATTTTCATTTCTTTTTTAGCTTTTTTAGTTGCTTTATTCATTGTTTCAATCTCCTTACCTGCGTTTAATAATCTTGTGGAAAAACAACTAGAGCTTCCATTCAACAATATTTATTTCTGGCTGCTGTCTTTGGCTTTTGTTCTGTTTACCGGCGTGATAGCCGGAAGTTATCCTGCATTTTATTTGTCAGCCTTTAAACCGGTAAAAGTTTTAAAAGGAACATTAAAATCAGGCAATGCATTGGTGACGCCAAGGAAAGTCCTGGTGGTATTGCAATTTACTTTTGCCATTGCGCTCATCATTTGTACCATTATTGTTGAGCAGCAAATTAAATATGCGGAGGAACGGGATTCAGGTTATGTAAAAGATAAGCTGGTTTATACTTCGCTTAGCGGAGACGTTGAGAAAAATTTTCTTTTAATAAAAAATGAATTGATTAACAGTGGTGCTGCTGTGGCAGTTACCAAATCAATGAGCCCGATAACAAATAGAAACAGTGATGGTTGGGGATGGAAATGGAATGGCAGCACTTCTGCTGACGACAAAACCGATTTTGTGAGGATGTCTTCTGATGCTGATTTTGTAAAAACCCTTGGCGTTCATTTGATAGATGGAAGAGACATTGATATTTATAAATATCCTACAGATTCCACTGCGATGCTTTTAAATGAAGCAGCAGTCAATGTGATGCGCCTGAAAAACCCTGTCGGAACAGAAGTACAGGCTGATGGAAGAACGTGGCAGGTAGTTGGCGTTTTGAAAGATTTCATTTATGCATCTCCTTTTTCAAAAGTTCAACAATTAGCTGTGATGGGGCCGGCTTCATTCTTTAATACCATGCATTTTAAACTCAACCCTGCTAATACAACTCAAAAAGATTTGCAGTTGGCTTCCCGGGTTTTTAAGAAGTACAATTCTCAATATCCCTTCGATTACAAATTTGTAGATGAATCTTATGCCGCAAAATTTAAGGAGGAGAAACAAACGGCAACACTTGCTGCTTTGTTTGCGGGACTAACCATTTTTATTTCCTGCCTCGGACTTTTCGGCCTGGCGACTTACATGGCTGAAAACCGGATTAAGGAAATTGGCGTGAGAAAAGTACTTGGCGCCTCTGTTTTGAACATTACAACTTTGCTTTCAAAAGATTTTTTAAAGCTGGTAATTATTTCCCTCGTTATAGCTTCGCCTGTAGCATGGTGGGCAATGCATAAGTGGCTCCAGGCTTATTCTTATCACATTAATATTGAATGGTGGGTTTTTGCTGGCGCGGGATTATTATCGATAATCATTGCTATTGCAACTGTAAGTTACCAGTCAGTTAGAGCCGGTTTAGCCAACCCGGTAAATAGTTTGAGAACGGAATAATTACCTAATTAGCCAATTAGTTAATGTGAAGATGTGAAAATAAGAAAACACGCTATTTGTCCCTTTACTGTCGATAAAAACCAGGAACTGAAACTATAAATAAAACAATCAGCTTCCTGTCGATAAAAGCAGCGATGGCCAATCCTGTGAAAAGTTTGAGAAGTGAGTGAGTAGCTGATGTGAATGGGAAAATAAAATTCCTTATTGGTATATTTACTGAGAAGTTTCTGACAAGGAAGAAGGATTTGATATTCCTTTTGCCAAGTGATTTTTAACGTCGAAACGACTAATAAATGGAGCGAGGTCCAGTCGTAGCGCGGTTTAAAAACAATTCCGTTTAGTACATATTTTTTTGACATCTTTGTTTCTAAATTAAACTTTTGGCAGGAATTAACGTTTCTTACAACGCATATATAATACTTAATTGGTTGCTACCCTTCCAAAAAAAATATATTTTTATTTTTCTATTTGCGGTGCCCACTGTAGCTTTTAGCCAGCAAATTAAAATTAGCGGACTTGTAAGGGACTTTGATAACAATCAGCCTATTGCCGGTGCCTCCATCTTCATAAAAGCGCTTGGAAAAGGAACAACAGCAACTGAC
>Ga0157372_10007478_pt1 | contig 11618 bp, 7 predicted proteins | sample C55metaG_FD_115307 | JGI IMG/M metagenome (GOLD analysis project Ga0157372, IMG submission 115307) | Corn rhizosphere microbial communities from Kellogg Biological Station, Michigan, USA - C5-5 metaG | ecosystem: Host-associated > Plants > Roots > Rhizosphere > Soil | place: USA: Michigan...
CCGGTGTGCTGCTCCCACGCCTCGGGGATCATCATCATCACCGCGTGGGCGAGCGAGTAGCCGCTCATCGTCAAGAGCTCGAGCGCGTTGTCGAACGTCGCGGTGTCGCTCTGGCCCTCGAACGTGATCGGATAGAGCTTGTGCAGATCGGTGCCGAGCACCGGCGACTTCATGACGCCCTCGCGCGCGCGCATCCAGTTGAAGTTGCCCTTGACGGTGTTGATCTCGCCGTTGTGCGCGACCATCCGGTACGGGTGCGCGAGCGGCCACTCGGGGAAGGTGTTGGTCGAGAAGCGCTGGTGGACGAGCGCGAGCGCGGTGACGAGACGCGGGTCGGCGAGATCCTTGTAGTACTTGCCGACCTGGTCGGCGAGCAGCAGCCCCTTGTAGATCACCGTGCGGCAGCTCATGCTCGGCACGTAGTACTCGCGGCTGTGCGTGAGCTTCAGCGCCTGGATCGCGCTCGACGCGGTCTTGCGAATGACGTAGAGCTTGCGCTCGAGCGCGTCGGGAACGATGACGTCGGGGCCGCGGCCGATGAAGATCTGCCGGATGATCGGCTCCTTCGCGCGCACCGTCGGCGACATCGGCATCTCGGCGTCGACCGGGACGTCGCGCCAGCCGAGCACGACCTGGCCCTCGGCCTTGACCGCGCGCTCGAGCTCCTGCGTGCACGCGAGCCGCGACGCGTGCTCCTTCGGCAGGAACACCATGCCGACGCCGTATTCGCCGGGCGCCGGCAGCTCGATGTCCTGACGCGCCATCTCGGCGCGGTAGTAGTCGTCGGGAATCTGGATCAGGATGCCGGCACCGTCGCCCATCAGGCGGTCGGCACCGACGGCGCCGCGATGGTTGAGGTTCTCGAGGATCTTCAGACCCTGCTCGACGATCGCATGCGACTTGCGACCCGCGATGTGGGCGACGAAGCCGACGCCGCACGCGTCGTGCTCGTGCGCGGGCGAGTACAGACCCGACGTCGCCGCCGCGTCCACTTCCTGCTGCGGGGTCCACGCCCCGTTCTCGATCTCGCCCACGACGTGCCCCGACGCTGTCACCCGAAGGCGAAGAATACCGCAGCGCAGCAATTCGACCGTGCCGATCGGCCTCAGTAGGTGCGGCCGGAAACGCGGCCGCCGCGGTTGACGGGAACGAAGCGGACCTCGACCGTGATCTGGCTCTTGACGGGCGTGCCGGCGGCGAGCCCCGGCGCGAAACGGGCCTTGCCGAACGCGTCGAGCGCGGCCTGCTCGAAGACGCCGCTCGGCTGCGAACGGACGACGGCGACGTTGTCGACGTGGCCCGTCTCGCTGATCAGGAGGCGGAGCACGACGGTGCCCTCGCGCAGGTAGGGGTCGGGATAGTCGGGCTCGATGTCGTCGAGCGGCCGCGGCCCGGGATCGAGGCGGATGCCGAGCGCGTAGTCGGGCGCCGCCGGCAACGCCGTGGCCGCGGTGCTCGGCATCGCGGCTGCTGCCGCCTTGCCTGCGGCGTCGGCGGCGTGCGGCTCGCTCGCGAGCGCGGGCGAGCGTCCCGGCGCGGCGTCCTGGGTGCGCCGCACCTGCGATCGCTCCCTTGCTGGCGGGCGCGGCTCGACCGCGGCCGGGGAGACGGCAGCGACTTCGGCGACGCCGGCGCCAGGCTGGGCGCGCTGGCCGACGGTCGGCTCGGCGAGCGCGGCGGCGGGCACGACGCGGATCGCCATCGCCCTGGCCACCGCCGCAGGTGCGACGTGACTGCCGGCCAACCCGCCGGGGCGGACCGCGAAGATCAAGGCGTGCATCGCGAGCGCGATCGCGACCGCGGCCCACAAGCGCTGCAGGCGGATCGCTCCGCCTGCAGCGTTGAGGGAGGGACTGGCCAGCGTCCCGCTCACCGACCTCCTCTCGTCACGCTATTGCGGGATCTCGCGCCAGCTGATGCGCTTGCCGATCGGCATCGGCTCGGCCGGAGTGACCCGCTTGTTCACGTTGGTCGCCTTGCCCTGCCGGAACACACCGGTGTACGTCGGATTGGTCGAGCCCGCCGGTGCCGGCAACTGCAGCACCGTGAAGCCGACGTTGAGCGAATCCGAAAGGAACTCCGAGGTGACCGTGTCGGGGATCGGCGCGCCGGTCCGGAAGTCGATCTGATTGAACCAGCTGTGACCGCCGACCGTGCACGGGACCTGCTCGGGGACGTTGCTCGCGAAGACGAGAGCGCCGAGAACGAGTTTCATCTCGACGTTGACGCGCTCGCCGGCCTCGGCGAGGTCGAGCACCCAGCCGGCCGGCGCGCCGCAGTCGGTCGTCGTGCCGGTGCAGCTGATCGTGCGCGTCGCAGTCGAGCCGGTGCCCGTCTGGTTGATCTTCATCGGCCTGAACGTCGCGCGCGGGGTCGGATAGAGCGTCGCCCCGATCGCGAGCGTGTCACGCATGCCGTAGACCGACTGGACGTTGCTGTCGGTGACGTCGCTCGCGCCGAGCAGCTTGCCGGTTCCGAACATCACGAACGGCTTGCCGTCGAGCTCGGCGAGCTCGGGGCGGATCGTGATCGGCTGGACGTTGTTGCTCGGATCCTTGGCAGTGGCGAGCAGCGTGGCCTGCGGCGACGGCGAGAAGTCGAAGCGCCACATGTTGCCGAGCACGTCGCCGCCGTAGACACGCAGCGTCGTGTTGTCGATGGCGACGTTGTCGACGTAGTTGTTGATCTGCGCCAGGCCGCTTGGCGTCGTCCCGCTGCCGGCGCCGGTCGGGATCTTGTGAATGATCCTGCCCGTCAGCGCGTTCAGCACGTAGAGGAAGCCGCCGCCGTCCATGCCGTTCGACGCGCCGTTCACGTTGTTGTAGCCCGAGGTGACCATCACCACCCAGGTACCGGCGAGCTTGGTAATGACCGGCTTGCCGAAGGTGAGCCCGAGGTTGCAGTCGCCAGTGCGGTTGACCGCGCCGGCCATCGACGCCGGGCAATCGGTCGCGCTCTGCTTGAACTCCCACAGCGGGGTCGGCGCCACTCCCGGAGTCGTGACATCGAGCGCGTAGTAGCCCTTGCCGCCAGCGTTGAGCCCGCCGACGAGGATCGTCTTCCAGTCGCCGACGGCGGTGCACGGAGTTCCGCAGACGTCACCGACGACAGGCGTGCCATCGACATAGAACTGGTGGCCATCGCGCTTGTAGTTCTCGTCGGCGAGCTTGTACATGTTCGGCAGCACGCTGCTCGGGATCACCGCCCACGCTTCCTTGCCGCCGTTGAGCGCCGTGTCGAGCGTCGCGTAGAACGCATGAAGCATGCCGTCATTCGCTCCGACGTAGACCATGGCGGTGCGCGAAGCGTTCGTCGACTTGAACGACGCGTAGGCGAGATCCTGGTACGCCGCGAACGGCTGCTGGACGTAGACGGGCTGCGAGTCGACGATGTCGCCGAGCACGTTGTCGCGGTGGCGGTACAGCTTGGTGAGCGAGTTGGTCTCGAAGTCCTCGTTGCCGCGCTGGCCGCGCAGGAAGTTGACGAGCTTGCCCGCCTTCGCCGCCTCTTGCTGCTGCTGCACCGTAGTGCCGGTCCCGTCGGTCATGAAGGGATACTGGCTCAGCTGCGAGATGTTCACCACGTCGAAGTACGACTTCTCGGTCGATGTCAAGTCGGTCAGCAGCGTTCCGGTTGGCGTGCCGGAGGGACAGATGTCGGTGTTCCAGGTGAAGTTGCCCAGCGCGGCGCTGCCCCGCATGACGTAGATCTTGCGGTTGTCGCACGCGGCGAACGTCTTCGCGCCGAGCAGCGCCTTGGCCGACCACACCGCCGGCGACGGTGCGCCGCTGCCGAGGTCGATCGTGCTCGCCTGCAGATCACCGTCCCACGTTCCCGACTGGTAGCTCGTCGAGTACGCGAAGTTGTTGCCCGCCACCGGTTGCAGCGTCGAGACGCCGATCGGCGCACCCGACCCGACGACGCTGTCGATCTTGGCGAGTGCATCGCCAAGGCCTTGGACGACCGAGGTCGGGTTGTTGGCGGCGAAGTAGCGACCGCGCCCGTTGACTGCGGTGTGCCAGTAGTCGTCAATGGATTTCGGGTTGTTGTAGTTGTCGGGGTTCGAGTAGTCGAGCGTCGGATCGGGCCAGAGCGGCCAGTTCTTGGCGCCGGTGCGGATGTCGGCGAAATCGCCGGTCAGCGTCGACGTGCTGCGGTAGTCCGCTCGGTACTGCAGCGTTCCCGAGACGCCGAGGCCGATCGCGAACGTCGTCATGTGCTGGTGCGGCGCGTTGTCGTCCTCGGGGCCGGGGCCTGTGCTCGGCACGATGTTCGGCATCGCCGGGCGAAGGTCGGTCTTGTAGTAGTAGTTGGAGACGTCGGCGAGCGAGTTCTCGCTGCCGCCCGCGCCGGCGACGACGGTCGTGCACGGCCACGTGCTGCAGCCGGCGATGTCGACCGGCGGCTGCGCCGGGAAGGTCTGCGGTGTCGGGTAGCAGACGCCGTCGACGGGAGTCGACGCAGTGTTCGTCGTCACCGTGACGCCAGGGCCGGTCGCGACCGTGCCGCTGAACGGCGTCGTGGTCACTGTCTTCGTCGTCACGATCGAGTACAGGTGTCCCGAGCCCGACGTCGGCGTGCACACCGTGATGACGCCGGTCGCGCCGTCGGTCCCGGCGACGCAGCCGGAATCGGCGATCGGCGCGCCGAGCGAACGCTGGTTGCACGTCACCGTCTCGCCGGGTGTCCCGGTCGGACCCGCGGTGCAGACGCCGGCGTAGTCGGCCATCGGCTGCGTCACGGTGCTGTTGCAGGCGGTCGTCGTGTCGAAGAAGGGACCCGGGTCGACCGCGCCCGCGGTGCAGCTCGCCGACGGCGTTCCAGCGGTCACCGTGGTGTTGCACGTGACTTCCGGCCCGGAGCCGGTCTGCGTCACCGGCGTGCACGATGCGGTCGGAACGTAGACGTCGCCGGAGTCGCTCTTCGTGCAGGTCGTCGTGACCTGCGTCGCGCCATCGGTCGTCGTTCCCGGCGTGCACGGCGCGACCGGCACGTTCGCGTAGTTCGTCCCAGCCGGATACGCGCAGGTGGTCGTGATCAGGGTGCCGCCGTCGGTCCCCGGCGTGCAGCTCGCGACCGGCGTCGCAACCGGATACGCGCCCGCCGGATTGGTGACGCACGTCTGCGAGTACGTTGAGGTCAGGAACGTGCCGTCCGGACAGCTCGCTGGCGAGATCGCGACCGGTGGATCGGTCGTCGCGCCGGCGCAGGTGACGTTCATGTAGTTGGGCGCCACCGGCGCTGATGCGGTGCAGAGCGGCACCTGCGTCGGCCCGGTGACGTTGCGGACGCACGTGACCTTGTCGGCGCCTTCATCGGGCAGCGGTCCGGGCGTGCAAGAGGGCGGGATCGGCGTGTCGGTGCTGACGAACCCGCACGTGGTGACGACGTAGTCCGGCGGGCCCGAGTCCACCGGCGTGCAGTCGGGGACGTCGACGGTCGGCGCCCACGGCTTCTTGTCACAGTGGGTGACGATGTAGTCGGGCGCCGGGCCGGTCGTGACTCCGAGCGGGCAGGTGGTGGGATCGACGACCGTCTGAGCCATGACCGGATTGACCGTGCACGTCACCTTGAGGAACGGCGCAGCCGTGCCCGGGTTGGAGACGCACGTCCCGGGCGGGACGAAGACATCCTGGTTGCTGGCCGCTGGCTTGGTGCAGTTGCGGGTGACCCAGTCCGGCGCAGTGCCCGCCGTGACGCCGAGCGGGCCGCATCCGGCCGCCGTCGTGAAGATGGTCTGGTTGTTGACGCCGGGCGGGTTCGTGCACGTCGTCTCGTAGTAGTCGGGCGCGCCAGTGGTGGCGCCTGCGGTGCACGTGTCGACCGGCGTCACCGTCGGACTCGGTCCGCCGGCAGTCTTCGGGCACGTCGTCACCACCGGACCCGCCGTTCCCGGCGTGCACGATGCGCTCGGAACCGCCACGTCCGACAGCGTCTGCAGCGTGCACGCGACCTTGATGTAGTTCGGACCGGTGAGGCCCGCATCGTTCGTGCACGCCGCGACGAAGTCGGTGACGGCATCCATCGACTTGGCGCAGGTCGTCGTGATGAACGAGCCATCGGTCGCTGTGCCTACCGTACACGCCGGCGACGGCGTCGCCGCGAAGTTCGTTGCCGGCGGATAGCTGCAGGAAGTCGTGATCCAGTCCGGGCCCGCACCCGCTGAGCCCGTGCACGTAGCGACGGGGACCGACGTGTTGTTTGCCGCCGGCGTCGTGCAGACGAAGACGAAGTAGTCGGGCGCTGCGCCCGTCGTCGTGCCGGGTGTGCAGGTGCCGTTGAACGCCGCCGCCGCGGTGACGACGGAAAAGGTGCACGTCGTCTCCGCCCAGCCATTGCCGGAGTTCGCGGCGGTGAATCCGGGGGTGCAGGTTGCGACCGGGCCGAAGGCGCGCGCGAGCGGGCCGTCGATGCAGGTCGTCTTGACGTAGCCCGGACCCGGGCCCACGGTCGGGCCGGGACCTGTCGTGCACGTGCTCGGATCGACGAGCTGGCTGACGGTAACGTCGCGCGTCTCGCAGCGGACGCCGGGGCCGGGAACGCAATCGCCGCTGACCGGGACGCCGATCTCGTCGTCGCCCAGCTTCATGATCGTCTGGTACTGGTGCTGGTAGACCTGCTTGACGCCGAGCTGGTACTGGTCCTTCTCCATGACGTACTGCGTCGTCACCTGCACCGCCTGCGACTTCGCCGTCGTCCACTGGTCCCGCACCCGCTGGTACTGCTTCTGCACCTGGCGCGTCTGGAACGTCTGCGCCGCGACCTGGGTCGTCTGCAGCTGGTACTGCTCGGTGACCTTCTCCGTCTGTTCCTGCCACTTGACGTGCTGGTAGCGCTCCTGGGTGAAGTGCTCCTTGCGCTTGGCGAACTGCTCGGTCGACTGGAAGTCGTACGTCCTGGTGTAGGTCGTCTGCGTCGTCGTCGCGAGCGCCTGCACCTTGGTCTCGACATACTGGATCGTGCGCTTGATCGTCCGCGAAGTATCGCGGGTCGTGCTCGTGACCTGACGCTGGGTCTGGAAGTTGGTGCGGTACATCGACGCCAGGCTGCAGGCGTTGTCGGTGTACGCGTTCGTCTTGTTGGTGACGACGTGGGTCGAGCCGGAGACGCCGTCCCAGATCGGACGCGGGCAATACGGGTCGCTCAGCGGGCACGTCGGATCGCCGTCCTGCTGGCCGACCTTCGTCATGCCGTCGAGCTGGAGGCCGCCACCGTAGAGGCCGGGACCGGCCGATTCGGTCTGGCCGTTCCAGTAGCCGTCGGTCGTCATGATCGTGAAGTTCTGCTGGCACGCGTACTGGATCGGATCGTCCGCACCGGTCGCCGGCATCCCCGAGTTGATGCTGTCCTCCTTGCCGCCGTAGTAGCGGCCGACGCGGGCCAGGCCTTCGCGCGCAGGCGAAGCGCCACCCGCTTTCTGCGAGAACAGCTTGCTGAACCAGAGGTTCTTCTGGCCCGAGTTGAAGTCGCCGAGCGGCAGATAGCGAACCGGGTTGATCGACAGCGACGCTGGCGTGTCCTTCGGCTGGACAGTGATGAAGCCGACCCGCTTGGTGTCGTTGAGCGGGGCGAACGCCAGGCTCGCCGCGCTCTTGATGAGGCTGATACGCGTGCGGTAGTACGAGTACCAGATCGCGAAGTTCTGCTTCTCGGCCGCGGTCAGCCCGTTGACGACGACCTTCGTCCAGTTGCCGCCGCCTGTCGCGCCCCGGCTCACCCCGGTGTCGAGATCGGTGCATGGCGCGGTCGCGAAGTTGAGCGTCTGCGCGCCGGTGTACACGTAGTAGTAGGCCGGCTGCGGCGTGTCAGGGAACGGCGGCGCGACCTCGAGCGTCGTCGCGTCGTACGCGACGAAATTGCTGCTGAGGTCGGTGGTCGTGAGGTCGGGAGTCAGGTAGTAGCTGCCGAAGCCGGCGTAAGGCGCCGACGTGAACGACGGCACCGGAAAGTTGGTTCCATCGGCGCGCTTCGGCAGGAAGTACTGCTGCGACGGGTTGTAGTAGAGCGCGTTGCACTGCGACGACTTGTAGCCGACGCTCGTCGTGCCGGTTTGCGTCTCGACCCCGTCGGGCATGTGGGTTCGGGCCATCGAGCCCGACGCGTCCATCAGCACCATGATGTTGGGCTTCACCAGCGCCGCGGTCGTCGTGATGATCGGCGTGCTCGCGATGTCGGTCTGCGCCGCTTGGGCGGCGGCACCGAGCGACATCGCCAGAACGACGGCCACGGTGCGCGCGCTGCGCAGCGTGGATAAGGGTTCGACGTACTTCATGGTGGTCTCTCGTTGCGCCTGGGTCCGGTTCACTGCATCAGCACCTGGGTGTAGCTGACCGTGTTGCGCGGGCCGTCGACGCGAGTCGTGACGCGATAGAACGGGCTGGGAGCCGTGCCGGGCAGCACCGACGGATAACTGCCGCCGCCGTGCGATTCGCCGGCGTTGAGGATTGGGAAGTCGGAGCAGCGCTGCGCCGGGTCGAGCGCGCTCATGTTCGGAGTCGCGCAGAGGCGCTGGATGATGATCCGGGTCGTGTTGCCGGTTTGCGCGACATCGTCGGTCAGCGTCTTCGAGCTGCCGGCCCAGTCGAACGCCGCCGGGTCGACAGCACCCGTGCCCCAACTCGAGAGATAGCCGTCGGCGGTCGAGTCGTTGGCGGTGATGCCCGAGTTGGCGATGAGCCAGGCGCGCGCCGCTTCGGTGCCGCGGTCGGCGACCGACGTCGCGTTCTCTTTGAACGCGACGTTGCCCGCGATCGAGGTGCCGACGCCCATCTGGCGCAGCAGCGCCAGGCCGGCGAGCGTCATGATGATCAGGACGATGAGCGCGACGAAGAGGACCACGCCGTGCTGGCGCCGGCGCGACGCGCGAAGGAGGCGAGGCTTCATCCCCAGTTCCCCCACAGCATGTTGCGCAACGGGATCACGCGCTCGTAGACGCGATACCGGTAATAGCGCCAGTTGTTCGGATTGACGTCGGTGTCGCTGTAGCTGTCGGCGCTGCCGTCGACGTTGGTCATCAGGAACTTGCGATTGACCGAGTCACCGAAGTAGTAAGGGTTGTTGATCATCTTCGTTACCGCACCCCCCGCGCTCGATGCGCCGGCGTCGCGACTGGTCTCGAACTGGCGGCTGCGCACCAGCACCGCGACGCGGATCGCGAGCACCCGGCGCCAGTCGGCCGGTGCGGCGGTCTGCCACTCGGCGGGCGAGATCGTGCCGTTGTTGTCGGCGTCGACGCCGTACTCCGCCTTCAGGTTGATGACGCCGTCGCCGATCTGGATCGGCAGCGTCGCGTGGATCGTGTCGGTGCGGACGAGGGCGCGGGCGTTCTGGATCGACCAGACGTTGAGCCGCGGATCGGGCCCGAGGTTGTACATCGTCCCCGAGAGCGCTCCGGGCGCGACCGCGCTGTTGAAGCGCGACGCCGTTGCCGGCGCCGAGGCGGCGTAGAAGCTCGTGAACGGCGTCGTCGTGTGGGCGACCGTGTAGCCGTCGGGGTCGGTGTCGTCGGTGATCTGGATGAGCTGGCAGCTCGCCGTCGCCGCCGACGCTCCGGGGTTGACCGCAGCCACGACGACGTCGCCCGGCTTGAAGCCGCCGCGACGGCGCAGCTTCTTGGTCGTGGCGGTCGCGTCGGTGAAGTCGCCTTCCTCGACGTAGAAGGACGAGTCGCCGTAGAGGACGCTGATCGTGTCGGGCGCGCCGCCCGCGCTCGCCGCGATCGCGACCGGGCTCAGGTTGAAGTTGAACACGCGGGCCGGCGACGTGTCGGTCGCCGCGACGTTGCAGCCCATCACCGGAGTCTGGGCGCGCCCGAAGCCGTGGCCGGCCTGCTTGATGTCGCGCTCGATGTTGAAGAGCGCGAGGGTGCCGGCGACCTGGGCATCGCCGCCCGAGCTCGTCGACGCAGTGTGCTTCGACCAGACCGCGACCGCCTGGAAGATCGCGACGATGCCGATCAGGCCGATTGCGACGCCGACCAGGATCTCGATGATCGTCAGGCCGCTCGACCGGCTGCGCGTGGTGATGTGCGTGCGCGCGTGCATGTCGGCCTCAGTTGATGTAGGTAACGAGCGTGTGCCGACGCCAAGCCGTGTCGCTCGCGGTCTTCCAGCACAGCGTGATGACGACGCGGTTGAAATTGCCGGCGGCGTCGATGAAGATCTGCTGGTTGGCCGCGGTCGCTCCCGGCATGCCGAGCGGGCCGCCGCTGGACGCGCGGTCGAGCAGCCCCTGGACGCCCGGCTTGGCGACGCCGTCGATCGCAGCGCCGCCGAACGCGCAAGGCGCAGGCGAGGTCGTCGGCGCGGGGGTCGGCTGGTGTGCGAACGCGGCGAGCGACGCCGCCTTTGTTGCCTCGGACGTGCGGTCGACGCCGAGCGCGATCTCGCCGGCGATCGCATCGGCGATGCTGCTCGCCTCGGTGCGGTACTGCGCATCGGACTGCGACGACACCGCGGTGCCGCCCATCGCGATGAGACCGAGGATCCCGAGCGCGAAGATCAAGATCGCGACCATCGCCTCGATCAGGAAGAAGCCGCGCTGCCCCGGCAGACGCGCTCGACGCTCAAGAGCAGGCACGGCTGTCTCCTGAAGGGGCGGCGGGATCGCACGACGAAATCTGGCCACCGGGCGAGACGACGATGCGGCGGCACCGCACGGTGCCGCCGAGGTGGACGCAGGCTCCGCCCGCAGGACGGCTGAGGTCGATCTGGTACGGGGCGCCGTCGACGGTCGCGCCCAAGCTGTTGAACGGGATGCGGCCGTCGAACACCGCGGGCGCGGACGCCGAGCCGGTGACGACGATCGCCTGCGCGGCGGCGCTGCCTTCGCCTTCGCCGGCCGCCTTCACCTCGACCGCCGAAGCGAAGCCGCCGCCCGCCGACGCGGCGCGGACGACCCAGGTGCGGCCGGAGACGGCGGGAGTCAGTGCGTTCGCGATGTCGGGGGTCGACGGCGCGTCGTTGGTCAGGACGAACTCGGTGCGCACGTTGCGGCGAATCGCCTCGGCGCGCGCCATCTGGACGCCCGAGTAGTAGCTCGCGGCGACGCTCGCCATCTTCGAGCTCTGGAGGTAGCTGCTCATCGCCGGCGCGCCGAGGCCGATCAGCACGGCCAGCACGGTCAGGCCGACGAGCAGCTCGACGACCGTGAAGCCGCGCTGGGCGATCGTCAGCACGATCCGTCCCTCTTCAGCACCCAGCAGTTAGACGACAACCCCGTCCAGCCAGCGGGCAGGCCTGTGGTCACGCGGGCGTTGCTCTGGTCGATCGTGTAGGCGAATCCGGTCATCGTGTTCTGGCCGGTCGCGGTGATGAGGTACGTTGTCGCGGTGAGGCCGCTGCAGGCGTAGTTGAAGCTGACGGTGTTGGTCGGCGGCGGCGCAACCGTTCCCGCGACGCAGGCGCCGGCGTACGTGCGGTTGTCCTGGAAGAACTGCTCCATCTTCACGCGCATCCCCGAAAGCACGGAGACCGCCTCGGTGATGCGGCCGCGGCGGACATATTCCGAGTACGACGGGATGGCGACGGCGGCCAGGATCGCGATGATCGCGATCGTGATCATCACCTCGATCAACGTGAATCCACGGGGGCGTTGCATGGCAATCCTCTGGCGGGCGA
>Ga0157372_10007479_pt1 | contig 11618 bp, 8 predicted proteins | sample C55metaG_FD_115307 | JGI IMG/M metagenome (GOLD analysis project Ga0157372, IMG submission 115307) | Corn rhizosphere microbial communities from Kellogg Biological Station, Michigan, USA - C5-5 metaG | ecosystem: Host-associated > Plants > Roots > Rhizosphere > Soil | place: USA: Michigan...
AAAAAAGACCTTCCGGTTGCCGTGCTGAAGATCATGCTGCTGCTGCTGAAGATCAAACCGCGGATCGTTCATACGCATCTTTTCGACGCCTCGCTTGCCGGCCTCATGGCGGCGAAGCTTTCGGGCATCAGGTGCAGGATCAGCACACGGCATCATTCCGATTATCACCACACCTATTTTCCGCATGCGGTAAAGTACGACCGGCTCAATAACCGTCTCTCCACACAGATCATCGCCATCAGCAATGTGGTGAAGAAGGTGCTTGTAGAGAAGGAACAGGTGCCTGAAAAAAAGATCAGCATCGTGCACCACGGAGTGATCACCGCGGATTTTGAAAATGTGTCCCAGGGCCGCCTGAAGGAGCTTACTGAAAAATACAATCCTTCGCAGCAGCGCCCTGTGATCGGTGTGATCTCGCGCTACATCAAGCTGAAAGGGATCCAATACATCATCCCGGCATTTCAAAGGATCCTCGAGAAACATCCCGGTGCCCTGCTGATCCTTGCCAATGCAAAAGGCAGCTATGCGAAGGAGATCAGGCAGCAGCTGAGCCTTCTGCCCGAAAAAAATTACCGCGAGATCGATTTTGAAAAAGATATATGTGCGCTCTACGGCCTTTTTGATATTTTTGTTCATGTGCCCACGTCGGAGAGCTGTGAGGCCTTCGGACAAACATACATAGAGGCGCTTGCCGCCGGCGTGCCTTCCGTATTCACGTTGTCGGGGATCGCCGGTGATGTGATCGTGCATGAAAAAAATGCGCTCGTGGTGCCTTACAAAGACAGCGATGCCATCTTCCGGGCATTTGAACGCATTCTCGAAGCCAAGCCGGAGATCAGCGAAATGGTGAGCAATGGCAAAAAGGATGTGGCAGTGCGATTTACGGTGGACAGGAAGATCCGCACATTAGAACAAATTTATTTACAGTACAAATGATCACCGCTCAACCGATACTTGTTTCCATCATTGTGCCCTGCTACAACGCAGCGCCCTTTATTTCAGCAACTATTCAGTCGGTGCTGCAGCAGAGCCTCGGCAGCTTCGAGCTGATCTGCCTCAACGACGGATCCACAGACTCCACGGAACAGGAGATCCTCCGCTTCAGTGACCCGCGCATCCGTTACATCAACAAAGCCAATACCGGTGTTTCCGACACCCGCAACGTTGGCTTCAAGCTCTCTGCCGGAAAATATATTTTATACCTCGATGCGGATGATATTTTAACGGAGCATTTCCTGCAGAAGCGTGTAGACTATCTTGAGCAGCACCCGGAAATTGGCTTCTGCTGCTCCGAGGTGATCAAGATCGATGAAGCCGGAAACGTTATTTCCGACACAAAGTGGGTGGGGGCACACTCAAACATCCTGCTCGAAGTGCTGAGCTATAACCTGAAGATCATCACCTGCCCCTCGAATTACCTGTTCAGGAAAGACCTGCTGCTGAAACATTCGATAAAATTTGATCCGGCGCTTTCGAGCAGCGCCGACCGCTTTTTCCTGATCGAGCTTTCGAACGTGGCGAAATGCGGTTTGGTGGAAGATGCGTATCTTTATTACCGCATGCACCCTTCAAGCATGTCGCATAAGCTTACGCTGAGCCTCCTGCGCGACAACTTTATTTTCAAGCAGAAAATATTAAGCCTCGATTACATACCATCCGGGCTGAAAAAAGAATTTTGTTTCAAGACCAATTATATTCTTGCCGGAAGCTATTACAGGCTGAAGAAAGCAGCGCCTTTTCTATTGTATTCACTGAAGGCATTTTATTATAACCCAACCGGATTTTTAAAGCAACTAACCAAGTAAGAGCATGTGCGGAATAGCAGGATTTTATTCACCCGGTAAAGTATTCTCTGAATCAGAGCTTCATGCAATGACCGATGCCGTGGCACATCGCGGGCCGGATGCATCGGGATATTATACCGATGATACGGTTGGCTTCGGGCACCGCAGGCTGAGCATCATCGATCTTTCCGACAATGCCAACCAGCCCATGCATTCCATGGACGGGCGCTACGTGATGGTGTACAACGGCGAGGTGTATAATTACAACGAGATCGCCACCGAGCTGAAGAAAAAATTCAAGACCACCTTCCGTACTTCTTCCGACAGCGAAGTGATCCTTGAAGGCTACGCGCACTACGGGCCGGAAATAGTAAGCAAGCTCAACGGCATGTTTGCGCTGGCAATTTATGACAAGCAGAAGAAAGAGCTGTTCGTATGCCGCGACCGCATCGGCATCAAGCCGTTCTATTATTATTGGGACGGTGAGAATTTCGCATTTGCATCCGAGCTGAAATCGCTCATTCGCTGTGCCCACATCCCGCTGGAAATAAATAAGAACGCGATCTACCACTTCCTGCACCTTGGCTTCATTCCCGCTCCCGACTCCATTTACCAGTCGGTAAAAAAGCTGGAATCCGGCACCTGGATGAGGATCCGGGGAAAGAGCATGGAAACGGAGAAATACTGGTCGGTGAACGCAGCCATCAGTCCGAAGGTGATCAGCAATGAAAAGGAAGCGATCGTGAAGCTGAGTGACCTGCTCATGAGCTCGGTGCAGTACCAGATCAAAAGCGATGTTCCTTTCGGGGTGTTCCTGAGCGGCGGGATCGATTCAAGCCTTGTCACCGCCAATGCCGTGAACCTTTCCGGGGTAAAGGTGAATACGTTTTCCATCGGCTTCGAGGAGAACCGCTTCAATGAATCGGTATACGCCAAAGCCATCGCGAATTACCTCGGCACCAATCACCATGAGTTCGTTGTTTCCTACAAGGATGCGATCAGCCTTATCGAGACCATCTTCGACGCATACAGCGAGCCGTTCTCCGACTCCTCCTCCATTCCTACCATGCTTGTATCCAAGCTGGCGAGGCAGCATGTAACGGTGACGCTTTCGGGCGAGGGCGGCGATGAATTGTTCATGGGCTACGGCGCATACAAATGGGCGAAACGCCTCAATAACCCGTTCATCAGGCAGCTGAGGCACCCGATCGCGGCCACGCTTTCGGCTTCCGGACAGCGCTTCGAAAGGCATGCGCGGTATTTCCAGTATCCTCACCGCAATCTTCAATACAGCCATATCCTTTCGCAGGAGCAGTATTACTTTTCACTCAATGAGCTGGACAACCTGCTGACGACTGATTTCACCGAAGCTCCCGGAAGTACGAACACCGAGATGCTCAACACCTTCGGAATTGAAATAGATCACCTGGGAAGAGAGCTGAAGCCGATTGAAAAGCAGGCTGTGTTCGATCTCAACGTGTACCTGCAGGACGACCTGCTCACGAAAGTAGACCGGGCAAGCATGCACTTCTCGCTCGAAACCCGCGTGCCTTACCTCGATCACAGGATCATTGAATTTGCATTGAACCTTTCGCCCGAATTGAAATACAATAACGGCACGGCCAAATACCTGCTGAAGGAAATTCTCTACCAGTACGTGCCGAAGAAGTTCTTTGCACGGCCGAAACAGGGCTTCGCCATTCCGCTCGAAAAATGGCTGAAGAACGAGCTTCGCTTCCTCATCGAGGAAAACCTTTCGAAGGAAGTGATCGGCAGGTACGGTGTGGTAAATACGGAGTATGTTGAAAATCTGAAAAAGGAATTTTTCGCCGGAAAGGATTATCTCTACAACAGGCTTTGGGTGCTCATCGTGCTTCACAAGTGGCTGCAAAAGCATCACAGATAGTGAAGTCCTGGACAATCTTCCGGCCCCGTTCGCGATCTTGAATTGTATTATTTCCGCCGCTCAGCCAAAGCCGCCTTTCGCCTGTTCGACTGCTGCTCGTAAAAATATTTGAGCACAAAAAGGCTGGAGATATAAAACGGGATGCAGGGGATCTTCAATCGTACCAGCGACCCGAAGTTGGAAGTGGCGATCCCTACCGAAAAAGCGAAGAACAGCGAGAACAATACTGAAAACAGCAGCAGCGGGTTTTTACCGATCAGGCGGAAGAATCCCATGAACTTCAACCGCACGAGGAGAAAGATCGTCAGCAGTAAAATGTACGTGTTCTCAAATGCCGATAACAGCATCACCGGGTTTTTCGCATCCCAGAGGTATGGCCTGAACAAGGTCGCAGCAATAGCAAGATGCGCCTTCCCGAGCATGCTGATAGGGTTGGCATCGAACTCGCCGATGTCGAAGCTGTTCCCTCCGTAATACTCCTGCTTCTGGTCAAGGTTCACCACCACTGCACGGTCGAGCACATTATCGATGCGGTACAGGCCAAGGAAATCACCCATCTGCGAAAGCAGCAGCAGGCTCAATCCCAATCCCACAGAAATAAAAAGAGGAGCGGCGACAAACTTCAGCGCTTTGTTCTTCACGCCCGCCAGTCGCTCATTCGACAGCCAGATGAGCGATCCCGGCAGCAGCGCGAACAGGATATACGGCTTGATCGCGATCAGCAGGAATGCAGCCACGAACACGAAGATGAGGCTCCACACCTTGTACTCCTTGCGGATGAAAAAATAATAAAAATGATAGGTGTACCATCCCACTGCCGACAATGTGATCGTATCCTTCAGCAGCCCGGAGCCCCAGAACACCACCGAAGGAATGAACAGGATGGAAATGGCAAACTGCTTCTGAAGCTGCGGGAACTGGCTGTTGAACAGCAGGAACAGCCGCCAGATGCCTGTATAGCAGATCCAGGCCAGCAGCACCGCCATGATCACAAAGCTGTGCATCGACAGGAAAGAGAGCGGCACCAGCAGCCGTGATACGAAGAGCGCTTTATCATCCACCCAGAAAACGGGATAGCCCGTAGTGGAATCAAAATAAGAATAATTCTCCCTTGAATTGTTTCCGAACACCACATCGAAGAACACGCTGATGTCCTTATGCGACAGGTTCCAGATAGCTTCCGTAGTTTGATAGTAATTGGTGGTGTCGCCGCCGGCGTAATAGAATTGGTAGATCAGGCAAACGGCGATGGCGCCAAACAGCTTCACCATGAGCCCCCGCGTGTACCACTTGTAAAGAGGCTGCTCCACCTTATTCTTATGCTCGATGAAGCTCGCGATGAAATAGATCACCAGGAGATAAAGCGGCGTAAGCAACAGGTCGAAAATCGTAACTACCATCGGGTTTCCGGGGAATTCTTATTTTAACAAAAGTAACACATTGTTTTAAATATTATCTTAAACTTGTAGCTGTAAATGCGTTAGAATGAAAGTGCTCTATATCTCCTACGATGGAATGACCGATCCGCTTGGACAATCCCAGGTGATCCCTTATTTGCAGGGGCTTTCCGCAAAAGGGCACGAGATCACACTCATCAGCTGCGAAAAGCAGGAACGCTTTTCGGCGCACGGAAAGATGATCGCAGCGCTGCTTTCCGCCTCTTCCATCGCCTGGCATCCTGTCCCTTATTCTTCGCTGCCTTCGGTGCTTTCCAAGCAGCTCAACCTGTTCCGCATGGAAAAAAAAGCGCGCAAGCTCTGCGAAGTATTAAAGCCGGCTGCCGTACATTGCCGCAGCTACATGGCTGCGCTCATCGGATTAAAGCTGAAGCGGAAGTACGGCATTCAATTCATCTTCGATATGCGCGGTTTCTGGGCCGATGAGCGGATCGACGGCAACATCTGGAGCCTCGGCAACCCTCTTCACAAAAGGATCTATGCCTATTTCAAGAAAATGGAGACCGACTTTCTCAGGAATGCCGACTATACCATTTCACTCACTGAAAATGCAAAAAAAGAGATCCTTTCCTGGCCTGCGCTGAAAGGAACGAAAGTACCGGTGGAAGTGATCCCCTGCTGCGCCGACCTGGCTCTTTTTTCCGCAGCTTCTGTTGATCCGGCGAAACAAAAATCGTTGCAAGCCCGCCTCGGCATCACCGAAAACGACCTCGTGATCAGCTACCTCGGCTCCATCGGCACCTGGTACATGCTCGATGAAATGCTGGATTTTTTCAAATGCCTGCTTGCAAAAAAAGCGAACGCAAAGTTCCTTTTCATTACTCCCGATACGGCGGATCAGATCCACGAAAGCGCTAAAAGGAAAGGTATTCCGCAGGAACGGATCGCAGTGGTGTCCGCACAGCGCGCGGAAGTTCCGGCTTACCTCAGCCTGTCGGCGATCTCCCTTTATTTCATCAAGCCGCTGTATTCCAAAAAGGCTTCCTCCCCCACAAAAACGGCGGAGATCATGGGCCTCGGGATCCCGCTGATCACCAATTCGGGCATCGGCGACAGCGACCTGATCCTTGGCGAAGCGAAAGCAGGCGCGCTGATAAATGAGTTTACCACGGCGGAATATGAGCGGATAATTGAACAAATTGACGTACTTTTAAAGCTTGATAAAACAACAATAGCGCAGGCCTCGGAAAAATATTTTTCACTGCAGCGGGGCGTTGAAAAGTACGCCGCTGTGTACGCAAAGCTTGCTCAATAAGACATAAGAATGGAACCAGGAAAAACAATACTTGTCACCGGGGGCGCGGGATACATTGGCTCACATACGATCATCGAATTGCTCGAGACCACCTCCTTCAACGTGATCTCCATCGATAACTTCTCCAACGCTTCAGCGAAAACGTTTGAGCGCATCGAAAAGATCACCGGGAAAAAAGTGCAGAACTACGCCGTGGATATGTGCGATATGAATGCGCTGTCTGCAGTATTTGAAAAGGAAACCAACATCGGCGGCATCATTCATTTTGCTGCCTACAAATCGGTTCCCGAATCGGTGATGCACCCTTCCAAATACTATTACAACAACCTCAATTCACTTTTGAACGTACTTGAATGCTGCAAAAAGCATAAGATCGCCGATTTTATCTTTTCCTCTTCCTGTTCTGTGTATGGCAATATCAGCGAGCTGCCGGTAAAGGAAAGCACTCCTCTTGGAAAGGCTGAATCGCCGTATGCGTACACGAAGCAGGTGGGCGAAGAAATGCTGAAGGATTATGCAAGGGCCTTTCCTGAGCTCAACATTGTGGCACTGCGCTACTTCAATCCCGTTGGAGCGCACCCCACGGGCCTCATCGGTGAATCGCCGCTTAACAAGCCGAACAACCTGGTGCCGATCATCACCAACACTGCTATCGGGAAAATTCAGCAGATGACCGTTTACGGAAAAGACTACCCTACGCGCGACGGGACCTGCGTGCGCGATTACATCCACGTTACTGACGTTGCCTCCGCGCACATCAGGGCGCTTGATTACATCAGCGGTAAAAAGCAGAACAGGAATTTCTTTATTTTCAATTTAGGCACCGGGCAGGGCGTTAGCGTGCTCGAAGCCATCCATGCATTTGAAAAAGTATCGGCACAAAAGCTGAACTATACCATCGGCGAAAAGCGCCCGGGCGATGTGGGCGCGATCTATTCCGACACCTCGCTTTCAGAAAAGGAGCTGGGCTGGAAACCGTCGTTCTCCCTCGATGAAATGATGGACACGGCCTGGAAATGGGAATTGCAACAGCAAAAAGAATAAGCATTCCGCTGCTGATGACAGAAAAAAAGAAAATATTCTTTCCCCACCTGGACGGGCTTCGCTTCTTCTGCTTTCTCTCGGTGTTCCTCTTTCACAGCTTTCATACGGAATTCGATTCTATTAAAAATTCGGGTCTTTACACCTTCGTAAAAAAAGATCTGTTCGGCAATGGCAATATCGGCGTCAACTTTTTTTTCGTGCTCAGCGGCTTCCTCATCACCTACCTGCTCATCGAAGAAAAAGAAAGCCGCAGCAGCATCGATGTAAAAAGCTTCTGGATGAGGCGCATCCTTCGCATCTGGCCCCTGTATTACTTTTGCGTGTTTTTCGGATTTGTTATTTTCCCGTGGATCAAGATACACTTCGGGCAAACGCCCATGGAAACCGCCGATCCGCTCTACTACATCACCTTCACCAATAATTTTGATTTCATCAGCAAAGGCCTTCCCGATTCATCGGTGCTTGGCGTGCTCTGGAGCATTGCCATCGAAGAGCAGTTCTATCTCCTCTGGCCGCTGCTTCTTTTTATCCTCCCGGTAAGGCACTACCCGAAAGCATTTGTCCTCATCATCGCCGGCTCGCTCGCCTTCCGCGCAGCATTCCCCGATCCTTTGCTTTACGAGCATCATACCTTGTCGTGCATCGGCGACCTCACCATCGGCGCGCTCGGCGCTTATTTATGCAGGCAGGAAACATTCCGCAGCAGGATCGAAAACCTCGGCAGGCCGTTCATCATCGCGGTGTATCTTGCTTTCTTTACCATCTTCTTCTTCCGCGAGCAGCTCTTCTGGGGCAACTATTACATCCGCGTTGCGGAGCGGATCATCATTGCCGCCGTGATCCTGCTCATCATTCTCGAACAGAATTTTTCGAAGCATTCATTTTATAAAATGGGAAATTTTAAAATGGTGAGCAGGCTCGGAACCATCTCGTACGGACTGTATTGCCTGCATTTTATCGGCATCCTCATCACCATCCAGCTCTCGAAGATGCTGCACATGAACGACAGCCTCTGGAAAGTGCTGCTCCTGGAAACGCCCGTGGCACTGCTCATCACCATTCTCATCAGCCGTTTCAGCTATAATTATTATGAGCGTTTTTTCCTGAAGCTGAAGGATAAATTCGCCTACATCACCAAATAATTTTCCGGCCTCTTTTGCCCGCTTTCCCCTTTCATTAAACGGCTTAAATTGTTAACTTTACACCGGAAAAACTGAACTTTATGCAAAAACAGGCAACAATTGATGTAGAGGCGGAAAAGAAAGAAATACTCAAGCGCTACCGGGCACTTCTTCAGGCATGCAAGCGTACCCTTGAAAAAGGCGACAAGCTGCTCATCCGTAAAGCGTTCGACATAGCACTGGAAGCGCATAAGGACATGCGCAGGAAATCAGGCGAGCCTTATATCTACCACCCGATCGCCGTTGCACACATCTGTGCTGAAGAGATCGGGCTGGGGACCACTTCCGTTGTATGCGCCCTTCTCCACGATGTGGTGGAAGATACCGACCTCACGCTTGATGATATCCGCGGACTGTTCGGGGAAAAGGAAGCGAAGATCATCGACGGCCTCACAAAGATCTCCGGCGTGTTCGATCAAAGCTCTTCCCTGCAGGCAGAGAACTTCCGCAAGATGCTGCTTACCCTTTCGGAAGATGTGCGCGTGATCCTCATTAAGCTGGCCGACAGGTTGCACAACATGCGCACGCTCGACAGCATGAAGCGTGACAAGCAGCTGAAGATCGCTTCCGAAACACTCTACCTCTACGCCCCGCTGGCACACCGCCTCGGGCTCAATGCTATCAAGACCGAACTCGAAGACCTTGGTTTAAAGTTCACCGAGCCCGATGTGTACAACGACATCCAGCTGCGCCTGAAGGAAGGTGAAACAGAACGAAAAAAGTTCATCACCAAGTTCATGGTGCCTATCAAGGAAATTCTCGATGAGGTTGGATTAAAGGCGAAGATCATCGGCCGCCCGAAATCCATCTACTCGATCAACAACAAGATCAAAACCAAGGGTGTTCCCTTTGAAGAGATCTATGACCTGTTCGCCATCCGCATCATCATCGACTCGCCTCCCGAAAATGAAAAATCGGATTGCTGGCGCGTATATTCCATCGTTACCGATTTTTACCACCCGAGCCCGGAAAGGCTTCGCGACTGGATCTCCACGCCGAAGGCCAATGGTTATGAAAGTCTTCATACAACCGTAATGGGTCCCGACGGGAAATGGGTGGAAGTGCAGATCCGCACTGTGCGCATGGATGAGCTTGCCGAAAAAGGATATGCAGCGCACTGGAAATACAAGGACAGCGCAAACGAAAGCCAGCTCGACGAATGGATCCGCAAGATCCGCGAGATCCTGGAAAACCCGCAGGACAATGCGCTCGAGTTCCTCGACGATTTCAAGCTCAACTTATTTGCCGAAGAGATCTTCGCCTTCACTCCGAAAGGAGAAATGAAAACGCTCCCGATCAACGCCACCGCGCTCGATTTCGCCTTCGATATCCACACGCAGGTAGGAGAAAAATGTATCGGGGCAAAAGTAAACCACAAGCTCGTTCCCTTAAGCTACAAGCTGAAAAGCGGCGACCAGGTGGAAGTGCTTACTTCGAGCAAGCAAACGCCGAAAGAGGATTGGCTCAACTACGTGGTTACCGCAAGGGCAAAAGCGAAGATCAAGAATGCGCTGAAGGAAGAGCGCCGCAAGGTAGCCGAGGAAGGCCGCGAAATGCTCGAGCGTAAGTTCAATCACCTCAAGATCGATTTCACCGTACCGAACATCAACAGCCTCGCCAATTATTTCAAGCTGCCGAGCAGCCAGGAATTGTTCTACCGCGTGGCTGTAGGCAATATCAACCTCAAGCATTTAAAGGATTTCCGCCAGGAACAGGGCACCATCGTGCACAAGACCGGCAGCATCAAAAAAGCCGAAGCCGCTCCTTCGCTGGAGCAGATGGTGGCGAATGCACGCGGCAAATCCGACATGCTCGTGATCGGCGAGAACCTCAACAAGATCGATTACAAGCTTTCTCCATGCTGCTCGCCTATTCCGGGCGACGACGTGTTCGGGTTCGTGACCATCAACGAAGGCATCAAGATCCACCGTGTGAACTGTCCGAACGCCGTACAGCTCTTATCTAACTACGCATACAGGGTGGTGAAGGCCAAATGGACCAGCCAGGAGCTGATCTCCTTCCTTGCCGGGATCAAGATCACCGGGATCGACGAGGTTGGTTTGGTAAGCAATATCACCAAGATCATTTCCAACGAGCTGAACGTAAATATGCGCTCCATCAGCTTCGATACCAACGATGGTACGTTCGACGGCAGCGTGACCGTATTCGTGCACGATACGCACCACCTTACCGAGCTCATGAAAAAGCTGAAAAAGGTGCATGGCGTGCTTACCGTTACGCGAATGGACGGCAACTGATCCGCAGCGCAAACCCTTTCTCCAGAGAGCTCAACAATCCTGCAATGGCAGCGCTTTTGAGCTCTTTTTTTTGTTAATATCTTATCATCCGGGTACCGAATAATTTTGTATTTTTATATCCTAAATCGTTGGGAACATGGCTGCTGTTGATACGAAAGAAACAGTTAAACAATTATTTTCGGAATACCTCACTACGAACGGGCACAGAAAAACGCCCGAGCGCTTTGCTATTTTAAATGAGATCTATTCACATGGAGGGCACTTCGATATCGAGTCGCTTTACATCCACATGAAGAATAAGAAATACCGCGTGAGCCGCGCCACGCTTTACAATACCATTGAGCTGCTCCTGAATTCGAACCTCGTTACCAAGCACCAGTTCGGCAAGAACCTCGCACAGTTCGAGAAATCGTACGAATACAAGCAGCACGACCACCTCATCTGCCAGGACTGCGAAAAAGTGTTTGAGTTCTGCGATCCGCGCATCCAGCAGATCCAGAAAATGGCCGGCGACATCCTTGATTTCAACATCTCGCATCATTCGCTTAACCTTTACGGCAAATGCAACAAGCTGGCGAATGGCGTTTGCGAACACATGAAATTGAAAAAATAAACAAACGGAACAATATGATCTTTGATTACAAATCCAAACCGGAGAATGGCCTCAATGTTTATCACCTCGGCGGTGAGCTGATCGACCGTGACCAGGCGACCAAAATGCTGGCCGAGATCG
>Ga0157372_10007480_pt1 | contig 11615 bp, 8 predicted proteins | sample C55metaG_FD_115307 | JGI IMG/M metagenome (GOLD analysis project Ga0157372, IMG submission 115307) | Corn rhizosphere microbial communities from Kellogg Biological Station, Michigan, USA - C5-5 metaG | ecosystem: Host-associated > Plants > Roots > Rhizosphere > Soil | place: USA: Michigan...
CGTCCCTACAGCCGGCTCCGGATGATGACGAAGACCAGGCAGCCGACAAGAATTCTGAAGCCGATCAGCGGACCGCAAACAACCACGGTCGCACCCCGACAGACACTTCTGACAAGAAGGGCGCATCACGATCTGGAAATTCCGACAAGATCGTCCAAGTCAATTCGATCAAACACACATCCGCAGCGGACTACACGCGAATTACCATCAACCTTGAACAGGACGTACGCTTCGAATCGCAGCGCCTCGATCATCCCGACCGCGTGTTCTTCGATTTGAAGAATGCGCAGCTGGCTTCGCGTTTATTAGGGTCAAACGTGTCTGTGGACGACGGCCGAGTTAAGAAGATCCGCATGGCGCAGTACAAGCCCGGACGCGCGCGCATTGTGATCGAGACCGATGGTCGCGCCAGCTTTAACGCCTCGTTAGAGTCGGACCCGCCGCGACTGGTCATCGATGTTAAAGGCGACTCCGCAGCCAGCGAGACGACTTGCGCCGATGCCACCTCAAATGGCGATTGTGGTCACGAGGAGGGTGAATCTGATGCCAGGGTGGTGCGTGCGACCGAGAAGTCGACCGGGGTTCCTACGCGCGCTGAAAATCTTGCTGCTCCGAAGAAAGTCATCGTCGAAGCCGATGCTGACGATCCACCGAGCGAAGCGAACGACGAAGCTGCGGACAAGCCATTAAGGTCTGATCGGTCCTCAAAGCTGACTGGATCCAAACGTTCGAAAACTCAGATCGCGTTGGCGCGTCCCATGCGCGAGGCCCAGCCCACCTCAGACGGCGACCGCTCTTTAATCAGAACGCTGGGACTGAGAATCGGCAAGATCGTGATTGATCCTGGCCACGGTGGCCACGATACTGGCACCATCGGCCCCAACGGGCTGCTGGAAAAGGAACTTGTGCTGGATGTGAGCCGGCGTTTAGGGAAATTGCTGGCAGCTCGGCTCGGTGCGCAAGTGGTCTTTACCCGCCGCGATGACACTTTTATTCCCCTCGAAACCCGCACGTCCATTGCGAACCAGGAGCAAGCGGACTTGTTTGTTTCTGTACACGCCAATTCCAGCCATGATCCCGATGCGCGAGGGGTAGAAACTTATTACCTGAATTTCACATCTTCGCCCGAGGCGCTTGAAGTCGCTGCCCGCGAAAATGCGGCCTCCGACAAATCCATCCACGAGTTGCAGGACCTGGTGAAGAAGATCGCGCTCAAAGAGAAGATTGAGGAGTCGCGCGAATTTGCTTCTGACGTACAAGGCGCGCTGCATACGGGACTGGCCACTAAGAATCCGGGTGAGCGCAATCGCGGCGTGAAGAAAGCCCCCTTCGTGGTGCTGATTGGGGCCAACATGCCCTCGATTCTGGCTGAGATATCGTTCATCAGCAATCCCGGCGATGAGCGGCGGCTGCGGACTCCGGAATACCGGCAACGCATTGCGGAGTCTCTCTATCACGGGATCTCGCGTTACGTGGACGGCCTGGGCGGACTCAAGGTCGCCAGCCAAATGCAGAAATCCTCGGCCGACTAGGCCCCTCGGTGGAAACTTTCCCCCCTGCTCTGTAGTCTAACGATAGGGAGTTTCACACCCCAGCCTTCATGAGAGTACATAAATTCATTTCAATTCTGTGCCTTCAGCTAGCAGCGGCAGCGGCGTGCTTTGCCGCCGGAACCGCCACTCCACCTTCGATCCTGCCGCAAGCATTTGGCGGCTGGCATCTTACAGCGGCTGCGCAAACAAGTAGTAATTCGGAATCCGCCGATCCCACGAATGCCGCGCTGCTGAAGGAGTACGGCTTCAAGGATTTTGAGGGCGGGACCTACTCGCGCGCCGACGGGCGAAAGCTGAAGATCAAAGCGGCGCGGTTTGAGGATGCGAGTGGGGCTTATGGCGCATTCACCTTCTACAAAATGCCCCAGATGTTGAACGAGAGAATTGGCGACCAGGGCGCGTCGCTGAACGAACGCGTTCTCTTCTATAGAGGGAACATTCTTGTGGACGCAGTCTTTCAACAGCTCTCTGCCATGTCTGCCGCGGAATTGCGCGAACTCGCTGAGGCGCTTCCCAGGCCCGGCGGCTCTATTGCAAACCTGCCGGGACTTCCTGTGTATCTGCCGAAAGAGTCTTACATAAAGAACACTGCGAAGTATGTGGTCGGCCCGCTGGCGCTCGAAGCCAACGGAGCGCCGCTTCCGGTAAAGTACGTTGATTTCAGCAAGGGTGCGGAGGTCGTGCTTGGAGGTTACAACCTTTCGGGTGCGCGCGCGACATTGATGCTGATCAGTTATCCCACGCCACAGATCGCGGCCACGGAATTGAAGCAGATTGAATCGGCGCAGCAAGCACATCAGTTGGATTCGATCGTAACTGCAAAACGCACGGGACCGATTCTGGTGCTCGCGAGCGGATCGATTTCCTCGGGTGACGCGAAGTCGCTGGTCTCTGACGTCAACTACGACGCTGATGTAACCTGGAACGAAAGAACGAATTTTACTCGTCGCGATAATGCGGCAAATTTGATTGTGGGCGTGATTTTGCTCGCGGCGATTGTGTGCGGAATCTCGATCGTGGCTGGAATCGCGTTCGGCGGCTTCCGCCTGGCCATAAAACGACTACTGCCAGGTAAGGTCTTTGATCGTCCGGAGGATATCGAATTTATCTCCTTGCACCTGTCTGACCGCAGCGAAAAGCCTCCCAAGCCGGGCGTAAGTTCTTCAATCAATGCCAGTTGAAAGATGCGGCGAGCTTTTTCGTCTCAATTTGAAGCATTTTCGGCTTTCTGGCGACTTTTGTACAATGCATTGAAAACAAACCATTTATTTATAAAAAGTTTCCTTGACACCCTAGTTTTTGGCTCATAAGATTTCGCCAGAAAGTTTTGACGGCGTTTACCCTCCGTTGGAACTATTCTCCCTTAAAGAAGAGGTCACCCTGTTGCCGGGTGGCCTTTTTGTTTGTGGGTTGGGAAAAAGGCGCGCTAGTGTTTGCGATGTTTGGTTTTTTCTACGTGCCTGAGTGCTTGCGATTTCGCCTGCCACGCTAAGTCCTCTTGGATCGACCATGCAAACGTGTTTTCACTTCTGCTGCTCACGCCTTCTCTGGCCAGCTGCGCTGGATAGCTACTTTGAAGGAAAACTGTAGTCGGGTGGATGGAATCGAAAGAACGACTGGAAAGATATACAAACAAGAGGAGGGTGTGATCATTATGAAGTTGCTATCAATAGGTGTGGTGGTACTGTGCCTGGCCACGATTGGGTGGGCGGCAGACGAAGATTCCAAGAATGAAGGTGAACTGCAGAAAGCAGCGGAAGTCATTCAACACATCAGTTCTTCCGCGCCGGACCAGGGCGTTCCGAACCAGGTGCTCGAAGGGGCGAAGTGCGTCGCTGTAATTCCGAAGCTGGTAAAAGGTGCATTCATTGTGGGCGGCGAACATGGAACCGGCGTAGCGACCTGCCGCACCAGCAATGGTAGCTGGAGCGCGCCGGCACCATTTTCCGTGTCGGGAATTAGCTGGGGTGCGCAGATTGGTGGCAAGAGTACCGATCTCGTGATGTTCATCATGAACGATCAGGGCATGAACGATCTGCTTGCTGGACACGTAAAGGTCGGCGCCGATGTCTCAGCTGCAGCGGGTCCGGTCGGACGCTCGGCTTCGGCTGATGCTGGCTACAAAGCTGGAATCCTGACCTATTCGGCCAGTAAGGGCGCTTTCATCGGCGCATCGTTGAATGGTGCCGAGTTGCAGCAGGATGGCAAGGCCACTCGTGCGTGGTATGGCAAAGACGTTCCTTTCCGGGACATTCTGTCTGGAACGGTAGAGATGCCGAATGCTGATGCGCGCGCGTTTGTAAGCGCCGTGCAGAGCGCGAAAGAATCTTCAACCCGTTAAGGTCGGGAGTATTCTGCGGGCGGGCAGCCGGAGCAAACATATTCTGGCGGCCGCCCGATTTTTTTGCGGCGAATCGCGAGTCAGATATCGATGAACACGTCGCCGTTTTCAATTTTGACCGAGTACACAGCGAGTTTGGATTTCGGATCGTCAGCCATAGCGCCCGTTTTAAGGTCGTACTCCCACCCGTGCCACGGGCAGACTATTTTGTTGCCGTCGATGAACCCTTGCCCGAGCGGCCCTCCCATATGCAGGCAGACGTTGTCCATGGCGCTTATGGTGCCGTTCACGTTGGCGACACAAATGACTTTGTCGCCGAGCTCGAACTCTTTGGCCTCTGCGTCACCGGGAAGCTCCGATTGCGTAGTTAATTTGACGTAGGCCATGACGATCCTGAAGTTGAGAGTCTAGGGTTGATGGAAGCGTCGTGTCAATTTCCTAACCGGCGCCGTTTTCCGGAAATTCCAGAATGGCGTACTTTGACGCTTTCAGAAAACATGGTGCGCATTTAGATTTGCAACTGCTACAGGCAAGCGTAGCGGCCCTCCCATCGCTGCAAGTTAGTGTTGAGGAGGGCTACTTTTTGCCCGCCGCAGAGCATCGACCATCCTCTTTTGATCATTTGTGAGAAGCTAGACTTCTCATGGTTCAAGTCTCGCCTTCTGCTCAGAACGCGGCTACATCAGATCGAGGCGACTCGCCCGGTTGGTGGTCGAAGGCCCGCACGTCATTATTCTCGGTGACCGCAATCGCTTTTGTCTTGCGGCTGGCATACATCCTGATCGCCCACACCTACAAGTTCAAACCTGATCAAAATGATTTCGGCTTCGGGTATGAGATGGGAAGGATCGGCCGCGCCATCGCAACTGGGCGTGGTTTTGCCGATCCGTTTGGTCCGGCAACGGGCCCCACGGCATGGGAGCCGCCACTTTATCCTTATTTGATTGCCGTTGTTTTTAAACTCAGCGGAATTTACACCCACGCTTCGGCTTTCATTTTGCTGACAATCAATAGCTTTTTTTCGGCTTTGACCTGCATTCCCATTTTCCTGATCGCACGAAAATGCTTCAGCGAAAAAGTTGCGGTGTGGAGCGCATGGGGCTGGGCGCTCCTGCCCACGGTGATGTATTGGTCGACGCGCTGGGTATGGGAGACAAGCCTGGCGGCCTTCTTGCTTGCAATTATTTTTTGGCTGGCCTTGGAACTGGAAAATCTAGAGGGAACCATGCCTTGGGTCGGATTCGGCTTGCTCTGGGGCGTGGCCGTGCTGACCAATACTTCGCTAGTTACATTTCTGCCGGCGTCGGGATTGTGGCCCTGGTATCGCAGATGGAAAACTCCGAAGCGGTCCTTGGCGGGTGTGGTGTCGGCGGGAATTTTCTTCTTTGCGACGATTGCTCCGTGGCTGGTGCGAAACTACGAAGCCTTCGGCAAATTCATTTTTGTTCGGTCGAACTTTGGCGCGGAGCTTCGGCTCGGCAACGGGCCGGGCGCGGATGGGACATGGATGTCTTATCTGCACCCTACGCAGAATGCGCTGGCCTTGCAGCAGTATGAGCAAATGGGTGAGATTGCCTACGTGGCCGAGCGCAAGCGCGAGGCTATGGATTTTATTCGCGCCGATTACGGGCGATTTGCCTGGATCAGCTTCAAGCGTTTTGTTTATTACTGGGCCGGTCGCCCGCGGTCAACTGAAATGTCGGCCCTGGTGGATAATTCCGCATTTCTGGCTTCATCAATTCTTGCCTTCTGGGGACTCGGACACGCGTTGCGCAAACGACGACCCGGTGCGTGGTTATTTTTGTGGCTGATGCTCTGCTATCCCGCCATCTACTACTTCGTTTATCCACATTCGCGCTATCGCCATCCGATTGAGCCAATAATGGTTATTCTGATCGCGTATGTGATCTCGGAGGCGAGCAAAATGCAGGCCCGGGACTTCGATAAAGCCGCCTAACCATTCCTTCCTTCTTCCGTCTAACGAGATCATGGAGGATGTTATGCAACGGAATAGACGGGTGGCTACCTGGACGGGCGCGATCCTAGGTGCATTTTTGGCGCTGATGTTGAACTCAGCCTTGGCCCACGCTGGCGATGACAGCGGAGCGCGAGTCACCGAGGAATTTCATCATACTTATCCGTTGTCAGCCGACGGCCGTATCGATCTGCAGAACATTAACGGTGCGGTGCACATTACTGCCTGGGACCAGAACGAAGTTAAAGTCGATGCCGTGAAGCGCGCCGACAATGACAGAGAACTAAAAAATACAGAGATCAGGATTAACGCCAAAGCGGATTCGATTTCGATCGAGACGCATTACGCCAAAGAAGACGACTGGGGCGGCCATCACGATTTCGCCTCGGTCGAATACACCCTCACGGTGCCTCGTAAAGCGAAGTTGGATGAAATCAAGCTCGTAAACGGATCGCTGGACGTGGCCGGAGTACAGGGCGAAGTTCGCGCTTCTTGCGTCAACGGCATGCTGAGCGCGAAAGAACTGGGCGGGAGGGCGAAACTAAACACGGTCAATGGCGAACTCGAGGCAAGGTTTGATCGCGCTACGGGCGAAGTTGAGTTGTCCTCGGTAAACGGCGGCATCGACTTGACGCTGCCATCAGACGCGAAGGCCAGCATCGAAGCCAACACGGTCAGTGGCGGGATCGACAACGATTTCGGGCTGCATACCAACGATCATCGTTTTGTAGGACACGATTTACGTGGCGAACTGGGTGGCGGCGGAGCCCAGATCAGATTGAATAATGTGAATGGCGCGATCGAAATTCACCATGCATCCGACGGGCGAAGCCTCAGCCCAGCAAAGGACACGGGCGAGAAGGAAGAGGGAAGCGTTTAGGATGGAAGACCGGTAAGGGCACGAGTTTCACTCGTGCCGATGAACCTCCCGCGCTGAATGGTTTAGCCGCTGAGGTTTTCCGCCAACCGCAGTTGCTTTCAGTGCACCGGCTCCAGTCGAGAAGGTACGTTTATGCGAAAGCCCGGCACGGCAGTGCCGGGTGAGGGGCCGAGGTGAGATGAGTCCCGAAGGGATGGCACCAAGAGATCCTCAGAACGGGCCTTCATCTTCAATCTCTGCGCCCGCCAGCGGAATTTGTTCCTCCGCCGCCTTCCTCGCTTTGGGAGCTTTCTTGTAGGTGACATCAAGCAATCGCGGATAGGCGATCTCTTTTCCCTCCAGCATTTCCGCGATGCTCAGAATTTGTAGCCGCGGAAATTTATCGGCCAAGCCCGGAGGCTGATAGAAGCCCGCTTCAGCAGCCTCTTTGAGCATGGGCTTGGTGGGAGGCTCCATGGAAATGAGCGCGCCAATTTCCGCTTTCTCGCGCTCAATTACGCCGCGCAGGTCGCGGACATGCGCCGCCTGCACGTGTCCGGCTTTCACCGAGAGAATGATCTGCTTGGTCTTGCCACCGCGCGGCTCGTCGTGGAAGTACAGGCGACCGTCAATGCCCTGGTCCGCGCCTTTCTTCTTTTCTAGCGGACGCGCGCCGACCAAACTCAGCGCCCACCACTGGAATTGATACGGATCTTCCTTTGCCAGTGCTTCGGCCCCTGACAAATCTTCCGGCTCGCCGATGACTTCGTAAGTGTCACGGACCGAATCGCCGAAGGCATCAACTAGACGCTTCTTAATTAGGCCTATCGCGAGATGCGTTATGTCAATGCCGATCCAGCGACGGTTGAGGCGTTGAGCGACGGCGATCGCCGTACCGCATCCGCAGAACGGATCGAGAACAACTTCGCCTTCGTTGGAACTTGCCTCGATTATTCGCGAAAGGAGGGCCTCGGGTTTTTGTGTCGGATATCCGAGCCTTTCTTGCGCCGCAGAGTTTAACGGCTCGATGTCTGTCCAAATGTCGCGCACAGCGACGCCTGGCAAGTCTCGCACATAGGTCTTCAAACGCGGCTTTCCTCCGAGCGAGAAGACTATTCTGCCGTTCGCCCACAATTCATCTATCCCCGGTTGGTCATATGCCCAATGACGGCCGCGGGGCGGATCCATCGTCTTTCCATCGAAGATTCTTGAAGGCCCTTGCCCGGCGCCGGTGAGGTCTGACAGTCGGAAGAGTTCACCATTGTCGTCAGCGATAAGATCATGCCCCTTCGCTGTTTCGTCCGTCTGTGGCACGGAAGGAGCGTTCCAAGTCGATGTGTCGGACCTGCTGAAGAAAAGCAGCACATCGTGGACCAGTCGTCCTCTCCCAAACAATTTCATTGCGAAAGAACTGCGGCCCGAACACAGCATCCATCAGCAGTTTCAAGTAATGGCTGGCCGTCGGATCGCAATGCAGATAAATCGATCCCGTCATCTTCAGCACCCGATGCAGTTCGATCAAGCGCGGAGCCATCATCGCGAGATAGGCCATCATGTCGGAGTGGCCGAGGAAGGTGCGGAAGGCACGCATAGCGTCGGAGACGCGTCCGCCGCGCTCGACGATTTCCTGATAGGCGGCCTCGGCGTCCATGTTCCACTCCCATGTGTCCTCGAAGGCCATGATTTGCGAGGCCGAGCGGGTACCGTCGCGCTCAGCGAAGAGCACGTTGTAGTCCTGGCGGCTGTTGAAGGGTGGGTCGAGGTAGATCAGATCCACCGACTCATCCTTGATGTACTCGTGCAGCACGGCGAGGTTGTCGCCGTAATAAAGCTGATTTTTCTCCACTGGGAAGAAATTGTAACTTGGAAGGACTCCAGAGGCGTTTGTTAGTTAGGTGTCGGAGGGGCCCGCGCCTTCCCCAGGCGTGCCGTCCTTCGGGACTCATCTCATCGGCGCACTCACCCGGCACTGCCGTGCCGGGTTTTCAGATAAGGTCGCTCCGCGACTAAGCAAGCGATGAAACTTCCGTGGATTTTTGCGAATGTTAAGGTGTGTTGACGGGCGAGGCGCCCGTCGCCGTACAAGCATCATTACCGTTCTACCGCCATTGCTACGGCATTACCGCCACCGAGGCACAATGCCGCGATCCCGCGATGCACATCGCGACGAATCATTTCGTAAATAAGGGTTACCAGAACGCGCGCGCCACTCGCGCCAATGGGATGGCCGATCGCCACTGCCCCTCCGTTGACATTTACTTTGTTGGGATCGAGGCCGAGTTCGCTGATGACGCCCAGCGCCTGCACCGAGAACGCCTCATTCAATTCGTAGAGATCAACGTCTTCGTTCTTCCATCCTGTCTTTTCCCAAAGTTTACGCACCGCGCCGACCGGCGCCATCATGACCCATTTGGGTTCGACTCCGCTGGTCGCTTGGGCAACGATGCGTACCATCGGTTTGACCGCGAGTTCTTTTGCTTTGGCAGCGCTGGTCACAACTACTGCAGCGGCGCCATCGTTCACTCCCGGAGCATTGCCGGCAGTGACAGTTCCATCTTTTTTGAAAGCCGGTTTCAGCGAGCGGAGAATTTCAATTGTCGTATCTTCACGCGGAGATTCGTCTTTATCAAAAATAACCGGAGCCGCGCCTTTCTTCTTTGCGGGAAGCTCGACCGGAACGACTTGCGATTTAAAACGGCATTCTTTAATTGCGGAGACAGCTTTGCGATGCGAGTTCACCGCGAACTCATCCTGCTCTTCGCGCGTGATGCCGTATTTTTCGGCAACGTTCTCGCCGGTGACGCCCATATGGTAATCGTTGTAAACATCCCACAGCCCATCGCGAATCATCGAGTCGACAATCTGCGCGTCTCCAAGACGCAAACCTTTGCGCGCTTGCGGAAGAATATAGGGCGCATTGGTCATCGATTCCATTCCGCCGGCTACAACTAAAGTGCTATCGCCGGTTTGAATCGCCTGCGATGCAAGAGCGACAGCTTTGAGTCCGGACCCGCAAACTTTGTTTATAGTCATGGCACCCACCTCGGGAGGCAATCCGCCGTAGATTGCGGCCTGGCGCGCGGGATTCTGTCCGAGTCCGGCCGAGACGACGTTGCCCATGATGCACTCGTCGACCTGCGAAGGATCAACTCCGGCGCGCTTCACGGCTTCGCGAACCACGATAGCGCCGAGTTGGGTTGCGCTTAGATCTGACAGACTGCCTTGAAATTTTCCAACTGGTGTGCGGCACCCGGAGATGATTACGACTTGATCTGTAGCGGCCATTTGCGTACTCCTGCGAAGATATTCTTCATAAATTATAGTCTCGTGCGAACCAAAGAACGACGTGCATCAAGCTGTTGCCGCCGCGTTTCAACATTTCAGACGTTCAGAATTTGTCTCGCGGAGAAAGCAGAAAAATGCATTGTCTGGAACTTGACGAGCAACATTTTTCTTCAGCACCACATCGCGCTTCATGAAAAAAATTGTCGCGATCTCTTACAGTGACTTTCGTGTACCGACTTCACCGCTTCCAACGCTTCATTTTTTGCTTGACTTCGGTTTTTATTGACTCTATACATTCAAACAGTCGCAACAAAAGACCGTTGCATCGATCCATGAACAATGGAAGGGAGAATAGTTAATATGGCAACCAAAAAGAAAGCAAAAAAGGCCACCAAGAAGAAACACTAATTGGGCCTGATCAAAGTAGAAACCTGGGGACGCGAAAAGCGTCCCCAAAGTTTTTTGTGGCGGAAGTTTTTTGCGGGGCTAGTTTTGTTCGGTGGCCGCGACAGCGAGCGCTTCCGGAATTCGCTTTTCAGTTTTCGGACACAGGCTGCGGTAAGAACACCACGTGCAGTGAAATCCTGCCTTGGGTTCGAACTTCCCAGCGGCAATTTGTTCTGCGATGTCTTCCACGTGCAAGCGCGCCTCGTCCAATTGAATGTCGCTTCGCTGTGTGCTGATGGCCGAATTGCCGTCGAGGTTGTGAAATACGAGGCGTTCACTGTGATATCCCCAGGTTTCGCGGGCTGCGAGCGCGTATAGAGAAAGTTGCAGGCTATCGTCAGCATCTTCTTGCGACCTGGGCCTTCCGGTTTTGTAATCGGTGATGACAACCGTGCCGTCGCCGGCGCGATCGATGCGGTCAATCCGGCCAACCAGAGTAGTGGGCCCAACCTTCACGCTGAATCGCTCTTCGGTGTGCAGGACCTCGGGCTTGGCCTGAGTTGACGCGGCGACGAATGTCCGCAGTTCGGTAATTCCTTTCTGCTCGTACAGCTCGCGCTGGTAATGATCCGAGAATCCTGCACTGCCGATCTCCATACGGAAGCGATCGATCAGTTCCTCTGGGGACAACGTCCGTTCCCAGCGGACCGAGTCGTAGTAGGTCAACAGCACGCGATGCATGCACGCTCCGTATTGCAACGCGGCAGAGGCCTCCGAAGGGATTCGCCACTCACGCTCCAGCTTGAATTGCAGAGGGCAGGTTTCGTAGTGCTGAATGGAACTTGCGCTCAAAGACGCGGAGAGATCCGTGGCCGGTGGCAGAGCGACCCACTCTTCCAGCCGGGATGAAGGTGTTTGTGCGGCGGCAAAAATATCGGTCTGGAATTCACGGCAAGTGCGATTTGTAAGCCAGCCTTTCAACTCGCGATTCTTCAGCATCTCGCGCATGAAGCCGGGGGGCGTCTTGTCGGTTTGACCTCGTCCAAATTGTCCGTAAATGTTTAATGTGTCGCGAGCACGGGTCATCGCCACATAGAACAGGCGGCGTTCTTCCTGTTCGCACACCACCTTCTCGTCGGCATCGGCCAGCCCGGAGTTGCGAAGTTCGGTGGGAATTTCGATCAAGGGCTCGCGATAATAAGTGGGGAAGCTGCC
>Ga0157372_10007481_pt1 | contig 11615 bp, 9 predicted proteins | sample C55metaG_FD_115307 | JGI IMG/M metagenome (GOLD analysis project Ga0157372, IMG submission 115307) | Corn rhizosphere microbial communities from Kellogg Biological Station, Michigan, USA - C5-5 metaG | ecosystem: Host-associated > Plants > Roots > Rhizosphere > Soil | place: USA: Michigan...
CAAAAATTGAACACTGACAAAATACTGTCAGTATCTTTTGTTATCCTGAAGGTAAATTGAGTATTGTCTGTTACGCTTTAAGCCTTTTGCTTTCAGCTTTAAGCTAAATAAAAATGCATCCATCGCAAAATTTAAAACCCGAATGGGTTGACATCATCCGGAAAGCAGCTCCTGCAGCTGAGCAGGCCGGCAAGCTGCAGCCCGATCAGCTGGCGCTTATTTATGAACAGGGCTGGTTTAAATTTTTAGTGCCGAAAGCTTATTCCGGTTTGCAATTGGCCTTGCCGCAAATGGTACGGCTAGAAGAAAGTTTGGCCTGGGCCAATGGCAGTTTGGGTTGGGTTGTGACCCTTTGTGCAGGTGCAGGTTGGTTTGGTGGATTTCTCGATCCGGCTTTAGCTGCAGAGATCATGACCAATCCGCAATTGTGCCTGGCAGGTAGCGGTGCATCAACAGGTACAGCTACCATCAGCGGAGATGGCTATATCATCAACGGTACCTGGAAATATGCCAGCGGTGCACATCATGCAACACATATCACTGCAAATTGCATCATTAAAAAAGGCGATGAAACTGTTTTGAATGATGAGGGCGAACCGCTGATACTTCCTTTTATTTTTGATAAAAAAGATGTTCATGTTTTCCCGGCCTGGAAATATGTTGGCATGATGGCCACCGGAAGTGATGCCTATGAAGTAAAAGGCCTGTATGTTGATAAGAACCGCAACTTTAAGATCGATCCGCAATACACAGTTGTCAATGAGCCGTTGTACCGCTACCCCTTTCTCCAATTAGCTGAAGCAACTTTAGCAGCGAACCTTTCGGGCCTGGCGGTTCATTTTCTTGACCTCTGCGGACCTGCCTTTGATGAACGGATGAAAAACCCGCGTTTAACCGAGCCTCAAAAAGGATACATTAAACAATTACTGGCCGATCAAACCACCTTACTCAATGAAATCCGTGCGGAATTTTACGAGGCTGTTGATAACTCATGGAACAACTTTGACTCGGATGATAATAATGGCTTACAGGAAGTAAGTTTAATGAGCCGGAAGCTGGCCAAAGTTTCGCGCGAAAGTGTGGATAAGCTTTATACCTACTGTGGTTTATCTGCCGCCAACCCGGATACGGAAATTAACCAGGTATGGCGGGACCTTCATACCGCAGGTCAGCATTCGCTGTTAACCTTTGAATCGATTGATTAAAAGATATTCGTTTAGCTCGTTCGTGCCCCCGGAAAAAATCGGAATGACATTTGAAATTTATTTAAAGATGGTGCATGGGGCTGCGTTAGGGATGGAAGCGGATACCGGCCTGTGGATAAGGCCTTGTGCAGTATGAGCGTACAGCCCGGGCCGCAGGCAACGCCCATATTTATAAATCAATTAAAAAACGCATCCGATAATCAATAACTTACATTTACGTCATAAAGTCCCTTCAGAGCCTCTTGCAGAGAGACCCTGAGGGAACATAAACTTTATTCCGGTAAAACACACCTTTCGCCTTTTACCTTTATCCTTTCACCTCAAATCAAACCTTCGCAAATTTCTTCACCGTTTCGGTTACATGTGCCAAATGGTGGTTGCTGTGCCATGCGTATAGGGCCAGTCCTTTTTTCAGCGATATCGTTTCGCCCGAGGCCGGGTGAACAAATGTGCGTGCCCATTCGTTTTCGGTGAAACTTTCAAACAGGGCTACAAAATGCTGATGGATGCCTTCCAGCATTTTTAATGATGGCTCAACCGGCAGGCGATAATCTGGTAGTAGCGCCCAGTCGGCCTCTTCATATGGCTTTATAGTTGGGTTATTTTCGGTAAGGGCAAGCTTAAAGCGGGTAATGGAATTCATGTGGCTATCGGCCAAATGGTGAATCACCTGGCGCAGTGTCCAGCCGCCGGTGCGGTATGGCGTATCCAGTTCCTGGTAATTAAGGCCGGCAATTGCATGACGCAGCTTCCCCGGCAGGGTAGCAATATCTTCAATCCAGCCGCGCATATCTTCGGTAGTGTAAGAAGCCGGGGGCGCAAACTTTCCTATAGGGTATTTCATTTGTTCGTCTGTCATCATAAATGTTAAAAAAATTTAAATTAGGTATTATTTTATACTACCACAAGCTTTTGACCTATTTTAGCGTTCTGTAGATTGTTAATTTAGCTAATGATAAAAAAGTTACTGGCGGTACTTTTAGTTTTTAACTGTACGCTATCCTTTGCGCAAACCATTAAAACCGATATATTAGTTGTAGGCGGAAGCGCAAGCGGAACAGCGGCCGCCATACAGGGTGCACGAAGCAAACTAAAAACCATGCTGGTTGAACAAGGCCCCTGGCTTGGCGGCAGCATGACAGCTGGCGGGATGAGCATAGTTGAAGGTAACCGCAATTTACCAACAGGCATCTGGGGCGAGTTCAGGCGCAGGGTAAGGGATTTTTACAGCAAAACCCCGGGTTATGATACGGCTTACAATGCTACGCTAAGATTTGAACCTTATACCGGGGCGGCTATCCTCAAAAAAATAACCGATACGGTAAAAAACCTCACTATAAAATTAAATACCCCATTTACAGGTATTAAAAAAGATGGCACCGGTTGGGATGTAACTATCACTCTCGACGGGAAAACCGCTACCGTAAAAGCCAAAGTAGTTATTGATGCTACCGAAACCGGCGATGTGGCCGCCAAAGCAGGCGAAACCTATGTTTATGGTTTTGAGAGTAAAAAGCAAACTAACGAAGCCCTGGCGCCCGATAATGAATCGGCACAGTTGCAGGACCTTAGCTGGATTGCTATTTTGAAAGATTTTGGTGCCGCGGCAGATAAGACCATTCCCAGGCCCGAAGGCTATGATGCCTCTGCTTATGCCTGTCTAAAAGGAAAGGATCTTAAGCAAATGCTCAATGATGGCAAGCTGCCCAACGATAAATACATGATCAAATGGGCCGAATGCGGAAACCAATTCCCTGTTACCCCTGATAATTTAAAGCCGGAAAACCGGGAAGCTTTTTATGCCAAAGCACGCTTGCATACTTTAGGTTTGATCTACTATCTGCAAACCGAACTGGACTATAAAAACCTCGGGTTGGACGAAGGCTTTACTACACCCGATCATTTGCCATATCTCCCATATTTGCGCGAAGCTGGTCGCGCGACAAAAGGATTGGTGAGGATGATGCTGGATGATGTGTACAAACCTTACGACCGCGAATCAAAACTTTACCGTACAGCCATTGCCGTTGGCGATGCCTCGCCGGGGCAGCATTATACAGATGCCAATGCTCCGAAAGTTAATTACCCGCCTTTCCCTTCCTATGGCGTACCGCTGGGGGCTATTGTGCTTAAAGATTTAGACAATTTACTAGTAACGGAAAAAGCCATGTCGGTAACGCACCTGGTAAATGCCAGTACCATGTACCCCTCGGTACAAATGGCCATTGGACAGGGTGCCGGTGCAACCGCAGCCTATTGCGCCTTTTTTAAAACCACTACGCAAAACTTAAATGTGCGGATAATCCAGGGGGAACTGCTCGACTTTAAAGCCTGGATCATGCCCTTTGCCGATATTAAACCAACCGATCCGTATTTCCGGGCCATGCAACAGATAGGGGCTTCAGGGTTATTAAAAGGTGTACAAAAAGCAGATGGCAATACCGCGCGTTTGTTATTTCAGCCTGATTCCTTAGTTGCCACAGCCGAAATCAAACCAACGCTGGAAGAGATTTATACCCGGGGCTTTTTATGGTTTAATAAAGAGAAGCCCGGCCCGGTGTTCACGGTAGGAAACCTATTATCGTTTATTAGCGAAACTACGCTAACCGATCCTCACACTTTGGAGATTGCCATGCAAAAGGCCTGGAAAGATCAATATAAATTCAGTTCTGCTTTTGATATGAAACGGCCGGTAACCCGTCGTGAGTTTGCTATACTGGCCAACAGGTTTTTTAACCCTTTTGCAAGGTCGGTGGATATTGCGGGGAGGATGGTGAATTGACGATCATTTAAAAATATCATTTTGACCTAAAAAGAGAAGTGCTGTTCGAAGTCTCTGACTTCGAATTAAGTATGCCTGTAGTCTGAGACGACAGAACCCAAAACATTTCCTGTAGTTACAAACTACAAATATAATGGTCCAAAGTCAAAGACTTCGGGCAGTGGGGGTGACATGATTAAAAACGGGTGTCATGCTGAGTGATTTAAATCCGTTGGATTCTGAAGGAGCAATGACATCTCCTCCACGTCATTGCTGAGTTACGAAGCAATCTCTTATAGGCAGACAAGGTGCTTAGTGGTATTGAACTTACATCGTCGCGCTCTTGGCCGCGCGGGGCCAGATACTTTTGTCTTGACACAAAAGTATCCAAAAAGTCAAGTCAGCAGATAGGCTTCTTTGCGCTCACCCACTCCACAACCCGTCGCGCCGGCCTTTGCCCTGCAAAACGGGCAGAACCACTGGCTGCAATTATTTTGCCCGCTACGCTCGCGCTTTCCCAATGCTTCTGCAAAAACTTGCTATGCCCCTTCCAGCGCTCAAGGCCACCATTGTTCTGCCCGCTTTCATCCGAAGCTTACCTGCTGACGGGAACATTCTTTATTTATTATGTCATGGGTAGCCTGTCGAAGCATAGCGGGCTGGGTCTCTGCGCGCGACCTTCGACAGGCTCAGGGTGACAGGCCCTCTTTGTCATTTCGCTTTGAGAGCCCACCGGATTTAAACGCTACTCATGACAAAAAACAGGTAATGATAAACCTGTCTCGGCAATCGTTAACATGCCCCTGCATAACCAAGTTTTTATAACTCCAATTCCAACTGATCTCCCGACCCAAGCTCTTTATCATCCCGCTGCTTAACCGGCAATTCGCCAAAGTTTGAAAGCGAAATGCCCAACAGCCGCACTTTTACATCATCAACACCTGTGGCAGCCATCAATTGTTTGGCCGTATGGCTGATTGTTTCCAGATCGTTTACCGGTGTGGGGAAGGATTGATTGCGGGTGATCTGTTTAAAATCGTGGTATTTTACCTTGAGGGTAATGGTGCGGCCTTTCAATTCATATTTAAGCAGCCGGTTATGTACCGTGATCGCTATTTTATCCAGTTCAGCCTCCATTTCCTCAAGAGTTGTCAGGTCATAAGCGAAAGTATCTTCGGCGCCCAGTGATTTAGTTTCACGATGAGGTTGCACTTCCCTGTTATCAATGCCGCGCACTATCTGGTAGTAAAATTTGCCAACCTTGCCAAAGTGTTTTACAAGGTCACTTTCTTCCAGTCGTTTCAGGTCGGCCCCGGTGTGCAGGCCCATTTGTTTCATTTTTTGAGCGGTTACCTTGCCTACACCAAAGAATTTTTCGACAGGCAGCTGCTCCATAAAATTTTCGATGCTTGATGGCCCGATAAACTTCAGGCCATCGGGCTTATTGATGTCAGATGCTATTTTGGCTACAAATTTATTGATAGACACCCCGGCCGAAGCGGTGAGCTGCAGTTCGTCTTTAATAGCCTGTTTAATGAGTTTGGCTATTTCTATGGCCGAGCCGATGTCCTGCTTATCGTTGGTTACATCCAGGAAAGCTTCATCTAAAGAGAGCGGTTCTATCAGGTCGGTATAACGGCTAAAGATCTCCCGGATATGCTGTGATACCTCCCGGTATACATTAAACCTTGGCCTTACAAACAAAGCATGTGGGCAAAGCTGTAATGCTTTTTTCGATGACATGGCCGACCGGATGCCAAACTTACGCGCTTCGTAACTGGCGGTGGCCACCACACCTCCCCGACCTTCGGGCAAACCGCCCACCACCAAAGGTTTACCCTGGTACTCCGGAAAATCCCGCTGCTCAACCGACGCGTAAAAAGCATCCATATCAATATGGATAATTTTACGATGGGTATTTGATGATTGCTCCGTCATGGTGATGAAAGCAAATATAGCTGGGTTGCAGGCTTGCTGCAATTGTTGTGGCAGGTTTGAGTGTCGCTAAACTCAAGTGCTACAGCAAGCGCAATGTTATTAAGTTAAGCGAACGACAGGTTGCACCAGAGGTGCAGAAGGTTTGTAGAAATCAAATAAACAGTTTTTAGTGTGCCAGAGGTACACAACCAAGGTGTTCCGTATTAACTCGCGCTCGTTTTTAACGAGTACGTAACTGGGTTTGCGTTTATAACGCACAGGCGATACAATCGCCAAACCATATTAAGCCCTCGTTGCAAACGAGCGCAAGATTGGAGAGAAATCTTCCACATCAGGCTCTATAACTATGCCTGTAAAAGTAGGGTGTAGAAGATTTCTCCTCACCAGCTCACGCACGACCCCCTCCGTTGGATCGTCGAAATGACATTTTTTTATCAATGATGAGGTTTATAAAGATGTGTCCGCACGTAGCTCTCAAGAGGGGATTTTAAAAAATGATCTTCAACTTTCCGTATCTCCCGGCAAAAACTTAAGCTTCTGTTGAAAATACACATCCCAGCTGTGCTGTTGCTTACGATCTGTCATGTGAGCCGTGTCTTCGTCATAATCGGCATTGAGCTGTTTGTATTTGGCGTCGATGCGGTTAAAGATGGCCATGGCTTCGTAGTTGTAATTATTGCTGAAACGGGTGTTGCTTACTATGCGTAACAGCTCCTGCTGCTCTAAAAACGCAATGGTGTAATGGCCCTGCTCATGTTTCAGTATTTCGCTGAGTTGCTGCGGCGTATTAACCCTGCTTTTATCAAGCCATGATTTATTGTTGTTAAGGATGAGCCTGATGTTAAAATTCAGCCGGTAACCCCTGCCTTCGCGCCGGGCCTGGTACCGGTAATCGATGGTGCAGTTGGTATAAGCTACAACGCCGCCGGCATTAGCCCGCGGCGTTCCCCAAAAATCATTGGCAGTTAGCTGGTGAAATGATTGCGCCGAAGCCGGAGCAATCATCATTAAAACACACATGGCCGCAGGGCCTATCACTTTCACTATATTTCTTTTCATTTAAAAAACTGGTGGTTTCAAACTTTTACTTTTTGACGTTGTCGGTATGTAAAAGGTTTAAGGCCATCATTTCTTTTAACGTATGTTGCATCTGATCGGTTGAGCCATCCAGGAAAATAACATTCCCTTTTGAGTTTTCGGAAAAGTGTTTGATGGATTCTGTCCACATAGTGAACAGTATAACCGAGGTATCCATATTAGCTTCGGCCATTTCTTTAGCGGCTACAGTCATACCGCGGGCAACTTCCTCACGAAACAGGGCTATACCTTGTCCGCGTAATTGCGCTGCCTCACGCTCGGCCTGTGCCGAAATTTTGATGGCGTTACCCTCGGCCTCGGCAGCTTTGGTTTTAGTGATGAGCAGGGCCTGGCCTTCGTTTTCGGCAGCGGCCTTCAGGTTGTTTGAAGCAACTACCTGGCTCATTGATTTCATGATCACATCATCAAAAGTAATATCGTTTAACTGGAGGTCCTGCAGGTGGTAGCCCCAGCCTTCCAGTATCACATCTAACTGCTCTTTTACGTGTTCCACAATATCGCGGCGTAATATCAGTACCTCGCTCTGGCGTTTGGTGGCTACAAAAGCACGGATGGAGCCTTCAACTGTACGGATCAGGGCCTGCATCAGGTTGCGCTCATCAACAAATTTAAAAGCTACGTTTTTGATGGTTTCTTCCTGCTGGTCAAGTACCGAGTACAGAAGCATGGCCTTAAAATACACATTGGCCTGATCATAAGTTACCGCCTGGAACTCCAGCTCAACTGAGCGGTTCTGGATAGAGATTTTGGAGTAAATGTTTTCGATAAAAGGGATCTTGAAATTAAGCCCCGGGGTTAGGATGCGGCGGTATTTGCCAAATACGGTGATAACTACTATAGTGCCCTGTTTTACAGACACAAACGAGGTAAAAATAGTAATAAGAATAACAACAAAAATGATGATTGTTATCAATGATCCAAATGATTCGGGCATGGTTTGGTTTATTATGTTTAAAATAAAAGTAGCATTAATTATTGGTGTGTTATTTGTTTTTTAAAAAATGCTTATAAAAAACAACACACCTGTTATGAACTTAAAACGAACTTTTGGAGCTATATTGAGCGTGCTTGGTATAGTTGGCCTTATTTATACCGGTGTAGCTATCATAAACCATAGCGCGCAAATAACCACCATGGTGGTTATAGGTATCATCTCATTAATATTTTTTACAACGGGTATCAGCCTGGTGCGGAATACTAAGGATGAAGCAGCTTAAATGTGCACATTAGCTGCAAATTGCATAGTTTACTCACCGGGTCTACGCTTCGCTGGACCACCCTCTCTCCGGCTGTGCCGCAAAGAGGGTTGGAAAAAATTAAAATCCCCTCTTTGCGCAGCAGAGAGGGGTGACGAGTGTAGCGAAGTCGGAGTGAGTAGATACGGCGTTTAATTCCTGCCCTGGTATCTATTTATAAATTCTCGCTCTGAATAACCGGATTAAGGCTGATCTCGCCCTTGTCGGATATCAGTAATCCGGCATTGGGGAAATCAGCTTCCGTAAGTTCCCTGATCCGGATAGCAGCACGGTTAAGCGAATCAAGTTCGAGCCCTTTATCATGCGCCTGCCTTAGGGATATGATGCGTCCGTTTAAAAACTCCCCCTTTTTGTTCAGCTTTACTTTTAATAATGGCGCCAGGCCGCAAACCCCTGCCACACTTACTGATTTATAAGTACAAAAGTTACCGAGACTGTAAGCGATCAGCCGGTTTTTATAAACCTCCATTGCCCGGTTCACGTGCGGACCATTGCCCAATATAATATCCGCACCAGCATCAATAGCATTATGGGCAAAGGCATTTACATCGCCGCGCTTTTCACTGATGAAGGATTCCATTGCAAAAGGAATATGTTCGTAAGCTACACCCTCGCCACCACCATGAAACGATACAATGAGAATATCACATTGCTGTTTCAGTTGGCTTATGATACGGGTTGCGTTCTTTAGGTCGAGAATAGGCAGGGTATTGGCATTGGGGGCAAAAGCGCAGAAGCCATATTTAACACCGTTACGTTCGAACACCGTGGAGGGGTGGCTAAGCAGTCCGCCATAATTAATCCCTATGCTATCAAGCACGTGAGTGGTACTCATCCGGCCCGTATCGCCAAAATCGCCTATATGGTTATTGGCCAGGCTCAGCAAGTTAAAACCGGCGTTTTTAAAAACGCCTGCATAGGCTGTAGGCATCCTGAATAGATAGGCCTTGCTTCGTTGATGCAGTTTATAGTGGGCGGGGTTCCCTCCGTCAAGCAAACTGCCTTCAAGGTTGCCAAAGGTTACGTCGGCGTTTTTTAGTTCGTTAGCTATTACATTAAAGCTGTTTTTCCCGCTGTCGGGAGGCAGGGTGTAATTATTAGGGTACGATGTTCCGAGCATCATATCGCCAACTGCGGCAATGGAGACGGATGAATCAGGCTGAACAACCGCTGCGGTTGTTGTAGTGGTTGTATCCGGTTTAGGTGCAGGGGCCAGGATTTGTTTTTTATTTGGCGGATGGTTACACGCCTGTAAAAGCAGCGCCAGGCAGGCTGCCGTAAGCAATAAAAATTTCATTATAAAAAAAATCCCCTCACCGGGATGAAGGGACCAAATTAGTTTATTTATTTCAAAATCGTTTAGTTCTTGCTTTCGTCTACGTCGTCGCCCATATCGTTGTTACCCGTCGATGCCGAACCTTTAAACTCGTCTTTAAACGAGGCTAACAACCTGCCGCCTTTATAAAAGAAACGGCTGTAGTAAGCGTCGTCAAGACTGCTGATGGCAACACCCCTTGATGATGCATGGGCAAATTTATTATTACCCAGGTAAATACCTACATGCGAAATGCTGCGGCTGTGGATCTTAAAGAAAACCAAATCGCCCTCTTTTAACTCATCCTTACCAACAGGGTTAACCATGCTGAAAATATCGCGTGAGTTACGTTTAATATCAAGGTTAAAAACTTCGCTGTACAATTCTTTGGTGAAAGCTGAGCAGTCAATGCCTCTTCTTGAGCTTCCGCCAAAATGGTAAGGGGTACCAATCCAATCGTAAACAAAGTGAAAAAGTTTCATGTTTGAGGTAGCAGATAAAGCAACTCCCATAATTTGGGAAAAGTATGCTTTACCTAAACTTTCCTGGTCGTCTTTGTTATCATCACTGGTGCTTTGGGCACTTTTGGTTTGAGCTTGTGAAGCTACGACGCTGAAAAGTAAGGCAATAGCCAGGGCAAATTTCTTCATTTAATCAGTTTGTTTGTTGAGTTAGGACAACAAATTGTTTATTAAATCAGACACTATGTCTATCGTGCTCTACAAAACTATTTATATTTTTTAAAATTGCAAATAAATGCAGCTTATTTTTCAAAAAATATAAAAAAGTGCTTTTTATTACACATCCTTTTAATAAACAGGCTTTTGTACGTGTCTTAATGTAATTTGGTTGTAGTTATTTAAAGGCGTTTTTTAGTCTTTCGCGAAAAACAACGCTTCTAAAACTTCGCAAAACGATAATTTATTGCCTCCTGGTGTGTTTTTTTTAAGTTCTATTTTAACCTAACAGGCTATGCCAAACTTAATAAACAGCCGGTTTGTTGTGTTTAAACACACTTTAAGGCCACCAAATAAAATTTTGCAACAATTTGCTTGAGGTTTCGATATTTTGCAGGATATAATTAGATTTGCGCTTTACTCCAAAAAGGTTGTTTAATACATGAGTTCAATCGAAATAAACAAGGACACCTACCTGATGTGGTACGAACAGATGCTATTGATGCGCAGGTTCGAAGAAAAAACAGGACAGTTATACGGACAACAAAAGATCAGGGGCTTTTGCCACTTATATATTGGGCAGGAGGCTGTTTTGGCCGGAGCCATGTCTGTAATTAAACCTGAAGACAGTATGATTACCGCATATCGCGATCATGCTCATGCACTTGCTAAAGGTGTAACTCCAAACGCCATTATGGCCGAAATGTACGGTAAAGCTACCGGATGTTCAAAAGGTAAAGGCGGTTCTATGCACATGTTTGATAAAGAAAAACATTTTTATGGTGGTCACGGCATTGTGGGCGGCCAGGTACCGCTGGGTGCCGGTATCGCTTTTGCCGAAAAATATAAAGGTACCGAGTTTGTGAACATTGCCTATATGGGTGATGGTGCCGTACGCCAGGGCGCGCTTACCGAAACCTTTAATATGGCTGCGCTTTGGAAACTGCCTGTAATTTTTGTTTGCGAAAACAATGGTTACGCCATGGGTACTTCTGTTGAGCGTACAACCGCGCAGACTGATATTTATAAATTAGGCCTGCCTTATGGTATCCCTTCATCGCCGGTTGATGGTATGGACCCTGCTGCGGTACACGTAGCAATGGACGAAGCTGTTCAGCGCGCGCGTGCAGGCGAAGGCCCAACCTTCCTTGAAATGCGTACTTACCGCTATAAAGGTCACTCCATGTCCGATCCGCAAAAGTATCGTACTAAAGAGGAGTTGGAAAGCTATAAAGCGAAAGACCCTCTTGAGGCTACCAAACAAACTATCCTTGCCGAAAAATATGCTGATGAAGCATGGTTTGACGAAATGGACGCTAAGATCAAAGCTATTGTTGACGAAGCTGTGAAGTTTGCTGAAGAATC
>Ga0157372_10007482_pt1 | contig 11612 bp, 10 predicted proteins | sample C55metaG_FD_115307 | JGI IMG/M metagenome (GOLD analysis project Ga0157372, IMG submission 115307) | Corn rhizosphere microbial communities from Kellogg Biological Station, Michigan, USA - C5-5 metaG | ecosystem: Host-associated > Plants > Roots > Rhizosphere > Soil | place: USA: Michigan...
CGCGGCGCCCGGCACGACCGCGCATCTCGCAGCCGAGGCGAAGTGGCTCGTCTGTCGCGAAGAATGCGTTCCCGGCAAGGCATCGCTGACGCTCGATCTCCCGATCGCCGCAGCGCCGCCGCCGCCCGATACGCACTGGACCGCGCAGTTTGCGCGTGCGCGCCTCGCCGCGCCCGAGGCAACGGCGTGGAAATCCGAAGCGCACCTCGATGGCGATCGCATCGTTATCACGATATGCGGGCCCGGGCTTCCGGACGCAACCGGCCTCGATGCGTTCGTCGTGCAACGAAAACTCGCGGACAACAAGCCGCCGCGCGTGCGTCGCGACGGCGAAGCGCTGATTGTCGACTTCGGCAAGAGCGATTATTTCGGAACTTCGCCGACGACATTCGATCTGGTAGTAACGAAACCATCCGCTGCTGGCGTACGAGGCTGGCGCGTTCCGGTTCCTTTTGCCGCGCCGCCGGCGGCGCCTTGAGTGCTCATCCGTGGAGATCGCCATGACACTTCGCATCACATTGCTTGCGGCGGCGCTGACCTTCGCCGCTCCTTTGCTCGCCAAACCGGTGATCGGTCAACCGGCGCCGGATTTCTCCGTCACCGATGCATCGGGCAAAACGCAGTCGCTTTCTGCTTATAAGGGCAAGACGGTCGTGCTCGAGTGGAACAATCCCGAGTGTCCGTTCGTCGGGAAACACTACGGCGCGCACAACATGCAGTCGCAGCAAGCCGACGCGGCATCGCAAGGCGTCGTCTGGCTGACCGTGAACTCGGGTGCTCCGGGCAAGCAAGGCCATCTCGATCCGGCAGGCGCCGCTGCTTACATTGCAAAGGTTGAAGGCAAGGAAGCCGCGTACCTGATCGACGGCGACAGCAAGGTCGCGCGAGCCTACGAAGCAAAAACGACGCCGCACATGTTCGTGATCGACAAGGACGGCGTGCTGCGCTACATGGGCGGCATCGATTCGATCGCCAGCACCGACAAGGACGACATTCCGAAAGCGACGCAATACGTGCGCCAGGCGCTCGCCGAGCTCGCGGCCGGCAAGCCGGTCAGCGTGCCGACGTCGGAACCGTACGGCTGTTCGGTGAAATACGGCTCCTGAGCTTCGCTCAGCGGTCCACGTTCGCGGCGGCCGGCGGCACCTCGCCGATCGGCAACGCTTCGGGAACGATCACCGGCGAAGGCGCCGCTTTCGCGTAGCGGCGCGACAGGGAACGCGTGACGTTCCACGCGAGCACGAACGCAACCATCAGCAGCATCGACGACAACAGGAACGGCGCGCCGGGCAAATGCACCGGCGCGTGGTCGCTGATGAAAAGCGCGAAGATCTGGGTGAAGAGGGCGGGACCGAAAATTCCGGCGAGACTCGCCAGACTCGACACGGCACCTTGCAGACGTCCTTGTTCGGTCGGATCGACCTGGCGCGTCATCAATGCTTGCGTCGCCGGACCGGCCAGCCCCCACAACGCGAGCAACGGCACGCCGATCAGGAATACTTGCGGCACGCTGGCCAGCGCCATCGTTGCGAAACCGGCGGCGCCGAACACGACGCCCGCGAGCAACGTGCGCCGCTCGCCGATGCGCGGCACGAGCTTGCCGACCAGCCACGCCTGCGTGAACGCGTTGCAGACGCCGACCAGCGCGAGCGTGTAGCCGACGGTTTGCGGTCCCCAGTTGTAGCGATAGTCCGCATACAGCACGAACACGCTTTGCAGAACATAGTGCGCAAGATTCGTCAGCAGCACGACCGCGGCGAGGCCAAAAACCTGTGGATAGCGCCGCAGCAAAATCAGCGAGCCGAGCGGATTCGCGTGACTCCAGTCGAAACGCGGCGTGCGCCGCTCGGGCGGCAGCGATTCCGGCAGGATGAAATAGCCGTACAGGAAATTCGTCAGCGCGAGGCACGCTGCGGCCCAGAACGGCAAGCGCAAGTCGATGCCGCCGAGAAATCCGCCGAGCGCAGGTCCGATGATGAAACCGATGCCGAACGCGGCGCCTAGCATGCCGAAGCTCGCGGCGCGTTTTTCCGGCGGCGTCACGTCGGCAATGTAGGCGTTTGCGGTCGTGAAGCTCGCGGCCGTTGCGCCCGAAATACAGCGGCCGATCAGCAGCAATGGCAGCGTGTTGACCAGCGCCATGAACATGAAATCGATGCCGATGCCGAGATTCGACAACAGCACGACCGGCCGGCGACCGAATCGATCCGACAGCGCGCCCTGGATCGGCGCGCAACCGAACTGGATCGCAGCGAACAGCGTGCCGAATACGCCGACCCACATCGCGGCCTTGGCGACACCGCCGCCGGCGAGTTGTTCGACAAGGTGCGGCAGGACCGGAATGATGATGCCGAAGGACAGGATGTCGATCAGCACGGTGACGAAGATGAAGATCAATGCAGCGCGGCGCGGCGCGGCGGCGGGTGCGTTCACTAGGAGTCCGTTTCTATGCGCGATCGTGGCGCGCACGATATCTCATCGGCAGTATCGGCGCTGAATGGAAGTCGCCGAGCTGCAAGGATTGCACGACGGTTCGTCGGCGCTCGGGCGGTGAAGCGCCGCTCAGCTCTTCGCATGGATGTCGATGAAGCGCAGGAATTCAGCGCGCGTGCGCGCGTCATCGCGAAAGCTGCCGAGCATTTGGCTCGTGATCATCGAAACGCCACGCTTGTGTACGCCGCGCGTGGTCATGCACTGGTGTACCGCGTCGACGACGACGCCGACACCGCGCGGCTTCAGCACCGTCGCGATGCAATGCGCGATCTGCGAAGTCAGCTTTTCCTGCACCTGAAAGCGCCGCGCATAGGCGTCGACGACGCGTGCGAGCTTCGAAATGCCGACGACCTTGTCGGTCGGCAGATAACCGACGTGCGCGCGTCCGATGATCGGCGCCATGTGATGTTCGCAGAATGATTCGAACTCGATGTCGCGCAGCACGATCATTTCGTCGTAACCGGCGACTTCCTCGAATGTGCGCCGCAGGTAGTCGTTCGGATCGGTCGCGTAGCCGGAAAACCAGTCGCGATAGGCCTCGACGACGCGCTTGGGCGTGTCCAGCAGACCTTCGCGCTTAGGATCCTCGCCGGCCCATTGCAGCAGCGTGCGCACCGCTTCCTCGGCCTGGCTCTGGCTGACCGCGGGCTTCTTCGGTTTTTTCATCGGGGACTCCGCAACAATGTCATGCCCCAGTCTATCAGGCGATGCGCGCGCGGCCGTCGGATCGATCGGCAAAGTAACCGGCGCTTCAACGCGGCTTCCGCTGCGCACGGCGTGCGGGTTTTGCATCGACCGGCGCGAGTGTCCATGAGAGCGCTATGAGCCGATCGCGCGTCGCCGAGCGCGGGCGTCGCAGCAGCGTCGTCAAGCGCGTGAGCAGGCGATTGATCTCGCCGAGTTCTGCAGCGCCGACCCAACCCTTGCCCCGCGCGGCCCAAAGCTCGCGCAGCGGGCCTTCGGCTATCGTCGTCGGATCGGCGAGCGCGCGCGCGAAGTCGCGTCCCGCGATACGCAGCACGCTGGCGGCGACTTGTCCGACGGCTTTCGCATTTGCCGTCGCGCCCGGCCGATACCGCAAGCGAAGGCCTTCGTCTCGTGTGCGCGGCCGATAGCGCCTTCCCTCGGGGGTGGATTTCTCGATCACGAGGCCCGCTTCGGCGAGTTGGCGCAGGTGGTAGTAGAGCCCGTCCGCCGGGCGGCCGAGATGAACCGCGAGTTCGGCCACGCTTGCGTCGCCGCCGAGCGTTTCGAGCGTGTCGATCAGCTCGATGCGGGTCGGCGAAGCGAGAATTTCGATCTCGGCGGCGTTCTCGACGGCGCGGTTGCGTGCCTTCTGTGCCATTGGTTGGCTTGTGCTGATTGAAATAAAGCAAGATTATTCAACAAACGGTCGCGCCATGCAAAGCGCGATCGATCCTTCGACGGAGACGGTCATGTTGAAACTGTTGGGCAACTTCGCGTTCGCAGCGATGCTGACGGCTGCGGCCGCACAGGCCGAAGACGCCGCGTCGGTACTTGCGCAGTACAAGAGCGCGAGCGGCGGCGCCGTCTGGGATGGCGCCAAGACCCTGCATATGGGCGGCACGCTCAGCACGGGCGGCCTGAGCGGCGACGTGTCGATCGTGCAGGACCTTCAGAGCGGACGCTCCGCGGACAGCTACAAGCTCGGTTCGATGGAAGGCGCCGACGGCTACGACGGCAAGCTCGCGTGGGAACGCGATCCCGGTGGCGAAGTCGCAGCGCAAGATACGCCCGAGGCCGTGCGCCGCGCGCGCACGCAGGCGTGGGTCGATGCGCACGCTTACTGGTATCCGCAGCGGATCCCCGCGACGTTCGGTCCCCTCGCCGAGCGCGAGCTCGACGGTCTGAGCTACCGCGTCATCGAAGCGCATCCCGAAGGCGGCGATGCGGTGACATTGTGGTTCGATGCCAGAAACGGTCTCCTCGCACGCGTCGTGCAACGCCAGGGTCCGGACACGGCGACGACCGTTCTCGATGACTACCGCGATACCAACGGCGTGCGCATTCCGTTTCACATTACGGTCGATCTGACCGACGCGGCGGGGCGCACCGATCCGCGGCGGCGCTCGGAAATCAAGCTCGATCACGTAACGCTCAACGGCGCGATTACCGATGCCGATTTCGCGATGCCGGCGATGGCGGCCACCGCGCACATCGACAATCCGAATGGTGTCGCGCGCATTCCGTTCGAGTTGCTCAACAATCACATTTATGTCAGCGGCCGTATCGACGGCAAGCCAGCGCGTTTTCTGGTCGACACCGGCGGCGTCAATCTGCTGACGCCGGCGGCGGCGAAAAAATTCGGCATCGTCGGCGAAGGCAAGATGGCCGCCGGTGGCGTCGGCGAGCAGCGCGTCGATCTCGCGCTCGCGCACGCGAACGAAGTGCGCGTCGGCGATGCCGTGCTCGATCATCCGGTCTTCTACATCATCGATCTCGGCAAGCTCGCCGAGGTCGAGGGCAGCGATGCCGATGGCCTCGTCGGCTACGAAATGTTTCGCCGCTTCGGCGTCACGATCGACTACGCAGGACACACGCTGACGCTCGCCGATCCGGCGAAATTCGCAGCGCCCGCGCAAGCGAGCGTCGTTCCGTTCGAGCTCAACGATCGCATTCCGATCATCGCCGGCACGCTCGACGGTGTGCCGGTGCGCATCAGCGTCGACACCGGTTCACGCGCGTCGCTGACGCTGCACTCGCCGTTCGTGCGCGAGCACGATCTCGTGGCGCGCTATCACGCGGCACCCGAGGCGGTCGTCGGCTGGGGCGTCGGCGGACCTTCGCGCGGACTGCCGGCGCGCTATGGCGTACTCCGGCTCGGCGATCGCGAGATACGCGGCATCGCCGGCGATCTCTATACCGGCGACAAAGGATCGTTCGCGAACCCCGATCTTGCCGGCAATCTCGGCGGCGGCGTGCTGCGGCGTTTCACGGTCGCGTTCGACTACGCGAAGAAGAAAATGTACCTGGCCCCGAATGCAGACTTCGGCAAGCCTGATCCGTTCGATCGCAGCGGTCTCTTTCTGTTGGGCGATGGCGAAGCGCTGCTCATCGCGGATGTGGCGCCCGAAAGCGCCGCCGCGCGCGCAGGGCTGCATGCGCAGGATCGCGTTATCGCGCTTGATGGAAAAAAGGTCGGCACATCGTCACTGGTCGAGTGGCGCACGAAACTGCGCGAGTTGCCGGCGGGGACGCGCGTGAAGGTCGAGGCGCAACGCGATGGGAAGGACGAAACGGCAGAGCTCGTGCTCGCTGATCGTATTCCGGCTGCGTAGTGATGCCTTTACGTGCGCGATCGAAAAAATAAGCATGCGGGTTCGGACGCACCGAATCGACGCCTGATCAAAAAGCGTTCATTCGACGCGGCAGAACACGGCCTTCAGGTACCGCGACTCAGGGACATGGGCCAGAAACGGATGATCCGGCCCGGCACCGCTGATTTTCAAAACCTGCACCGTGCGGTTCGCATAGAACGCCGCTCGACGCAGCATGTCGAGGAATTGCTCCTCGCTGACGAGTCCGGTGCATGAGCAGGTCAGGAAAATCCCGCCCGGCTTCACTGCCGCGAGCGCGAGCTTGTTCATGTCGAGATATTTCTTGAGCGCCGGAATCACCTGCTCGCGGTCGCGCGTCATCTTCGCGGGATCGAGCACGACGACATCGTATTGATCGCGATTGTTGACCGCGACATCACGCAGCCACGCGAAGATATCCGCCTGCACGAAACGCACGCGCACCTTGTTGAGCCGCGCGTTGCGTTCGGCGAGCGCGAGGATTTCCTCGTCGAGATCGACGCCGACGACATCGTCGGCACCGCCGAGCGTCTTTGCATAAAGCGCGAAACCGCCGGAATTGCAGCAAAGGTCGAGTACGCGCTTGCCGGCGCAGAAATCTGCGAATCCTCGTCGGTTGTCGCGCTGGTCGGCGAAGAACCCGGTCTTGTGCTTGCTGCCCGGCGCGGCATGGAACTTGACGCCGTGCTCGTGTATCACGGTCGGCTCCGGGACTGGCGGAACGCTGCAATCGAAGCTTTCCTGTTTCTGTACATGCTCTTCGGCGAACGCGTAGAGATTCGCATTCGGAAAATGCTCGAGCAGACAGCGCCGGATCAGATCACGCTGCCGGAACATGCCGGCCGAAAAGTATTCAACGACCACTGTGTCGGCGAAACGGTCGACAACGAGACCGGAAAGTCCATCGCCCTCGGAATGGATCAGCCGGTACGCATCGGTCGCCGCGTCGAGCTTCAGCACGTCGCGACGCAGCGAAATGGCTTCGGCGATCTTGCGTGCGAAAAACGTCTCGTCGATCGTCTCGTCCGGATCGGCCGTCAGCACGCGCAGCGCAATGCGCGAGTGTCCGTTGTAGAAACCGCGCCCTGCGAAGTTGCCCTCTCGATCGATGATCTCGACGACGCTGCCGGGTTTGGGCCGCAGCGTCGGTTTCTCGACCATCTTCTGGAATATCCACGGATGCCGAGATCGGCGCTCCGTCTTGAGATGGATGACGGGCAATGCGTCGGTGGATTCGCGAGTCATGCCGAAATGATATGCCATCGCGCCCATGCGCCGGCGGCCGGTGACGGTGCACGGTGACGCGATGCTGCAGCGCATTTGCCAACAAACGCCGCTCCCGCTAAGGTCGTTACCGTAGAAGGGGAGTAGCTCCCGCCGCCGAGATCGTCAGCACGAGCCGCAAGGCTCCGGTCCGGTGGGCAGGTTCCGAAGGTCGATGACCGGAGGCGCCTGTGAGCGAGACCTTCGCCGATCACGGCGAAGGTGTGCCCCGAAAACGCGGCCCCAGCGCTGTCCGGCTCTGGGGCCTTTTGTTTTCGGAGACACGTCATGCATACGATCGCGACACCGGGTCTGTGGGCGGCATTCGCTGCCGTCGTGCTTGCGGCGCTCGTCGTCGATTTCCTCGTGCTGCGCGCCGGCGGCGCACGTCGAGTGTCGTTTCGCGAGGCGCTGCTCTGGAGCGTTGCGTGGACGTCGCTGGCGCTCCTGTTCAACCTCGGACTCTGGTGGTGGCTCGACCTGCACGCGAGCCGCGCGGTCGCCGATGAAGTCGGCCTCGAATTCCTGACCGGCTTCCTGGTCGAAAAGTCCCTCGCCGTCGACAACATCTTCGTGTTCCTGATGGTGTTCAACGCGTTTGCGGTGCCGACCGAGCAGCGACGTCGCGTGCTGATGCTCGGCGTGCTCGGCGCGATCGCGTTGCGCGCGATCCTGATCTTCATCGGCGCGGCGCTGGTCGCGCGCTTCCACTGGATCCTCTATGCGTTCGGTCTCTTTCTGATTTTCACCGGCATCAAGATGCTGCGGTCAGCGAACCAGGAAGCGGATCTGGAAGCCAATCCGATCCTGCGGCTGATGCGTCGCAATTTGCCGTTGAGCCGGGAATTTCACGGCGCGGCGCTCAGCGTCGTCGATGCTGGCCGGCGTCTCTACACGCCGTTGTTCGTCGTGATCGTGCTGATCGCGGTCACCGACGTGATCTTCGCGGTCGATTCGATTCCCGCGATCTTCGCGGTCACCGAAGATCCGTTCGTCGTGCTGACATCGAATGTGTTCGCGGTGCTTGGTCTGCGCGCGTTGTTCTTCATGCTCGAAGGCGCCGCCGCGCGATTCCATCTCTTGAACTACGGGCTCGCGGCGGTGCTGCTCTTCATCGGCACCAAGATGCTGATCGCCGGCGTCTGGAAAATTCCGATCGGTGCTGCGCTCGGCGTCGTGGCTTTGCTGATCGCGGCGTCGATGCTGGCGAGCTTGTGGATCAGGCCGAAAGAAGAACGCTCCGCGTGACGCGTCAACCCATCGTTGGGGCAAGCGCGGCGCTCGTCGCAACGCGATTGCGGCCGGCGCGTTTCGCCGCGTAGAGGGCGCGATCGGCCGCACGCAACAAGGTTGGGAGATTCTCCAGGCCAGGTCCGAATGTTGCGACGCCGGCCGAGATCTTGAGAAACAACTCGCGTCCGTCGACGTCGACAGCGGAACACTCCAGGTGCCGTCGCAAGCGTTCGGCGGTTGCGCTGGCTTCGGCTGCGTCGGAGCCCGGCAGGAGTACCGCGAATTCCTCGCCGCCGATGCGGCTCAGGATCTGACCTTCGGCGAGCGTCTGGCGCATCAGCGCGACGACCAGCCGCAACGCCTCGTCGCCGCCGGCGTGCCCGAACTCGTCGTTGACGAGCTTGAAATGATCGATATCGACGGCGAGCAGCGACAACGGCCGCCGCTCGCGCGCGGCGGTGGCGATGACCTGTTCTGCGCGCTCCTCGAAGGTGCGCCGGTTGAACACGCCGGTCAGCGGATCGAGCATCGCGAGGCGCGACAGCTCATCGTTGATGCGATCGTTGCACATCAGGAGAAACCCAATCGTGCCGATCAACGGCAGCCCGGATCCGGTCAGGAAAAACAGCGTGCGCGCAAGTTCGCGCTTCGATTCGAAGTCCGGGCCGACGCCTGCGAGCTCGACCCCGGCGCGCAGCAGCATCGGCAGCGCGCTGATCACGAAGAGGCTACCGGTGAGATAGTCCGCCGCACGCAGCGGGCGATCGCGGATCAGGATCGAACGCGCAACGCACAGGCTGAGGCAAGCCAGCAGCGGCGCGCCCAGCGCGAGGCGCCAGCGCGGGCTCGGCCAGACGAAGCCGAACACGATCGGAATCGCGATGAGTGCAATGACCAGCCCAAGCTCGAAGCGGCTGATGCGCGAGTCACGACCCGCGAACACCCGCACGGCTCGTCCCATCTCCGTATACGCAATGGCGAACAGCGCATTGGCAAGGACGATCGCGCTCACGCCGGGCAGCGCGCCAACGAGGCCGAACAGAAGAAACACCGGAATCTGCAGCAACAGTCCGCCGATCCAGATGTGCATCGCCTGACGCAGGCGCTGTGGATAGCGCGATACCGCGACAGCCAGGCTCGCGCCGACGGCCAGCGTCAACGCCGAGGTGACGATCATTGCGGTCGACACGTCGAAATGCATGCGCCAGCCCGAGTCCGCCGGTTGCCGATACAAACGGGGACCGCACGCCGCGTGCACGCGCGAACGACTGCCGCACGTCCCCCCTCCCGGCTGGCGGATCTTCCCGGAGCCGCCAGCCCGGATGCGATGCTACTGACTGCCGAGCGCCGCGAACAGGCTGTTTTTGCATTTTTACACGCAAGCGGATTCTGAACGCCGCGCCCTTGCATGCCAGCCAACCATCCCAAACATCCGCTGATGGTCAACGTGCCGCCACTCCCCGAACCCACCGCCACGGCCGTGGCGCATGACCGCAAGCGGCTGCGCTACGCGGCGCTCGGCGCGGCAGCGCTGCTGGCCGGGATGTGGATCGGTTGGGCCGCGGCGCTGATGCTGGGCTGGTCGCTCGACGATCTCGGCGTCGTGCCGCGCAGGCTCGGCGGTCTGATCGGAATCCTCACCGCGCCGCTCGCGCATGCGTCGTTCGAACATTTGATGTCGAACACATTGCCGCTCGGCCTGCTCGCGACGCTGACGCTCTATTGCTATCCGCTCGGCGCGCGCAGGGCCATTCCGTTGATCTGGCTGCTTTCCGGCTTGGGCGTGTGGCTGTTCGCGCGGCCGACCGTCCACGTCGGCGCCAGCGGCATCGCGCACGGTCTCATGTTCTTCCTTTTCGTGATGGGCCTCTTGCGGCGTGATCGGCTCGCGATCGTCACGGCACTGGTCGTCTTTTTCCTCTACGGCGGCATGCTGTTGACGGTGCTCCCGCGCGATCCGCACATCAGTTTCGAATACCACCTGGCCGGCGCGATCTCCGGCGTGTTTGCGGCACTGCTGCTTTTCCGGCGCGACGCCGCACCGCCGCGTAAACGCTACAGCTGGGAAGACGAAGAAGAAGCGGATGGCGAGGACGACGAGCTCGAACCGCCGCGTCCGGAACATGTGCCGGTCTTGTGGCATCGCCCGCAAAACGGCGCGAACGCCGATCGCGTGATTCGCTTCGTGCCGCGCAATGACAATCCGCAACAGCGCATTCACTAATCGACCGTTCGGCGAAGTACCAACGCGATATTCTGCGACACGCGTGCAAGTGCTTGATCTATCGGGCACGCGCCACCGCCCAAAGCGCGCCGAAGGCGCGTCCGAACGAACCGCGCTAAGCTTTCGCTCGTGAAAACGCAGAGGTAAACACCATGGCTGCGCTGAATACGCCGCGCCGCGTCGAACACCAGCAAACCGACAAGGGTTATGTGCCGGTGTATACGACCGCAGTCGTCGATCAGCCGTGGGCGAGCTACACGCGCGCCGATCACGAAACCTGGGCGACGCTGTTCCGCCGCCAGCGCGAAGTGCTCGAAGGCCGCGCGTGCCGCGAATTCCTGGACAACCAGCAACGCTTCGGCATGACGCCCGATGCGATTCCGCGTTTCGATGATCTCAACGAGGTGCTGGCGAAAGCGACCGGATGGAAGCTCGTCGGCGTCGAAGGTTTGTTGCCGGAGCTGACATTCTTCGACCACCTCGCGAATCGGCGTTTTCCGGTGACATGGTGGATCCGCAAACCCGAGCAGATCGATTACATCGCCGAGCCCGATCTGTTCCACGACCTTTTCGGCCACGTGCCGCTGCTGCTGAATCCGATTTTTGCGGATTACATGCAAGCGTACGGCCGCGGTGGCGTGCGCGCGCATGGCATCGGCGGCGATGCGTTGGTCAATCTGACGCGCCTTTATTGGTACACGGTCGAATTTGGACTGATCCGCCAGGACGACGGCCTGCGCATCTATGGCTCGGGCATCGTCAGCTCGAAAGGCGAATCGATCCACTGCCTCGAATCGCCGGCGCCGAATCGCCTCGGCTTCGATCTCAAGCGCATCATGCGCACGCGCTATCGCATCGATACGTACCAGAAAACGTATTTCGTCATCGACAGTTTCGAGCAGTTGATGGAAGCGACCTATCCGGATTTCCTGCCGATCTACGCCGAGCTCGCCGAGCAGGCATCGATTCCTGCGGGCGAAGTGCAGGCGAGTGATCGCGTGTTCCATCGCGGCACGGGTGAGGGCTGGGCGAAAGACGGCGACGTCTGATCGACGTCGGCTCCGCGAAACAAAGCGATTGGA
>Ga0157372_10007485_pt1 | contig 11611 bp, 11 predicted proteins | sample C55metaG_FD_115307 | JGI IMG/M metagenome (GOLD analysis project Ga0157372, IMG submission 115307) | Corn rhizosphere microbial communities from Kellogg Biological Station, Michigan, USA - C5-5 metaG | ecosystem: Host-associated > Plants > Roots > Rhizosphere > Soil | place: USA: Michigan...
AACGTTCACTTTACGAAATTAATTAGATGAAAACAACAAAAAAATATTGAACTCATAAAAAAAAAGAAAATAACAGGAAAAAAAGAGAATTATAGAAACCTCATTGCGTCTTAATGATCTGTATAAACTTTTTTTTATATATTAGAAAAAACATACACACAACTAATAAAAAATTATTTAATAATAATGATGCTGAATATTAAGGTTAAATTTAATGAACCCGTGAATAGAAATTATAATCATTTTCATCATTTCTATTTAGATCCTCTTAATCGTTTCCTAACAGTCATTTCTGGACTACTTTGATATTCTTTTTCTTCAGATTCTCCTTGTTCTTCTTCTTCTCCTCGCTCATCTTCTTTTCCTTTTCCTTTTTGTTCTACTGTGCTCCTGGCCCCTCTTGATCTCTTTAAAGTAGCATTGCCTTTTTTCATTTCATTGAGAACAGCGTGAGTATCTTCTAATTCAGGATCACTTTCCATATCTTCATTTGGTTTAAGAAGATCCAAATCAGATTCATTAGTTCCTTTAATAACAGCACGTTTAGGTCTTGGAGCTCGTTTCGGTACAGTTAGAAGGTCATCCTCATCCTCATCCTCTTCTACTTCTTGATCTTCTTCTTCTTCTACTTCATCATCTTCCTCTTCCTTTTGTATCTCTCTTTTGGCAATAGCTATTAATGTGTCCTCATCATTCATTTTCTTCTCAATTCCGCTTCTTATAGCATGCCGACTAATTGTATCTATTTCATCAGGTTGTGATTCAATAGGATCTTCAGCTAACTCTTGAGCATATAAAAGACCTTGATTTCTATTTTTACTAAATGATTTCTTTGTTGATCGTGCTAAAGTTGAACTCGCTGGTTCTAAATTTAATCCTTCCAACACATTTGAAGTTCGACGATCTTGAATGGGATCAAATAATCAAAGGGAAAAAGAAATAATAATAAATTTCAGAAAAGATAAAAATATTTTAATTTTTAAGAAATTTCAGAATAAAAAATAGAATACTCAAATATAAGTTGGACCGAAGATCTTTTTGAAATACCTGATACACGTCGAGCACTTCGTCTATCTTTTTTATGAATGGCTAAATTTGCTTTATCAATAGCTTTAGTGAAATGCCAAAAATCATTCCATTGTTTATCCGTTTCTCGTAATTCAAATCCATGTTGTATTAAAGAAGTTTGAATCCCTTCAGATCTATCATTAAAAAAAGAAAATAGTAGTAATATTAGTGGCAATATTAAGAGGGAAAAGCTGAGTAATATTGATTAATATAAAAAAATAGAATAAATCAAAATAGGTGAGTGTATTACATTTCTTTTAATGAAAAGGCATCGTCTCCAGGAGCAGGATTAGGTAATGCATTAAAAATATTTTGAACAGCCGTTACAATAGGAGTTAACACTTTCCATCCTTTCTGTAATTCAACAATATCTTCTGGTAATCGCCAACGAGTATCGGCAACATTAGGAATTTCACTTCCACGTCGATTAGATCTAATTTGCCAATCGTGCCATGATTGTAATCGAGTCACCATATCTTCAGATAATCGTTGCATTAAATTATAAAGAGCAGACATAATAACTTCATATGGAATGTGTTGCGAAGATTCTTTAACTTTGTTGACCCATATTTTCAAACAAGTGGAGATATGTTTGGCTAATTGAATAGATGGTTCAATACTTTTAACTCTTGATGAAAAGAATAAATTCATGGCCTAACCATCATTTTTCATAAAAGGAAGAGGATAATGGGTTATTTCCTAATTATAATATACATATCAAAATAAAGACAATAACCACAAAAATGGTGACGGAAACAAAAAAAAAGAGAGGAATTGACATTTTTAATACCTCTTTTGATCCATTACAAATAACATCTACTGCACGATTCAAAATAATTTGAATGGCGTCAGGAGAAATACCAGTTCGATTCAATGCAAATTTAACTGTCTTATCAAGAGCATGTTTTGCACAATCATCCCATGCAACATGTCCAAAGATATTAAAACCATATGATGAATTTGATGAAAAATCTTTTCCAATTCCATAATATTTACATAAAATCACTGCATTTGAAGATTCAAATACATCATTATCAATGAGTCTCGCTAATCCACCAGCTAATTTCAAAATATGATAAGATAATACTTTTTGTTCTTCATCTGTATAATTCAATTTATGTTCTCCTTCATCTTGTTCATTACACCATACTTCTGCTTTATGCCATAGACCTGAGGTACATGTAATGATTAATTCAAATGTTTCCATCCACTTCTCTTGTAATAATAAAGGAACTCGACGTCGAATATCTGCAACTTTTTGACCTAATCTCATATTAATCAAAGAATAAATAGTACATGTAACAGACATAGCAGTCATTTGTGTAGCAATATTAAACGGTCCTCCCAAAGTTTCTCCATTATCAGCATTGGTCATATGAGCAGGATCAGCATTCAAAATCATTTGAATTATTGATGTGATATTTCCTATTTTAGTTTGGAATTGAGTACTCATCTCTTCTATTTGAATTGTATGATTAGTGTTGATATTATCTGATTCTTCTATTATTACTGCATCATGAAATCCTTTGGCCATCCACATGATATCAGTCGTTAAAATTTTTAATGATAATGCCACTAATCCATTGGCTAAAGAATTGATGACATTATCGTTAATATCGGTAGAATTTTCTGATGTTGTTTGTAGTGTGCCCTTTCCTTTACCTTTACCTTTTACTTTAGCCTTTTCATTCAATTTTCCATTCCCAATCAATGAATTCGGTGATTTCGACATACGACACAATTGAATGCCCACTTTAATGGAAGTTTCTAAAACATCGTACAAAGATTGACCATTTTCCCCTTTTGATGTATAAAGATTCATAGTCTTAACAAGAGCTTCAGCTCTCAAAAGTGAATTTTTAACAGAAGTTAAATCTTTCATAATTTGTTCACCATCTGGTCTTGACGTTTCTTCAAGTACACTAATAATTCCATGAATATCAGTAAAAATAATTTGTTGATATAATTCTTCCAATTTGGATAATGTAGAAGAATGTAATCCAGCCGCACTCAATCCATTCGCATCTTCCATATTTGATATAAGATTACGTGTCTTTTTCCCTTTGACTGCCGTGGCAGTATCTGATTCAATGCCAAAATCCCCAATCAAATATTTAAAAGTACGGGCACATTCTTCCAAAATAAAAGTGGAAGTATGTCGTAGGAATATGAATTGAAGATCATTAAATAATGAGTCGTAGGTCTAAATGAATCAAATTGAATGAATAAGAATTATTCTTTTAATAAATGCTAATGCGAATGTTAATGTTAATGGCAATGAAAACACTTAATAATAAAGTTAGATCCATTAATGAATTTCTTTACCTTCAATATTCTTAAATCTATATAAATTCCAACATTCATGACTCGAATCATTCGTACAATTTCGCGAAGACGATTCACATTAATGAATTCAGTTTTATATTTCGCAATCAATTTAGGTAATACTTCAGCAAATACTCTTGAAATATCATTCCTTAAATTAATAAAATAATCCTCAGGTTTCGTTTTCTTTGGAACAGATGACACATCAAATAATTTTTCAATGCTGGCTCCTAAAACGTATACTAAAATAGCTTCTTCTTCATCGGATATACGAACTGAAATATCTTCATTAGAAAAATCAAGACAAAGAAATTTAGATAATAATGAATAATCCTTTAACGCTGGGAATTGAGACCACATAATATGAACAGCTGATTTAACACTTCCATATCCCACTGTATCATTCGTACTGTTGTTATCCATTTCTTTCATTAGAAACTCTTTTAATTCCATTCGAGTACGTACACGTAACTGGCTATCACCGCCTCCAGATCGAAGATCATCTTCATCATAATCATCTTCATCTGTATTACCATTTTCTCTATTTCCTAACCCTTCTTTACCACCATTTTTAGAAATTTCAATTTCCTGATTTTTTTCTTCAATGGCGGAAAGTAGTGTTCCTGTATGTAAAATCATTTCCGCAAATGCTTTAAATTCTCGTTGAGTTTTTTCTTCCGGTGAATTGGTTGGATGCCCTTCGACTTCAGATAAAAATTCATCTTTCCATACCATACCAACAGCCTCTCCAAAGATTTCATTATGATTACTAGCACTACTACTAATACTCGTACTGTAATTACTATTATTATTATAATAACTATTACTATCTGCCGAAAATAAGAGTGGAAGAATTTTTTCTTGGTCTTCTTCATCTAAATGACCAAGCTTACCAATAGCGGCAACAACTTTGACAGCTGATATTTGTACAGATCCATCTAAATCATATAATGCCATGTCAATTAAACGAGGTTTAAATCGATCAGAGAATTGTCTTAAACCTGACGCAAGATTGTTTTTTGAGTATAAAAGTACTAGTGAATTTAATGCCGCTTGACGAACAGATGCAATCTAAAAAATATCAATAGCGTGATGGAGGGCAAAAAAAGTGGAAAAAATGTCGTAAAATGAAAATAATACACTCGTTAAAAAGGAGAGGAAAAATGTGATACTAATGCATTAGCAAGAAAGAAAAGGGGAAAAACAGGAGCGTAAAAAAGTCCAATTTAATACCTTGTCTGACAAATCCCAACCAATATATCTTAGATATGTAGGATCAAGGTACACTTCAGGGAATCGATTAATCCATACTCCAAGTTCTTGAATACATTCTGTACGGATAGTAGGATCTGTGTCACGATATCGATGGACAAATACACTGAGAATGATACATCAAAAGATAAACAATGGTATTTAGTAAGATATGATCCAACATTCAATAAGGATGAACATGAAAAAAAAGATATAAAATGAGAGAATGAAAGTAAAAGAGAGTCATTGCTTGATTGCCGTTGATTATTAATATTACTTATCTTTACCTGTCAAATAAATCTTTCATTTCTTCATCCAAACCTTGACGTCGTTCATCAAGTTCCTGACATCTTTGATTTAATCCATTCAATTTCGAATTATTTCTACCTGTCGTCTTTTTTTGTTCAGCATCTCGTTGACGAACTGCCACTAAATGTTCATTCCATACATTCTTGGATACATCACATAGTCCGGTTAAAATGGAAAGAGCAACCACTGTTGCTGTATGGCGAAACGGTCGAAAGGGAGAGGAAGATAAAGCTACTGTCCAAGATTTTAACAAGTTCAGTTGAGGAGAGGCAGGCGGGGGAGGTGGTAAATGTATTGTTAATGTGGAAAAGAATTTAGTTAATAATGATCGGAAAGTTGGTGCTCTTGCTGTTGTTGGTTTTGATAGCAATGGATATGTATTTTGAGTATTCTAATTCAGGAAGAAGTATGGAGGCAGAAAGAGAATTAGGATTAATCAAGAAGGAAAAAAGAAGGAAAAGTCAAAAAAAAAACGTTCTATTTTTGGTATTTCTTACTGCATCAAATTCCTTTTGCATATAATCCAGAATATCAACAATATTATCTTCATCTTCAAGAGCTGTTGCATCAATAGAACTTGGCGACCCACAAGACTATAGCAAATTTGGTTTAATAATCGATTTAGCGATAAGATCAATGAAGCACAAAATAAAGGAATAGTTCACATACATGAAATAACTTGAAAAGAAAATTAAAAAAGAAAGAATTCTCCTCTTACATGAATTAAAAAATTAATCAATTCAACCATAGCATCCACTGGAGTTGCCTCATATTTCTCAAACCATTCTACAACGATAGTTTCCATAGATTGTTTTGAATGATATACAACATCAAATAAGGATTCATCTCCCTCATCTTGAGTTTTAAGAACCTGTGGTGATCCCTTCTTCTTTGAAACATCTTTTTTTTTTTGCTGTTGTTGTTGTTGTTTTGCAACATTTCCTTTTGATTTCAATTCAAAATCTAAATCTTGTTTATCTTCAATGGAGGAGGACTCGGACTCTGTGATTGAATTGGAAGGTTCTATTATAATATGATAGAAATTCAAATCCAAAAAAAAAAAAAAAATTTAATGTAAAAAAACAAAAAAAAAATTTTTTAAAAAAATTTAAAAATAAAAAATTAAAAAAATATATCATAATAAAAAGATAATTAAAAAAAAAAGTTAATTAGGACAACCCTCAACCCTCAAATCGATGTATGTCCATTGTCCACTGTACAGCAATTTACTAGAACAAATCCCAAAAAAATTAATGAATAAATAAATAGTCAAATAAAATTTTTTTTACCCTATTCTTCCCATAATGTGAATTGCTCTTCTTACCCAATTGGGTATTGGCTCACATTGATAATAAGTTTTTAAATCTTGTTCAAATTGGCCTGTAACTGCTGGAATAATTTGAGTAATGGTGGCAATGACGAATGCAAAACCAAAAATAAATAACCCAAATAGGCCTGCAGCAGAATTTTTCCAACAACTTGGAAAACATGAACTGGATGATGATGATGATGTAGCAGTTGGAGGTCCCGCTGATCCAGTGGTTCCAGTTCTTGGTTTAGTAGATGGACCAGAATGAGATCGCCGAATCAATAATTGTATAATATAATACAAATACCCTAAATAAACACATCCACTAACAAATGGTGATAATCGATATTTAAAAAAATTTGAACTTTTGGATCTGGATGGACTTGCACCTTGTCCTGAAAATGCTTCCAAGAATCTCCAGGCTGCATAACATACTAAACCAGCTCCTAAACATATGAGTAATGGAAATCCAATAGAAGAATCAAATCCAACTAATATAAATACACCCTAAATATATATATATTTGTTTTTGGAATAGTGCAAACAGTTGATATTCAGAATTGAATGACTTTTATTTAGATATCTTAAACAAGAAAATAAAATTAAAATATTCAAGTTGAAAAAAAAAGAGAAGTAATGAACAATTTGCGTTCATTTCTCTCTTTTATTTTTTACCTGTGGACTAGCATTATCTTCACCTGGAGGATCAGAAGCTGTTTTTATTGTTAACCCACCCAAAGTAGCATACACAAATCCCTAGAGATCAAATTTAATAATAAATATAAAGTTGATTTAAAGGAAAGGAATTATGAATAAGATTTTAAATATAATGGAATAATATAAATAATATTATTATGATAAAAATTTAGCAAACATGAATTACCTTGGTAAAAAAACCAATTCTACCTAACCATATTGTGAGTGTACGATTACGAGGTGAAATACCTTTTGGATGATTAAATTGACTCCAGCAAGAGGATAATGCATGAGTGTGTCCCATTTACAATGTCAATTTTAGTACTGAGGGTAATACAAACAAATATGATGATAAATTCAGTATTTTTGTAACTCTCCTCCTCTGAAATGGCCTTTTAGAGTCTTATTTTTCCTTTTCTTTGTCAAATACCACTATTTACAATCATGTTTCTTTGATTATATAGATTATATATTATCTGTTCTTTATTTGGTGTTTATCAATTCTTGGAGGAGTACTGCAAGACTTCAAAAATGGTAAATGAAAGTGGGAAAAATGTAAAGTCATATGAAGAGAAGATATTGATGACAAAATATAGAATCATACTTATCCTGAAAGCTCTTTTTATGGAGATTAAAGTTGATCGACAGAAAATATTTGCATTAGCTCATTGACGTAATGGAACAAAATTAAAAAATTAAATTAATTTTATAGAAAACAATTAATCGGTAATTGATTACTAATAATAAACTCCGTGGACTCACAGTAGAGCCCTTAAAAGTAAACTTTTTAACATTTTTACACAAGTAAATGTTTTAATTGTTGTCATTATTACATTATATTATTATTAGTTACAAAAATAATAGAAGTAAAAGGTAACATTTTGTCAAATTTTATGAATCAATCAAAGACATCCATGATTCAGGAACATCTTCATCATCATCCTCCTGTGCACGCAATAAATTACGTCCAGAATTAGAATTAGAAGTAGATTTAATATTGGTATTAGTAGTAGTAGTAATAGGTTTATCAAAATCATCATCCTCATCCCATGCGGATTGAGATAAAGAAACAAAATTATCATCCGTTACTCCATTTAATAAATTATATGGATTTTGTGCTTCAAATGTCTCTTTAGGTTGAACTTTCCATGGTTCTCTCTTTTTAATATTATGATCATTATTATCATCATTAGAACTGTTCTGTCTTCCAATAGAATTCATATGACTATGATGACTATTTGAAACAATTTCATATTGATCATTCACCCAAACCGCATCCACTGATTCCGCCCATCCATTCCCTAAAAATTTCTCAGCTGCTAAAGGTTTCACTTGTCGTATTAAATTTTCAATATCCTCTCCATCTAACTTTTTTTGAGATATAGGTAATGATACACCAGCTTTAATAGGTCCTGATATCATGACAATGGCATCATCATCAGATGCCCAATGAATTTGTATTGGGGCGGCAAATAAAGGTTCTAATAAAATTTCTAATGATCGATGATCCATTCCAAATCGTAAAGATTCAATAAATAATGCATTGACAGCTGGATTAACTTGAGAACGATTATCTAATGATGATGACGATGAATTTTCATTTAAATTGGATTGAGATAAACTGAGCTTATTGGAAATTCCCGGTTTGTAATGAACGGCAGCTTGACTAATTAAAGGGCGTGGAATGGATGCACCTTTTTTAGGTCGAATCATAATGGATTGATTAGGTGGAGCATCTAATGCATCTACTTTAAATCCGTATTGATGTCCTAATCCAGCTATAAATGATAATTGAGCAGATTTACCCTTCACAAAATGATGACTGGATTTATCTATAGTATCACTCAAAATATCACTAAATATTTGTTCAATGCCTTTCACCCATTCTAAATTATTTTGAGCAAATCGTAGTAAATACTCAGGATACTCATGTTCAAGTATACCTTCAATTTCATCATGACCATCTCCGGTAACATCATCATGTGCTTCCTTACTATAAATTCGATTGCCTTCTGAATCTACATCAAGATGAAATGCATCCGCCAAAGCTCTATTGCGTTCAATTTGAGCACATTTTCCATTACATGGAAGGTATCGTTTAGGTATTTCTTTAGTTTTTTGACTCCATGCTCCTGTAGGAATTTTAATATCATCAATTTCAAGATTTTCTAAATGATAACATGGAACATCCCCACTTCGACTTCCACATTTACAAGATACATTCACTCGGGCATTACAAGGAGAAGATGCAAAATCACACTCTGTATTTCCATGACAAGGCACACCATGAGGATGTCCACATTGATCTCGAGAATTTAAACATAATTTAGTACAGGGATTATTATCATCAACACATGATCCAACATGACATCGTCGTTCACATATATGACCACAATTCGGTATAACTTTATCACAAATATTGCCACAAGTAGGAGCATTCGTTCTTGAACATGGAATTTTAATAATGACGGATCCACATAAACATGATTTATCGACAAGAATAGCACAGGGAGGACAAGGTTCATCATCACTATGACTGTGGTTTTTAAAAAGAAAGGAGTATGGAGGGAATAAGAGAAATCAGTATTGAAAAAAAATAAATCAATAAATCAATTCAATTGCTTTTTTTTAAAAAAAAATCGATTAATATTAAAAAAACAACATATTAATATTACTACGTCTTTCTTACCAGTTGTGAACACTAAGCGATGGATGACCACATGGTAAAGGTCGTTGACATGGGAAAGTACAATGAGGTGGTTTAGTTCCACATGGGATAGGTGGATAAATGACAGTTCGACCACAATGACAATGCAGTTCTTCAAAAGAAGCACCTTCAATACAATCAGGACAAGGACCGGAATGGCAGAACAATGGACATGGATGTCTAAAAACGGAAAAAAAATAATGAGAGAAGAATGAATAACATAGAAATTAGTAATTATTAACAGAAATCAGAACGTAAGATATACAATTCTTTTTAAAAACGTAAAAACAAAGAGATGAGATTATTCAACTTACAGTTTACATGTGAGAAGTTTACCACATGGTAATGTACATGGATGATTTTCATTAGGACGTTCTTTAGTATTAGATCGGCCATTATAATCACTTCTAGGTAAATCCAAAAATGCTTTATCTAATGGACAACATCTAACATTATTACGATGTCGTCCACATGCTTTCAATACTGTACAAATTTTGGAACATAAAGGAATGACACCATTATTCAAATCATTACAGGGAATGGTTAACGTTTCATTACCACATCGACATTGAGTTCGTACAGATATACGACATGGACGACAAGGTCCAGAATGACAAGGATTTTGATCACCACCATGACTACAACCTGGGAGTGGCTTTAAACATTTTGATTTACATGTTGGAATAGGCTCTGTACAAGACAATCTTTCGCGACCACTAGTCAGAGATGTAATATTTGCTTTTCCACAAGGACAATGAGTGATTCTATATGGGTCAAATGGACAAGGGATTTTTGATTCATGATTCAAATCCTTATTAAGAAGAGATTCATGTAAGCTTTCAGGTAATTCAGGATCATGACATTGTCCTAAAGTACAAGAATGAATTTCACAACTGTACATAAAATCACATTTTCCGGAAACTGAACATGACCATTTTTTATTTCCTTCACCACATTTAACATCCTTGGATTCTCTTCCACACCAACATATAGATTTTTCAATTTTTTGACATTCTTCTTCAGGACCAGCATGACATTCTCTTTCACAATAACATTGTCCACAGGAGAGTAATCTATTACATTTAGCTTTACATGAACGAGAAAATCGAAGAGCTTTCAATTCTTTACATTTAACATTGAATTCCAATTTACTACAATAACATGTTATAGTAGGTGCCATTCGATCACATGGAGGGCAAGGACCTGTATGAAATATGTTCAAAAATTGTTTTTTATGTTGTTTTTCAAATATAGCGGAAGAAGTATGAAAGAAGAGTTAGTACTTGAAGTCAAACAAAGAGAAAGAAAAACATTTCCAATACTCCGCTTAAAAAATAATAATAATTATTAAAAAAAAAAGAACATAAAGAAGAAGAAATTCTTTATTTTACCTGGATGACAAACGCCTGAATCTGGATGACTACAACCATACTCTCCACCTGTTCGACCACAACTTGCACCACAACTTCCAGGGACTAAATATGGACTAGAATGAGGATTTTGTGTTTTTCCACAATAACAAAAAAATTGAGTCGGAATTCCACGATTTTCATTTTGACATCCAGGACATCTCCAACTTTGAATATCTGTTGTTGTTGATGATGCATTAGATGCAATAGATTTGGCCCATTTTCCAACACATGACAAATGCATCACTGCCCAACAGATTTGACATGACCATAAATAATCTTTTCTTCGAATAACGTCCATACAAATTAAACAATCATAAGTACCTTGAACCAATGATGTTGATATAACCGCAGATAAATCATCACTATCTATTGTTGATACTAATGCATGTCGCTGTTGTTTTTGTTTTTGTTGTTGTTTTGGCTGTCCATTACCCTTATATTGCTGATTTCGATTCTTAAGAGGAGCATTCATATCCTTGTTTGTCTCTCTCTGTGATTTAGAGTATTGCCGATGTGAAGACACCTGTGCAGATG
>Ga0157372_10007486_pt1 | contig 11609 bp, 11 predicted proteins | sample C55metaG_FD_115307 | JGI IMG/M metagenome (GOLD analysis project Ga0157372, IMG submission 115307) | Corn rhizosphere microbial communities from Kellogg Biological Station, Michigan, USA - C5-5 metaG | ecosystem: Host-associated > Plants > Roots > Rhizosphere > Soil | place: USA: Michigan...
CAATCTACAAACAACGCAACGTCATCGAACGCATGTTCTGCCGCTTCAAGGACTGGCGACGCATCGCCACCCGCTTCGATCGAAATCTCAAAAACTTCATGGGCGCCATCAGCATCGCTGCTGCCGTCATCTGGTGGCTGTAACGAGTCCGGGCCCTAATCCCCCGCCCTATCTTAAGCTTCCGACAATATTCCGCGCAGATAGCGGCCATAATCCGATTTGCCCAGCTTGCTGACCGCCTGTTCCATTTCCGCAACGCCGATAAAGCCTTGGCGGAAAGCGATTTCCTCAGGGCTGGCGATCTTGAAGCCCTGCCGCTTTTCAAGAACTCGGACAAATTCTGCTGCATCGAGCAGGCTGTCGGGCGTGCCGGTGTCGAGCCACGCATAGCCGCGGCCCATAATCTCCACATTGAGTTCCCCGCGTTCCAGATAGACGCGGTTCACGTCAGTGATCTCCAACTCGCCGCGCGGGGAGGGTTCCAGATTCGCGGCAATATCCACCACCTGCGCATCATAGAAATAAAGCCCGGTAACCGCCCAGTTGGACTGCGGCTGCGCTGGCTTCTCCTCGATCGACATGGCTTTCATCGCCTCATCGAAGCTGACCACGCCATAACGTTCGGGGTCATTGACATGATAGGCGAAGACGCTCGCCCCTTGGCTCCGTGCTGAAGCGCTGGAGAGCAGTTCAGGCAGGCCGTGCCCATGATAGATATTGTCGCCCAGGATCAGGGCCGACTGCTGCCCCGCCACGAAATCGGCGCCGATGATGTAGGCCTGCGCCAGACCGTCAGGGCTGGGCTGTTCGGCATATTCAAGATGCATGCCCCATTGCGACCCGTCGCTCAGCAGTGCCTGGAAGGCGGGCAGGTCGCGCGGGGTGGAGATGATCAGCACCTCGCGGATTCCCGCCAGCATGAGGGTGCTAAGCGGATAATAGATCATCGGCTTGTCATAGACCGACATGAGCTGTTTCGAGGTCGCCAGCGTCATCGGGTAGAGACGGGTGCCGCTGCCGCCGGCGAGGATGATACCCTTCATGTGTCTTCGTTCCTTGCAGGGAGAGGCTTAGTCTGCCGCAGGCTGTAGTCGCGCCATCACGGTCTTTAGGGATTGGTGCCAGTCGGGCAAGGCCACGCCATGCACCCGCGCGATCAGGCCGCAGTCAAGCCGGGAATTGGCTGGCCGGATGGCCGGGGTCGGATAGTCGGCAGTGGTAATCCTCTTGACCTGCGCCGAAGGACCGCCTCGCAAAGCGGATGCGGCAAAAATGGCCTCCGCAAAGTCGGCCCAACTCGCCTCGCCGCTGGCCGTCATGTGGAAGACGCCGCGCAATTGAGGATCGCTATCGGCCAGCAGATTAGCGGCCACCTGGATGATCCCGTCGGCTATATCGAGCGCACTGGTCGGATTTCCCAGTTGATCAGCAACCACGGATACTTCGTCCCGGTCACCGGCCAGTCTCAACATGGTTTTTACGAAGTTCGCGCCGAAGGGGCTATAGACCCATGCCACGCGCAGCACCGCGCTATTGTTGCCATGGGTGGTCAGAACCGCTTGTTCGCCCGCCAGCTTGGAGGCGCCATAGACGGCGGTAGGCCCGGTGGGATCGGTTTCGAGATAGGGGCGGCCCAGCATGCCGCCGAAGACATAGTCGGTCGAGATATGAACCAGCGGCACGCCAAGCGTCTTCGCCGCCTCCCCCACAGCGCGGGCACCGGGCCCGTTCACCGCGTGAGCCAACTCGCTTTCGCTCTCCGCCTTGTCGACTGCGGTATAAGCCGCGGCCGACACTATGGCATCGGGCACTGCCGCCTCCAGGGCACGGAACACTGAAGCAGGATCAGCTAGGTCCAGTTCAGGTCGGCCTAGCGCGATCATCTCATGTCCGGCCGCGCCTCCGCGATCGATCAGGCTGGTGACGATTTGCCCCGCTTTGCCGGTAACGGCAATCCTCATGCACCCGCACCCGCAGGCACGGTGCTTGCTAAACCCAGCCTTTGCCCGTCATAACGATCGCGTAGCGGGCGCCACCACCATTCATTCTCAAGATACCAGCGCACGGTCTTCTCGATACCGCTGTCAAAATTCTCCTGCGCGCGCCAGCCCAGCTCGGTTTCCAGCCTGGTGGCATCGATCGCATAACGCGCATCATGGCCGGGGCGATCGGTGACGAACTCGATCAGCTCTTCGCGCGGAGCATCGGCAGGGACAAACTCATCCAGCACAGCACAGATCCGGCGCACGACGTCGATATTGCGCCGTTCGTTGCGCCCGCCGACATTATAGGTCTCGCCAGGCTCGCCGTGCGCGATGATGAGGTCGAGCGCACGGGCATGATCGTCGACATAGAGCCAATCGCGTACGTTCTCGCCCTTACCGTAGACCGGTAGGGCACGGCCTGCGAGCGCGTTCAGGATGGTGAGCGGGATCAGCTTTTCGGGAAAATGATAGGGGCCGTAATTGTTCGAGCAGTTCGACACCACCACCGGCAGCCCATAAGTGCGCTGCCAGGCCTTTGCGAGATGGTCGGACGCGGCCTTGGACGCCGAATAAGGTGAACTTGGGTCGTAAGGTGTGGCTTCCTCAAACAGCCCCTCATCGCCTAGCGAGCCGTAGACTTCGTCGGTCGAGACGTGAAGGAAGCGGAACGCCGCCTTGGCGTCGTCATTCAAGCTATTCCAATAGCCGCGCGCGGCCTCCAGCAGCGTAAAGCTGCCGACCACATTGGTCTGGATGAAATCAGCCGCCCCGGTGATCGAGCGGTCGACATGGCTTTCGGCGGCCAGATGCATGATGCGGTCGGGCTGGAAGCCTGCTATCGCCTCGTCCATGGCGGCACGGTCGCAGATATTGGCCTTGAGGAAGCGGTGATTGGCCTTTCCCTCTACAGCCTTGAGCGATGCTTCGCACCCGGCATAGGTCAGGGCGTCGATGGTCAGGACTTCATAGTCCTTGTCCAGCACTAGGTAGCGCACAAGAGCCGAACCGATGAAGCCGGCGCCGCCGGTAACGATCACGCGCATGAACTATTCGCTCCAGCTAAAATAGACAGGAAGATCGGCAAGCATGGGCTGCCTGGTGTCTTTGGGCGACAGGGTGCTGGCGTCAGCCGCATCTGGCCAGGCAATGCCAATCGCGGGGTCGTCCCACGCAAGCCCCTTGTCACATTCGGCACTATAATAATCCGTGACCTTGTAGGCGATCACCGTACCCGGTTCGAGCGAACAGAAGCCATGCGCGAAGCCCGGCGGCACCCAGAGCTGCTTGCCATTGTCAGGGGTCAGCGTCTCGCCCACCCACTGTCCGTAGGTGGGCGAATTAACGCGAATATCGACAGCAACGTCGAACAACGCGCCTGCCGTGCAACGGACCAGCTTACCCTGCGCATGGGGATTGCTCTGGAAATGCAGGCCGCGAATGGTGCCGACCCTGGCGCTGCGGGACTCATTGTCCTGCACAAACCCATAGTCGCCGACATGCTGGGCGAACAGATCGGCGCGAAAAACCTCTGCAAAATAGCCGCGCTCGTCGCCGATGTGGCGGGGCGTCAGGAGCGAGACACCTGCAATATCATAAGTCTGGACTTCCATACTTTCCCCTAGGAAATGCGACTCGTTCTATCGTCAGTGAGTGCTGTTCTGGATCACCGAAACTGCGCTGGTGACAGTCAGAATAGGCGAGAAGAGTTGACTGATCAGCTGGACCATTTTGCTCGGCTGGTTGGCGGCCGCATTGCCGAAATAAAGAACGTCCTTGTCCTGCATCGTGAATTTCTGGGCGATGAAATAGGCGCCGGTTTTCATCATATCGAGATGATAGACGACCGGCCTTTCCACGCCTTGCTCATCCCGCACATAGCGAAATAGGAAGATGGCGGCGGGATCGCCCAGATTGGGATTGACGCCCCCGGCCGTCGCCACCGCTTCAGCAAGCGAGACGGTCGAACGACGGAAGGGCGCCTGCTGCACCTGACCCGACGCGCCCAGGATTGAATAGGTGCGCGGATCGTCCACCAGCATCAGCCGATCGCCCGGACGGATGCGAATGTCGAGTGCAGGATTTTCAACCAAATCATTGATGCGCACGTTGGCGCTGACCGGCCCGCGCATGATTCGCGCCATCAGATCCTTCGAACTGCCGCGATAACCGCCGGCGAGCGCTATGACGTCGGACAGGGTTTCCCGATTAGTGTGCAGGACCAGACGCCCCGGCTTAGCCACTTCACCGCCGATGATGACGCTGTTGGTAATCGCCTCGCTCAGGGTCACGATCACCTGTGGGTTCTGCGACAGGCGGTTCAGGGAGTTGCGGATCGCCGCCTCGATCTCGCCCGTGGTCAGGCCCGCGACATGCATGGTGCCGGCATAGGGGATGGTGATGTCGCCAAGATCGTCGATCCGCATCGGAGGCAACTTCTGCACCTGGACGCCGGGATTGGCAGTCAATTGCGTCAGCGCTCCTGTGTTGGCAGGGCCAGCGAACAGGGTGACGCCCGCTTCATAGATGTTGATATCGAGAATATCGCCCGGCCCAACCATGTCGGTCGGTGTCGGCGCCTGATCGGGCAGAAGCGCCGCAGGGATCGTCGCGGCTGCGGGCGTGGGTACTTCGGTCGCGGAATGGATTTGGACGAGCTGGATCGGCGCCGATCCATCCTGCGGTGCGATGGCGGATTTCCTGATCTGACCGCCGGTGGGGCCGCTCGATGGTAGCGAGGCGCAGCCTGCAAGCCCTGCAAGCAGAGCCAGAAATGCAATGTTCTTAACGGGCATCGATTGAATTCTCGAAAGGCTGCTGATTTGATTGTGCAACGCCTTAGCATCGGCTTCAAAGAATGGACAATAGTTCCTCTCGCATCAGCGGGGAAAGTTCTGCTTGCCCTTGCGCACATGTCCATGTTGGCCTAGCGCAGGGCTGCTCGGTTTCCTTTAGGCGCTGCACACATTTATGAACGTCAATCCCTCGTTCCCCATCGACGCCGAAGCCCCGGCCCAGCATAATGCCTTCGTTCAATGGACGAAAAAACGGCGTTGGTTCCTGCTGCTTGTTGCCTTGCCGACGCTGCTGGCGGCGCTCTATTATGGGCTGATTGCGTCGGACATCTATATTTCGGAGTCGAGCTTCGTCATCAAGAGTCCCGATCAGAAGCGTGGGCAAACGTCGACGCTGGCCAATCTGGTGCAAACCGCCGGTCTTTCCGGCGGCCAGGAGCAGACCAATGAGGTGCTGACCTATGTGCGTTCACGCGACGCGCTCAAGGCGTTGGCGAAGGACCTCAACGTTCGGGACAAATTTGCCAGGCCGCAGGCTGATTTCTTCAGCCGCTTCCCCTCGCCGATAGCCGACGATAGCTTCGAAAGCCTCTTCAAATATTATGGCAAGATGGTTAGCGCGCGCTTGGACACCGAATCCGGCACGGCCATCATCAATGTCGAGGCCTTCACCCCGCAGGACGCCTATGTCATCAACCGACAGTTGCTTGACCTGAGCGAAAACCTAGTCAATCGCCTGAACGCTCGCGCACAGAGCAAGGGGATCGCCGAAGCGCAGAAGCAGGTTGACCTTGCCACGCAACGCGCCAAGGCGGCCCGCGTCGCGCTGGCCGAATATCGCAACGCCCAAGCGCTGATCGACCCTAGCAAACAAGCTGTAGGAGTGCTTGAAATCGCCAATACCATGATTGGCGAGCGCGCCGCGCTACAGGCGCAACTGGACCTGATGGAACGGCTGACGCCGCGCAATCCTTCCATCCCAGCGCTGCGGAACCGGATCAATGCCATTTCGGTCCAGATTGCGTCGCAGGACAGCCGGGTTGTAGGTAATGGTAGCGGCATCGCGTCGAAACTGGGCGGTTATGAAAATCTACTGGTAGAGCAAGAGTTTGCAACCCAAAGCTTGAATGCCGCCAACGCCGCACTGGTGCAGGCGCGATCCGAAGCGCAGCGTCAGCAATATTATCTGGAGCGCGTTGTCGATCCGAACACGCCCGACAAGCCGCTTTTGCCGAAGCGCTTTATCAATGTTCTTGTGGTCTTTGCAGCGGCGACGTGCCTATATTTCATTGCGTGGATGTTCATGATCGGCATCCTTGAGCACGCGCCGGAAGACTGAGCATGACAAACGGCAGATTTAGTCGGCTGTTTACGAGCTGGGCTGTGCAGGTTCGCGTCATTCATGCCCTGATGATCCGCGAACTGATCACCCGGTTCGGTCGCGAGAATATCGGCTTCCTGTGGATCATGGCTGAGCCGCTGCTATTTGCCGGGCTGGTTGGGCTGGTGTGGCATTTCTCACACGGGGCCACTGAACATGGCGTCAACGTGATCGCCTTCGTAGCGACCGGTTATATCCCCATCACCCTTTTTCGCCACGGCGTTGCGCGCAGCGTGGCTGTGTTCACGGCAAATCAGAGCCTTCTCTATCACCGTCAAATCAAGATCGTCGATTTCATTCTGGCGCGTTTCATAATTGAATTACTCGGCAGCATGATGGCCTATCTTTTTATGGCAGTAGTTCTGATTGCATTCGATGTTTTCCCGATTCCGGCTGATATCGGCTTGCTCATCGCGGGGTGGTTGATCTATTGCCTTTTCTGTTTTTCGTTGTGCCTTATCATCGGTCCGCTTTCGGAAATATCCGAAGCTTGGGAAAAGTTCATACCAGTCACCACCTATATCATGATCCCCTTTTCGGGACTGTTCTACATGGTGTCATGGATGACGCCGAATTTCAGGGACTTTCTCCTTATGTCCCCGTTTGTCAACGGGATGGAAATGATGCGCAAGGGCATATGGGGCGATAAGGTAACGGCCTATTATGACATATGGAATCCCATCATCTGTTCGGCGATCGGAATCATGATCGGCCTTCTCCTTTGTCGGCGGGTCCGCCGCATTTTGACCGTCGAATGATCATCTGTAGTAACCTCTCCAAAGCCTATACGCATGGCGGACAGCACAAGCAGGTTCTGAACGGCGTAAACCTAGCCATCGCACGGGGCGATCGCGTCGGCCTGCTAGGCCGCAACGGTGCGGGCAAGAGTACGTTGATCAAATTGATTGGCGGAGTCGAAATGCCGACATCGGGCAAGGTCACGAGATCCATGTCAGTATCCTGGCCACTAGGGTTCGCAGGTGGTTTCCAGGGCAGCCTGACCGGCTTCGACAACGCCCGCTTCATCGCACGTATCTATCAGCGCGAATATTCCGACATCCGCCGTTTCGTCGAAGATTTTACCGAAATGGGCAAGCAGTTGCGCATGCCGGTGAAAACCTATTCGTCGGGGATGCGTGCTCGTCTCGCCTTCGCGTTATCGCTGGCGATCGAGTTTGACTGCTATCTGATTGACGAGATCATTCTCGTTGGCGACCAAAATTTCCAAAGAAAATGCCAAGCTGAAATGTTCGAGAAGCGCCAGGACCGATCCATGTTGGTGGCATCACACAGTCCTGATTTCATTCGGTCTTTTTGTAATAAAGCAGTCATCGTTCACGAAGGCCGAGCAACCTTGATGAACGATGTTGATGAAGCAATCGAGCAATATGACCGGCTATGATCAAGTTTACATGATCTCTATGGTTCGGTGATAAAAATACTTATGAAAGAAATAGCTTCGCGTTTCAAATATAATTATTTCTGAAGATGTTTATGGCCATGGAAATAATATAATTTAATATCTTGAGGTGCCTAATCAAGCGGAAAATATTTCTTTAAATGTAATAATTATCGTATTTTTAACGTAAGACGAAGTTTTAGTAGAACTCTTGGCTTCCAAAAAGCCGGTGAAAGCTTTGTATAAATTTCGTGAGAATATTTCATCTTGTCGTCAAGGCGCACAACCTTCAGGGCGCCTACCTCGCTTCGATCTGTTCAGCGCGACAACGCGCAATCGGCGCCTTTTATGCATTCACAGTCTAATCGGGAACGTTCGGGCAATCAAATTTCGCTTGCGCACAGCTTCTTCAGCCGCCTACTCACCCTCTGCCCAAAATTTGAGGATAGACTTATGGAGACTCAATTTTCGTCCGAAACCATGGCTACGGTCCCATTGCAGATGCGGAACCGCGCTAACGCGTCGAAGGATGCTTTTGGGCTGTTGTCTTTCCATGGTTTCATTCCCGGCGTCGTTTCCGATGGCGGCGAGCTGGTGCTGAACCTCGGAGGCGAAGAGCATCGCCTGCCAGCGAATGAAGCATTATGGCCGCAGGACGAACATGGTAGGCGTATCGAATTTCACTTAGTGTCGCATTTGGCGCCGAACGGCCTTCAGAGTGTGAAAGCGACATTGGTCCAATCCGACGGATCCCGCATTAAATTTTCGTTGCCGTTGCTCAACCTGCGCAACGACACGCCGCTCGCTCATCAGGTAACGCAGGATCTGCGCGCTTATGGGACGGCGCTGCTGGTCGGCCGTATCATTGACAGCAGCCTGTTCCCCTTTGGAAACGGGACCGCGCGTGCTTGGTTCAACGACGCTGAGGACGACGATATTCCGATGAGCCTGGAGCCAGCGCAGAACGCAAAAGAAGCGCAACGACACCTGTTACGCTGGGGCTTCTGCGTATTGCATGAACAGTTACCCCCCGAGTTGGTGGAAAGATTCAAGTCGGAGCTTGATGAGGCGATCGAGACCGGCGAACTGACCTATCGGATAGGGTCAAGCGACCGTATCCATGGTGCTCACGAGAAATTACCATCGGCCCGTGCCGTGTGGCTGTACCCCCCGGTCATCGAATTTCTAGAAAATTATTTTATGGACACGGCCTGCGCCTGTCAGACGCTCACCTATGTTAATGGCAGCGAGCAAGGCGCGCATCAGGATTCGATCCACCTCACGCCCTATCCATCGGGCTTTATGTGCGGTGTGTGGGTGGCACTTCAGGATGTGCGAGAAAATTCGGGCGAGTTGTTCGTCTATCCCGGTAGCCACCGGTCAGGCAGCATCCGTGTACGCGACTTGGGGCTGAGCAAGGTCGAGAATGACGACTATTCGCAATATTATAAGTTTGACGCTGCCATCAACGATCTGATCGAAAAAGAAGGCTATCAGCGCCTAGTCTATCGCCCCAAGGCAGGTCAGATCCTAGTGTGGCATGAAAATCTGATTCATGGCGGCAGCCCGCGGCTGGACATGGACCGGGCCCGCCTGAGCGTCGTCAGCCACTATTTCGCCAAGGGCGCGATCGGCTTTTATGACAGCCGTGGCGAGGCGGCGGCGCTGGAGACGTTGGCTAAGCTGTAGCTCGGATGATGCGCATGGGGCCATTCGGCGAGGCGGTGACGGTGCGCGCCGCAATGGCACCCATACGCTTGATTATAGGGGTGGTTTGATCGATAAGGAGAGCGGGGGGTCATTATGGCCAAGGGCGTTGATCTTTATGCCGGACCCCATTGCACTTGTGACCAGTCCGACGGTGCTCCACCGTCAGTCCGATATCCCGATATTCAAGGTTCAGGGCTTTGATGGCTATGATTTTGCAGCGTTGGGCGTCACTGACCAATTTCTCGATAATGCGGCCGCCTATTTTGAAAAATACACCAATCCTGCCCATTTCCGCGACCTTTACCGGCTCGGCCTGAAGGCGATTGACCTCCCCGATGGTCCGCTGTCCGTGCTAGACATAGGTACGGGCGGAGGCAACTCGATCTTCGCGATCTATGACATATTGGGCAAGGAAAGGGTCAATGCATTGGGGGTCGACATCAGCCCCCAACTCCTGGAGTTGTGCGGCTTGGTCGCTGAACGCGATTATGCGCTGGATGGGTGCAGCCTCTCACTCTTGTGCGCGAATTTGTACGACCTTGACCTTAAACGGGGCTCGGTCGATCTCGTCACCGGATCATCAATCTTGCACCACATGCTTGATCCGCAGCCGATCGTAGAGTTGACAGTTATGGCGTTGAAGCCGGGAGGCAGCGTCATCTTCACCGAGCCGTTTGAAGACGCCTATGGCATATTGAGGACGGCCTATGCGACGATCACGAGCGTGTCAGAGCGACTGAATGATCCCCTGCCCGAGGATTTCGCGACTTTCATCCAGGAATTTTCTCAAGATTTCGACGCGCGCCGGGGCATTGGGGACGTTAGAACCTATACGCAATATTTGGACGACAAATGGTATTTTACCCGGTCTTGGTTCCAGGATCTGGCGCGTGCACTTGAATGCGACGTCAAGATTATTCCCACCCATGGAGGCCATGACATATTCTGGAATGAGGCGGTCGCCCATTCGCGATTGCACAACGGAGCTGACGCTGCGTTATTGCCGGAATGGGCGCAGACTGTGATCACTGGGTTCGATCAGTCCTTTTCGCCCGCCCAAATCAACGAATTTGCCTTTACCGGGATCGTCATCTTCACCAAGCGCTGAAAGGTGAGGGCCAGTTCATCCTCGGGTAGAACCTATCAACTCAGACTGACGCGCGCCGGATATCGCCAGACGAAACGTTCGGCCATGATCTGAAAGACGATGTCGGGCTTTTCGCGTTCAATGACGTCCGCGATAACGTCGCCGCGATGCCATATGAAAACTGATCGAGAAAAATGCTCGGCCAGCCAGGGTACCATAAACTGAGCGGTTGAATCGCGAAATATCACAGCTTTTGGCAACGACCTGTTCTCATGCTCATGCACGAAGCTCTGGCGGGAAAACTGGCTATAGCCATCATCGCCAATGCAGACGGATTGGGGCTCGCGAACCTGCAACGCGATGGCGGTGTCTAGTGTGAAGGCGAAATGATCGACCCTGTCCAGATAGTCCTTCCGTTCTTCTTCCGTCATATGGGCAACAAGGTCTCCGTCAAAGCCAGCTAGGCTCTGACCGAATTGGTTGAGGCGCAGCGGCATAATATTCAATTGACGGCAAATTTCCGCATAGAGGAAATAGGACCCAACCCAGTTTGGATGTGTATCGCCGCGAAAATAGAGCCCGCCCAGGGGTTTTGCGCGTTCCAGACAGTCAATGAGGTAGACGGCATCTTCCAGACGCAGGCAAGGCCTTTTTTCATGGTTCTTTAATACTCTCAGGAATTCTGGCAGGTATTCTCGATATAATACACTCTTCTCCGGAACTATAAATTTTTTATATGACGGAATAATATCTAATCTTTCTCGTATAACTTTGTTAGCGAAAGTGCACTCATCATCACTCCATTCTTGAAATCCGAATTGTTGCGCAAGCTGATCATTGCTATCGCTCGTCAGGAAGAGCCATCCGCAATCACCTTCGATGAACTTTTTTTCCTGCAGGATATTTTTCAAATCTTCATCGGAACGAATTGATGCAACCATATGTGAAATCCTGCATGAAAATGCGACATCATGACGCGCCATGCCATCGCAAGGCGAAGGCATTTTGACGATATGCCCGGTTCAGCGCAAGCCACGTGCTGTCCAAGTTCCGTGATGGGGGCGGTATGGCCCCGGATTTTCCATTGTCAGATTGATGCCCGAGTCGGTGCGGAAAGAGGCGCAAATTCGGCTAGAGCGGATTTCGATCGGTATGAATCGGCAGGGATTTTCTGCGCTAGCGTTTTGTGATTCATAATTCGTGCTGGTGAAGGAGGCTGGCATGGATGGGTCACCCGCTTTCGATGGATTTGCGC
>Ga0157372_10007488_pt1 | contig 11608 bp, 9 predicted proteins | sample C55metaG_FD_115307 | JGI IMG/M metagenome (GOLD analysis project Ga0157372, IMG submission 115307) | Corn rhizosphere microbial communities from Kellogg Biological Station, Michigan, USA - C5-5 metaG | ecosystem: Host-associated > Plants > Roots > Rhizosphere > Soil | place: USA: Michigan...
CGGTTGGGCCGGCCGCGCTAACGTTTTCGTCACACGATGGCCTGACCGCGTCCGGCCGGGGCTGCCGATGCTGTCTCCGGGCTCCAGGCGGGGCTTCGGACGACGGCGCACAACGGTTGGAAGCCCGCTCCGAATTGCCTTCCATTTCAGCCAATTGCCGGAACTCCGGCGCGATCGCGACGGTTTCCCGACGCGAATGGCATGGAAAATGAATATCCGTTCAGCCCGTCGGCAAACCCCTTTCCAACAAAAAGAAGCCGTCATGTACCCATCCCCGGTGCTGATCATCGAGTCGGATTCGGCGCGTGCCGCCGCCATCGCTTCGTTCGTCGAGGAGCTGGGCTACAGCCCGCTGGTCACGAACGCGAAGGCCGACGCGCGACGGCTGGAATGCTGCGCCGTGTACGTCGGTCCACAAGAGAAGCCCGCGGAGGTGCAATCGCAACTGGAGCTTCTGGGGGAACAGGTGCCAGTGCTGGTTCCGGACGACGCGGCCTGCTTGTCGGCGCTGCACGAGCACGGCCCCGAGGCACTGCACGTGGTCGGCCCGGCAACGGACCTGGATTCCGTGGCCGCGACCCTGCGCCTGTGCGCGCCGCGCTCGATCGGCAGCCGCAGCAGCGACGACCGCCACTTCGTGGGTCAGTCCGCGCCGGTGCGGCTGCTGCACAGCCTGATCCGCCGGGTGGCACCGTTCGACTCCAGCGTACTGGTGCTGGGCGAATCCGGCACCGGCAAGGAACTGGTGGCGCGCTTCATCCACGAATGCTCGCCGCGTCGCGACCAGCCGTTCATCGCGATCAACTGCGGCGCGATTCCGCCGGATCTGCTCGAAAGCGAATTGTTCGGCCACGAGAAGGGCGCCTTCACCGGCGCCATCAGCACCCGCAAGGGCCGCTTCGAGATGGCCGAGGGCGGCACCCTGCTGCTGGACGAAATCGGGGACATGAGCCTGCCGATGCAGGTGAAACTGCTGCGCGTGCTGCAGGAGCGCTGTTTCGAGCGCGTCGGCGGCAGCAAATCGATCCGCTGCAACGTGCGGATCATCGCGGCTACCCATCGCAATCTCGCGCAGTCGATCCTGGACGGCAAGTTCCGCGAGGACCTGTTCTACCGCTTGAATGTATTTCCGGTGGAATTGCCTCCGCTGCGCACGCGCACGGAAGACCTGCCGATCCTGGTCGAGGAGTTCAACCAGCGCCTGCAGGGGCGGGGCCTCGCGCCGGCGCGCCTCACTGCCGACGCGCTCGACACGCTGTCCGCCTACGAGTGGCCGGGCAACGTACGCGAGCTCGGAAATCTCATCGAGCGCCTCGCGATCCTGTACCCGGCGAAGGCCGTGCGCGTCGCAGACCTCCCGGCGCAGTACCGCGGGCATGGCGAGGCGGAGCGTTCCGATGCCGCGCAGTTGCTGGACATGGTGATGCGCAATGACGATCTCGACGACGCCGCCGAGGGCGCCGAGCATCTTCCGGACAACGGCCTGAATCTCCGCGATCACCTCGCCGACATCGAAGTGGGATTGATTCGGCAGGCGCTCGCCGCCTCGGAAGGCGTGGTCGCGCATGCCGCCAAGTTGCTCGGCATGCGCCGCACCACCCTGGTCGAAAAGCTGCGCAAGTATCAGTTGCAGGCCAGCGCCACCACCAACTGATTTTTCGTCGCGACGTTTGCGAACCGGCGGACAGTGCCCGCCCTACAGCCGAAATGTAGGTCGGGCACTGCCCGCCGCGACCACGTTTTTTCCAAACGACACGCTTGTCCAAGGCTGCTGGCCCCGAAGCCGGCGGACGTGTCCCCCTGCACCTCGATCGGGGAGCGCGGGCACAGCCCGCCGACAGGAGGGGCGGACTGCGGCACCCGGAACCGCCCCCCTTGCAAAGCGCGCGGCGGGAGCGCCGGTTTTCTGGCGCGACCCTCGTTGCCACGCCGCAAGCATCTGATTTGAAAAGCCTTATATCGCTGGTTCGATACTTGCATCCAGCGTGGCCATGAGCGATATGCCCACCCCCCCGGCCACGGATCCGCAACGCCTGCGGGCGTTGGAACTTGCGTTCGCGCAGTTCAACGAAACCTCGCGGCAGTTGCAGTCGTCCTGGTCCGCGCTGCAGGCGCGCGTGACCGAGCTGACGCGCGAACGCGACGCCGCCGAGGAGGCGCGCATCGCCGAGTTGGCGGCCCGCGAACGTGTCGCCGACCGGCTGCAGGCCTTGCTCGGGGCGTTGCCCGGCGCCGCGTTGATGATCGATGCCGACGGCCGCGTGCGCGAATGCAATGCGGGCGCCGAAGAACTGCTCGGGCAACCGCTGCTGGGTGAAACCTGGCGCGACGTCGCGGCGCGCGCGCTGCACGCGCGCAGCGACCACGACGGCACGCCGTGCCTTTCCGACGGCCGCCATCTCGGCGTGTCGCGGCGTGCCACCGCGGACGGGGGTTGCGTGCTGCTGCTCACCGACGAGAGCGAGGCACATGCGCGGCGCAGCGGCATGCAGCGCCAGCGCCAGCTCTCCGGCATCGATCAGCAACACGCGCGGCTCGCCCACCAATTGCGGACGCCGCTGGCCACCGCGGTGCTCTACCTCTCCGGCATCGCCGACGGCAATCTCGACGCACAGGCCGCGCGTCGCATGGCCGGCAAGGCGCTGGCGCGCCTCGTCGACCTGCAGCAGCTGATCGACCAGACCCTGGCGCTCGCCCGCGGCGAAGCCGGCACCGACGTCACGGTGGCGGTGGCCGAACTGCTCCGTGCGACGCATGGCAGCATGACCGGCGACGCCAGCGCGCGCATCGAAATCGATGACGCGAGCGAAGGCGCCTGCGTACACGGCCAGGCGAGCCTGCTGACCAGCGCACTCGTCAACCTGGTGGACAATGCGCTCGCGTTTTCGCCGCGCGTGCAGGTATGTGCGAGCCGCGACGACCGTGGCGTGCTGGTCGTGGTGCACGACGACGGCCCCGGCATCGACGGCGCGGTTGCCGAGCGCATCTTCGAACCGTTTTTCACCACCCGTGCCGACGGCACCGGGCTGGGTCTCGCCATGGCCCGAACCGTGGCGCGCGCGCATGGCGGCGACCTGGTGCTAGCCGCAAGCGAACGCGGCGCGCGCTTCGAAATGCGCCTGCCACTGGCGGGCGACCACGAGATCCTGCCGAGCGACCTGCACCTCCGTCGCGCAGCGCGCCGCACACCGGCCCGGCCGCAACTTGAAGGAGCCTTGCGATGAGTCCCGATTCCAAGTCGAAGGTCCTGGTCGTGGAAGACGACCCCGATCTTCGCGAAGCGCTGTGCGAGATCCTCGCTTCCGCCGACATTCCGGTCGCGGCCGCCGCCGACGGCGAACAGGCCTGGCGACAAATCGCCGATGGCGACATCGGGCTCGTGATCAGCGACGTGCAGATGCACCCGCTGGATGGCTATGGGCTGCTCAAGCGCATCCGTCGCGAGGAACCGTCGCTGCCGGTGGTGATGATGACCGCGCACGGCACCATCGAACGCGCCGTACGCGCGATGCGTGAAGGCGCCGACGACTACCTCGTCAAGCCGTTCGACGCCGCGTGCCTCGTGGAGGTTGCACGCCGCTTCCTCGAAAAGCGGGACGACGGCGACGAACCCGTCGCGGCCGACCCCGCCAGTGCACGGCTGCTGGAACTCGCGCGACGCGTGGCCGCGAGCGACGCCACGGTGCTGGTGTGCGGTGAAAGCGGCACCGGCAAGGAAGTGATTGCACGCTACGTGCACCGGCACTCGCCGCGGGCCGAGGGTCCGTTCGTTGCGATCAACTGCGCGGCGATTCCCGAGAGCATGCTCGAGGCGACCCTGTTCGGCCACGAAAAGGGTGCCTTCACCGGCGCCGCCAGCGCGCGCGCGGGCACGTTCGAGCGCGCTCAAGGCGGCACGCTGCTGCTGGATGAAGTATCGGAAATGGCGCTGCCGCTGCAGGCCAAGTTGCTGCGCGTGCTGCAGGAACGCGAAGTCGAACGGATCGGAGCTCAGCACACCGTTGCCCTGGACGTGCGCGTGGTCGCGACCACCAACCGCAACCTGGCCGAGGCAGTCCGGGGCGGCGGCTTCCGCGAAGACCTCTACTACCGACTGAACGTGTTCCCGCTGCAGTTGCCGCCGCTGCGCGCCCGCACCGGCGACATCCTGCCGCTGGCCCGGCACCTGATTGCCGCGCACGCCCGGCGGATGCGGCGCACGTCGCCGCACCTGTCGCCCGCCACCGAGCGGGAGCTGCTGGCGCACGCCTGGCCAGGCAACGTCCGCGAGCTCGACAACCTGATGCAACGCGCGTTGATCCTGTCCCGCGCGGAATGCATCGACGCCGGCGACCTGTCCTTCGAGACCGACGGCGACGGGATTCCGACGCAAACCGCGACGGAACCGCCACACGGCCTGTCCGAGGCACTGCGCGAAAACGAGGACAACCTGATCCTCGACGCGCTGCGCGAAAACCACGGCAGCCGCCGCGCGACCGCATCGCAGCTCGGCGTCAGCGAGCGCACGCTGCGCTACAAGCTCGCGCGCATCCGCGAACAGGGCCGCCTCGCGGCGGCCACCGCATGACCCGTTTCCGGTTGGCACAGGCCTTGCTGTAAGCAACGCACACGCGACGTATGGAGAGCCCCGCCATGACCCAGATCGATGTCAACAGCCTGCTGGCGCAGATGCGCACCTTGAGCGCGCAGCTCGAACCCGGCGCGGCCGCGGCGCCCGCCGTCGGCGACAGCAAGCCGACCGAGAGCTTCGGCAACCTGCTGAAGCAATCCATCGCGGAGGTCGCGCAGTCGCAGGACCAGGCCCAGCAGATGAGCGCCGCCTTCGACCGCGGCGATCCGGGCACGGACCTGCCTCAAGTGATGCTCGCCGTCCAGAAGGCCGACCTGTCGTTCCGCGCGATGACCGAAGTGCGCAACAAGCTGGTCTCCGCCTATCAAGACATCATGAACATGCCGCTCTGATCCGGACTTCCCGTTCGCATTCCTGACGGACCCCAACCTCCATGGCCGACACAGGCATCGCCCCCTCCACCAACCAGGCACCCGCGCGCACGACGCCGCGCGGCGCGCCGCGGCCCGACTCGCTGCTCGGCGTGATGCGCACGCCGGTGGCCCGCCAGGTCCTGCTGCTCGCGGGCATCGCCGCTGCGGTCGCGCTCGGCGTCGCGATCGTGCTGTGGTCGCGCGGACCCAACTTCGGCCTGCTGTATGCAGGACTCGAGCAAAAGGACGCCGCGGACATCGTGCAGGTCCTGCAGACCGCCAACGAGCCCTACAAGCTCGGCGGCAACGGCACCAGCGTGTTCGTGCCTGCTGGTGACGTCGATTCGCTGCGCCTGCGGCTGGCGTCGCAGGGCCTGCCCAAGGGCAACGCCAGCAGCCGCGCCGTCGATGATGCCAATTCGGCATTTGGAATGAGCGACGTCGCCGAGGCCAATCGCAACCGCCAACTGCTCGAGCAGGACCTCGAACGAACCATCGCCAGCCTGCAATCGATCGACAGCGCGCGCGTGCACCTCGCGCTGCCCAAGCCTTCCGCGTTCATCCGCGACAGCCAGGAGGCGAGCGCCTCGGTGCTGGTGTCGTTGTACCAGGGCCGCAAGCTTTCGCAGTCGCAGGTGGCCGCGATCGTCCACCTCGTGGCCTCGAGCGTGCCCAATCTCGATCCTTCGCGGGTGTCGGTAATCGACCAGCAGGGCCAGTTGCTCACCGATTCCGACGACTCCGCCGACGGCGGCGAGTTCGACAGCAAGCGGATGCGCGTCACCGCGCTGGTCGAGAACACCTATGCGCAACGCGTGGAAAGCATCCTGTCGCCACTGGTCGGCGCCGGACACGTGCGGGCGCAGGTCCATGCGGACCTCGACTTCAAGGATATCCGCCAGGCGAGCGAGATCTACGGCAAGGACAAGCAGGCGCTGCGCAGCGAGCAGGTCAGCAGCGAAACCCGCAGCGACGGTTCCGGTGCGGGCGGCGTGCCGGGTGCGCTCAGCAACCAGCCGCCGGCCACCGCGCGGCAACCCACCGCCGCCAATCCGAATGCGGCGCCCTCGGTCGCGAGTGCCGGCAGTACCGCCACGCCGACCGAGTCCTCGCACAACGCGACGCGCAACTACGAGGTCGACCGCACCATCAGCTACACCAACAATCCCGCCGGCGACATCACACGCCTTTCGGTTGCCGTGATCGTCGACAACAAACAGGTCAAGGGCAAGGACGGCAAGACCGAAAGCGTGCCGCTCGGCAAGGCGGAGCTCGCCCACCTGACGGAGCTGGCCAAGAGCGCGGTGGGTTTCGACGCCCAGCGGGGCGACGTCGTCAGCGTGGTCAACGAACCGTTCACGCACGGTCCGGCGCCGGAAGACGCGCCGGCGGCATCGTTCTGGCAGCGCCCGGGCGTGATGGACCTGATCAAGCAGGGGCTCGGCGTATTGGCCGCGCTGCTGCTGGCGTTCGGACTGCTGCGGCCGATGCTGCGCGGCCTGCTGCGTGCCGACAAGTCCACCGCGGACGGTCCGCGGCCACTGCCCGGTCCGCAGCAGCGCACCGGCATCCATGAAACCGTGGCCGGCGACGTCGATGGCCACGACGGCAGGGCGTTGCCCGCAGGTAGCGGACCCACGAACTACGAGCAGAAGGTCGGCGCGGCACGCAGGGTCGCTTCGGAAAACCCGCGCCAGGTCGCGCAGATCGTGAAGAACTGGGTGGCCACCGATGGCGCGTGACGCGAACAACATCAGCGGCGCGCAGCGCGCCGCGATCCTGCTGCTGTCGCTCGGCGAGGAGGATGCCGCGATGGTGCTGAAGCACCTCGATGCGCGCGACGTGCAGGTGGTCGGTGCCGCGATGGCCGCGCTCAAGAACATCAGCCGCGACCAGGCCGATCAAGTGCTCGAGCACTTCAGCAAGGAGCTCGAGGAACAGACGCCGCTCGGCGTCGGCACCGAGGAATACGTCCGCAAGGTGCTGGTCCATGCGCTTGGAGAACAGAAGGCCGGCAACCTGATCGACCGGATCCTGCTCGGCCGCAGCAGCAAGGGTCTCGAATCGTTGAAATGGATGGAAAGCCGCGCCGTCGCGCAGATGGTCGTCCAGGAGCACCCGCAGATCATCGCCCTGGTGCTCGCGCACCTCGATCCCGAACAGGCCGCCGAGGTGCTCGGCCACCTGCCCGAGCGCACCCGCAGCGACGTGGTGATGCGGATCGCCACGCTGGACGGCGTGCAGCCGCACGCGCTGCAGGAACTCGACGACATCATGGAGCGCCAGTTCTCCGGCAAGAACGGGAAGATGAAGTCGGCAAGCATGGGCGGCCTGAAAGCCGCCGCCACGATCCTCAACAGCATGGAATCGAGCCGCGAAGCGGAGCTGATCGGCTCGATCCGCAAGATCGATTCGTCGCTAGGGGACCGCATCGAGGAATTGATGTTCACCTTCGAGGACCTCGCGACCGTCGACGACCGCAGCATGCAAACGCTGCTGCGCGAAGTGCAGTCGGCGCGCCTGGTGGTGGCACTCAAGGGCAGCGAACCGGAGCTGCGCGAGCGGTTCTTCTCCAACATGTCGCAACGTGCGGCCGACATGCTGCGCGACGACCTGGAGGTTGCGGCGCCGGTGAAGCTGTCCGATGTCGATGCCGCCCAGAAGGAGATCCTCGCCCTCGCCCGCAAGCTGGCCGACGGCGGCCAGATCACCCTCGGCGGCAGTGAGGAAATGGTATGAGCGATGCGCTCTGCGTGATGGCCCGCGAACAACTGCAGGATGTCCAGCCCTGGACGATGCCCGTGGTCGAACAGCCCCCCGCGCGCAACGCCGCACGTCCCACCGTGGCCGAGCTCGAGGCGATCGGCGAGCAGGCGAGGCGCGAAGGCCACGAACAGGGACTCGCGGAAGGCCGCAAGGCCGCGCGGGCAGAACTCGAGCGGCAGCTCCAGCAACTGCGCGCGCTGTGCGACGCCTTGGCGCGCCCGCTCGCGGACGTCGATGCCGCCGTGGAACGGCAACTCGCGGAGCTGGCGATGTTGGTGGCGCGCGGCGTGCTGCAAACCGAACTCCGCCTGCATCCCGAACACCTGTTGAAGATGGTGCGCAAGGCCATCGGCGCGCTGCCGGCCGCCACCGCCAGCATCGACATCGTCGTGCATCCGCAGTCGGCCGCCTTGTTGCGTGATGGATTGACCGAGGCGGACGAGCGCGGCTGGCGCATCGTCGAAGACACGCAGCTCAAGCCCGGCGACTGCCGGATCAGCGGCGCCGACTCGAGGATCGACGCCAGCATCGAGACACGCCTTGCCGCCATGGTCGAGGCCGCGCTCGACGAGGACCTGGCGATGCCGCCGGGCGACGGGGCGATCCCATGATGCTGCACCGCTCCAATGCCCCGGCTCCGCAACGCCGCCGGCCGTGCAGTATCGGGCATTCCCGACCGACCGGTCCCCGCTCCCCGGTCCCCGGCCCCGGATCGCGCATCCGGTGAGCGCCAACATCGAACAAGCGGTCGAGCAACGCAACGCACGCTGGCAGGCGCGCCTCGCGGCGCGCGGCCGCGCTGTCGAAAAGACCCGGCCGATCGTGGTCGAAGGCATGTTGCGCCGTGTGGTCGGACTCACGCTCGAAGCAGTGGGCTGCGAGGCGCCGGTGGGTTCGCGCTGCCTCGTCGACAGCGCCGACGGCGGCAGCATCGAAACCGAGGTGGTGGGCTTTTCCGACGGCCGGCTGTACCTGATGCCGACCGGCATCCTGCACGGCGTGCTCCCGAACGCGCGCGTGCGTCCTTCGCCGCACGACTCCGGCATGCCGGTGGGCGACGCGCTGCTGGGCCGCGTCATCGACGCCACCGGCACGCCACTGGATGGTCGCGGTCCGCTCGGCGCAGAACAACACACTTCGCTGAAACGCGCGCCCATCAACCCGATGCAGCGCCAGCCGATTTCGCAGCCGCTGGACGTCGGCGTGCGCGCGATCAACGCGCTGCTGACCGTCGGCCGCGGCCAGCGCATGGGTCTGTTCGCGGGCTCCGGCGTCGGCAAGTCCACCCTGCTCGGAATGATGACCCGCTTCACCAATGCCGACGTGGTGGTGGTGGGGCTGATCGGTGAACGCGGCCGCGAGGTCAAGGAATTCGTCGACCAGATCCTCGGCGAGCAGGGCCGCCGCCGCGCCGTGATCGTGGCCGAGCCGGCCGACGCACCGCCGATGTCGCGCCTGCGCGGCGCGCAGGTCGCGACGGCGGTTGCCGAACATTTCCGCGACCGCGGGTTGCGGGTGCTGCTGCTGATGGATTCGCTGACCCGTTACGCGCAGGCACAGCGAGAGATTGCGCTTGCCATCGGCGAGCCGCCCGCGACCAAGGGCTATCCGCCGTCGGTGTTCGCGATGCTGCCGGCGCTGGTCGAGCGCGCCGGCAACGACGCCGAGGGCCGCGGCTCGATCACCGCCTTCTACACCGTGTTGACCGAAGGCGACGACCACCGACACGACCCGATCGCCGACGCAGCTCGCGCGATCCTCGACGGCCACATCGTCCTGTCGCGCGACCTCGCGGAAGCCGGCCACTATCCCGCCATCGACGTCGAGGCGTCGATCAGCCGCGTGATGCCTTCGGTGGTGTCGCCTGCGCAGCTCAAGCTGGCACAGCGCTTCCGCCAGGTCTATTCGGCGTACAGCCAGCAGCGTGACCTGATCACGATCGGCGCCTACCAGAAGGGCAGCGATCCGCGCGTGGACGAAGCGATCGCCTTGTGGCCCGCGTTGAGCGCGTTCCTGCAGCAGGAAACCGCGCAGTCGGTCGACCTGAAAACCGCCATCCAGGCACTGACCGAAGTGCTCGTGGACGGCGAGGCTACCGCCACCGCCGAGACCTCGACCGCGAGATGAATGCGCCCCGTTCCGAACGCCTGCAACGGGTCGCCGACCTCGCCGGCAAACGCACTGACGCCGCCGCCAACCTCCTGGCCCAGCGCCTGCAGGCGCTCGATGCCGCGAGGCAGCAACTGCAGGAACTCGAGCAGTTCCGCCACGAGTACAGCCAATCGCCGACCGCGCCGGGCCAGCCCGGGATGTCGGTGGCCGAACTGCGCAACCGCCAGCAATTCGTCGCCCGCATCGACCAGGCGATCGTCCAGCAGCGCAGCGAGATCGAACAGCACACCCGACGCCTCGACCAGGCGCGGGCCGCGTGGATCGAATCGCGCAGCCGCAGCACAGCCCTGGAAACCGTCACCGAGCGCCATCGCGATCGCGAGCGGGCCGGCGACGAACGCGCCGAACAGGCCGCGCTGGACGAGCGCATGCAGCGGCGGAAGACACCGTGGAAGTCCCCCTGAAAGCTTCGCTGCCGCGCCGCGCGTGACAAGCGTCCGAGGCCAGCGACGAGTGGCACGCAAACTGCAGCATTCCTTCCATCCCGAAGCCAGCAGCCAGTGACATGACCAGCCTCGCGATCCCTTCCGTGCCGCCGCCGCCCGCTGCCAATGCCGACGCTGCGACGCCGACGACAAACAACGGCAGCCATTTCGGAGATGCCCTGCGCGAAAGCCAGGTGCAGCCGAAAGCCACGGACGACGGGCGCTCCAGCGATCCCGATGCGGGAACTTCGCCGCGCAAGAATGCCGACGCGGACGTGGCCAAACAAGACGACAAGGCCGACGCGACGGACGCCACCGTGTTGCCGGGCATGATCCCGGCCGCACCCATGGCCCCGGTTCCGGTGCGGCAAAGCGCTGCCACGACCGGCAAGCCCTTGCCGGCGGCTGCGACGTCGGCAGGCATCCAGCCGGCCGGTCGCCAGTCCCAGCCGCTTTCGCCCACGTTGATCGCCAGCCAAGTTTCCGCTGCCGATATCGGCGGCGATCACGCACCCACTGTCCGCGACGCACCGGGCTCCCGCGCTTCGAGCCACGAGGTACAGGCCCCGGGCCTTCAGATCGCCAACGCGACCGTGGCCAACGGGCCGGACAAGAATCCGCCCATCACGCCACCCACAGGAGCGGAAGCGGCCGTGGCCGTGCCGGCGACGGACATCGCCACCGCCCTTGGCGCGGGCGCCCTCGGCGCGAATCCACCGGCCGCCGACACGGCCGGAGATCCGAGGACATCGCAAAATTCCAGCCTCGGCGCATTCGCGGCGCAGCTCGCGCAGCTCGCCGGCATGCATCCGGGAACGGGCCCGGTCCAGCCGCCGGCAACGGCAGTCCAGCTCACGATGCAATCGGCGCCCGGACAGCCGCAGTTCGCGCAGGAAGTGGGACAACATGTCTCATGGCTGGCCGGCCAGAACATCCAGCAGGCCGAGATCCAGCTCAATCCGAGGAAGCTCGGCCCGATCCAGGTCGAGATCACCGCCCACCACGACCGCGTCGACGTCAGTTTCGCGGTGCAACACCCGCAGACGGTGCATGCCTTGCAGCAAACCCTGCCGCAGTTGCACGACATGTTGGCGCAGCAGGGCTTGAACCTCGGCCACGCCTCGGTGGGGCATCAGGCACCGGGTCGACAGCACCCGGCGTTCGCGCAACACGCGGGCTCCGGAGGCGCTGGCGGCGACAGCGGCAGCACCCAGGCCGATCCGCCGCCGGCCTGGCGCAGCCTGCGGGTTGCAGTCCCCGGC
>Ga0157372_10007490_pt1 | contig 11606 bp, 8 predicted proteins | sample C55metaG_FD_115307 | JGI IMG/M metagenome (GOLD analysis project Ga0157372, IMG submission 115307) | Corn rhizosphere microbial communities from Kellogg Biological Station, Michigan, USA - C5-5 metaG | ecosystem: Host-associated > Plants > Roots > Rhizosphere > Soil | place: USA: Michigan...
TGGCTTGCAATATGGAGTTCCGCTGGATGAATTTGTTGAAAAGTTTGTGTTCACAAAATTTGAACCAGCGGGAATGGTTGACCACCCGAATATTAAAACCACAACATCTTTGGTTGACTTTGTGTTCAGGGCTTTGGCTTATGAATATCTTGGAAGAACAGATTTAGTGCATGTAATAGACAGGCAGGAAATTTCTAATACCGAAAGTGATGAGGAAACAAGCATAATTGGAAAACCTGCACTAAGTAATGTACATGTTCATGTGCACCCCCAACCGCAAAAGCAGAAGACCGGTGTAGCTAATGCTGTAAAATCTGAAGCAGGATTAGATGCAGTTAATGCAGCAGCCAAAAGCATGCAAAGTGATGCACCGTCGTGCAATGTTTGCGGACATATAACTGTTAGAAGCGGTACCTGCTACAAATGTTTAAACTGTGGAAATAGTATGGGTTGCAGTTAAATTTTCCATTATAACCATATAATTTTTATTAATTTAATCCGTTTTGAGCATAATTCCGGCAAAATATCTTTTGAAAAAAGGAACGTAATATGTTTTTGTTACGTTTATAGTAGGGTGCGAGGAGCGTTGGTTTGAGTTATATTTGTCGCTCCGAATATCTGATATAGCCGGAAAATCATTAATCGAATGCTTTTATATCGCTACCTATCAATATACCGGATTGTTATTTTTAATCTGTTAATTGCTGCAACTTTTTTATTGTGGAAGGATAGCTCTTATTTTAATCTTGCTAATATTCTTTGTTGCCTGGCTAACATTATTTTTATAGGCGTAACCTTTTATAATCTTGCAAAACTTGCAGAAGTTGATCTTGACCGTTTGTTTATAGGGCGTAAAAGAACTCTTGTGGTATTAACCTCCGGTATTTTTTTTCTTATTCACGCTCTTGCTTTGGTAAATGCAATAATCAAGAATAACCTTTTACTCGTTGATTTTATTTGGTCATTTACTGCCTTGGCAATTCGTATGTTTGAAAATGAGCTGTCGGCTTTTCTGCATTCTTTTTTAAAGAGAGGCCGCCGCGTTGCAGTGGTAGGAAATACAGATACTTCGTTGCATATTGCCGAGAAATTAAAGCGAAGTAAAAATTTCTTTTACGGGAATGTTTGTTTTAATGATGAAGACTTTACAGGAGGTCCTCTTTCTCTGTCTCCTTATATAGATTTTGCGAAAAAAAATCAAATTAATGAATATTATTTACCGGTTACAACCATTGACCCTCTTGAAATAAATACATTAACTGAACAAGCAGAAAAACATTGTATAAGAATAAATTTTATTCCCAAAGAAACAGTGGAAGCAGTTGATTACCGCATACATTACATCAGCGGGATGCCGGTACTTAAAAAATATAATGAACCGCTTGCCCGGCTAAGAAATCAAACTATAAAAAGAACTTTTGATTTTATTTTAAGTTCGCTTGTTATCCTTTTTATATTGTCGTGGCTTATACCATTAGTAGGATTATTGATTAAGTTGGAGAGCAGAGGTCCGGTATTTTTTAAGCAAGAACGTTCAGGAAGAGATAATACTTCATTTGGGTGCCTCAAATTTAGAAGCATGCGAATAAATTATGAAAGCGATCTTTTACAGGCAACAAAAAATGATGCACGCGTAACAAGGCTTGGTGCCTTTTTACGTAAAACCAGTATTGATGAACTTCCGCAATTTATAAACGTGTTAAAAGGAGATATGAGTATTGTTGGTCCCAGACCACACATGTTGCGACATACGGAAGAATACAATGAATTAGTCAATCATTATATGGTGCGTCTATATCTTAAACCTGGCATTACCGGTTGGGCACAGGTTAATGGTTATCGTGGTGAAACAAAAGATGTAGATTTAATGAAAAAAAGAGTAGAGCACGACATTTGGTATATGGAAAACTGGAGTCAGATATTAGATATAAAAATAGTTTGGCTTACTTTTTTAAGTATGCTAAAAGGCCATGAGAACGCTTATTGATTGAATAATGCAATACTAAATTTTATATTTTTGATTTTTTTCATTTTTAATAAACAATATTTGAGTATTAAACTAAATAGATGATACTGATTATACCGGGTTCAATCCTCCGTACAATTTTAATTTGCTTTTATTCTGTTCTTGTTATTTATTTATTCTGTTCATGCAATACTTACAAAAACATACCCTACTTTGCCGATTTTCCCGATACTGCACTAAAGACATCCGTAAAAACAATACCCTTTAAAAGTCCGATTATAAAACCGGATGATTTGCTCTCAATCACCATTGAAACAGTAGATGCAGATATTACGCGGATATTAAACAGTGCGAACAACACTTTGCAAACATCCAATATGCCTTCATCTTCTAATCAGCAAACAATTCCAGGTTATTTGGTTGATAAAAACGGAGAAGTGGAGTTGCCGTTTATTGGAAGAATTAAGTTAGAGGGTTATACAACTATTCAGGCAAGAGACACAATAACCGCAGCCATTTCAAAATATATTAAAAATCCAATCGTAAATATAAAATTTGCCAACTTTAAAGTTACTGTTTTAGGTGAAGTTTTAAAGCCTGCAACTTATATAATGCCAACAGAAAAAGTTACTGTGTTTGATGCATTAGGACAAGCTGGTGATTTAACTATTTATGGCAGACGCGAAGATGTTTTAGTTATCAGAGATACGCTCAATGATCAAAAAAATATGGTGCATTTAAACTTAAATTCTAAAAGTATTATGAGCTCTCCGTATTTTTATTTACAACCTAATGATGTGGTTTATGTAGAACCTAACAAATCTAAAGCTGCAAGTACAGACGCTGCACGTAACAGGATGATAACTATTACTGCATCAGTTGTATCATTACTTATAGTTTTCTTTGCAAGAGTAAAACTTTAATAATCCATAATCATTTTATGAGTGAAAAAAGAAAAGTAGGTTCTGAAAAGAATGAAGAATTTGATATTCAGAAATTAGTTTCCCGTTTTATTGATCACTGGAAACTGTTTGTTTTTTCATTTTTATGTTTTATTACTTTAGGTGTATTGTTCATTTTTTTTGTAACGCCATCTTACCAAATATCTTCACAAGTTTTGGTTGAAGATGACCAAAACAATAATAGTGCACTTTCATTTATGGGTAATTCAGGCAGTTCACAAATGCTTGGCAGTTTGCTTGGTATAAAAAGCAACGTTTACAATGAACTAGGAATACTAGAAACCCGGGATCTTGTAGATAAAGTAGTAAGGAAAATGGACTTAAATGTTACTTATTACGAAAAAGGAGCACTAACTTCTTCAGAAGTATATTTAACTGCCCCTTTTAAGCTAACTTTTTTGCCTTTGCTCGATACAGTACCAGATTTTACATTGGAAATAGATTTTACTCAACCTCAAAAGAACAATGAGTTTGTTGTTGAAGCGTCTGACATTGATTTAGCTAAAAAACAAGCAAAATTTGGCGATAGCATTTCTACACCATATGGCATACTCATTTTATCTTCTACAGCTTTTCCGGTTACGGCAGAAAATTACTCTATAACTGTAGTATCAGTTGATGAAGAAGTTGAAAACATCATTGAAAATCTTACTAGTGAAATTAAAGACGATAATGCAACAATTATCACGCTTACTTTAAATTCAACTGTTCCTAAAAAGGGCGAGGATATAATGCAGAATCTTATTAATGCATACATTGACAGAAATCTAAACGAAAAGAACAGAATTTCAGATAGTACACTCGCGTTTATTAAAAGCCGCGTTGATATTGTTGCAAAAGAGCTGAGTAATATTGAAGGCAGTATACAGCAATTTAAAGAAAAAAATAAGATTGCTAATATTGATGAACAATCAAAAGCACTTGTAACTAACGCCAGTGATTATTATAATAAACTGAATGAAGTTGATGTACAGCTTAACATTGTAAAAACGATGTTAAGTGGTGTGCAACAAGATACAAAACGACCCGTTCCAACTTTGGTAAATGCTGATCCTAATTTTGTTGCACTTGTACAAAAATACAATTCACTTATTTCAGACAGAGACAGGCTTTTACTTTCAACTACTGAAGGTAATCCATTGGTAAAAAACATCGATATACAGATAAATGCTGCGCGTAGCGACATGATAAAAAGTTTGGAGAACCAGCAAAACACTTTACAAACAACCCGAAATAATCTTGTCAATCAAAATGCCCAAATTAACACCATAATGGGCAGTGTACCAGGGCAGGAAAGACAATATGTAGATCTTTCACGTGAACTTGATGTAAAACAATCGCTTTATCTTTTTTTACTACAACAGGAAGAATCAACGGCCATTACAAAAGCTTCTAATATTCCAAGTGCAAGCATAATTTCGGTTCCTAAATCCGCATACAAGCCTTATTTTCCTTCTAAAGTAATCGTATTAGGTATTAGCGGAATGTTAGGCCTTATGTTTCCGGTAGCTTTTGTGATATTAAAATACTCATTAAATAGCCGGATTATTTCACGTGATGATGTTAAAGAAAAAACAGATTGCCCGATAATAGCAGAAATTGGACATAACGATAGTGAAAACAATATTTTGCGGGAAGAGCAGAGCAGAACCGTATTGGCAGAACAGTTTCGTATTTTCAGAAGCAACATGGACTTTATTACCGCACAAAAAGAGTGTGCTAAAATTTTAATTACTTCAAGCATGTCTGGTGAGGGAAAATCTTTCATTGCTGTTAATCTCGCGCAGGTATATGCTTTCTCGGATAAAAAAGTTTTATTAATTGAAATGGATTTGCGCAAACCCAAAATTTCTTCAATGCTTGGGTTACCTAATAATTCAGGTTTTAGTAATTATATAATTTCTAATCAGCGTATACAAAACTATATTCAAAGCTTATCAATAGGCAAAAACGTGTATCTGCTCAGTTCAGGGCCGCTTCCACCTAATCCTGCAGAGTTGTTAATGTCACCAAAAGTAGATAACATGTTTGCTGAGTTAAGTGAAATTTTCGATGTTATAATTATTGATTCACCACCTATTGGCGCGGTAGTTGATTCTCAATTGTTAAATCGCTTTAGTGATGTTAATTTATTTGTAATACGTCAACAATATTCATTTAGAAATAGTCTTAACTTAATAAATGATATTATTGAGAATAAAAAATTTCCAAATCTTTACCTTGTTATTAATGATGTAAAGAAAAACTCATCTTACAAATATGGATATGGTTATGGCTATGGTTATGGCTATGGGTATGGACTTGATAAAAAAGCGAAAAGAAAAGTAAAAGTGTAAATAAATTTTGAGGTTATGAAATACAAGCAGTTTAATATTCTTTTACTGTTGCAGGTATTTTTATTTATACAGTGTTCTACTGCTGAAACTTCAGATTCGACAGAAAAAAAACAACATAATGATTTTGTTAATACAAGCCAAATGACGGACTTGAACACTTCTTCAAGTGATAGTAATAAAGACAAGGCAATCAAAACAAAAAACAACAACATTGAAGGCTTAAAACAAAATAATTTTAAACGTGTTGAGTTCGGATTTAATATTGGGTATTTAAACGATTTACAGGATGCAAACCTTTATGAAAGAGCATTATCTCAAATTAAACAAGACGGAATTACAGATTTACGTATTTATGAACCGTTTACAAAAAATATAGTACAAAATCCGGGTCTGGCAGATAAACTTCTTTCACCGCTTACAGGAAATGGATTTAAAATCCTTCTTTGCTTATCAAATTACCCGAATATTTCCAGCCTTCATTACAACAAGGCAATGAATAACCCCGAGCAAAACAACATGATGCGGTTTACCAACAGAAGAGCTCCGGATAATATAGATGCTTATCAAAGCTATTTAACCAATTTCTTAGATAATTTTCAAAGTAAAAACTTGTTGCAGGATATGAGTTTTGAAATAGGGAACGAGCCGGATGCAAAAAAATATTTCTGGGGACAAACAGAAGATTTCATTAAAATAGCAAAGGCAATAAAACAATCATTAGCAAAGTATAACAAACCAATTTATTGCTGCGGGTTTACTTCAAATTTTGCTAATCAAGGTTCTTCTAAAAATGTGGATTATTATAATTTCTTGAATGATAATTCTTTCTTCGATAATGTAAACTTATCATTCCATTTTTATAAAAACCAGATAAATGATATAACTAAAATACATTTACCGCGATTAAATAATTCCATAATTACAGAATTTAATCTTTTTACTTCTTTAACTCAAAAATCAGATTCAAAAAATGATATAGTAAACTCACCTGAATTTGGTTCTGTACTAATAAAAGCGCTGGTATTTGCATATAGAAATAATGTTAAGAAAATTTATCTTTTCAGACTTGCAGATACAAAAGATAAACAAACTACGTATGGCTTTTTTGATAATAATGGTAATGCAAAACCTTGTTATAAATATTTTACACAGATATACAATGTTATAAAAGATGGTTATAATATAGGTGTAACCAGTGATTACATTAATATAGTGGGGAAAGAAGAAACAATATTGTATGCTATACGCAATAAAATATCAATACCGCAAAAGCAAATTGTAGCATCTTCTAAAGAAAATAATATAAAGAATCTGAATAATGATGAGTGGGTTATTTTTAAAAATTAATATTAAATTATTTTAATAATTTAATAGATCCCTGCTAACTATAATGATAAGCTATGAATAAGGTAAACTTTTTTATAATTGGAGCACAAAAATCTGCAACCACTTCTTTATATAATTACCTGAGTGAGCACCCTGATATTTTTATGCCTCAGGTAAAAGAAAACCATTTTTTTGTTGATGATAGAATTTACAAGAAAGGCATTGCGCATTTCCATAAATATTATAAAAGCTATTCTAATGAAAAGTTAATTGGTGGTGCTTATGTACATATGCTTTCTTCAAAAGAAGCACCAGAGCGTGTTTATCACTATAATCCTGATGCAAAGTTTTTAATAATGCTTCGTAATCCTATAGACAGAGCTTATTCTGCTTACCATTTTGCAATTAAAAATGGATGGGAATCACCTACTACGGCATTTATGGACACTATACAAATGGAGCAACAGCGCCTGCATGGCAGCTTAACAGAAAGAACTGATCTTTCATACTTTTATGTTGGCTTATATTCACTGCACTTATCAAACTGGTTTAAATATTTTCCTAAAGACAGGTTTTTAATTTTATTTGATTCTGATTTTTTTTCAGATACCCACAAAGAAGTAAAAAAAGTACTACAGTTTCTATCTGTTGCGGATTCTTATAATATCAATACAAATAAAGTTTACAATAAATCGGGTGATGTAAGATTTAAAAAACTTCATCATTTTTTAAGAAACAAAGATTCTAAGATTCGGCAAGGCATCGGTAAATTTCTTCCCTTTGGTTTAAAATCGTTTTACCGCCGCCAAATATTATCATCAATAGATAAGTTTAATAAAATTGAAAAGGAATACAAACCACTTCCTTTAAGCGATAAAGAGCGCTTGTTTAAATACTTTGAAGAGGATTTAAAAAATTTATCTGCATTGGTTGGTAAAGATGTTTATACTTTATGGAATCCGGTTCAAAGGAAAACTGAGAAAGACGAGCATAATGTGCATATTAATAATTCAAGCGTAAATGTATTTAACGCCTAAAATATGTCAAGAGCAGCTCTATTAAATTTCTTATACAGGATAATTTATTTTATTGAAGTTGGCTGGCTTTTAATTGATACTATTGGCGGATATTTTTTAAATAAAAGCGAGGGAAATTCTGCATTTAACACAATTATCAGAAGTATTGTTCTTATTATAATTTTGTTTTTATTTATTGCAGATAAAAATGTAAAGGCTAAATCTTTACCCTTTTTGCTCATTATATTTTTTTTAATTCTTTCTTTTTGCCAGTATATATTATTTCGGTTTGATGGGCTTGATATTGATATAATTTTTAAGCTTATTTTGTTACCTATTTTTTTGCTTTTATTTAAAACGCAAATAGAACAGGGCAGGCTTACACAAAAAAATGTGTATACAATTCTGGGCTTTAATATTTTGATATTGGCATTTAATATTGTTTTATCCTATTTTAATATAGGATTTAGCAATTATGGCATTAACAAAACCGGCTCATTTGTTGGGGGCACTGGGTTTTTTTATGCGGGCAACGAAGTAGGAGGTGTTCTTACAGTTTTGTCTTGTCTCGGATTATATTTTTACTCTAAAAAAGGGTTTGGTTATACAATTTTATTTTCCATTTTATTTTTTATATGCAGTTTGGGCTTGCTGAGTAAAACTGCGTTAATTTCTGTTTTTCTAAATGTAGTATTTCTCATTTTGTTGTCTAATTTTTACAGGAGCTTTTTAATTTTTATTTTTATTGCAATACTTGGCTTAGTGCTGCAGCAGCACATTGCTCAGCAAATTAGTTTGTTTTGGACGAGAATATCTTACTTTGCCAGTCAGCAAGGCTGGGAAACAGTTTTATTAGGCGGGCAAAAGAGAGAAACCGCATTAGGAGTGCTTTCTGAGTTGTTATTTCAAAAACCACTTCTTATTTTAATAGGCCATGGATGGACAGGCTATACAGAAAACAATTTTTTTGATTTATTAGAAGCATTTGGCCTTTGGGGGTATATATTTTTCGTTATACCGGCAATCTTTTTTTTCCTTTCAATAAAGAATACAAATATTTTAAAGAACCGAAAAATGCTTTTATTAGTGTTTAATTGTATGCTCATATTTTTCGTTTCTATTTTAGCAGGTCACATTATTCAGTCTGCTATGAATTCTTTATTCCTGGCAATGCTTTTAAATTTCGGATATTATAAAGATTTAAAAACCGATAAGGAAGTATACGCATAACTTATGATTAAATTTGTTGCAATAGGGCCGCCTAAATGCGGAACTACTTTACTGCAAAATATTTTAGTACAAAATCCGCACATTTATTTATCTCCTAAAAAAGAGATACAATTTTTTAATCACCATTATCAAAACGGCTATAGATGGTATAATAATCATTTCAAAGATGCAACTCCCCAGCAAACAGCCGGCGAAATATCACCAACATACTGCGATTCATTTGAAACTTTAAAAAAGATAAAAGATTATTCTGATGAGAATAATACTGAATTAAAAATAATTTTTATCGTACGAGATCCGCTTAAAAGATTATTATCAGAATATTATCATAACAAAAGGCGCGGTAATTATACACTCACAATTGAAGAGGCTATTAAAATTGAAGTTGAAGAAAAACCTGCCGATAAGTATTATAAAATTGTGCGGAACAGTTTATATAATCAAATATTAAACGATGTTTTTTCTTTGTTTAAAAAAGAGAATGTACTTGTTTTAAATTCTGAGACAGATATTTTTCCTCCTGAAAACTTTTCTCATACAATAAAATATCTTGAAGAGTTTTTGGATGTTCCTGCTTTTAAGAACTATGTTTATAATGTTGAGGACAATTCATCTTATATACCAAAATCTTATGTTGTACAAAAATTGCTCTTTCAAAAAAATATAATAAAAAAAATATCCAAATCACTATTGCCTTCATTTGCTGTTCGAGAAAAAATACGCAGATTTTTGATAAGCACAAATACCAAGGCAAAAGGATATGCTAATGAAGATGTAGTTTCTCCTTACTTGGCACAAAACATTTATGAGAAGTATTTAGAGGATGATTATATACTTTTTAAAGCAAGACACGATTATAATATTTTGAAATGATGCGTCCGAAAAAAATACTCATACTCACAAATATGTATCCTTCTGATGAAAAACCATCTGCTGGAATATTTGTAATAAATCAGTATAAATATTTAAAACAATGCGATAAGTATAATGAATATCATATTTTAGGAATGGACAGGCAGTTTACAAACTTTTCTAAAAGTGTAAAGAAATATATATTGTTTTCCAGGAAAATTGTAACACAAATAAGAAAGAACAGATATGATTTAATTCACCTGCATTATTTTTTTCCGTTATTACCAATAGTATATTTATTTAAATACAATAAAACAAAAGTGATAATTACGGTTCATGGCTCAGATTTTTATGAAAAAATGAATAATGCACTAACAAAAAAAATATACAAGTACTTTTTAAAAAAATGCAACTATATAATTTGTGTTGGTGGAGATTTAAAAAGCGATTTTGAAAAACAGCTTAAGGTAAATGTAAACGAAGCTTTAAGTGCAGGTGTTGATGATAAAATTTTTTTTAGTACTAATGCAGAAAAAAAATACGACTTTTTATTTGTTGGCTCTTTAATAGACAGGAAAGGTTTTGATGTGGTGTTGAATACAATTGAATCGTCAATTCAATTAGGCTACACGTGGTGTGTTGTAGGTCTTGGATTTAAAAAATATGAAGCAAGGTTAAAAGAAATTGTGGAAACGAATTCTAATTTGGTTGAATATTTTCCGGCATTAAACCAAACAGAATTGAATTTAAACTATAATCAATCCAAATGGTTTTTTTTCCCTTCGCGAAATGAGCCTTTTGGACTGGTTGCAAGTGAGTCCATATTTGCCGGAACGCCTGTTATAACTACACAAAGTGGCGGTTTAAAAGAACAGGTAACAGAAAATGTAAATGGTTTTTTTCTTGACTCGATTAATGATAAGCAGCGGGTTTTGCAATTAGTAATTAAAGCGCATAACTTAAACGATTATGAATATAGTAGTCTGAGGAAAAATTGCAGTTCTGTAAATAGCAAATTTTCACTGCAATATGTTTGTAGTAGATTGATAAAAATTTATAATAGTCTTTAGTTTTTAGAGTGAGTTAAACCCTTTAAGAATAAATAATTAAGAGTTTGATGCAGGAGAAAATATGCATTATTTATATAATTGGAGCAGGCCGAAGCGGCACCACTTTACTCGATATTATTTTGGGTAATACACCTGAAATTTTTAGTGCGGGTGAATTAAACAGATTTGTGAAGCGAAAAGGTATTCCTCATGATGCAAGAGATATTGAAGCCGAACAATTTTGGGCCGGAGTCAGGCAAAATTTAGAAAAAGAAAACATGGCTGATTTTGAAACTTTGTATAACATTTCAAAGAAAATAGAATACCATGGTTCTGTATTTAATTTATTTAGAACAAATACCAGCAATCCCTGGTTTGCAAAATACATTTCTTTTCAAAAGGCGCTATTTAAGAATATATTAAAGCAAGCAATTCGATATAACAAAACTATTATTTGCGATTCATCAAAATATCCGATGCGAGGGCTATTGCTTTCAAAGATTTTTGGAAGAAAAATATCATTTATATATATAAAGCGTAATCCGCATACAGTGGTAGATTCTTTTCAAAAAAAAGATATAGAGCAACCCCCAAAAAGCAGAATTACCGCCAATATTTATTTGCTGGCTGTAAACGCAATAGCTAATAAGGTAATTAAAAGAGTAAAGAAAGAGAATAAAGTAGCCATAATAAATTATGATGATTTAATTAGAGATCCGACATCAACACTTGATACTATTGAAAAAGGGCTAAATATAAATTTGCAGCAAGCAAAAAATCTGATTAATACAAATCAGCCTTTGCAGGTTGGGCTATTGTTCGACGGTAATAGGTTGCGTTTAAAAAATCAAATAACTTTTAATAAAAAA
>Ga0157372_10007493_pt1 | contig 11606 bp, 27 predicted proteins | sample C55metaG_FD_115307 | JGI IMG/M metagenome (GOLD analysis project Ga0157372, IMG submission 115307) | Corn rhizosphere microbial communities from Kellogg Biological Station, Michigan, USA - C5-5 metaG | ecosystem: Host-associated > Plants > Roots > Rhizosphere > Soil | place: USA: Michigan...
CCCTAGAAGCTGCGCGAAAATATCTTCGACCGCCCCCCGCTATATCAGGCTTCAACCTTCTCATGGGGCAATTCAGCGATGATGATGTCGTGCGGCTTAACTTCCAGTTCCTTGCCGTCGACACGAAAGCGGATAGCCGCATCGCGAGGGTTGATCTTGACTTCGCCTAACCTGATCGAATCGCCGTCGCGAAAATAGAAAGCGACATAGACGCTATCAGCAGTTCTTATTCCATCAGCCATTGTCGTTCTCTAGCACAGCCTTGCCCAGCACTGCACTCTCTTTCAGCAGGCCATCCATCAACTCCAATCGTAGGCTTGGGCTTCCCACCCTTCTCGATCCGCTGCTTCACACTGTCGTGGCATGGCTTGCACAGCGATTGGAAAGGGCCACTCCAGAACTTGTCGTGGTCGCCTCGGTGCGGCTCAACGTGGTCGCAGATCGAGGCAGGTACACAGCGAGGCAGGCACATGGCACACACTGGTTCGCGCCGTAGCTGCTCTGCCCTCAGTCTCTGCCATCGAGCAGTCTTGTACCAGCGGTCGTACTCTGCGCGTTCAGCCATATTTCCCGGCGCTCGCTCGCTCTCAGGGGACGGTGAAGGAGCGGCGCCGGGTCGGACCCGAGAGCCCGAATGCAGAAGCACCCGCAAGCTTGGGGAAGCCGCGGGCGCAATTCTTGAATGATATATTGCTTTTGTATATCTGGCTTGGTTTCGCGTCAATCATGCGCGTGGCCCCTATGTGAATATCTCTCCCAGTCCCTCTTGTGCAAACGTGCGGCAGCGAACCCTAGGTTCCTGCGCCCATATTCGTCCCACCATTTGAAGCCTCGCTCCGTGATGGAATAGTGGATGGCAGCAGGGACTTCATTCGGATCGACATCGAACCACTCGCCGTGTTTGCGCTCGTCATCGTAGAACTCGTGGACATCGGCCTCCACGAACTTTGCCAATAAGGGGCCCACGACATAGACGAAGTGGTGAAGGTGGACGGGAACTGGGCATGAACCCTGGATGCCAAGCACGCGCTTCCTGAGGTCTCTGGCATATCCGATCTTGAACAAAGTGTTGGCGTCATTGCCGATCACATAGATCGCCGCCAGCTTGGGATTTATCCAGCGTCTGAGACCTCGGCCAGATGGGGGATCAAGCGACATCGCCAACTCAATTTCTTCTGGCGAGGTGTAAACGGCGCGTTCGGGATTAGAGCATCCCTTGCTCGAGCAAGTAACCTTATCAGCGGCGTTGATCTCGCTGGGCTCGTAGAACATCAGGCGAGCGCCAACCGCGCCGCTATGGCATTCAAACCCGCATCGTATCGACGCTGAAGAGTCCTCACTGAAATATCTTCGGCTGCAACAACCTGCCGTCGCACAAAGCCCCATCCCACATTGGCGTCAGGATCACCTTCCTTGGAGAGCGCAGCAGCCCGAACGATCGCGGCTGTTTCGCGAGAAAGCCAGGCGAGCCAAGAAAGAGGCTCGTGCATCCTGTCGATCGCTTTCGGAGCTGGGCGCCCAGGATGGGGGCGCTGCCAGTCGCCGGCGGCCACGGCGTTAGCGAAAATCTCTGACCGCTCGTGCAGGTAGCTGATTCCGCAACGCCCTCCAGACCCGCCACCAGGCAGGCACCGTTCAGTCCAGACCGCTTCCACGATTCTGTCCTCAACTGACAAAACCAAGCGGCGCATTGCCGTGTCGTCACTTTCCTTCGGTACAAGGCGTAACGCCTCTCTTCGCGCAGTTGATTGCTCGAGCTTGCGTTGGTGCCGCGCTTCCATCGCCCTGCTTGCGGCCAAACGCACCGCCAGTCCTTCGGCGCCGGTGAGTTCCCTTGAGCCGTGGATCGTGATCATCCGCATTGTGCGAGCCCTTCCCATCACTTGTTCGTCGCCACAGCGATGCGCGCCAGCTGGTTCACAGGCGAGTTCCAGTCGAACTGTAGCGAACCGGCGATCCCATGCGTTCGAGGTATTCGTTGAGCTCTGCCCAGTCGGATGCGGTGAAGTTGTGACGGTCGCGGCGATCGGCGATGTGCGGCTTCCTTCGTGGCAATCTGGCTCCCGCATCCTCGCGCCGTTGTCTGTCCTGCTCAGCGCGGCGTTTGCGGAGCTCAGCGACCTTATCGGCAATTGCGGGCACGATCTGGTTATGGTGCTGAACCGACCGGCGAACTTCGGTGCTGACCGTGCGGATTTCTTCAGTCCGGATGTCCCGCAGAGCATCAGCCGCGGCGCGAAGCCACATTTCCTGCTGATCAGCCGACATTGAGGCGGGAGCGACCAGTGCCAGCATCTTCGCCAACTCGATCGTCAGTTCACCCTGTCCGTAGGATGTTTTCGACTGCTGTTCCGAGCGGATTGCTAGGTCGGTCATGGCGTTGGTCCCTTGGGTCGTAGATGGCTCCCCAGCCTTTGGCGGTGCATTGCTCGATCAGCTGCGGCGGAGGGATTCCGGTCTCGGCGGAAATGCGAGCGAGATCGTCGAGGAAGGCTTTCCAGGCTGTCGGCGTGTTGGCCAACCGTTTGCGCCTCCGGTTCGACAGGAAGTCGGACCAGACTTGAAGGCTGACCCCGGCAGGCAAAGCCCACGCGCGCGGTGAGGAACCGTTAGGTTCCGAACTTACTGATGGTTCTCTTAAAGGTTTGGGTGCAAATCTTGCGGGGGTCTCGTGCGAAAGTTGCGGGGGTGCGAGAATTGCGGGGGTGCGAGAATTGCGGGGGTTAGGTGGTGCAGATTTTGCGGGGGTAGGGGTGCAAATCTTGCGGGGGTCGAGCCTGAATTGATGTGGCTTTCCGGGTGTCTCGTCCCAGCTGCAAAAGCCCTCAGCGCGAAGCCACTGGATAGCAGTTTGGACAGTGCGCTCGCTCTTGCTGCATTTCTTCGCGATGCTGGGGACTGACGGCCAGCAGGCGCCATTGTCCCCGGCGTAGTCCGCCAGACACAGCAGCACCATCTTCTCGGTCGATGGGATGTCCAGATCCCATGCGGCGGCCATGAGTTTGATGCTCATGATCGCGGACTCGCTTTAGGGCGCGGCCAGCTATAACCGCACGGCCCATCGCCGTCAGGATAAATCCTGTAAAGCGTGGCGCGATGGTGATCGCCACATTCTACAAATTCTAGGTAGCCCTTCCGATCAAGGCATTCGATTACGTCATGTGCGTAGGTTTTCTTCGAGCTAACCCCACTTCTGACTAACGCGTCAGACAGTTCTCGATATGAGACCATGACTAGGTTATTGCTGTCCATGCCGGCGCACATGAATTTGAGAACCGCTTTCTGGCGTTCGGTGAGAGGCCTCACAGGAGCATCCCAATGCGCCAGCAGCAGGACGCCTATCCCTCTCAGGCTAAGCCCGCGGTCAATCTTGATGCGGCCCATATAGGCAAGCGCGTTGGCGGCTCTGCGAAAGCGATCAGGCTCCATTTTCAAGGCGGCAGCGGCTTGGCTGATGCTCAACCCGTGAGGCCACGACTCTTCAATCAGATCGACCAGATCATCCACAATTTCCAAGCCGCGCATCTTGGACGCGTCGTTGATGTGGCAGACCATCAGACTAGACCCGCTCCTGCAGCGTCGAGGCCGTAGCTGGTGGTCTCGTCTGACAAGCACTCACTGACCGTCGCTGCATTCTCTGCCGATGCGTCGATCTGGATGTCGATTGCTTCACCAATGACGATGCCCATTGCCTGGGCCATGTGAAGCTGGTCGCTGGTGTCGCGAAGGCGGTTCCGAAGATTGAGCCACTCGCGCTGGCTCTTCTCGCCGATGCACTCCGCCATATCCTGACGGGTGAGCTCGTCCTGCCAGAGTTTTTCCTTATACCAGAGCCAAACTAGGCCCTCGAAGATTTCCTTGCCGCGAAAGAGAGACTTGTCGGGGTAAGCCTGAGCCAGAACCTCCAAAGCGAAAAGAGCATGGCATTCGCGGGTGCGGATCGTCCGTTCAACGACCGTGGGAAACCCGCATTCCAGCGGCTTCCAGAATTGGGCATCGGTGTAGCGGGCTACGGTCATTCCCGCGTCCTCGATCACGCGCTTTGCAGCGAGCGCGTAGTGGTCCTTCGAGGCTACGCGGGCGTGGAATTTCTCGACCTCGCCGACCTGGCGACGAGCCGAATTTAGCGCGACGAACAGCCGCGCCTCATCCTCAATGCCGTCGAACTTCGAGATGATGCAGGGAAGCTCGGCGATGTCGCCGCGTTCAAGGGCGGCGGCTAGTCGATGCTGCCCGTCGATGACATACAACCCGGCTTCAGGAGGAAGGCGATCGGAAACCGTCAGTGGGGCGCACAGCCGCCAATCCCAATTCTCGGCGATATGCCGGATCAGGCGCTTTGACGAAGGCTCTTCGGCCATGCGCTGGTAGGCGTGGTCGACCAGCAGAAAGCCGCAGGCGACCCAGCGGATTTCGGGAAGTTCGCCGATGGGGGCGGAATAGTTCATACGACGCACCACACCACGCAAGAGCGACCACGGCTGTTCTTGCGTCGGTTCCCGCTGTCCTTGAGCCACCCTGCTTCGACCAGCTCCACCCGTCGCGGGCGCAAGCTGTTTTCCGACCTTTCGGGCCAGCGCTCAAACATCTCCGCGTCGGTGAATCCGTAGTTGCCGCGCTCACGAGCGAAAGCGAACACCTCTTGCTGGAGCTTGCCCGCAATGGGAGCGATCGCGTCGGCGGCTTGGTAGCTCGTTCGGGGATGGTTCCGCCCGACAGGAGCCGTATAGGTGAAAAGATCAACGCTCATGCTGCTAACCTCCGTCGCCTGTCGGCCATGTCATTCTTGTTCCCGATCTCGCTCAGGTTGCGATGTCCTGGAAACGGGATCTGACCGACCGCCTGAGTGGTGGGGAAGATGTGCACAGAAGCTTTGCGGGCGCGCATTCTGTCTGCTGTGCTGGGCTTGGTCATATGCCCTCCGTCAGCAGCACGCTCACCGACAGGCTATCGACATCGCGGCGGCATTCTGGATCAGCCATCCGCTTCTCGATTGCCCGTATGGCGCTGATTACTGTGGTGTGGTCGCGGTTGCCGAACCGCCGGCCGATGGTGACAAGAGACAGCGGCCGCCCCGTACCTTCGCGGATCATGGTGCGGCACAGGAACATCGCTTCCTGCCGAGGATAAACGAACTTCCGCAGCCTCGAGCGGTCAGGCAGAGACTCGATGGAAATGCCGTGCCAATCGGCGACCAGGGCCATGATGTCGGAGCAGCAGATCATGCTGCCTTCGAAATCTTGATGACGATCTTGCCGTGTTGGCTGATGTCGGCCCATTCGAGTGTCGGGGCGTTGAAAGTGCTGTCGTTGACGCCGAGAGCATCAGCGATCCCATCCAGATGCGACTTAAGCGAGGCGATAAGATTGTCGGAATCCCGGTTGCGGTTGCTCGGCGGATAGGCGCGAATGTGAACGTCGAAGCGATCAGCGCCGAAGTCGTGTGGCTGAGCGAACTTAGTCGCCCAACCCGCCTCGATCTTCGCGGCCTTGGCGTAGCGATGCTTGACCATGTGGTGCACGCGCGCGTTCGGGCTGAGCGCCTTCGCTGGCCAGCCAATCTCGACAAGTATGGACCCCGCCACCGCGCCTACCCCGCCGGCCTGTAGTGCTTAAGCGCGGCCGCCCGCCGCTCGCGGAACCGGCGCGTTTCGTAGCTCTCCCGCTGTCTCGCGACGATGCGGGCGAGTTTGGCCTGCGCGCTTGCGACCACGCGAGGATCGATCTCGGGGAAGTTGGGGAGAGGGAGCTGGGTCATGCGAGCCGCCTAAGTTCGGCGGGATCGGCCTTGAGCGTTTCAAGCCCAATCTCGACAAGCATCCGTACCTGCGAAGAGAAGGAGCAATCGTTAGCTTTCGCCGCCTCGTTGACCTCTGCAAAAGTGTCGTCGTCAAACGAGATAATGACGCGGAGGTCGCCGTTGTGGTGGCGGCAACCGGCAACCGGGCGGTATCGATGGAACTGTCCTGAGCGCCGCCCCATTACGCCGCCTTCTCCCGTCTCACAGGCTGGTCGAGGTCGAGCGCTCGCTGGCGGCGGCGCATGTCACGCTCGGCCGCGGTTTCCTTCACGCGCTCGTCAAGCTCGGGCCACGCGTCCTTCGCGCGCTCCCACGTGATGAAGCCCATCTCGGATTCGCCAGCGATGTAGCGGGCCACCTGATCGTCGCAGCGACCCATGACCTGCGCCATTTCGCTGAGCGTGAGGCCGCGCTGGTTCTTGATCTGAAGCAGCGCCGTGCCCGCAGCCGAAAGCAGGTCGGATTGATAGATACCGAAGATTTGCGGGGAGGTGGCCACTATAGGCCCCCCCAGGTGCAAAGGAGTGCGAGACTTTGCGAGTGTGCGTTCGTGTGATCGGGGGTCGGGCTCTTAGCTCCTCCCCGCCCGAGTTTGGCTCGGCCCTCGATTATCTTTTCCCGCCGCGGCACAGCTACGCCGCGTCCGCTTCAGGCTCAGTCGCTTCGGCTTCCTCAAGCGTATCCCAACGGATCGTCTTGCCCGCCGCCAATGCAGCGAGGCGAAGATGATTGAGGCGACTGTCCGTGATCCTGCGCCTCCAACTGTTCGCGGTGGAGGTTGGCGTTTCGACGAGCTCAGCCAGTTTGGTGAGGCCGCCGAAGTCGGAGATGATCTGATCGGAGAGCCGTTTCATGCGCGCTCTTGTGCGATAATCGCAACTTGCCGTCAAGCCCCGTTTCGCGTTAATCGCGATAGCCATGAGAGTCTGTTTGGCGACAATGGCTACGTGGACATTGAACAGCTCAAGCGGCTCATGCACGAAAATGGCGAAACCCAATCAGGACTCGCGCGAATGCTCGGCATCACGCCGGACAAGTTCAACAAGGTGCTCAGGGGGAAGCGCCGCCTCACGGTCGAAGAAGCAACCAAACTGGCGACCTATTTCGGGACCGGCGGGAACAAAACCGAGCTGCCGCACCTTCTCCCTATCGTCGGGCTTGTCAGTGCCGGGGCTTGGCGCGCAGGCTTTGTTGACGTGAGGGGCTATATGCCAAGCCCGGATAAGGCGCTGAGTCGCGACGCGTTCGTCGTCATCTTGGAAGGCGACTCGATGGATCTGGTCGCCAAGGAAGGCGAAGGGATCATCGTCGATCCGCGCGACCTCGATCTGATCGCTGGCCGCTATTACGTGATTCGCAATGCCGACGGCGAGATGACGTTCAAACGCTACATGGACAATCCCGCGCGGCTCGAACCGTGCTCATCGAACCCAGCTCATCAGCCGATCTTTCCAGGCCGCGACGAGTTCACGGTCGTTGGTCGGGCTCGCAAGAGGGTCGCCGACCTTTAGTGCGATAATCGCAATAATAATGCTTGACGGCCTTGCGATAATCGCATAGCACTTGCTCCAACGGCACTCAGCCGAAGGAGCAGACAGTGGCACAGAACTTCACCCGCCCAGCAGTAAACGATGAGCACGGCCATTGCGTGAGCTGCGGCCGCGACAACAGCGGCTACGAGGGCGAGCCATGCGCTGACGATTGCCCGATGTATTGGGAAGAAGTCGGCATTCCCCACCCCGATTTCGCGCAGGCCGCATAATGCCCCGCGACAACATCTATCAGTTGCCCCCCTCTCGTGGGGCGCCGGACGGGTCACGCCCCCTTTCCCGTCCGGCAATCGACCTTGAGCGCGCTGCTCGGGCGACACGCGACGCGGGGATGCAGTCATACTTCGCGACACGCGGGGCGCGGCATGTGGTCGTCGAGGACTCGTGGCTCGATGACCTGCGCGCCGATGCCCGCGAGGTGCTGAGCGAAATCCGCGAGCACCCGCTGAGCCACTTCCTCGTCGGCATGGCGACGTTACTCGGAACGATGCTGCTGCTGATCGCGCCCCTGATGGTGACGAAATGAGCGTACCGCAGTTCACGCCGGGGCCGTGGGTCGCGTTGCCTCCAGAGGAAGGCAGCCTTTACGCCCGCATTCGCGGCACACGGCTTGGCGGGAAGTTTAAGATCGCCAACGCCCTAATGGCAGCAGATCAAACGCTTGAAGAAAACGAGGCTATCGCCAACGCCCGCCTGATAGCGGCAGCGCCGGATCTGTATGAGGCGCTGGCGCTCATGGTCGCGTGGTATGGCAAACGCGATAACCACGGCGACGACAGTCTTCTGCAACCCGACCAGCAGGAAAACGAAATCGCGCAAGCGATGCGCGCCCTCGCCAAAGCCCGCGGAGAGACGCTGTGAGTTTGGTGCCACGCTGCCCATTCTGCGGCGGCCTTGAGGTCGTCAACGGGCCGCTTGGTCGCTCGATGAAGTCGCGCTGCAAGTGCAACGACGACGAGCCGAACCTGCTCAAGGGCGAGGACGTGCCCGAAGATCAGCTCACGGTGACGCAGGGCGACCCGCTGCGGAGGGCGGCATGAAACAGCTTCCGAGCGATCCGTTCGCATTCCAGGCTCGTGTGATGGCCGCGCTGATCGAGGACATTTGGGGCGGCAAGGGAACGCCTCGCCTCGATGCTCTCCGCGAAGTTTCCAGACTATCAAGGGACGTTGGCGAGGATCGTAACTCGCCTCCGAGCAGCAAATGAACGAAGTCGTTCCATTCCATCACGAGCGCCCGCTGGACGCTTATCGCATGTCCACCGACGCTGCTGGCGTCTGCCGCGACATCGTTGTGGCGACGGCCAGCACGATCCAGGGCCGCAAGTTTGTCTCGGTCGAAGGCTGGCAGGCGATTGCGCTCGCACATGGCTGCGTTGCCGGTTCCCGCGACGTTGAGCGCATCGAGGGCGGCGTCCGCGCGATCGGCGAGGTCAGGCGCATGTCGGACGGCGGGCTAATCGCCACCGCTGAGGGATTTGTCGGCGAGGATGAACCGACTTGGTTTGGAGGGATCAGCAAGTCCGGCAAAACGAAGGGTCAGACGCTTCCGAAGCGCGATGACTATGCAATCCGCGCAATGGCGCAAACGCGGGCAATCTCTCGCGCCTGCCGTTCGGCCTTCGCCCATGTCGTCGTGATGATGAAGGCGAACCTAGAAACGACGCCTGCCGCCGAAGTGCCGAGCGAAGGCTTCGACCGCGAAACTGGAGAGGTCTTCGAGACGCCTCGCGATCCCCCTATTCCTGGCATCACGAAGATTCGCAACAACCTCAACAAACTCAGGCGCGAGGGCGCGAAGGCTACCGACCTGGAAGCCTTCAACACGCTGGTTCACGGCTGCAAGGCCGACCTACAGACAATCAAGGATGCCGAGCACTCGCTGTGGACCGGCATGGGCGAGGACTGGGACGGCTTCAAGGCGTGGATCAAGCGTCGCCGCGAGGAACTGTCGCGGGTCGATAGCACGACCCTGCAATTCCTCCTCTCGGCCGTTCAGGAGAGTCGCAATGTCGGCGAGTTGCAATCGCTGCTCGAGGAGCATGACAGCAAGATCGCGGATCTCGAAGGCGAGGAAAGTCGCCGGTTCGACCTAGCCTACAACAACCGCGAGGCCGCGCTGGCGGCTCCGACGCCTCTGACTGCGGAGCATGTCGGCGGATGAGATACAGCCACTTCGCCCACGTCCCCGATCCGGGCCAATACCGGCGCATCCTCACGCCGGCTCAAGCTCAGCGCGTTGTCGACATGAAACAGCGCGGAATGACGTTCGGCGCGATCGCCCACTGGTTCACGCGCAACGGGACGCCGATTTCTTATCAGGCGGTGAGAGCGGCTTACGAGCGCGCCACCGAGCAAGAGGCGGCATGAACGCGATCCTTCCCCGCAAAATCCAGAAGCAGCGCCGCCGCGAACAGCGTTGGCGTAGTCCAGCGCATTGCTCACACGTCCGCTCATTCGCCTGTGCCGACTGTGGATCGACGACGAACGTGGTCGCGGCGCATTTCCGGTTCGGCTCCCACACGGGGATGTCTCAGAAGCCGGATGATTGGCGCACCACGCCGCTCTGCGATGGGCCATGCAGCAACATCGACGGCCAGCTCGGATGTCACAATCGCCAACACATGATCGGCGAGCCTTCATTTTGGAACGCTTACGCCGAGCGGAAGGGTCACACCGTCCACCAGCTCATCGAGGAGTTGATCCGTACGAGCCCCAAGCGGGCCGAGATCGAGCAAATCCGAAAGGAGCGAGCCAATGGCTGACGAAGCACCGCTGTTTTTTGAACGCCGCCTAGGCGGGCTCTTTCCGGCCTGTCCCGCCGCCGAAAAGGCTCTGGCCGCTGTGGATGGGCGGGTCAGGGTCAAGATCACCCGCACCCAGGGCAACAACAAGCGGATCGCGCTCTACTGGATCGTGCTCGGAATCGTTGCGCCGATGCTCTCCGAACAGTGCGAGGGCGACGCGATCGACGACCAAATGCTTCACGAAATCCTGAAGGATCGCCGCGGCCTCTACACGGCCACCACCCTGCCGAGCGGCGAGATCGTGAAGAACTACCGGTCGATCAGCTTTCACCAAATGACCGAGCCGGAACGCGCCGCCTACATCACATGGGCCTTCGAGACCTTGAGCAAGTGGGTTGGCGTTCCGGTCGAAACTCTAACCGCAGAAGCGAGGGCAGCAGCATGACCAAGGCCGAGAAGGCGAGCGAGGTGGCGGGGTGAGCGGGTCCCAGTTCACGCCGGGGCCGTGGTCGGCGCTCCCGTCAGAAACGGATAAACTCTATGTCCGCGTTCGCGGGACAAGGCTTGGCGAGCGTTACAAAGTCGCAAACGCCTTGATGGCAGCCGAAAGCAAGTTTGAGCGTGACGAGGCAGAAGCCAACGCCCGCCTGATAGCGGCAGCGCCGGAGCTGTATGAGGCGCTGGAAGCCTTCAACCTCAAAGAGCGCGACATCGTTAGCGGCACCGCTGATAGCCTCACCCTGCGCGTGTCGCTCGACACAGTTCGCAAGGCCGCTGCCGCACTCGCCAAAGCACGAAGCGACCAATGACCCCTCGCACCTTCCCCCGCCTGGTCGACGCGCCGGTGGAGCCGGAGCACCTGCTGCGTCAGTCGTTCAAGCGCGAGGACGAGCTGCTGGCCGAGCTTGCCCAGATTCGCGCTGAGCAGCGTGAGCATCGCAACTCCTACGCCGCGGCGCATGGGCTGCTGATCCGGCCGAGCGTGGAGCAGTTGCGGAGGATCTTGCATGACCACCGATAAACCCGTGACCGATGAGCAAATCGAAGCTGTTGCGAGCGCAATCAGCAGCGCTGCATACGATGCAATGCGAGCGCAGGGCTTCAGTGGAGGCTGGGACCACGACGAGTTCGGCAGGGCAATCGCAAAAGCCGCAATCAACGCCATGTCCGCCGCCACCCCCAATGAAGCTAAGGTAACGGAGGCGCTACGGGCAGAACTAGCCGAAGTTCGTGCCGAGCGTGATGCGCTGCTGCAAAAGCCAATCGACTTGGCAAAGATGGACAGCGTTGACGACGACGCGACTGACCGGATGATCGCCTATTATTGGTGGCGGCAAGCGCAAGATGCCCGCGCCGCCCTCACGGTAGCGCGCCCCAATCCTGAAGGGGTGACGGAGGCGCGCCAGCACGTCATGCCCGGCGACCCTGACGGCCTCGGCGGCATTGCGTTGCGCTGGTATTGCAATTTCGATTGGGGAGCGCCGCACACTTCACGCGAAAGCAATATGGCG
>Ga0157372_10007494_pt1 | contig 11605 bp, 11 predicted proteins | sample C55metaG_FD_115307 | JGI IMG/M metagenome (GOLD analysis project Ga0157372, IMG submission 115307) | Corn rhizosphere microbial communities from Kellogg Biological Station, Michigan, USA - C5-5 metaG | ecosystem: Host-associated > Plants > Roots > Rhizosphere > Soil | place: USA: Michigan...
CAGAGTAGGCGATTATTAAACCAAAATTTTGCTTTTTGAATTAAAAAGCACTTCTGTTATGAACAAAGCCAAATTCATGCTGCTCGGCATCGGCGTAGTCGGTGTCGTTGGCAGCGCACTGGCCTTCAAGGCCCAGAAATTTTCGGGAAACAAATACTGCACCGATTTGCTCGACACAAATTGTCCTGCAAATGCGCACTACAACACGTCTACACCAGGTGGTGACGCTACGCAACTGCATTGCACCGCTACACCGAGTACGAGCTGCTTTGCAACCCTTACAGTAGTATTAGTAGACTAAACGGTCACTGTAAAATGCCCTGGAGGCACCACTGCTCCTTTTCTGTGGAGGATTAGCCTTCCAGGACTAGAATGGCTGAGGGGTAAACATCCAAAGGAGAGGGGTTCCCAGGGCTTTCTTCTTTGGATGTCTGCTGATTATCTTATCCTATTTTTGACAGCCTGTTGATTACCCCGGGAGATGTTAGCAATGTTGGTTTCAAGCCTGATCAGGGCGGCCGGGAGTAAATTTTACCTTGCCGACAGGCAGCATAGGGTAGCCAAGGAGAGGTCGAAAACCATCTCCGGTGTAGGTGATCTTTCAACCAAAGTTTAGCTTTTTGATTTAGAAAGCGCTTTTGCTATGAACAAATCCAAATTCATGCTGCTCGGCATTGGAGTCGTCGGTATCGTTGGTGGCGAACTGGCTTTCAAGGCCAAGAAATATTGGGGAAACAAATTCTGCACCGATTTACTCGATACAAGTTGTCCATCATCGGCGCAATACATCACATCTCCACCAGTTGGCGATGCGGAGCAACTGCATTGCACTGCCGCAGCGAGTACGACCTGCACCGCAACCATTACAGTAGTGCCAGAAGGCTAAAGCGATTCCTGTAAGATGCTCAGGAAGCGCAACTGGTCCTTTTTTGAGGAAAAGCACTTTCCCGCGGATTAGGATAGCTGCTGTTCATTCATGATGAGGGGCTAGGTCGGTGCCCACACATACGGGCATTCATCCAACCAACGCTGAAAATCCTTTATTCAAAAATACTCCTGTTATGAATAAACCCAAATTCATGTTGCTCGGCATCGGCATTGTCGGTGTTATTGGAGGAGCACTGACCTTCAAGGCCAAGAAATTTTCAGGAAACTTATATTGCACCGATTTGCAAAGTACAGATTGTTCCTCAGCGGCCTACTACCATACATGTGCTCCAGCTGGTGAACCTCAGCAAATGCATTGCACCGCTATATCGAGTGCGACTTGCACTGCAACGATTACGGTTTGCTTGAGCGACTAAAATGATCGCTGTAAGGTGCCCAGAGAGGCATTACTGCTCCTTTGCTGTGGAGGAATAGCCTCTGAATTGAATAATCGCTGATCACCGCTAGGGTGTTTGCAAAGGCGGAAGTTCGGGCCAGGAACTTCCGCCGCGTTCTTTTAGGCTGGTAGGGTTTCGCCGGCCTTAGTTTCTGCTGATACCTGCCGGCTCATTGTCCGGGTGGGTTAGCAGCAGGCTTCTGGCGGAGGCATCACCCGTAGGGTCCAGCTGGAATCCCCTGTCGATGCCCTTATCGCCGGCGGGGATCCCCCGGGTCATCCAGCGCGGGGCAGGACTGCTTTTGAGATAATGGTCGAAGAACTGCGTCATCCGCAGCAGACAGTCGAGCCGCTCGGGCCCCGATTCTCCATGGCCATATTTATCGTATTGCAGCATCCAGGCGGGTTTACCGAGCCGGCGCAGCCCGGAGAAGAAGGCCAGGCCCTGCCGGAAGGAGACGGCCTGATCCTGCTTATTGTTCACGAGCAATACCGGGGTAGTGACCCTGTCGGCCGTCAGGAATGGAGAGTTGGCGATATAATATTCCGGGTGTTCCCATGGGGTGGCGCCCATGCGGTACTGCCTGTATTCGATATCATCCGCCTTGGATATATCTTCTGGTGTCCATAAGTCGGTGTAGGCACTGACCATATCCGATACCCCTGCCGAGGACATGGCGGCCGCAAAGGTCCGGCTGTGGGTAACGAGGTAATCGGTCTCCCAGCCGCCGAAAGAGTGGCCCTGGATGCCGATGAGGCCAACTTTGACGTCGGGCAGTTGTTTCAACAAGCGGGCAGCCGCCTCCACAGTTTGCACCACGCCTTCCCCCGGCCGGTGGATTGAGTAGTGAATATCGGTCACAAAGACCGCGTAGCCATGACTGGTGAACCAGGGGATGTTGAGGTCCCCGGGATGGCCATCGGGGGAATGGTACAGGTGCAGTTCGTCGGAATGGCGCTCGTAATAGTGAATGATCACCGGGCAGGGGCGGGTGGAATCGACCTCCTCCGGGAGGTAAAGGAGGCCCTTTTCGGGCCGTCCGGCGTCGGTGGTAAAGCGGAGGAGCCGGCAGGTGAGCCAGCGGTAGCTGCGCTCGGGGTAGAGATTGCTCAGGGGGGTAAAGGTTTTAAGATCGCGGGTAAGAAAATAGTTGGGCGACTGGCTGGCGTCTTCGCGGCGCACCAGATAGAGCGGTGCATGTATTGCCTTGATCACCGGTTCGCCAGGGGCGGATGTGGGGGAGTGAAAGAGCCAGGGGCCTTTGCTGAGCAGGGTAGGATCCTGTTCGCGATGGAGAGGCACCCGGTAAAACCCGTTATCTTTCGTTTCTTCGTCAAAACCGCTCAACAACAGGGGCTCTTCGTCGATCCGCCGGCTGGGAAACCGCAAAGCCGGTCGGAAAAGGATGTGATGATCGCGTCCGTAGCGGTGGGTGAGGTTCAGCGGAGCGGCCTGGCCCAGGGGGTCGATCTCCCAGACATCGTTGAGGTCACAGAGGATCATCCTGCTGTCGTTCGGCAGCCAGCCGGACGGTTCGAAGTAATGCAATTGCAGGTCACTCACCCAATCGTGGTACTGGCTGGCGCTGGGCACCTGCAAGCCTGCGGTGACGGGGCGGATCCGGCCGGTGGCCAGCTCGTAGGTAGACAGGTCGCCGGTAATCGCTGCTATCAGGAGCAGGAATTTTCCACCGGGGGAGCGGTACAGTACCCGTTGGCGGAGGGTTGTTCGGTCTCCAGTTCGGACCGAGACCACTTCGAAGCGGGGCTGGGCGGCTTTGGACCAGGGGCGTTCGAAGGCATTGCCCTGAGTACTGTCAAAAACTACGTAGTCCTGCGGGGGGATGGGCCACAATAGCTGCTCGCCTTCTCGTTGGAGCGTCAGCAGGGAAAAGCCGCTGTCCAGCCGGAGGGCGGCCAGCATCCCTGACCTTCGGGCGGAAGCGGCTTCGGCCAGTTGTTCGGACTGGATTTTGGCGTCACTGTAGCTCCAGACATCCACGGCCACGGCCGATGGGTCGGGCTTCCGCTCCTTTTGACGCAGGATCAACAGCAGCCGGGTGTTGTTGGCGGCAAAGGATAAAAGTCGGCTGATGGTCCAGTTACTATCGATGCCGGCGGAGTTGCCGGAGATGGGCCGGGCCCGGTCGTCGCCGGTCTTGTAGTACCAGATGCTGTTGCTGCCTTCGGTTGTCTGTCCTAAGAAGGCCACCTGATCTCCTGCTGAATCCATCAGCCAGGAACCGCTGCCGCGCCCCTCCCAGAGCAGCTGTCGTTTCCCGGTCCGCAGATCGACGCGGATAATTTGATCGGAGCCTTTTTGTTTGTCCATGGGCTGGCGGATGAGCAGTGTTTGTCCTTTCTGTGCCAGCAGCCAACTCTCGGCTCCTGGGAACCCCTCTTCTTTGCCTGTGCCAAGCGACCGGATGATGAGCCGGGGTGTTCCGTCATTTCGGGCATACAGTAGAAACTCCTCGTTTCCCCTGCTGAACAACTGAAAGGTGCCGCTCTGGGGGATGTCTTCTTCGGTGCTGTCACCGAGTGAAAGCAGCGTCAGGGTATCGGGTCCTTTCATGAACACGGCCCGGCGACTGTCGCGGGTGTAGGATACAGGCCCTGCTCCCACAAGACGTTTCTCCCATCCTGGCTGCATAGCCTTCAGCACCAGAGTGGTGTTATTGGTCAACCCTTCCCGGATGAGATATCCTGCAAACTGGCCATCCGGGCTTAGACTGCCCTGTTCCACGGAAGGCCAGTGAAAGAGTATACCGGTATCCAATGCGGGCTTCTGGCCCGAAGCGAAAAAAAACCAAAAGCAAAGGGAGGAAAACAATAAAGTGAATCGCATGGGAAAGGGAATTAAAGCACAAAAATGGTAGCTGCGGGTGCAACACTCTGGCAGCGGACCCGATCGTATTTATCGGCATTTTTCTTTACAGGAAAATGGGGGGTATAACTACCAGGCATGGGTTCATTATTTTTGAACTTTCAATAAGAGGTGCCCTTTATCCCGTTTGCTTGTGAATTTATGCTTTTTAACGATGGCGGCCATACTACCTTGGGAGAACATAAGGGATGTCCGTTTCCTGCCTGATCAGGCCACGACCGACCGTTGTCGGTGTTGTTGGCGGCGCACTGGCCTTCAAGGCCTAGAAATTTTCGGGCAACAGATTCTGCACCGACTTGCTCGACACAGATTGTCCTGCAAATGCGCACTACAATACGTCTACACCAGGTGGTGCCTCTACGCTACTGCGTTGGACCGCTGCCCCGAATACGCTATGCCCTAACACTATTACAGTAGTATTAGTAGACTAAACGGCCACTGTAAAATGCCCAGGAAGCACCACTGCCCCGTTTCCGTGGAGGTTAGTCCCCCGAATCGGAATAACTGCTGGGAAAATATCCAAAGAAGGAGGCCTCTGCCTGGGACTTTCTCCTTTATCCCGGGTTGTCTGAGATTTTATTCTTTTGGGAGTTGTCAGTCAAACTAATTTGGGAGAAAGGAAACTATGTCCGTTTACGCATGAAGAGGACCACGGTCGGCCCGCCGATACGTTGCGGACGGGCAGTGTGGGGAGGGCCAATGGGGAAGCCGAAAACCATATCCAGAGTAGGCGATCAGCGAACCATCGTTTAGCTTTTTTTAATTTAAAAGCACTTCAGTTATGAACAAAGCCAAATTCATGCTGCTCGGCATCGGCGTAGTCGGTGTCGTTGGCAGCGCACCGGCCTTCAAGGCCCAGAAATTTTCGGGAAACAAATACTGCACCGATATGCAAACACAAATTGTCCTCCAGACGCGCATCACATCCCGACACCACCAGGTGTTGGGTCGTTCATGCATTGCACTGTTGTAGCAAGTATGCTCAACCATTACAGTAATGCGATTTGACTAGAAAAGGTATTATAGGTCCCAAGTAAGTGCCATTGCCCAACGCACCTCGATTCTCGGTCATCGGCGCGGAAAAGATAAAACCTGAGGAGGTAATATGTTTCTCGTCCCTGATGAATTTTTGCGTGGTAGCTGATTAGTTTACAGCAATGTATACGGTTCTCCAATGAAACAACTTCCTAGCCTGAATGGGCTAAGAGCGGTAAGTATCGGCATCGTTATTCTGGATCATCTGCTCCAGTTTAATCTTCGATTGGGATCTAATGTAAGATTGTTCGTTCTGTCTGATGGTCGCTTTGGCGTGAATGTGTTTTTTGTGATTTCGGGTTTTCTCATTACTTCCCTTTTGTTAGAGGAAGAAAAAGATGCTGGGAAGATCTCGGTTCGAAACTTTTATGTGCGCCGTATTCTCCGGATTTTTCCAGCCTATTATTTTCTTCTCTTGACATTCGGCTACCTACAGTTGATTGGCTACCTGAATGTTCCGCCTATTTTCTGGATTATGCTATTGACCTATACAAGATACATTAGAATTCGTGGCGAAGACTATACTGGTCACGCTTGGTCGCTCAGCGTCGAAGAGAATTTCTATTTTTTATGGCCGGCCGCGTTCCGGGCGGGAGACCGACAAAGAAAAGGAGTTGCACTTTTCTTTGTTGTGATCGGGCCACTCGTTCGTACGTTTCTGTTCCTTCATCCGGTGGAATGGATTGGCACAGATTCCCTGTTTGTGAGGATAGCTGCAATTGCCATGGGTTGTCTTGTCGCTTTGCATCGGGACAAACTCCTCCAATGGCTCACTCCTCGCTGGCCCAAGCTTCTCTACCCAGCGATCATTGCCTTGTTCTTGCTTTCCGATATTCTTAGGTTTTCAAATCTTCATGGATTTGGCGTAGTCTTCGTTCCATTTGGTGGAACTATCGGCTCTATCTCTAATTTGGTGATTGCATTGATCATGCTATATTCGGTATATGGCCCACAAGGAATCTGGTACAAGCTACTCAATTCAAAGCCCTTTAATTTCTTAGGTATTCTTTCCTATAGCATGTACCTGTGGCAGTAACTATTTCTGCTACCCAATACCTGGTGGGTGTCGCGGTTTCCGCAAAATTTGGCTTGCATTTTTCTAGCTGCACTTTTTTCTTACTACTTTATCGAACGGCCTTTCCTTCGCTTAAGAGCCAAATTTTCAATGAAATATAAGACAACTGAACCTGAGCGTGTTCTTGCAGGGTCGCCGCCTGCTCTATAATGACACTGGCGTGCCAGACCCGGCTAAAATATTCGACAAGATGGGTGTTTTCATATGCCACGAATTGTCCCCGTGTAATGTTCTGCGCCTAATTCAACTTTAAATTCATGACGCTGGCCAAAGACTCAATTGATAAGTCGCTGATCGACAAATTTTGGGGCGGTAAGGTTGCTCTTTTCATTGGCGCCGAAGACTTCCTCGAGCCTTTTACACCAACAGAAGCACTCAAAATCAAGACTGAATTCGATTATTAGCCCGCGGATGTGAATAGCAACTGTATAAGCACATCTAAAGGAGGATGTTTCTGCCTCGAACTTCCTTTTTGGGGTGATTGGAGTGATGTAGTTTGCATCTCCCATTTTTGCCCCAAACCTATTGCCTGATACTCTTGGTTAGTAAAGTAAATGCCGTCTCGCCTTATGGAGCATGCCTTCAAAAATGAGACCTCTGTGAAGACCGACCGAATTGTGCTCATATTTAAACACGCTGCACCAGATTAAATCAAAACGACTCACCGCATAAAGGCGCTCAAATTTCATCCGTTGCCTAGCCTAGTATATTGGGCCGCGTCCATATTGGGGAGTATAGCACCACTCGGGACATTTCTTCTTTTCCGGCCAAATCTCATCGAGCGTGTCCCCGTCATAGAATATCCCGTCCTTCATCACATAGCGTATCTCCCGACTGTTATGGATATCGTCCAAAGGATTCTTGTTTAAAACAATGAGGTCCGCAATTTTTCCCACTTCCAGTGACCCCAGGTCCTTTTGAACCCCCAATCCCTCCGCACCTAGAATAGTCGCCGCCTGCAGCGCCTCCATATTCGTCAAGCCACCGCTTTGCAGCGCCCAAAGTTCGTTATGGACTCCGATTCCTTCATTGTTTCCGTGACTTCCAAGGAGCACGCGCCCCCCCTGTTTGCGAATCCTGGCATAAGTCAGAGTTGGATACATTAATCCGGCTTCTGTGGTATCCTTCGGAATGGTATTTACTATCTCTTTCAAACAAGGGACGGGCATAAATCGCCTTAGCTTTGAATCCGGCTCATGCCAGTAAAGGTAATTTTCATACTTATCCATACCCAGATCGGGATAGCCGGCCTGCAAAGTAGGAGTGAGATAGGTGCCGGACCTCGCAATAAAAGTAATCAAGTCCTTGTAAAGGTCAGGCCAATGAGGAGCATGTTCCACTCCAGTACTGCCGTCCTTCATCATTCCTATTTGTTCCATAAAATCAAATCCTCCCTCATTCGTCATGTCTAACTTCGCTTCCCGTGAAGCCACAGCTAACCATTGCCTTTGCCTTCTCGTGGGAAGTTCGTATTGCTTAATCAACGTTCCACCCATTAATGCCCGCTTTGATACGATCGAACGGGCATCGTCCAGAGTGCCCACATTCATAAATCCCGACGGTACAGCGCTTCCGGAACTAAATAGACGGGGTCCGATCATTTGTCCGGACTCTAGCAGCTCCTTGTAACCATAGGAATCATATGTCGATTTAGGGTCTCTGGCCGTAGTCACCCCATACGCGAGATTGATCAGATACATCCAGGACTGCTGTGGGAAAACATCTGGAGGCAAATGCATATGCAGATGCATGTCAACAAACCCCGGCATCACCGTTGTTCCCGCAAGATCAAGCACTTTCGCTCCTTTGGGAATAAGCACGAGGGCAGTTGGGCCTACACAGATAATCCGGCCGTCCTTTATGATAATTGTGCCATGCTCGAGAACTTTAGTTCCCCGCATTGTGATGATCCTTGTATTCCTAAGCGCAATGATTCCATGTGCAGTCCCCTTGGGGACCGTAACACTCATGGTTATCACCTGGTCAGGGCTGACGGCCACCTTCGTATTGCTGTCCGACGGCACTAATGCGCTCTTTTTTTGGGCGGCAGCGACAATTTTCTCAGGATCTACCCGATAGAACTTGTTTCCATAGGACCAGCTCAAAATCTTGCCGCCTTTCTCCCAAAACGGGTCCACTCCTTTCGCAAATTGAATAACTGAAAGCCGTTGCTTCCCAACTTGCCCATATGCTGCCGCAGGTTGAGTCAAATCGTATAATACCGTTGGCTGAATCAATGAGCAAGTCGGCACAAGATATAAGTCCTCGCCCATCGCATAAACAAAAAAGCGACCATTGGGGGAAACTGTTCGATGTTGTATGTTTTCCGTCTCTTCCCAATCTCGAATACCAACAGCTAGCACCTGCTGCCCTCCTCCATCCAGGTTTCTTGAAACTAATTTAGAACTCAGGTGACCTTGTGAGCGATCATGCCCGTTATAATATGGCTCATAAATAATCATCCTTCCATCGGCCGAAAAAGTCAGATGATTCCACAGCGGTATGCTATCTTGAATCACTCGAATTCCTCCTCCTTTTACAGAGATGAGTTGGATTTCACCACTTCCCCAAGAATCGCGATTAAGAAGTTTTGGAACAGCTTTGACGACGGCAATCACCGATCCGTCAGGTGACCACGTTGGTCGCTGATACTGGCCCGCAATAGTCGTCAGCTGTTCCGGCTTGCCGCCCGATGCAGGTACCCGCCAAAGATATCCCCCATTCGTGTCACACCAGGACACATAGGCAATCCATTTGCCGTCAGGTGAATAAACAGGTTGATACTGGCTAAGGGATTGGTTAACAAGAACGTGTGCTTTTCCGTTGGGCAGGTTCATTACATACAACCTATTTAGTGCGGAAAAAACCAGCTGCTTTCCATCGGGACTTGCATTAGCCGATCGGGTATATCTTACTCTTACGGAGTCGTGGACTGCCCGAAAGGAATTATAATCGAATGGGCCGGCATCTGACTTCACATCCGCTATAAAGGGAATTACCCGATTGGTGCCAGTCTCCACCTCTATTCGGTGAATTTTTCCGCCATATCCTATAAACAAGCTTTTGGAGTCATACGAAAAAGAAAAATGCTGCATGAATCGCTCCCCGTAAAGAGGAAATTGCGGGTACAACGAAGCCACCAAAAGGCGTTCTTCACCGTTCAACAGATTCCGGGTAACCAGGCAGGTCTTTCCGTTGGAGTCTGCCACATAGGCTAGCCAATGTGTATCAGGAGAGAGCGCTGCGTTCCAAGAGCCATCTGAACCGAAATCTGGGGAAACATGTAAATTTAGAACCGAGGAAAACGGAGTTTTGATTTTCGTAAAACAATCATAATGAAAAACCCTTCCCGAATCCAGATAATATAATAATTTTCCGTCCGGGGAAAATCGCAGCAGATTTCTGGAACGAACTGGTATGAAAGTTTCACCGCCGGCAAGCCCGTAAATTACGCCTCCTCTTGAAACATGATCTCCTAGAAATAAACATTCTGCAGTAACATAATTACCATCGGGCGTCCATATTTCATTACACAAATGATCTACGCTTTCATTTAATCGCCCAAACACGGCATGGAAGGAACCGGTGGTATTCCTGACGTTAAGACGGTAGTCGCCTGAACCGTCGCTGATATAGGCGATCCTTTTGCCATCAGGCGACCAAACGGGTCGTGAATTGAGCGCCATTCCGCGCGTCAGTTGCGTGGCGTGCCCCCCTGTTGATGCAACAGTATAAAGGTCTCCAAGGAGGTCAAAGAGAATGGTTCGCCCATCAGGAGAAACATCGACATTCATCATTGATCCTTCATCTGTCGAAAAGGAAATAACTCTCGCGGGCTGAATTGGCAACTGTTGAGAAAAGCAAATGGCTGGCTCGCTGAAAAAGGTGCAAATCAAGCACCATAAAAATAAATATTTGTTAAACTTGTTGAGCATATTATTTAATTGTCATTACTCAAATTTGGAATAACCCAAGCCACTACAGATATTCAAAAATTCGCCAGCCCAAATAACCCCGAGTCAAAGGGAAAATAAAGAACAAAGTAAATCTCATGGCAAGAGAAAGTAAGCACAAAAATGACGGCTACAGGTGCAAGGTCTTGGCGGCGTACTGAATAGCGCTTATTGGCATCTATCATTACATAAAATTAGTGTGTATAACCATTAAGAATGGTAATTTTTGAATATTCTTTGGGGGATTCGCTTTTATCCGGTTTACCTGCGATTTTATCCTTTTTGGCGATGGTCAGCATACTAACTTGGGAGAACGTTAGCTATGTCCGTTCATGCTTGATCAGGGCCGCGTTCGGCCAACCGACGCGCTGTCGACGGGCAGCGTGAGGAAGGTCAATGGGGAAGCCGAAAACCATATTCAGAGTAGGCAATCATTAAACCAAAGTTTAGCTTTTTGAACTAAAAAGCGCTTCTGTTATGAACAAAGCAAAATTCATGCTGCTCGGCATCGGCGTTGTCGGTGTCGTAGGTGGCGCGCTGGCTTTCAAAGCCCAGAAATTTGTAGGAACAAAATATTGTACGGTTTTAACCGACACAAATTGTCCTGCATCGGCGGAATTCATCCCTTCTCAGCCAGGTGGTGCCGCGGAGCAATTGCATTGCACCGCTGCATCAAGCTCAACCTGCACTTCGACCATTACAGTAGTAGCGAGAATTGACTAAGTCCATTCACGGTAAGTTGCTCAGGCACGCAATACTACTCCTTTCAGTGGAGGATCACCCCGTTGGATCGGGATAGTTGCGAGGTAAACATTCAAACGAGGAGGTCCCTGCCGGGGCCTCCTTAATTTATTTGATTTGATTGGCATTTTTTTTACTTTAGAAGGAAATTTATATACAAAAATGGCCGCCAAGTGTGCCGTGCCTCAAAACGCAGAGTCAATTGAATAAATCGTGTGGCAATCGAGAAGCACAGGTGAGTAGGAGAACAATGCAGCGACCGGAAAAAAGCCAGGCGGGCGAATTACTCTGGTTTGATAATCTATAGGTGCGAATTTTGGATATTTTTTGTCGCGACTAATTACATCGATATCCTGCAACTATCCCGCCGTCGCCAAAAAAGTCCAAAATTGGACTTTTTTTATTTTGTGATCTTTATCACGTTCGCATATTCATCTCCTTTATTATCTTTATCCGCATCACTATTTAAACCTTACCAAATGACTACCATCTCAGCCTACCTCAAGCCAATCTCCCATTACCCGTAAGAACTGGACAAAGCCGTCCTCAGTATCGTTGAACGCAAATGCTATGAGAAAGACCTCTTATTC
>Ga0157372_10007495_pt1 | contig 11604 bp, 6 predicted proteins | sample C55metaG_FD_115307 | JGI IMG/M metagenome (GOLD analysis project Ga0157372, IMG submission 115307) | Corn rhizosphere microbial communities from Kellogg Biological Station, Michigan, USA - C5-5 metaG | ecosystem: Host-associated > Plants > Roots > Rhizosphere > Soil | place: USA: Michigan...
ATAATCCAGGCAGGAATCGGCTCGATTCAATTTCAATCGGGCAGAAGAGGTTTGAAGTTACCTCCATCGCCTGTGACGCGCAGTCTAACGCACTTTTTCTTGGTACCTGGGGCAATGGCCTGGTGAAGTATGACATTGCAACCGGAACTTACAAGAAGTATTTGGCTGGTGCAGGTGATGGGCAACTGACAAGTAATAATACTTACCGTGTCGTGATCGACAAAAGCCAGAACGTATGGGTAGGTTGTTGGGGCGGCGGACTTAATCGTTTGGATATGAAATCCCAAACGTTTGAAACGGTCAGTATAAAACCATATAATGTTTACAACCGGGACTACGATATAGTCTTGTCAATAATGCAAGACAACGCCGGCATTTTATGGGTTGGTACAGATGGAGGGGGTGTCTGCAAATTAGATCCCTATCGCAAAAAGTTTAAGACGATCAGCAACGCCGGATTAGATCAACCGATATTAAGTAATACCCACATTACAGCGGTATACGAGGACCGCGACCAAAGCCTTTGGTTAGGAACAAAAGGTGGCGGCTTGAGTGTTTCGACCGATCGGAAGAATTTTATCAACAAAGATTTGGGCATAAAGAACATTCGTGTAAACACGTTTTTTGAAAAAGACAATGATTTATGGGTCGGTACCGGAGACGGACTTGTAATTCTCAAAAATTATAAGCATTCTCAGAGAACTGTACTAATAAGCGGAAAGTCCAGGGATACTTCCAGTTTAAGCGGACCAAAAGTTACCTGCATTGTCAAAGATAAATCTGGTATTATTTGGGTGGGTACACAGGAACACGGGCTAAACAGGGTGTTGTCATACAAGAGGGATACCCCCGTTTTTAAACGCTATCCCGAACATGTTGGCTCAGAAGGTGCGCTTCAGAATGACAGGGTTAGTTGTATACTGGTCGACAGAAGTAACCGGTTATGGGTTGGAACTTATGACGGGTTACACCTGTACAATCGTGAGCAGGATAATTTTTCACTGGTTCCCTACAAGCCGGGAAGTGAAAACAGTTTGTCTAACAATACCATCCTTTCAATAGCAGAAGACAGTTATGGGCATGTGTGGGTCGGCACTCAGCAAGGCCTTAACGAGCTTTCTTTCGGAGACGGTGGTAAACTTCAAATCCAATCCTTCTTACAGTGTCCGGGTTTCCCAAACGACTACATCCATTCTGTTTTGATTGATCACGAAAACAACGTCTGGATGAGCACAAATAGGGGAATTACAAAATACGATGTCCGGATAAAAACATTCAGGAATTTTGACACGCGCGATGGCGTCTCATCGAACACGTTTTCTGAGAATGCGTCTTATGTGAGAGACGATGGCCAAATGTTCTTTGGCAGTATTGACGGTCTTACCTATTTCTATCCTGACAGCATTTACCTCAATCAATACAAGCCCCCGGTTTATTTTACCAAACTCCAGGTAAACAACAAGGATGTTGGGGTTGGTACTGTAGTTTTCAACAAGGATCTACTTCCACAACCCCTGTTCCTTCAGTCGGAAATCAACCTGTCTTACAAGCAAAATATTATTTCTCTTTCCTTCGCTGCTCTTGATTATCATGCCTCCGACAAAAACCGATATCAATATATGCTGGAAGGATTTGACGATCACTGGGTAGATGCAGGTTACCGTAGAAATGTTACCTACACCAATTTGCCTTCAGGCACATATACCTTCAAAATAAAAGCTTCTAACAGCGACCAGGTTTGGAGTAATGATGTTGCTGATTTGAAGATTTTTATTTCACCCCCACCATGGAGGACCTGGTGGGCCTATTTGATCTATTTTCTCATCATCAGTGGCTTGCTATGGTTTTCCAGGTATATCAAGTTGAGAAGAATCTACCTGCAAAACAGGTTAGAGATTGCCAACATAAAATATGAGAAGGAGCGGGAGATTGCGGAAATCAAAAGCAGGTTCTTTACTAACATTTCGCACGAATTCAGGACTCCCCTGACGCTGATGATCGGTCCCCTGGAGGACCTGGTTGCTGATACCAGGCTAAACCAGTCGGTAAAAAATACGATCCGTAAAATTCAGAATCAGTCGAAACGACTTTTAAGCTTAATTAACCAGCTACTCGATTTTCATAAAGCGGAATCGAATGCAATGCAATTAAATACTGCCTATCATGATATTGTCACGGTAGCTAAAACAATTGTTGAGTCCTTCGAAGAGGAAGCCGATCGAAAGAACATCTCTTTTTCTTTTCAGTCAGACCCAAAGGAACTCTACCTGTTAATGGACAAAGAAAAAGTGGAAAGTGTGGTTTACAATCTACTCTCCAATGCTTTTAAATTCACTCCACCAGGTGGACAGATCCAATTCCGGGTCAGGTACGCTCAAGATCCTCAGCCTGTTTGTGAATTGATCGTCGCTGATACCGGTAAGGGAATTGAGGCCAGGGACAAGCCGAAGATCTTCGACAGGTTTTACCAGGTGGCGCAAGCAGAACCCGGCAGATATACCGGGACAGGCATCGGGCTAGCTTTTGTAAAGGATTTGGTTGAGCTTCATAAAGGCACAATTGTATTGCAAGACAACCAGCCGCAAGGATCTGTGTTTACAATTAAGCTACCGGCCAGGCCAATAGACCTACTGGATGAACAATTCATTGAGGCAGATCAGGAAGATGAGGCGGAGCCGTTTGAATCAACCGAAAGGCAGGGTGCTGAGCCACCAATTTTCCTTGTGATAGAAGATAATGATGAATTGAATCAATACCTCTGTAAGGTTTTGAGCAAATCAGGTGAGACAATTTCTGCCAGGGACGGTAGAGAAGGTCTCGAAAAAGCGTTTCAAATCATTCCTGACCTAATTGTAAGCGACGTGATGATGCCTGAGATGGACGGGTATGAGTTGTGTAAAAAAATAAAGGAAGACAATAGAACCTCTCATATTCCAGTGATCCTGCTGACTGCCAAATCAGACGATCTTTCTCAAATCGAGGGAATTAAACTGGGGGCAGACATTTACCTCGGGAAGCCTTTCAAGCCTGAGTTATTGACTTCCCATGTGAAGAATCTCATAAAGTCCAGGAAGAGGCTCAAGGAGCTTTTTGCCCAGCGATTGAACCTGACGCCAAGCGAAGTAGAAGTGGCTTCGTTTAGCGAGGAGTTTATAAAGAATGCGATCCATTTTGTTGAAGAAAACATAGAGAAAGAAGAGTTTTCGATAGACGATCTCGCAAATAAGTTGAATATGAGTCGCTCCACATTCTATCGTAAGCTGAAAGCATTGACGGGAATGTCAGGAAATGATTTCATCCGCACCATCAAACTTCAAAGAAGTGCACAGTTACTAAAGAGTGGTGAATACACGGTAAGCATGGCTGCTTTCAGCGCTGGTTTCAATGACTTGAAGCATTTCAGGAAGAGCTTTCAAAAGCAATTTGGTATTACACCTTCTGAATACATGAAAAAGAAAGAAGCGAATCCGAACTGATAAAAAGGCGTGCGGTAGCTAAAAACACTCAATTGACCGGCTGCTACCTCATTTTTGAACCGTAAGCCCCTGTACTGTTGCCTAACAAAAATGCAATATTGAACTGCAATAAAAGTGGTTTTAATAAAGCATTCAAAAAATTGATTTCATCCAAAACTTACGTCATGAGTTTGAATCTATCTCAAACAAGGCTGCGTGGTTATGTACTCCTCGCTTGCACATTGCTGTTTGTTCAATTGGCAAGACCGCAATCAGGTCCTGGTCAGAACGTCCTGGTGAAGGGGAAAGTAACTTCTTCTAAAGACGGTGCGCCGCTGCCAGGCGTGTCCGTTGAGGATACCAAAAACCCGAACAATGGAGTAGTCACCGATGAAAATGGCATGTATCAAATAAGGGTTAGTGCCATTGCTAGAACTTTAAAATTTAGCTACGTCGGTTTTATAACTTCTGAAGTTACCATTTCTGGTAAGAGCCTGGTTAATGTCACCCTGATACCCGGTGTCTCAACAATGGACCAGGTAGTCGTGGTAGGATATGGCGTTCAAAAAAAGGTGAACCAAACAGGTTCAACCGAAACTGTTCGGTTTGACGATGCCGTTAATCAAGCTGTAACCAATACGGGCCAGTTGATGTATGGTAAGTTTTCAGGAGTACAGATAACACAGTCTAGCGGTCTTCCCGGTGCCGACGCCTCTTCGATTGTCATTCGAGGTGTAGGTACGTTTGGTTCTACTAACCCCCTGGTAGTAATTGATAATATCCAATATGACGGGTTAGAAGCCTTCAACAATCTTGCTCCATCTGACATTGAAACTATATCTGTATTAAAAGATGCGTCTGCCAGTTCTATCTACGGGGCAAGAGGCGCAAATGGCGTCATTGTCGTTACAACTAAAAAAGGAAGAAAGGGTTCAATGAAGGTCGTTTATAACGGTTACGTAGGACTCCAGTCTGTAACGGTAGTCCCTCACTACCTGGATGCGGTCAATTATGCGCGTTTGAAGAATGAGCACGATATAAATGCTAATGGCGCCAATGCGCCAATCCGGTATTCCGATGCCGATATTCAAGCTATTGCCGACGGCTCTAAGCCGGATCAATATTCAAATACCAATTGGGCGAAGGAAATCCTTAGAACGGCACCGGTACAAAACCATTACCTCGCTTTTTCCGGGGGTAGTGATAAAACTACTTACCGCATCTCTCTTGGATATTTAAACCAGGATGCGGTTGTAAGGGGGAAGTTCAAGACGAACAGGTATAACTTCGGGCTAAACCTAAGTTCACAGGTTAAAGACTGGCTAAACATTTCCAATATCACAAACACATATTGGACCAGGTTCACAGGACCGGCTGGTGGTGCCGACGCTATCACGGGCGAAACCGGTATCATTAACCAGTTCCAACGCTCTACTCCGACTGTTCCGGCATATTATTCCAATGGGAATTACGGAATTGTGGATGGTTCTTATCAGAATGTGAATTTCAGTTTTCCAGTTACCAATGCATTGCGAACCGGAACTTTAGGCGATTATCACGATGATAATGTCAATATCGCCGAAAGGTTGGGACTTAAAGTAGACTTTACTAAGTTCTTGTCTTTCGAAACGAGTGGTAGTGCGAATCTAAGTTTTGGCAATACATCCAATTTTGTTCCCACTTATTCATCCTACGATTGGGCCGGCAATTTGGTTGCACAAAACCAGTCGAACACGCTGACGAAAAAGACAAGTTTTAACTACAGGTTGCTGAATGAAAATATCCTCCGTTATTCAAAGAAATTCAGAAGGGATCATGATTTGTCAATTTTATTGGGACACTCTTTAATTTATAATAAATCAAGTGGGTTCTCAGGACAGGTATCAGGCTTCCCTTCTAATTCGGTACAGGAATTTGATGGTGGCGGGGTAGTTAATCCAAATGTTTCCGGAAGCGCTTACGAAGTTGCTCTGCAATCATTTTTCACAAGGGTAAATTATGTACTTAAAGGAAAGTATCTCTTCGAGGCGAACCTTAGGAGAGATGGTTCCTCCCGATTCGGTCCTACTAACAGATACGCGAATTTCCCTTCCGCTTCTGCAGGTTGGCGCATAAGCCAGGAGGATTTCTTTAATAACATAAAATGGATTTCCGATTTAAAGATTCGCGGAAGTTGGGGTATTACGGGGAATGACAATATCGGGAATTACATCTTTGAACAAACCTATAATACCAACCTCGATTACCTTTTGGGTAATGACGTCGTCGTAGGCGCAGTCGCGGTTACCAGCCTTGCCAATCCCACCATTACGTGGGAAACAATCAAACAGTATGATCTCGGCCTGGACGGGTCTCTTTTTAATAACCGTCTTAGCATTACTGCCGACTATTTTAAGAGAAACAGCTATGATCTACTTTATGCGAACTTCCCCATACCCAGCACAATCGGTGTGACAAATCTTGCAGCCCAGAATGCGGCCAGCATGGTAAACAGCGGTGTGGAACTTACGGCAAACTATAGAGGGCGAATATCGAAGTTGAACTATTCCGTCGGGGGAAGCGTTAGTCGATTTGCGGATAACAAGGTAACAGGCCTCGGCGACAAAGGTGTTGAAACCATTAATGGAGAAACCATCATCAGGATCGGTCAGCCGTTTGGAGCCTATTATGGCTATAAAGTTCTGAAAATATTCCAAACGCAGGACGAAGTGAATAGCGCTCCTAAGCAATTTGGGAGCAACAAAACCGCTCCTGGTGATTTTCAGTTTGCTGATCTGTCAGGACCGGGCGGTAAACCAGATGGCGTCGTTGATGCATACGACCGTACAGTCATAGGAAACCCTTTCCCAAAATGGACTTACAATTTCAATGGTAGCCTGAGCTATAAAGAGTTTGACTTTAACTTTATTTTCCAGGGAGTCCAGCGGATCGACCGTTTGCTGAATGATAATGGACAACTTCCAATGGAGGGAGACAGGAACAATGTTCTTTCGTATTGGATTGACAGGTGGACTGTCAGTAAACCGTCAACAACCCTGCCTCGATTAGGGGGGCCTAACAATTCGGTCGTTTCTGATTTCTATATTCACGACGCATCCTATTTGAGGCTTAAGAATATTGAATTAGGCTATTCTTTACCCTCCCGTGTTTCCAGGAAAACCGGTATTGACGTATTGCGTTTTTATGTTGCCGGACAAAATTTTCTAACGTTTACAAAACTAAAAGATTTCGATCCTGAACGACAAAGAGGAAATGCAACCGATCAATTGACTCCTCTCTACAAGATTGTCAGTTTCGGATTAAACATTAAATTCTGAGTTATGAAGAAGTGGATTGCTATATTAAGCCTCGTATTTTTTGCCGGATGTTCTAAGGATTTTCTAAATAAGGAATCGCTAACACAAATTGGTGAAACTAATTTTTGGAAGACAGAACAGGACGCTCTTCTCGGAATTAACGGTATCTATGACGTCCTCCAGGATCGTATTTTGTACAGTGGAAATTTAAACGGTAATGCCGGGCTTCCAATGTATGACAATTTCGGCGACAACTGCTATAACTCGTACAAGTTTGAAGGCCCTGGCAACTTTATGATCGCAAACATTGATCCTAGTGGAGCTCTTTTTAGCGCATTATGGGTATCTTCCTACAAGGGGATTGCGAGGGCGAATGCAGCCATCGAAAACATTTCCAAGATTCCTTCAACAAGTATTTCCGACGACAAGAAAAAGCAATTGCTTGGCCAGGCGTATTTTCTGCGAGCTCTTTTCTATATGAACCTCGCGGTATACTATAAAGATGTTCCGCTGATTTTGAAAGTGCAGACTTTAGATGAGGCATATGTTCCGAAGAATACTTACCAGGAAGTGTCTGATCAGATCATTAAAGATCTTAAAGCTGCAGCCGACGCGCTTCCAACGGTTTATCCGGCCGAACAATATGGCTATGCCACCAAGGGAGCAGCATTAAGTCTAATGGCCCGCTTTTACATGTATAACAAAGACTATCAAAATGCATTAGACGCCACCACTGCCGTCATGGGTCTGGGCTATTCACTTAACCCGACCTATTCGCAATTATTTACCGAGCAGGGAGAGTATTCCAAAGAGATAATCTTTTCCGTTCGTTTCGTTCAAAACGCATCCAATAATGGGGAAACGTTTTCATCTACCTATTTGCCCCTTCCGAAGGTAGATGAACAGCCAATGCCCAACCTCGTAAAAGACTATTATTGTACCGATGGATTATCTATCACACAATCACCTCTATATAGTTCTGCCAATGAGAAAGCCAACAGGGACCCGAGGCTGACGGCGACGGTCTACTTTAACAAGGACACTTTCCTGATTGATAGTAAAGCGACATTTAAAGGCAATACAGCTACCAAATACGGGTTGAAAAAATACATTCGGAACGCTGCATCATCTACTGGGATATCCGTATACTCCGCCGGGGGGCAGGACTTTATCGTGATGAGATACGCAGACGTTCTGTTGATGCGTGCCGAGGCGTTGGTAGAACTGAATCAACTGAACGACGTTTACGCCCTGGTTGATATGGTCAGGAACAGGGTGAAGATGCCAACGGTGGAAAAAGTAGAAGGCACCGGACTCAGTCAAAGCCAATTGAGGACAATTGTGAGACACGAGAGAAGAGTGGAACTCGCTTGCGAGGGACTTCGTTTCTTTGATCTGAAGCGTTGGGGAATGGTGCAACAAGCATTCCAAGCAGCGATTGCTGACAACATACCAGGTTATACTCCGTCTTATAGGGGCGTTAAGTCAGAAATCTTTCCGATTCCTCAGAGTGAACTAGACGCGAATTCAAACCTGGTGCAAAATCCGGATTGGCACTAGAACAGTTATTAAATGTTGCCCGCACTGATAGGGTGGTAAAACTATAGATGTCTTTGCATGACTATGCAGAAGAATACTGTTGCTCTTTGCGTTGCATCAAATCGACTTTGGGTCTTAGACGTCAATCACAGCTTTGTTTTACTGACACTCTTTCTAAAAGGACGTTTATTCTCGTCATGTTGTCTTGAAATAGCATTTACATTTTTCTTAAAATCTGTAAGAAACGTCGAACCTGTGGTTATACTGTACCAAATGTGAGGGGTTGTCTGTTCAAGACCCAATAGCCACGGGGTTCCTTTTGTTGCTTGTATACCTTGTGTTGGAATTTAGAATTGACAAAAGATACAAGTTCGTTCTCCAATTCGTTAATTAGAACGTCGAAACTATAAAACATATACAATGTGCTATACTAAAATCGTAGTTGTTTTTTTATTTGCGTTTGTTACATCGTGTAAAAAAAATCCTGGTGTTTCCGAGACAACGAAAGCGACTTCCAATGATACATTGGGCTTGATAAATGAGCTGGGTTTCGGAGAGGGAAGAATGCTTACCATTTCAAAGAAAGAGAATATTGGTATGCCTAAAGTCCAACTTTCGCCGGATTCTATTTATAGCTCATATAGTTTGGAAGATCCACTCTTTACCCCCATGCCTGCCGGTTACGAAGACCAGGTAATTTCGTTTCGACTACCAAAAGGTTATATGGCTGTCTTTGCTGAGAATAGTGACGGTACTGGTGAATCTGTTTGCTATGTAGCTGTCGATAGTACTATCAATGCGGACCTGCCCGCGCGTCTACGAAATAACATTTCTTATATTAGGTATATACGGATCAATAATCCTGACAAAAAGGGCACAGGCTCCACCCAGGACGCCGCGGTGCTGGCGTCTGGTTCCCAGTGGTTTTACGGATGGAGTTTGAACCGGTCTTCCTTTCCCGGGCAACAGTTTGTTCCCATGACCTGGGGCAAGTACACGTGCAACGACAATAATGTAAAATATTTGGTGGAAAGGCCAGATGTGGATCACCTGTTGTCGTTCAACGAGCCGGATAATACCAACCAGTCGAATATACCGAATATAGACACCGCAGTTGCCAGGTATAAGATCATGCAAAAGACGGGGTTACGGCTCGGAGCTCCTGTCACTACCCAAGACCAGGCTATCGGCGATGGAAGATGGCTAACCCGGTTTATGGCCAAAGCGCAGCAGGAAAAGCTTCGAATTGATTTTATACCTGTTCATTGGTACGACTGGGGCAATCAATTCAATAATAAAGCAACTGATTCCCTGACGGCAGAAGCGATATTCAATCGTTTCACGAATTACATGCAAAAAGTTCATTCAGCTTACCCGGGAGTACCGATATGGGTAACAGAATTCAATGCAAATGTCAATCGTTCATCTGCAGTGATTCATGAATACTTCATGAAGTTGGCGTCGGATTGGATGAACAGTACCTCTTATGTTGAGAGATATGCCTACTTCTTTCCAAAGACTTTGCCGGACGTCAATAGCGATTTTACGCTAACGGAGGCAGGTGAGTATTGGAAAAGCCTGATTTCGACCAAATCCTTCAATGGAAACATCGTTTCCAACGATACTATCTTGAATGTGAATTAAGCAATGAAAGGCGGCGGCAGACTGCATGGCCCGGGAGCTGCGAGTCTGAGTTTGGAGTCAAGCCTGATGAAAGCCACACTGATTGAAGAATTAGCAAGAATGTTTATGAGGGCATTGATTCTTTGACAAGTGTTGCTATCGTCTCTTTTTTCTCTACTGGGTGTACAAAAATGCAGTCGGCGCCCGCTCGCTGTATTCATTGCGGCGTCAAATTTATTCGGATAATTTTTCCTGGTGTGAACGTGGTGTTGTATAAAATGCATTATTCCGGCGTTTATCAGTAGGTGAAGCCCTGAGGAATACGACAGTGAATGTATTGCAGCTATTCTTCACAAGCCAAGTCTTTGTTAATCAGTATTGGACTTAAATCAATGCTGTCTTTAATCTTGATCCCTACAATTCCTGTTTGCATTTTTTTTTTGCCGGCTCAATTATTTCATCAAGGTTGTTTTCGTAGCCGCCTTCTATGCCGACGGTGACTGGAACGTCAACGGCATTGACCATGCGAGTGATAGATTCGATTATTTCTTCCAATTGTATTATTTCGCAATTGGGGGTATCCCAAAAAAGCAGCTATTCCCATGCTTGGAGTTGCAATCGCTTTGTGGCCAGATGTATCTATTAGTTTCGAGCTTCCGACATCCCACGAGTTTTCCATCATGTCCGTTTAATGATGAAACTGTGACAACTGTTCTGCCTTTTCTTTCTGAATGTTCGAAAGTATCATAAAGTCAGTTGTATAGCTTTAAAAGAATGAATTACCAACAATCGATTTGTTCTTCTTAAACGACGCCGGTACGGAAGTCATCAACGAGGTCGCCGTTAATGGCGATAATAAAAATGCCTCCCATTTCATGGAAAGCTTTCGGCGGAGAGAGAAAAAGGCGCTGCTTGTCTGTAGGTGGTTCAGCAATACCGGCTATTTCCTGTAGTAATGATTTGATCGGTTTGAGATCTATAATTTCTGCAGTAATTTCATTGAGCAAGAATGAAGCCTTCTCGGACCAGGCCTTTAATGTTTTTTCAGTCGGCATTTTTAATTGTGAATTGTCTATCGTCAGGAATTGTGAAAATAATCATTGCACAATATTAAAAAAATCGTTAACATAGCGGAAACCAAACTTATATGAAACGATTCGCACCGCTTCTACTTCTTGTTCTTTTAGCATCATGTGACCCTAAAATATATCCCATTAAAGGAACGTATCCGGCGACGCCCATGGTTTTCAATTCCGACAATTCATTTGAGAAAAGTTGGGATAAACTGGTAGATATTTTCGCGCAAAAAGGGTTGACTATTAAGATCATTGATAAGAGTAGCGGTTTAATCATCTCTTCTAACAGTCGGATGCCTGCAACACCAGAGGATAGCAAAGGCAACCCTAAGAATCCAAACGCCTACATTGTAGTGCCGTCTGTAAAATCAAACAATCAAATCAAACCCATTTCAGGGTCCAATCAGGGGCCTTATACGTCAAAAAGTAAAGTAATATACTATCCTGTTTACGGGGAGTGGAACGTAAGAATAAAACCAAACGGCAATGGATCTACCATTAATGTAAATATCACAAACGTGACTTATGAAGTGCCGGGCGCAACAAACCGGTATACGTCATTAAGGGATTATCGGTCTACAGGTGTATTCGAAAAAGAGTTGGCTGATTTAATCA
>Ga0157372_10007496_pt1 | contig 11604 bp, 4 predicted proteins | sample C55metaG_FD_115307 | JGI IMG/M metagenome (GOLD analysis project Ga0157372, IMG submission 115307) | Corn rhizosphere microbial communities from Kellogg Biological Station, Michigan, USA - C5-5 metaG | ecosystem: Host-associated > Plants > Roots > Rhizosphere > Soil | place: USA: Michigan...
AGACAACAAAAAGCAATACGCCTGCCGATACACCTATTAAGATGACGCTACGCAGCACCGGGTTGCCATCGGCCAGCACACCAAACGCCGCACCTGGATTTTCCGTATGTACAATACGCAGCCATCCGCGGATTACCGGGATGGCATCAAAGTCGCTCAGACTGTGCCGGATCGCTATCTTGGTAATCCGATCCAGGAGCACAATCGAAAACGCCACCAGCGCTGGCATCCAGCGGAGCGCGAAACTCAATCGTCGAGGCACCGCTAAAAATAATCCCGCAGGATACGGGCGCACGGTGCGCAGACTGTCGGGAAATTCGGATCGCTTCCCACGTCCGTCGTATATTTCCAGCAGCGCTCGCACTTATCGCCGCGAGCGCGTTCGATCCGGATTTCCAACGCCTCGCCGCTACCGCGCTCGACCGTGGCTTGAGAGACGATAAACAACGCCGGTAAATCGCCCTCGAATTTCCGCAGCCGCTCGAACATTTCTCCGCCCGCCGTTAGCTTGACGGCGGCTTCGAGCGACGACCCAACAACCTTGTCTTCACGCGCCGTATCGAGCGCTTTCAAGACCTGTTCTCTGACTGGAATGAGGGTTTCCCACTCCGCCGCCTGTTGGCGTTGCCCGGAGCCGATACCTTCACTTAATTCGCTCGGATCGGGGAACACATCGGCATGCACGCTAGCGGTGGCCCCCGCACGGTGCTTGGTATGCATCCAGACCTCTTCACAAGTGAACGAAAGGATGGGAGCAAGCAAGCGCGCCAGTGCCAGGTCCAACCGGTAGAGCGCGGTTTGCCCGCTGCGGCGCTCCGGTGAGGTTGGGCCGGCCGTATACAGCCGGTCCTTCAAAATGTCGAAATACAGTGCGCTCAGATCGGTGACAGCGAAATCGTATAACGCGCGATACACCTTGTGAAACGCATACTCGGCGTACCAATTGCGGCATTTCCGGACCAGCTCTTCCGCGCGCAGCAGAATCCAGACATCGATCGCAAGGAGCCCCTCGCCCGGAACGGCATCCGCCGCGAAATTGAAGTCGCCGGTGTTGCCGAGCAGATATCGAAAGGTGTTGCGTAACTTCCGGTAGGCTTCGGACAGCCGTTTCAGTGTGACTTCAGAGAGGCGCACGTCTTCGGTGAAATCGACAGACGCCACCCACAGCCGCAGCAGGTCCGCGCCATACTGCTTGACAATCGTTTCCGGTTCGATATTGTTACCGAGTGACTTCGACATGGCGCGGCCTTCCCCGTCCAGCGTCCAACCGTGTGTGGCGCATTCCCGATAGGGAGCGCTGTCCTTGAGACCCACGCCAATCAGCAGCGAACTATGAAACCAGCCACGATACTGATCGCCGCCCTCGATATACATATCCGAAGGCCATTCCAGATCGTTGCGTCTTGTCAGGACCGCCAGATGACTCGATCCGGAGTCGAACCACACGTCGAGAATGTCTGTCTCTTTGCGGAACGTTGTTCCGCCGCATTTGGAACACTGGCAGCCCGGACCCATCAGCTCGGCCGCCGTTTTCGAATACCAGATGTCGGCGGTATGCTGCCGGAACAGTTCCACCACGCCGTCCAACACGCGCTTGTCCGTGAACGGCTCACTGCAGCCTTCGCAGTAGAAGATCGTGATCGGAACGCCCCAGACGCGCTGCCGCGAGATGCACCAGTCCGGCCGCATGGCAATCATGTTCGTCATCCGCTCCTCGCCCCACTCCGGATGCCATTTCACCGCGCGGATCGCGGCCAGCGCCTTCGTACGCAGTTCCTCGCGTTCCATACCGATGAACCATTGCTCCGTGGCGCGAAAGATGACAGGATTATGGCAACGCCAACAATGCGGATAGCTGTGTTCGACTTTGGCCTGCGCCGCGAGCGCTCCCGCCCGATCGAGAAGCTGGATCACTAACGGATTGGCATCCCAAACGCTTTTGCCGAGCAACTCCTCCGGAAGCGCTCCTGGCGCGCCTTCGGCCTGGAACATCCGTCCCGCGGCATCGACAGGGCAATACACTGGAATGCCATAGCGCTGGCACACTACGAAATCGTCCTGCCCGTGACCTGGCGCCGTGTGTACCGCGCCGGTACCCTGCTCGAGCGTTACATGCTCCGCCAGAAGTCCGACTGAGTCACGGTCGAGAAACGGATGACGGAAGACTGCATTTTCGAGCTTCGCGCCCGGAAAACGCGCCAGTACGGTCTTATCCCAGCCGAGCGCTTCGGCGACTTGGGGCAGCAGTCCCTCGGCAACAATCGTGATGCCTTGCGGCGTGTCTACGGCGACGTATTCGTATTTCGGATGAAAGCAGATGGCGAGATTGGCCGGAATCGTCCAAGGAGTCGTGGTCCAGATGAGACAAAAAACCTCGCGTCCCGGCAGCGCCGGATCGAGCGCCGTCGGGTCGCTCGCCAGCTTGAAACGCACGTAAATTGAGGGACTGAGATGATTTTCGTATTCGACTTCGGCTTCGGCGAGTGCTGTGCGATCTTTCATGCACCAATGCACGGGCTTGAGGCCCTTATAGACATAGCCCCGATCGAGGAAATCGACGAACGCCTGCGCGATTACCGCTTCGTACTCGGCGCTCATGGTGAGATATGGGTCATTCCAGCGGCCCAGAATGCCGAGACGTTTGAATTCCGTACGGTGAATATCGACAAATTTTGCCGCATAGGCCCGGCACTCGCCGCGAATCTGCGCCGCTGTCATGGATGCTTTGCGTTTGCCTAGCTCCTGATCGACTTTGATTTCGATCGGGAGACCGTGACAATCCCAGCCGGGCACATACGGCGAATCGAAACCCGCCATGGATTTGGACTTCACGATGAAGTCTTTCAGGATCTTATTGAAGGCCGTGCCGAGATGGATGTTTCCGTTGGCATACGGCGGCCCATCGTGCAGTACGTAGCGTGGCCGTCCGGCGCGCGCCTCGCGAATGCGCTCGTAGAGGCCTTCCGAATCCCACCGCGCAAGCATTTTCGGCTCCTGCGTGGCAAGGCTCGCCTTCATCGGAAAATCGGTTTTGGGCAGGTTGACCGTGTTCTTCAGGTCAACGGAGAACGAACTCATCGGGTTAACTTCATCGTAGCGGACGCAGCCCGCCGCGCTCCTGACTTCGCGCATCCTAAAGACGCAGTTTTGCCCGTCGGCTTCGCGCCGCGCCACCGCCTTACGACAGAGTAAGGCAGCTCTCATTCTTATTTTCCCTGTAAATTTTTGGAGCGATTACGCACGTTCTTAATACAACGCTATTCTGCGCCTTAATCTACGAACTGAAAGGCATAGATATAATTACTGGAGAATTAGTTCGGATATATAGGTTCAGTCGACACGTTTATTGGCGTTATTTGGTAATTAGTGAGATGACGATCGCATAAATTCTGGGTAAAGTGGCCGATAGGGAGTTAGCTGAGCTTTATCCAGTGGGGTCTGCAGTCATGCATTTTCATGGCCTGTTTTAGCTCTGAAACAGTTCCAGAGGGAAGTTGCTGGACGTATGTTCGCCAGAACCGCCCGAAGATTTTCCTTGGAGTATGAGGTAATGAGTATCAATAATGTTTTAAGACTACTTTCGACCGGCGTATTGGTTGCGTTAATCGCCCTAAATCCAAGCGCTAATGCCCAGCTTACTAGCGGGAATCTTGTAGGTACGGTGACGGACCCAACCGGGGCTATAGTCCCGCAGGCCAAGATCGAAATTGTGGAAGAATCCACCGGCGTCCGGACATCTCAGACGGCCGACGCGAATGGCGAATACCGATTCAACAATTTGCCGATCGGGAAATACGATCTGACCGTCTCCGCCACCGGCTTCGCATCCAGCAGCCTGAAAGCAGTGGCTGTTGAGCTGAACAAGACCGCCACACAAAATGTCAGCCTGACTATAGGCCAGGTCTCACAAACCCTCGAGGTAGTGGAAGCGGCGGAGAGCATCGATACGTCCACCGCCCAAATTCAAACCAATTTCACCTCAAAGCTGGCGGCCGATTTACCCGTGGCCAGCCTCACGGGCGGCGGTGTCTTGAACCTGTCGCTTCTGGGAGCCGGTGTTTCGAATGCCGGCGGAGTTGGCATTGGGATGGGGCCCTCGGTGGGCGGGCAGCGGCCGTACAACAACAACTTCACGATCGAAGGTGTCGACAACAACCAGAAATCGGTCACCGGAGCGTTAATCTTTGTGCCCAATGATGCGGTCTCAGAATTTACGCTGCTGCAAAATCAGTTCTCGGCCGAGTTCGGCCATTCTTCGGGCGGGCAGTTCAATACGAACATCAAAAGCGGGACGAACTCGATTCATGGCGCGCTTTATGACTACGGCACCAATCGCAATTTAAACGCGCTCGATCAAACCAGCTATAACTCCGGTATTTACAGCAATCCGAGGTTTGATCAACACCGACTGGGCGCCTCGGCGGGCGGCCCAATTAAGAAGGACCGCTTGTTCTACTACGCCCTGTTCGAATACAACCCGACGGGACAGGCGTCGGTGCCTACGTCTCCGATCTACTCGCCTACCGGCGCCGGCTACGCCGCGCTTTCCGCACTTCCTGGAGTCTCGCAAAACAACCTCGACATTTTGAAGAAATATCTCGCGCCGGCGCCTTCCGCGAACGTCGATCCGATCGCTGTGGGAGGAACCAGCATTCCAATCGGTATACTCCCGGTCGCGGCCCCCAACTACCAGAACGCATACTATGGCGTCGGCTCGATCGATTACAACATTTCGGATCATGACCAACTGCGCGGCCGCTTCATGTACAACCGGACGGACACCATCGATACAGCGGGCACTTTGCCCGCGTTTTTTGCTCTCGATCCCGTCCGCAGCTATCTAGCGACGCTCAGCGAGTATCACAATTTCACGCCGAGCGTCACAAACGAATTACGGCTCGGCTTCATGCGCTTCAACCAGCAAATTCCCATACCCAACCTGAACTTCCCGGGCCTGGACGCCTTCCCCAATCTCGGATTCCAGGATTTGAACGGGCTATTGCTAGGTCCCAACCAGCAGGCGCCGCAATTCACGATTCAGAATACGTATCAGTTCACGGATAACCTGACCTGGACGAAAGGTGCGCACACATTCAAATTCGGATTCGACGGCCGCAAGTACATCTCTCCGGCGACTTTTACACAGCGGAGCCGCGGTGATTACGAATACTCCACGCTATCTGCTTACCTGTTCGATAGTCTGCCGGATCTGGTAGCGCAGCGTTCGCTCGGCACGCCCGTTTACTACAGTGATCAGATTTCGACTTACCTGTACGCCAACGATCAATGGAAGGTGAACCAGCATTTGACTTTGAACCTCGGCCTTCGCTGGGAATTCACGAGCGTACCGTATTCTACGAGGCTGCAAACGCTCAACAGTATCTCGAATGTTCCGGGCCTGATCAGTTTCAATGAGCCGCAGCCACAATACAAGAATTTTGCGCCCCGTATTGGCATCGCCTACTCTCCGGGTTCCAGCGGCAGAACCTCGATTCGGGCGGGATTTGGAATGAATTATGACGTGTTGTACGACAATATAGGGATTCTCAATCTTCCGCCCCAACTCAGTACAACCGTCGACCTGCTCAGCTTTAATCCGAATGGTCTGGGACCAAACTTCCTCGCAAACGGAGGAATTGCGCCGAACACTCAAACCGGATCGCTTTCTCAAGCCGATGCCCGCGCAGCGACATCTGCCTACGTTCCCGGCCAGAAGCTGCCGTATTCCGTCCAGTGGAACTTCGGGATCGAACACCAGTTCGCGAATGACTATACGTTCTCGGCTCGGTATCTCGGCACGCGCGGTGTTCATCTAGACGTGCAGCAGAGAATGAACATCTCGTCACCGGTCACGGCCGCCAACGCATTGCCCACGTTCTTCTCGGAACCGACGGCCGGGCAATTGGCTGGACTGACCCGCACCCTCGGCGATATTCCCGCGGATAATGTTTTGCCGCAGTTCGCGGCGGCTGGATTCCTTAACCCTATCGTTCAAAATTCGCCGATCGGAAACTCTTCCTATAACGGGCTCGCGCTCGAGTTGCGTCGCCGCTTCTCTCATGGCCTCCAGTTGATCGGCGCTTATACCTGGAGCCACAACATTGACGACAGCACCGCGGACTTCTTCACCACTGTCCTTACGCCGCGGCGTGCGCAGGACTTCCAGAATTTGCGGGCCGAGCGTTCCTCGTCGGCGCTCGATCGCCGCCACCGGCTTACCCTTACAGCGCTGTACGATGTTCCATTCTTCAAAAACGGCCATAACTGGTTTATGAAGAATCTGGTAGGCAACTGGGAGGTGGCGCCTATTTACACGTACGAAAGTCCGGAATATGCAACCGTGCAAAGCGCCACAACCGATGCGAACCTGAATGGCGATCCGGCTGCCGATCGCGTCATGCTCAATCCAAGCGGCCAAGGAACTACGGGCAGCGGTATCCACGCGATTGACACCGCCGGAAATGTCATCGACATGAACGATCCCAATGCGGACTTCAATGGCATTGCGGCTTACGTCGCCGACGATCCTACCGCCAAATACGTAGTCGCCGGTCCTGGAACGATTCCTACTGCCGGCCGCAATACCTTGCCTCTGCGCCCGACGAACAATTTGGATTTAAGCCTGGTGAAGCGCTTCTCGATCACCGAGCGTGTGAGATTCGAATTGCTCGGACAATTCAGCAACGCCCTGAATCATCCGCAATACACCGGTGGTTATTTGAACCACGTGGACGGCGGCAATCCGAACCTGGTCGCAATTCTCCAATCCGGCGGTGTCTTGAACATGCTGACGCCGGGCAGCGGAACCTTCAACCGGCCGGACTTGGCGTTCTCGAGCAATCCGCGCTCGATCGTCGTCGCCGCCAAGATCACGTTTTAGCTTCTCAAGCGAGGGCCTGCGCCAAAAAGGGCAGGCCCTGCTTTCCATGGAACTCATGCACGCCGTCGAAAATTTCTTGTTGCGCGCGCGCAGGCACTCCGAACACTTCGTACACACGCTTGACTTTCGCAAAGGCTTCTCTGGTCGCATGCACAGGGAAGATAGGATCGCGTGTGCCGCCTTCAGAAAAGAAAAAGCGCGGCGCGATTAAGCTGGCAACATCGTAATTCTCAGCCCAATTCAAAATACCGGGCACGTAGTTATCGATGCAATGTGACACGCTCATGATGCTGTCGCGAAACGTATTCAGATAACCGCTCACAAACGCCGCCTTGATTCTGAGATCGAGCGCAGAAGAGAATTGTGCACAGGTACCCCCACCCGAGATGCCAAGGCAGCCGACCCGTTTGGCATCGAGTTCGGGACGTGTCTCAATCCAATCGATGGTGCGCATAACGTCCCACACCCGCCAGCCGATCATCGTCTCGCCCAGCAGCAACGCAGACCCGGCGGAAGGCTGGCAGGCGCTCTGTTTCAATCCTTTCTCTTTATTCAGCGCATCGCGCCGGCAACCGAAGGCCATAGGTTCAATCGCGACCGCCGCCATGCCATGCTCCACAACCTGGAGCGCAAAATCATATTCGTAGAAAGGCTTTACCGAACGGTCGTTGCCGGTCTCGTCGATGCCGACAATGTCGTCCACGCCGCGGCCATGGCCCGGCACGCAGACGACAGTCGCATGCGGCGCTTTCTTTCCCCTTGGCGTCAACAGATATCCGAGTACCCCCACACCCGGCCGGCTTTCAAATACGAACTTCTCGCGCCGGTAGCCGGGATAATTGCGCTTTTCGACAGTTTGAAATCGTAAAGGCGTTCTGCCGGGGAAACCGCCAAGCAGGCTTGTCAATTTGGCGCGCAGTTCCACTTGCCAGGCTTCGGCCTCGGCTTTTGTATTCGCCCGAAAGGTCAGCCGCAGCGGCGCGGATTTGTGGCGCTCCAGCGTCCAGTGAACCGGGTCGAACTCAGTCCTGTCGATGCGTTCGCTCACGTTATCAAGCGCGCCTGCGTATTTCGGCGCGGCCACCGTCGCCGCCGTCAGGGCCATGCCCATCTCGCGGCGTGTTATCGGCTGTCTCATTTCTGAAATTATATGAGTTATTGAGTGGTTGCGGCCAACTCTCCGCGAGCGCCAATCGTGCGCAGGCAATGGTCCACCCACAATTTCGTGAGCTTCTCCTGCGCGCCATTCTGGCTTAAGCGCGAGCGCAGGCTGGCGAACTCGACATGATCGAGCGGCTGGTCCTGATTAAAGCAGGAGAAAACAACCGTTTCGTTGCCGGTCACCGGGTCCTTGTGCATTTGCAGGCACTGCGCACAAATTTCTTTCATCATGCACTGCATCGGCGAATTGATGCTGCCGATGGCCTGATGATCCGGCTTGAGATACGGCCGCAGCACGGAATGCCGCGCCTGCTGCACCGCGCGCATCATACCGTCCGAGCCGATCACGATTAGCCGATCGACCGAGCTTAACGGGATCTCGACATCGCCCAGATCGCCGCGTCCGTACGCGGCCATCGCTTCCACGATATTGCCGACAAACGCGCTGTCTTGCACGCGGCCAGGAGTAAATCCAGGCGCTTCATCGCATACCCAGATGACCACATCCGCAGCCTTCTCGATTTCCTCGACTTTGTAGCGGTCGATAATCTTCTTGTAGCCGGCGAAGTAGACCACGCGTGAGCCCGCCTCCCGCAACTGCTGTCCGATAGAGAAAAGAACCGCGTTACCGAGCCCGCCGCCGGCGAGCAGAACCATTTCCTGCGCCGGGGTCTCCGTGGGTTTCCCTGTCGGCCCCATTAGCACTACTGGTTCACCCGGCTTCAACAACGTACACAGGTCCGACGATCCGCCCATCTCGAGCACGATCGTCGAGAGCAGTCCCTTCTCGCGATCCACTTTCGCGCCGGTGAGCGCGAGTCCTTCCATGGCGAGCACCGTATCGCTCGTTCGCGGCGCCAGCGACTCGTAATTCTGCAACCGGTAAAACTGTCCCGGCTCGAAGGCGCGCGCGGCGATGGGGGCGCGCACCACAATTTCGACAATGGTCGGCGTCAGGCGAATCACGTCTTCAACCACCGCGCGCAATTCTTTATTGAGCCGATCGACCAATTCTTCCGGCGCAGGAGCTTCCGCTGTTCGGCGCGCCAGGACGCGTGAAACCACCGGATATCCTTGCTTGGCTCCGCCCATCGCCTTTACGACGTTGCCGGAAAACGAAGGATGCAGGTCGCCAAAGAAGCTAATGGCCCTTCCGTCCGGCCGCAGCGAAATCAACACCTGCGGATGGGCGGGCTTGGCAATCCGTTCGGGTTTTACTGGCTGGCCGTCTTCATCCACCGCCTGGAAATAACGTCCATCGAGCCGGAAGTTATGCTCGTCTTCACGCGCCAGAACGGTGTTGGGCTGCGTGCCCGCGGCTACCAGAATGGCGCGCGCCGGCAGGACAATCTTTTCACCCGTGGGTACTAGCGCGCCGGTAGCCTCGTCGAAGCGCTGCTTCTCTAATCGCAAAGCCGCCGCCGCTCCGTATCGATCGAGTTCTACTTCTTCCGGAGTCAGGCATTCCGCAAAGCGCACGCCTTCTTCGAGCGCCTTGGCCACTTCCTCGTGGTTCAGCGTGTAGCTGGGTGCATCGATCATGCGTCGGCGATAGGCAATCGTCGCGCCGCCCCACGAATTCAGCAGCTCAGCCAGACGCGGCGCTCGCCCCTCGCGGCTTGCCGCCGCACGTTCGGTGCGAATCGCGCGCGCATGCTCGAGAAATTCTTTGGCGATTTCACCTTCTTCGCCAGTCCACTGCGCGGCCAGATCGCGCTCCGGCAGTTCGGAGGCAAGCAGCTCATAGCGCTTCAGAAACTTCTCCACCTGCACGACGTAGTAGGCAAGCGACTCGGTCGCCGTATCGATCGCCGTCAAGCCGCCGCCGATGACTACGATGGGCATACGGATCTGCAGATTGGCCAGGGATTCGCTCTTCGCCGCGCCGGTCAATTGCAGCGCCATCAGGAAATCCGACGCCTGCCGCACGCCGCGAATCAGCCCATTTTTCATGGGAATCACCGTCGGGCGGCCCGCTCCAGCGCACAAAGCGATATGATCGAATCCCATTTCGAAAGCGCTATTCACCGTCAGGGTCCCGCCGAATCGAACGCCGCCGAACATGCTGAACTCTTTGCGCCGCTCGAGCAGGAGCCGGATGACCTTCAAAAAATTCTTGTTCCAGCGGACGGTAATGCCGTATTCGGCTACGCCGCCAAATCCGGCCATTACGCGCTGATCCAGCCGTTCGTAAATCTCCGCAATATCGCGCAGCGGTTCGAAAGCGTGCCGGCGCCCGTGAGGATCGACACCAGAAATATTCTCCGGCAGTGGCTCGATTTTCAATCCATCCACGCCGACCACGGTGTGCCCATCGTTCATCAAGTGATGCGCCAGAGTAAAACCTGCCGGGCCCAAACCGACCACCAGCACTTTGTAACCGCTCGGCGGCTGAGGGTATGGACGCGCGAAGTTCAGTGGATTCCAGCGTGTCAGAAGACTGTAAATCTCGAAGCCACAGGGGAGCTCGAGTACATCTTTCAAAGTCCGCGTTTCCACCTGCGGGATGTCCACTGGGTCCTGCTTCTGGAAAATGCAGGATTTCATGCAATCGTTGCAAATGCGATGGCCGGTGCCCGCCGCCATCGGATTGTCAATCGCAACAATTGCCAAGGCGCCGATCGGGTTGCCCTGCCCCTTCACCGCATTCATTTCCGAAATCTTTTCATCGAGCGGGCAACCGGCAAGCGGAACGCCAAATACGCTGGCCTTGTAAGCGCCGGTCTTTTCTTTGAGACCCGTGGAGCAACTGTCTTTCGCCTGGTTATGGCACTTGATGCAATAGTGCGCCTGATCCAAAGCGCCCGTCAGATCGGTGCCCGGATCGGTAAGTTGAAATCCTTCGCGGTGGCGCCGGTGATCGCCGTTGCTCTCAAGTCGCACCAATCCGCCGTCCACCAGCGACTCCACGGGAACCAGGTGGTGCATGTCGAGCTTGTGCGGAACTTTGAACAGAACGCCGCCGCCATGTTTGGCTTTCCCCTGCGGGGACAATGTAGCCCAGGCAGTGTAGAGTGTCGCCAGGCGAAGATGTTCGGCGTGCGCCGTTTCATTTTCGAGCCACTTGGCCACATGATTGGCAAAGCCGAGCTCGGTCAGCGGCTCCTCCATCAACGTTTCAAGCTCACGACCTACGGCAAAGCCGTCAATCCCACTCGCCGATTCCGCGGTGAAGCCAGTGAGCGCCTTGCGCTGCACGAATTTTCGCTTGATCGCGTAGAGCGGGGCGAGTTCTGAGTGCTTTCTTTGCAGACGGCTCAAATCGTTCTCAATGTCGAATAATTTACCGATAAAGTCTTCGACATAAGGAGCCAGCGCGATAATCAGCTCTGAACCGGCTTTCGTATGCGCGGCAGGCGGGTTTTCGCGCGCCGCGAGCAGCCGCTCGCATAATTCCGGCGCCGTCTCGCGTAACTCCTTGAGGAAAATACCGTCGAGTTTGACGAGCCCCTCGCGCTCGTATAGTTCCTGAATTGTTATTTTCACCACAGACCGGGTAGGCAACCACAATTCTACTTACAAATTGGGGCGATCTGTTTCTATTGTCTCATTGGACCTTTCCG
>Ga0157372_10007497_pt1 | contig 11602 bp, 8 predicted proteins | sample C55metaG_FD_115307 | JGI IMG/M metagenome (GOLD analysis project Ga0157372, IMG submission 115307) | Corn rhizosphere microbial communities from Kellogg Biological Station, Michigan, USA - C5-5 metaG | ecosystem: Host-associated > Plants > Roots > Rhizosphere > Soil | place: USA: Michigan...
CGCCATCGCGCACAGCATCGCGGTATAGCCGGCGGTGCCGATCGCCATCGCCTGCTTCGTGGTGAGCGTCTCGGGCACGCGCACGAGCCAGTCGCCGCGCAGCCGCGCCTTCTGCGTGAGGCAACCCCAGTGCGTCTCGCCCGCGCCCCAGCCGTTGAGGATCACGCGATCGCCCGGGTTCCACTCGGGATTGCTGCTTTCCTCCACGACACCCGCGCCGTCGATGCCGGCCACCATCGGCCACTTGCGCACGATCGGCGACTTGTCGGTGATCGCGAGCGCGTCCTTGTAGTTGAGCGTGGAGTAGTCCACGCGCACGATCACGTCGCCGTCGGGCAAGTCCTTCTCGTCGACCTGCGTCACGCGCGCGGTGAACTTGTCGTCGTCCTTCCTGAGCTGGAGCACTCGCGCGAGGCGGAACGCGTGCGTCTCGTGAAGCGTCTTGGCCATGGGGCCTCGTCAGAGCGTTGAAGGGGAGCGAACCGCCGCCGGCGTCGCGGCCCGCGGGAGCGCGATCTCGAATTCGGTGCGCCCGCTGGCCTCGCTCGAGCGTGCGTGCACGGTGCCGCCGTGCGCGCGCACGAACTCCTGCACGATGTAGAGCCCGAGGCCCAGACCGCCGTGGGAGGCGCTGGTGGCGCCGCGCGCATGGAACGGCTCGAACATGGTTTCCAGCACGTCGCGGGGCACCACGCCGACGTTCGACACGCGCAGCAGCAGCGACTCCGGCCGGCGGCCGTCGACCTCGACGCGCACCGGCTCGCCGGGCGCGCCATGCTGCACGGCGTTGGCCACCAGGTTCGAGATGGCCGCGGCCACGCGGTCGCTGTCGAAGCGGCCGCGCGTATCGCCCGAGGTGTCCAGCTCGATGTTGCGCTCGCCGCCGCCGTGCTGCAGCTCGTCCACCAGGGACTGCGCGAGCACCTGGAGGTCGTTGTCCTCGGGCTTCATCTCGAGGCGCCCGCTGCGGATGCGCGCGACGTCCAGGAGCTGCTCGATCATGCGCGCCATGCGATCGCCGCTCGAGCGGATGCGCGCGGACACCTTGCGCACGCGATCGTCGGTCGACAATTGGGTCACGAGCTCGGCGCCGGTGATGACCGCGCTCAGCGGGTTGCGCAGGTCGTGGCCCAGCACGGCCACGAACACCTCGTTCATGCGCAGCGCCTGCTGCAGCTGCTCGAGCTGCTGGGAGAGCTGGCGGCGCTGCGAATAGAGCTCGACGAAGACGTCGACCTTGCTGCGCAGCACGTCGGGGTCGATCGGCTTGTGCAGGAAATCGACGGCGCCCGCCTCGTAGCCGCGGAAAGTGCGGGTCGGGTCGGAGGCCCCCGCGGTGAGGAAGATGAGCGGGGTCGTGCGCGTGCGCTCGCTGCCCCGGATGAGCTCCGCGAGCTCGAAGCCGTCCATGCCGGGCATCTGCACGTCGATCAACGCCACGGCGACCTCCTGCCGCAGGAGGACCTCGAGCGCCGCGTTGCCCGACGGGGCCTGGAGCACCCTCAGGCCGGGCCGCGACAGGAGCGCCGAGATCGCCACCAGGTTCTGCGCGATGTCGTCGACGACCAGGATGTGCGTGTCCGCGTTCATCTCCATGTCCATTTTATTCGGTTTCCGTGCGGTCATAGCGCGGCTCCGCGCCCGGAACGCAGGTTCCCCAGGCGTTCCGCCATGTCCCGCAATGGCAGCACCAGGTCCGCGCCGGCGCGGTCGAGGGCGGCCTGCGGCATGGCGGGCGCCACCGCTTCCCGGGGATCCTGCACCCAGGCGCGCCCGCCGGCGGCGCGGATCGCCGCCATCCCCTCGGCGCCGTCGTCGTTGCCGCCGGTGAGGACGATGGCGAGCGCCTGCGGGCCGTATGCCGCGGCCGCGGAGTCGAAGAGCACGTCGATGCTCGGGCGCGAGAAGGCGACGGGTGCGTCCTGGGACAGGGCGAGGGTACCCCCGCGCTCCACGAGCAGGTGGTATCCGGGCGGCGCCACGTAGACCGTCCCGCCCTCGATGAGCTCCTTGTCGAGCGCCTCGCGCACGGGAAGCCGGCAACGCGCGGCGAAGAGGTCGGCGAGCAGGCTCGGGCGGGTGGGCGGGATGTGCAGCACCACGATCACGGCCGGGACGAAGGGCTTCGGCAGCGCGCCGAGCAGCAAGCCCACGGCTTCCACGCCGCCGGCCGACGCGCCGATGAAGATCGCGCGGATCTCGGGCACCGCGGCCGTGCCGCCTTCGATCGGTGCAGGGCTCATGCGCTCATTCTCACCGCTTCCGGTAGATGCGCTGATCGGGCACGAATTCCTCGAACGCGCTCGCGCGCGGCGAGAAGCGCAGCGTCTCCTTGGACCCGATGCCGAGGAAGCCGCGCGGGGCGAGCGCATCGTGGAAGAGGCTCACGGCGCGCGCCTGCAGCTCGCGGTCGAAATAGATCAGCACGTTGCGGCACGACACGAGCTCCACCTCGGAGAACACGTGGTCGGTCGCGAGGCTGTGGTCGGAGAAGACGATCTGCGCGCGCAGCGACTTGTCGAAGATCGCCTGGCCGTAGGCCGCGGTGTAGTAATCCGAGAGCGAATGCGTGCCGCCGGCGGCGATGTAGCTCGCGCTGAACCCGGCGATGCGGTCGAGCGCATAGACGCCGGCCTCCGCGGTGCGCAGGGCGGCCGGGTTGATGTCGGTCGCGTAGATGAGCGCGCGCTCGAGCAGCCCCTCCTCGCGCAGGAGGATCGCGTACGACCACGCCTCCTCGCCCGTGCTGCAACCCGCGACCCAGAGCTTCACGTACGGATAGGTCTTCAGCATCGGCACGACCTGGGAGCGCACGGCACGGAAGTATGCGGGGTCGCGGAACATCTCGCTCACCTGCACCGTGAAGTACTCGAGCAATTGCGCGAAGACCTCCGGCTCGTGCAGCAGGCGCGACTGCAGCTGGCTCAGCGTCTCGCAGCCGAAGCGGTCCATGGCCTGGCGCATGCGCCGGCGCAGCGACGCGTAGGCGTAATGCCGGAAGTCGTGCTGGTACTTGAGGTAGACCGCGTCGAGCAGGAGCCTGAGCTCGATGTCGAAGTCGCGGATGCCCGCGGCCCGCGCGCCGGACGGGCCCGGCCCGTTCACCGCGACATCCAGACGCGGCAGAGCGAGACCAGCTTGTCGACGTCGATGGGCTTGGCGATGTAGTCATTCGCGCCCGCCTCGAGGCACTGGCGGCGGTCATCGGCCATCGCCTTGGCGGTGATGGCGATGACGGGGAGCCTGGCGATCGCGCCGTCGGCGCGGATCTCGCGCGTCGCGGCGAGGCCGTCCTTCACCGGCATCATGATGTCCATCAGCACGAGGTCGATGCCGCCCTGCTTCGCGCGGTCCACCGCCTCCTGCCCGTTGCGCGCGATCTCCAGGTGCACGCCCAGCGGCTCCAGCACCCGCGAGAGCGCGAAGATGTTGCGCACGTCGTCCTCCGCCAGCAGGATCGTGCGCCCCTCGAGCACCTCGTCGCGCTGGCGCACGCGCTTGAGCAGGCTCTGCTGGTCCTCCGGGAGCGACGCCTCGACCCGGTGCAGGAAGAGCGTGACCTCGTCCAGCAGCCGCTCGGGCGAGCGCGCGCCCTTGAGGATCACCGACTTCGAGTACCGGCGCAGGCGCATGTCCTCCTCGCGCGTGAGGTTGCGCCCGGTATAGACGATCACCGGCAGGAACGCGTGGCGCGGATCCCCGGCGATCTTCTCCAGCAGGTCGTAGCCGGTGGCGTCGGGAAGCGTGATGTCGGTCACCAGGCAGTCGAAGCGCTCGCCCTCGAGCGCCTTCAGCGCATCCGCCACGGCGCCCACCGTCACGATCTCGACCGCCTCGCCCTGCAGCAGGCGCGCGATGTTCCCGCGCAGCTGCTCGTCGTCCTCGACCACGAGCACGCGCGAGACCCGCTTCTGCAGGCGTTCCTCGAGACGTCCGATGGCGCGCGCGAGCTCGTCGCGCGTCGCGGGCTTGATGGCATAGCCGATGGCACCCAGGCCAAGGGCCGACTGCACGTGGTCCTCGACCGACACCATGTGCACGGGGATGTGGCGCACGCTCGAATCGCGCTTGAGGCGCTCGAGCAAGCCGAGGCCCGACTCGTCCGGCAGTCCCACGTCGAGCAGGATGCCGCTCGGCTTCAGCCGCCGCGCGAGCTCGAGCGCATCGGACGCGGTCGACGCGTGCACGCAATCGAAATCCAGCTCGTGCGCGAGGTCGTAGAGCAGGCGCGCGAAGCGCTCGTCGTCCTCGACCACGAGGATCAGGCGATCGGGATGCTCGCGCCGCGAGCGGTCGTCCTCGATGTGCGGCCCGGGGGCGGCCGCGCGCGCGGAACGCGGAGCCAACGCCGGTTTCGCGGGCACCTCGGATGCGGCGGCGCGTGGCGCGGCCGGGGCAGCGGCCGGCGGCGCCTCGCGCAGGAACGGCTCCTCGCGGCTCACGCGCTCGCGCCGCGCGATCTCGAGCGGCACCTCGAGCGTGAACGTGCTGCCCATGCCGGGCGCGCTCTTCACGTGGATCGACCCGCCCAGCAGCCGCGCGAGCTCGCGCGAGATCGACAGCCCCAGGCCCGTGCCGCCGTACTGGCGGCTCGTCGTGCCGTCGGCCTGGCGGAACGCCTCGAAGATGACTTCCTGCTGCTCGGGCGCGATGCCGATGCCCGTATCGCGCACGTCGAAGGCGATGCGGCCGGGGCCCACCGGGCGGACCTGCAGCGCCACCTCGCCCTTCGGCGTGAACTTGAACGCGTTCGAGAGCAGGTTGCGCAGCACCTGCTGCAGGCGCTGCGGATCGCTCACCACGCGCGAGGGCGCGCCGGAACCGGCCCCCAGGTGGAAGTCGACCTTGCGGTCCTTCGCGATCGGCTCGAACGTGCGGCGCAGCGCGTCGAAGAGATCCTTGATCTCGACCGGCTCGGGCTCGATGTCGACCTGGCCCGCCTCGATCTTGGAGAGGTCGAGGATGTCGTTGATGAGGGTCAGCAGGTCGTTGTTCGACGAGTGGATCGTGCGCGCGTAGCGCACCTGCTCCTCGTCGAGGTTGTTGCGCGGGTTGTCGGCGAGGAGCTTGGCGAGGATGAGCGAGCTGTTGAGGGGAGTCCGCAGCTCGTGCGACATGTTGGCGAGGAACTCGCTCTTGTAGCGGTTGGAGCGCTCGAGCGTGCGGGCCGTCTCCTCCATGGCGCGCTGGGCGTAGACCAGCTCCTGCTTCTGCCGCTCGAGGCGCTGCGCCTGCTCCTCGAGCTGCACGTTGGTCTGCTCGAGCTCCGCGTGCTGGTTCTCGAGCCGCGCCTGGGATTCGCGCAGCGCCCGCCCCTGCTCCTCGAGCTCCTCGTTGGAGACGCGAAGCTCCTCCTGCTGCGCCTGCAGCTCCTCCGCCTGGCTCTGCGTCTGCTGCAGCAGCTCCTGCAGCCGCTCGCGGTAGAGCGCCGAGCGCAGCGCCATGCCCACGTCGCCGGCGATGGCGCAGAGCAGGTCCGTGCGCGCATCGAGCGACTGCGGATCGCCCATGAAGCCGAGCTCCGCGGCGCCCACCACGCGCCCTTCCTCGCGAATGGGTGCCACGAGCACGTGCTGCACCGCGGACTGCGCCGTCGCCGACTCGATGCGCAGCGCCCCTGGCGCCATGCCGTCCACGCGGATCGCCTTGCCCGAGGCGAATGCCTGGCCGATGAGGCCCTCGCCGGGCGCGACCCGGGGCCGCGCCTGCGACTGCGACAGCGCATAGGAGCCGAGCAGCACCAGGCCGTCGCTCTCCTGGCGATAGGCCGCGCCGACCGCGGCACCCGTGTATTCCGCGAGCGCCGTCACGAAATTGCGTCCGAGCTCGTCCACGGCCTGCTCGCCGAGCATGGCGCCGCCCACGTGGGCGCGGCCCTGCTGGACCCAGACGAGGCGCCTCGTGCGCGCGCGCTCGACGAGCATGCGGCTCACCAGCCCCGCCACGATCCAGATCGCGATAAGCGCGTAGAGCCGGCGGATGACGGCGTCCGAGGCTTCCTTCGTCCCGGGCTCCATCATGGCGGCGATCGTCATGAGCAGCGTGATGCCCAGCGCGACGACGTACGGGAATCGCACGCGGCGCTGGAAGATGCAGAGCGCGAGCGGGATGAGGTGGAACACCCACTCCGCGCGCCCGGCCGGCGTGAGGGCGTCGAAGATGAAGACGGCCAGGGCGAGCACGAGAATCGCGGTGTAGACCAGCTTCTCGCGACCGCGCTCCTGGTCGGAGACGGGAATCGGCATCGGCATGGCGATAGGGGCGGCGCTGCGGCCGGTGGCGTAGCCGCGTTGGGATGTTCGCGCGGCGGTCAAACGCCCAGTTTGCCGATGGCCACGGCGTGAGGATGTAGGAAACGGCTTACAGCTAGGAACCGGTGAGCACGCCGGGGTTCTCGGCCGACGCGTGCTTGCGCGAGAAGTAATCGCGCGACTGCATCTCGCGCAGCCGGCTCGCGGTGCGCGTGAACTCGTGCCGCACCATGCGCTCGGCGGGCGAGGCGCCGGGCGCGGCGGCGACGAGCTCCTCGGGAGGCTCTTCCGCGGAAAGTACAAGCTTCACGCGCTGGTCGTAGAACACGTCCACGCACCAGGTGAAGCGGCGCACGACGTCGGTCTCGGCCGGGAGCATGCGCGGCACGTTCGAGATGAGGACGGTGTGGTATGCGCTCGCGATCTCCAGGTAGTCGACCTGCGAGCGCGGCTTGCGGAAGAGCTCGGCGAAGTCGAGCCAGATGACCCCCTTCGCGCGGCGGCGATAGGCGATCGCGCGTCCGCCGATGGAGATCGTGCCGTCCTCGCCGTACGTCGCCTTCGTCATCGCGTCGAAGAAGCGCGCCAGGTGCGCGTCGGCCTCGCCGTCGAGCGGCGCGTAGTACACGCCGAGCGTGTCGAGGATGCGCTGTCGATGGTCCGTCGTGCCCGCGAGCTCCACCACGTCGAGATCGCGCTTCAGGATCCCGATCGCGGGGACGAAGCGCGCACGCTGCAGGCCGTTGGGGTAGAGGTCGTCGGGGCGGTAATTCGAGGTCATCACCAGGACCACGCCCTTGGCGATGAGGAGCTCCAGGAGCCGCCCCAGGATCATCGCGTCGGCGATGTCGCTCACGTGGAACTCGTCGAAGGCGAGCACGCGCAGCTGGCGCGCGATGTCGGTCGCGACCGCCTCGAGCGGGTCCTCCGAACCGGATACAGAGCCCATGCGTCTGTGGATCTCTTGCATGAATTCGTGGAAGTGCACGCGGCGCTTGCGCCGGTGCGGCAGCACGCGGAAGAACGCGTCCATCATGAGCGACTTGCCGCGCCCGACGCCGCCCCAGATGTACATGCCGCGCGGGGGCTTGCGGCCCGCGCCGAGGTTCGTGACCAGGCGGTTCAGCGGCCCCGCGCGGTACTGGCGATAGTCCTCGAGCTCCTCGAAGAGCCGCTGCAGGTGTTCCAGCACCTTCAGCTGCTCGCTGTCGGTCTCGAAATCGCCGCGCTGGCTGAAATGCCAGTACCACTCCAGCGGGCCGCTGAACTCCCCCGCGTCGGTTTCCTCGAAGCGGGGCTGCGGGTCGGGGAGATGTTCAGCCGCGCGCATTCAAGACGCAAAAAAGCATGGCCCACGGATAAACACGGATAAACGCGGATACACCCAAGGACGGTTCATTCATGTCATATCCACGCCCGCATGGCCCCACGCCGTGTTGTCTCATCCGTGTTTATCCGTGTTTATCCGTGGACAAGCCTTTTGCTCACATATTCAACGATCGCTTGTCCGTGGCCAGCGCCGCCTCGCGGATGACTTCGGAGAGCGTCGGGTGGCCGTGCACGATGCGAGCGATGTCTTCGGCGGCGCCGGAGAACTCCATGGTGGTGACGCCTTCCTGGATGAGGTCGGAGGCCCGCGCATGGATGATGTGCATGCCGAGCACGCGATCGGTGGCGTCGTCGACCACGACCTTCGCGAAGCCCACGGGCTCGTTGATGCCGAGCGCGCGCCCGTTCACGGAGAAGGGGAACTGCCCGGTGCGCACCTTCCGCCCTTCGGCCTTCGCCTGCTGCTCGGTCATGCCGACCCATGCGATCTCGGGCGAGGTGTAGATGATCCACGGGATCGCGGCATAGTCGATGTGCGGCTTTTGTCCCGCGATGAGCTCCGCCACCATGACGCCCTCGTCCTCGGCCTTGTGCGCGAGCATCGGGCCGCGCACCACGTCGCCGATGGCGTAGACGTTCGGCAGGTTGGTGCGGCAGTGATCGTCCACCTCGATGAAACCCCGGTTGTCGACCTTGAGGCCGACGGTATCCGCGCCGAGGTTGTCCGTGTTGGGCACGCGGCCGATCGACACCACGAGCTTGTCGCACTCGAGCTTCTGCGCGGCGCCGGCCTCGTCGGCGTATTCCACGACGACGCCCTTCCTGCTCGAAGCGACCTTGCCGATCTTCACGCCGAGCGAGATCTTGAGGCCCTGCTTCGCGAACTGCTTCCAGGCCTCCTTCGCGACCGCGTCGTCGACCGCGCCGAGGAACTTGGGCAACGCCTCGAGCACGGTGACCTCCGCGCCCAGCCGGCGCCACACGCTGCCCAGCTCCAGCCCGATCACCCCGGCGCCGATCACGCCGAGGCGTTTCGGGACGGACGGCAGCGCCAGCGCGCCCACGTTGTCGAGGATGTTCTCGTTGTCGATGGCGGCACCCGGGAGCTGGCGCACCTTGGAGCCGGTGGCGACGATCACGTGCTTCGCCTCGACCTCCGATTCGCCGACGCGGACGCGATAGGTGTCGCCGCCGGCCACGAGCGTGCCGAAGCCCTGCAGCCAGGTGACCTTGTTCTTCTTGAAGAGATATTCGACGCCTTTCGTCATCTTCGTGACGATCGCGTCCTTGCGCGCCTGCATCTTCGCGACGTCGATCTTCACGTCACCCACGCTGATGCCGTGATCCTGCACGTGGTGGCCGACCTTCTCGAACTCCTCCGAGCTCGAAAGCAGCGCCTTCGAGGGAATGCAGCCCACGTTCAGGCAGGTGCCTCCGAGGGCGAGCTCGCCCTTCGCGTTCACCCAGCCCTCGATGCAGGCGGTGCTGAAGCCGAGCTGCGCGGCGCGAATGGCGGCGATGTAGCCGCCGGGACCTGCGCCGATCACGACGACGTCGAATCTCTGTGCCATGGATGGATGTGTCCTATCTGAGCCACATGCGGGCGATGTGCACGCCGAGGCCCGCGCAGAGGCCGGCCGCGAGCGGCGGCACGTTCCTCAACAACATGGGGGGATGCTTGACCAGCCTCAAGAGCCAGAACGTGACGGCGACGGAAACGCCGACCGCGATCGAGACCGAGAAGTGGCGCGGCAGCCACTGCCGGAGGATCGCCTCGAGGAAGACCGTGAGGAATCCGAGGAAGAGCGAGCCCAGCACGAAGAAGAGCAGCCGCCGCGCGATCGCGGCGGCCCGGAGCTTCTTGCGTCGGGGCACGGCCGCCTCAGATGTCGAGGACGAGGCGCGCCGGGTCCTCGAGCGCTTCCTTGATCGCCACGAGCGAGAGCACCGCCTCGCGCCCGTCGACGATCCGGTGATCGTACGAGAGCGCGAGGTAGTTCATCGGGCGGATGACGACCTGCCCGTTCTCGGCGACGGGCCGCTCCTTCGTCGCGTGGATGCCGAGGATCGCGCTCTGGGGCGGGTTGATGATCGGCGTGGATAGCATCGAGCCGAAGACGCCGCCGTTGGAGATCGAGAACGTGCCGCCGGTGAGCTCTTCCAGCGTGATCTTGCCGTCCTTCGCGCGCTTGCCGAAGTCGGCGATGGCCATCTCGATCTGCGCGATCGACATCTGGTCGGCGTTGCGCAGGATCGGCACCACGAGCCCGCGCTCGCTGCCCACCGCGATGCCGACGTCGTAGTAGCCGTGGTAGACGATGTCGCTGCCATCGATCGACGCGTTCACGATGGGGTACTTGCGAAGGGCATGCACCGCCGCCTTCACGAAGAACGACATGAAGCCCAGCTTCACGCCGTACTGCTTCTCGAACCTGTCCTTGTAGCGGTTGCGCAGGTCCATCACCGGCGCCATGTTGACCTCGTTGAACGTGGTCAGGATGGCGGCGGTCGATTGCGACTGCACGAGGCGCTCGGCGATGCGCTGGCGCAGGCGCGACATCGGCACGCGCTGCTCGGCGCGCGCGCCGAGGGGCATCTGCAGGGGCACCGGCGCCTGGTTGTCGCCCCTGCGCAGGCCGGGGTCCGATTTCGCCGGAGATTGGGCACCCGGCTGCGCGGGTGCGACGGCTTGCGCGCCCGCCACATCCGCCTTCGTGACGCGCCCGTCGCGTCCGGTCCCCTGCACGATGGAAGCATCGATCCCCTTCTCCGCCGCGATCTTCTTCGCGGAGGGAGACGCCGTCCCGGCCGGCACGGAGGCCGCGGCACCGGCCACCGTCGTCGTCGCGGCCGGGGCGGCGGCCTTGGCGGCGGCGGCGGCCGTATCCTTCGGCGCCGGCTTCGCGGTCGCCGCGGCCTCGGTGTCGAGCACGGCGATCACGTCGCCGCTCTGCACGCTGTCGCCGTCGTTCTTGATCACCTTCACGAGCACGCCGTCCGCGGGCGCGGGCAGCTCGAGCACGACCTTGTCGGTCTCGATGTCGATCAGGTTCTCGTCGCGCTTCACGGCCTCGCCCGGCTTCTTGCGCCAGGCGACGAGGGTGGCTTCCGAGACCGACTCGGAGAGCTGCGGGACCTTCACTTCCAATTGCATGGTCTTTTCCTTTTTATCAGGCCGCGGCCTTGCTCGCCGCGGCGTCCCATGTCAGCGCCTGCTCCACCAGCGTTTTCTGCTGCTCGTTGTGGAGCTGCGCATAGCCCACCGCCGGGGAAGCGGACAGCGGGCGTCCCGCGTACGAGAGCTGCTGCTCCGGCCGCAGGTGCTTGTGCAGGTAGTTCTGGATGCGGTACCACGCGCCCTGGTTCTCGGGCTCTTCCTGCGCCCAGACGATGCTCTTCGCATTGGCGTAGAGATCGACCTGCGCCTGGATCTCGTCGTGCGGGAACGGGTAGAGCTGCTCCACGCGCACGATGGCGATGTCGTCGATGCCGCGCTTCGCGCGCTCGGCGGCGATGTCGTAGTACACCTTGCCCGCGCAGAACACGACGCGCTTCACCTTCTTCGCGGCGATCTTCTCGGTCTCCGGCAGGACCACCTGGAAGCCGCCGCTCGCGAGGTCGGAGAGCGGCGACGAGGCCTCCTTCTTGCGCAGCAGGCTCTTCGGCGTCATGACGATGAGCGGCTTCCTGAGCGGGCGCTCGATCTGGCGGCGGATCATGTGGAAGAACTGCGCCGCGTTCGACGGCACGCACACCTGGATGTTGTGCTCGGCACAGAGCTGCAGGTAGCGCTCGAGGCGCGCGGACGAATGCTCCGGCCCCTGGCCCTCGTAGCCGTGCGGCAGGTACATCGTGAGGCCGCAGAGCCGCCCCCACTTCGCCTCGCCGGCCGCGATGAACTGGTCGATCACCACCTGCGCGCCGTTGGCGAAGTCGCCGAACTGCGCCTCCCAGATCACGAGCTCGAAGGGCTGCGCCGTCGCATAGCCGTACTCGAAGCCGAGCACCGCCTCTTCCGAGAG
>Ga0157372_10007503_pt1 | contig 11600 bp, 6 predicted proteins | sample C55metaG_FD_115307 | JGI IMG/M metagenome (GOLD analysis project Ga0157372, IMG submission 115307) | Corn rhizosphere microbial communities from Kellogg Biological Station, Michigan, USA - C5-5 metaG | ecosystem: Host-associated > Plants > Roots > Rhizosphere > Soil | place: USA: Michigan...
AATAACACGACCTACTATATGTCGGGTGAATATTTGAAACAGGACGGTATTGCTTTAGGTTCTGGTTTCAAACGCTATGGTTTCCGCCTGAATTTGGATAACAAGCCTCGTGAATGGGCTACTATCGGGGCAAACCTGGCTTACAACCAAACCAACGAGAATTTAACAGCTACTAACTACGGAGATGCGCAAAGCCCGCTGATTGCGAATGCTTTGAGGCTGACGCCACAAATTCCTGTTACCAATTTAGATGGTAGCTGGGGAGGAAGTGATCCCGTAAATGGTGCGGGACAATATGCGCCGATTAACCCGGTTGCCCTGGCGAGTTTAATAACCAATACCAATGTTAAAAGAAACATGATGGGCGGTATCAACCTCGCAATAACACCAACAAAAGGTCTGTCCATCAGAACTTCTTTCAACGGTAACATTGGAAGTGGCATGTCGACTTATTATACTCCTACCTATAATATTGACCAATGGCATAATAACCTGATTGCTTCACTTGCGCAAGGATCCTATCAAAGCTGGTACTGGAATTGGAACCAGTTAATTGAATACAACAGGCAAGTAGGTAAGCACAATTTCAACCTGATGGGTAGCCATGAATCGCAGGAGTCTCAATACCAGGCATTGTCAGTCGGTAGAACAGGCTTTCTTACTAATGACATTTTTGATGTAAATGCGGGTGATTCCAAATCTGCAACTAATGGTGGTGGAACCTATCCATGGGCACAGGAGTCGTATTTGGGAAGATTGAATTATAACTACGACAACCGCTACCTGTTGACCGCCACTTATAGGAGGGACGGCTCTCCTTATTTTGGTCCAGATAAAAGATGGGGTTCATTCCCGTCTGTATCCGCTGCATGGAGGGTTAGCCGCGAGAAATTCTTCAATATTCCGCAAATTAGTGAGTTGAAGTTACGGTATGAGTATGGCTTCACTGGTAACCAGGGAAGCAGTAATGCTGCTATTTATGCGACCATGAATAACTATCCCACTGATTTGGGAAGTGGCTTCTTGCCGTCTACGTTTACAAACCCACTGTTCCAATGGGAAGAGACAAAAACAAACAACGTCGGTTTGAATTTGGGTATATTGAACAACCGCTTTACAGTTGAGGCAGACTATTATGCCAAGAAAACAAATAACCTGATTCTTAATGCAGTTCTGCCTTGGTATATGGGAACAAATGGTGTTGGTTCTTTAGCTCCACCACTGGTAAATGCCGGTTCATTAAATACAAAGGGTTGGAACCTGACCTTTGTTACCACGAACATTAGCAACAAGGACTTCAGGTGGGAGACCAACCTGAACTTATCTCACTTCAAAACAACAGTTGACCAGTTGTATCAAGCCAGCCCCTTTATTTCAAGAACTTCCTGGTGGATGAACAACTGGACTCAACGTTCTTATGTAGGCAATCAGCCGTGGATGATGATGGGTTATATCGAAGAAGGATTGTTCCAGTCTGTTGATGAAATTGCAAAGAGTGCCATACCTGTTGACGGTACCGGGAACAGGGTTGCGGTTAATCCAAACACGGGCATATGGGTTGGTGATGTAAAATACAAAGACATAAACGGCGATGGTAAGATTGATCAGAACGACATGACGGTAATCGGCAATCCATGGCCGAAATTAACAGGCGGCTTCACTAACACTTTCTACTATAAAGGATTTGACCTTAGTATCCTTATTACGGGTACTTACGGTAACGATGTCTATAATTACATTGCTGCCGAAGCAAGTAATCCAAACAACATCAACCTGAGCCGTAACCTGCTGGTGAAAGCATTGGATTATGCAAAGCTTACAACTGATGCCAGTGGTAATCCCGTTTTGGCGAATCCTGATACTAGAGTCCCACGCATATCGAATAACGCTGTTTCGAGTGATAATAATTTCGGACGAATTACTGATCGTTTCCTTGAAGACGGTTCCTACCTGAGGCTGAAGAATATTTCTTTGACCTACAATGTTCCTTCTAAATACCTTGGATATACGAAAGTAATTAAGGGCCTGCGCGCTACAGTAGGTGTACAAAATATCTACACGTTCACGAGCTATAAGGGTTATGATCCCGAAGTTGGAGCGTATGTAGGAACGGGAGCTCAAAGTAATAACCAGGCAGTTGGCATCGATTTCGGACGTTACCCGATAACCCCGATGTACACCACAACAATCAGTGTTAATTTCTAAACTTGTTAATATGAATAAGATGAATAGAACGTTTTACTTTCTCGGGGCAATGCTGGCTGTGGCAACGCTCTGGAGCTGTAAAAAGAGTTTCCTCGATAAACCACCATTGAGCTCTATAACAGATGCTAATTTTTATAAAACGGATGACCAGGTGGCTGCGGGTACTGCACCCCTTTATAGCACTGTGTGGTTCGACTGGAACGACGTAGCGTCTTACCAGTTAGGAGACTTCAGAGGTGGTAGCGCCTATGACGCGTGGTTCGATAATGCCAACTCAAGATTCAACACGACTCCGGACAATCAACATAACCAGAGTTCATGGAGAGCGTTTTTCAACGTAGTAGCTCAATCGAATATTGCTATCATAAATATTAATAGGTATGCTGGCGCAGGTGTGTCGGAACAGGCAAAAAAGGTTGCAATTGCGGAAGCGAGATTCATGAGAGCTGTAGCCTATCGTTACCTCGTTATGAATTGGGGCGCGGTACCAATTATTGAAAATAGCCTGGAACACCTCAATGATACAAACGTTCACCGGAATACCGTGCCGAGCGTATGGCGCTTTATTACAAGGGAAATGCGAGCTGCTGCGGCAGATTTACCATCTACAACAAGCCAGCCCGGAAGGTTGACTAAGTGGTCGGCTGAAGGTATGCTGGCACGCTTCTACCTGACAAGAGCCGGAGTAGAATCTTCGGGTGGTACAAGGAAGCAAGAGTTTCTGGACAGTGCCAAATATTTTGCTGCTGACGTGATCAATAACAGTGGCAAAAAGCTGTTGGACAATTATGAAGACCTGTTCAAATGGAATGAGAAGGCGGGTTACCGTTATGATAATAATAGTGAATCACTTTTCGAGCTCCAGTGGGTCTTCTCAAATGCGTGGGGCGTGTCCAACAGTACTCCTGAGCAAATCGCTTATAGTGGAGAAATCGCTTATAGCGGTTGGGGCGGTTCTAAGGGCGCTACCTACTGGATGCTTAGCCTTTACGATGGCCTCAAGCCTTTCGGCACCGACACTTTGAAAGGTAGAACAACCGACACGAGGTTGCACGCTACTTTCATGCTGCCTGGGTTCTCTTATCCTTACATGACCAAGAAGAGTGATAAGACTCCGTTTGTGTTCCCGATGAGTGGTACCGATGCCAACTTTGCGTCTTTGAAGAAATATGTGATTGGCGGCCCAGATGACCTGGGAGCAAATGCATCATCACAACACTATCCAAATAATACCTACATGTTGCGTCTTGCTGAGATGTACCTGATTTATGCGGAAGCTACGATTGGTAACAGTGGTTCTACAACAGACGCCACAGCAGTTGCCTACTTTAACAAAGTACACCAGAGGGCCGGGTTACCTGCATGGACGGTCTCCGGCACTAACGCAGACGGACCTTTGACTTTGGACGCCGTGTTCAATGAAAGATTTAAAGAGTTTGCAATGGAGAGCAGCACATGGTATGATATTGTGAGCCTTCACTACTGGAACCCGACAAAGGCGTTGAACCTGTTGAATTCACAGGATAGGGGCTTATTCGTTGCCAAAGCTGACAATATCAACAATCCAACCGAGTGGACAATCATAAAAACTTCATGGTTTACGCCAAGGACAGTGGTGGCTAACGAAGGGAACTTTGTAATTCCCCTGCCTGCTATCGAATTGTCACAGGCTCCATGGTTGAATGCACCTCCGGTAGATTATCCATAATGTCAACCAAACTAATTCTTAATTAAGAAACTGAAGTCAAATGAAATCATTTAATAAAACTCTACTTATACTGCTAATGACCGTTGGCATGGTAAGTACCTTTATTTCCTGCAAAAAGGATGAGAACACCGGCACTCCTACAATTAGCTATGTAAGAGTAACCAGGCCGGAAGCATCAGACTCGTTGTTAATCGGCGCCGGCCAGGGCCAGTTGATTGCTATCGTTGGTGACAACCTGCAGGATGCAGTTCAAATCTGGTTCAATGACCAGGCATCACGCCTTACTCCAACCTATATCTCGAAAAACAGCATCCTCGTGTCTGTGCCAAGCCAGATCCCGATGACTGTTAGTAACAAACTAAAAATCATTTTCAAGAATGGTTATGTGTTGTTGCACGACTTCCAGGTTCAGATCAGTAAGCCTATTCTAACGAGCATGGCCTGCGAATTTGTTCCGGATGGTGGAGTGGCAACTTTTTACGGCAATTATTTTTACGATCCCCTTACTGTTACATTTACCGGTGGCGCAAAGGGCACTGTCGTGACCCGCAAAGACCAACAAATTGATGTGCAGGTGCCTGTAGGTGCGCAGCCTGGACCTGTTACGATTAAGACAAATTTCGGCGAGGTAACCTCATTGTTTTGGTTCAGAGACCCACGCAATCATATCATCGATGGCGATCCACATGAAGGTTGGTGGGGCAGCTACTACATAGCAACTCCTGATCCAACGAAGGGTGACCCCCCGGCCATTAGTGGCGGTTACTATAGATTCAAAAAGCAAACAAAGGCATGGGCCTGGGATTCGCCTGAAGTTGCAGGTGGACCTGCCAGCTCAATGCCGAATCACAGCAAGAACATTCCAGATGATGCTATTCAGAATCCAGCTAACTACAATGTAAAGTTTGAGATCAATACGCTAAAGCCGTATAACAAAAGCATGGTTACAATCAACGTAGGAACTACGGCAGAGGATAACAATGCTTATAAATGGCAACCTCCTTACGACTCCAAAGGTCAGTGGCGTACTGTAATCATTCCGTTTGAAGACATGGTAGCTGCTTATACAACCAAGCCCGTTATCAGTCCAAGTGGTTATTGGACAAGGATTCTCGTTTTCGGTGGCGATGATTTTGACGCAGATATGTGCTTTGATAACCTCAGGATCGTCCCTAAGAAGTAATTAATTAAAGAATTTCAAACCAAACAAATGATACGATTATCATATTCACGGCTGCTTGCAATGACCTGCTTCGTGCTGGCGATTGGCGCACTGGCTTCCTGTCATAAGAATGACAATAACAGCCCCAATAATGGCAAGGCAGCATTATACAGTTTCGGTCCGACCGGCGCAAAGGTTGGCGATACACTACGCTTTATAGGCGTTAACCTCGACCAGGTTTCCTCTATCAAATTCACCGGTGTGAATGCTTTAGTTGATAAAGCAGGTTTCAAATCCCAGTCTTCTGACCTGATTATGGCACTGGTGCCTGCAACCACAGAGAAAGGGAAAGTCGTATTGAAATTGACAAACGGGGATAGTATTGTTACCAAGACTGCATTGAATATTGGGGTAAAGACCACTATCGCGTCCATGACACAACAAGCACGCCCCGGAGCAAATGTTACGATCACTGGTGATTACCTGAACTGGATTGACAGGGTAACATTTAATAAGAACAAACTGGTAACCACCTTCGTAAGCCAATCGCAATCTCAGTTAGTGGTAAAAGTTCCCGATGATGCACAAACAGGACCGTTGGTGTTGCATTATGGTGGCACCGATTCAGCGGACCTGGAGACAAAGGACACGCTGAAAGTTACCCTGCCTTTGGCAACCTCAATGTCACCGAACCCAGTCAAACATGGTACCAGCCTTACGATCACGGGAACTGATCTGGATCTTGTAAAGAAGGTTTACTTCACTGGTGTAACTAATGCGGTAACCACCTTTGTTAGCCAGTCGGCGACGCAATTGGTTGTTACTGTTCCTGCGAGTACAACGAAAGGTAAAGTGACCTTAGAGGCGGCCTCCGGAGTGCAGACTATTACAACGACAGATTTAGATGTTGTTTTACCGACAATTACAGGAATGTCCCCAAATCCTGTTGATACCCTGACAAATCTTACAATCACCGGAACCAATCTCGACCTGGTGAGTGGAGTATCGTTTGTGGGGGCAAGTGGCGGATCAAAATCAGTCACTAGTTTTGTGAGTCAAACCCCCACCCAATTAGTCGTGGCAGTACCCGGAGGAGTAAGTTCCGGTAAAATCACTTTAAGTGTTAAGAATTCAACTCTTACAGTAAAATCACCTGGTTTATTAGGTATCGTTGGTGCACCCCCACCACCAATTATCCTTTATGATGAAGCACTTAACTGGAATGGTTGGATTGGTGGCGGATGGGGTGGATCGAAAGACCTTGCCAGCACTGACTACGCAAAATCAGGTACTAAGTCAATCAAGATTAGTTATACTTCTGGCGGCTGGGGAGTTCCTTTGCAGTTGGGTGGCGGAAATTACCCCATTGATGGGTACAATACATTAAATGTTGCCATCTATGCTGATGCGACTGCAACTGGTAAGAGTATCAATATTGGTTTCAACGAACAGGATGGTAAGACGGTGACTTTGGCAGCCGGGTGGAATATGTTAAGTATTCCATTGACCCAAATCTCTTCGGCTACAACTGTGAACTTCCTTTATTTTAAAAATTACACCGCAAGCGGTGATTATACGATCTATGTCGATGATCTTGGCATTTTCTAAAGCGATTGGAAAGTGAACCTTGATCAAGAACTGAAATAGTATTTCTCATAAGCAGCAATTGTTAAACTGGTTCATATCTTCCTTGATTTGAGCCAGTTTTTTTTAGGCCCTGATTGATTTTCACTGCTTAAACCATAGACAAAACGTTTACATGAAGACGACTTATTTCATAGCATTCTTCTTACTGGTCGTTTGCCAGGTGCAAGCCCAGTCCTTCGTAAAAACGAGACAACAACAATTCTATCTCGACGGCAAGCCGTACTACTACATTGGCGCCAATTACTGGTACGGCAGTGTGCTCGGCCTGGAAACAGACCGCAAACGAGGAGTGGATCGATTGAGAACAGAGCTTGATTTTCTGAAGTCAAAAGGAATCAATAATCTCCGTGTGCTCGCGGCGACAGAAGGTGAAGGCTTTGAAAACGGGGTTGAGAGAGTAAGACCAGCACTGCAAACCGCAAAGGGAAAATTTAATACTTCCGTTTTGGACGGTTTAGACATTCTGCTAAGCGAGATGTCCAAACGAAATATGAAAGCGGTTCTGTTTCTCAGTAACAACTGGGAATGGAGTGGTGGCTTTCTTCAATACCTGCGCTGGAATGGCTTAATAGAAGATTCCGTGTTCAGGAGGAAATTGAACTGGGACGAAATGCGGGATTACGTGAGTAAGTTTTACACATGCGATGCCTGCAAAAAAGACTATCTAAAACAAGTAGACCTGGTACTAAGCAGGACCAACAAAGTTTCGGGTAGGCGTTATATTGACGAACCGGCTATTATGGCCTGGGAACTCGCTAATGAGCCAAGGCCTATGCGCCCTGCGGCCATAGGTGTTTATGAAAAATGGGTGAATGACGTGGCAGCTTTCATCAAGTCGAAAGACAAGAATCACCTTGTGACGACGGGTGTGGAAGGTAGTATTGCCATCGAAAACATGCAAGTATTTGAAACGATTCATTCAGGGAAAAACATCGACTATCTAACCATTCATATCTGGCCCAAGAACTGGGGCTGGTTGCAACCTGCAACCATGGAACAAGACTTTCCAAAAGTAGTTTCGAACACGAAAAGCTACATAGAAGATCACATTGCTGTTGCTGAAAAGCTGCGTAAGCCGATGGTTATTGAGGAATTTGGGCTGCCGAGGGACCAACATTCCTTCGACCCTGCGGCAACAACACGACTTCGTGATGAATACTACAACACCATATTCTCGTATTGGAAAAAGAGCGTTGAAACGAACGGCGTAGTCGGCGGTGTCAACTTCTGGACGTTTAATGGTGGTCAAAGACCAATAAAGGGACAAACATATTGGAAAGAAGGCGATGAATATATGGGTGACCCGCCAATGGAAGAACAAGGTTTAAACGGTGTATTTGATTCAGATAAAACAACGTGGGATCTTATATGGTCGTACACGAGCAGTCTTCCTTCGTACCAGTCTACTGGTGATCAGCCTTCAGATAAACTGGCAACAAGGGAAACCGTAAACCTCTATAAAAATCTAAGGAAACTGCTCAATAAAGGGTTGATGTTCGGGCACCAGGATGACCTGGCCTATGGTGTGAACTGGCGGTATGTGGAGGGCCGTAGCGATGTGAAAGATGTCGTTGGCGATTATCCCGCCGTCTATGGTTGGGAACTTGGGAATATTGAACACCAACTTCCTTATAATCTCGATAGTGTACCGTTTGACAAGATGCGGAACTACATTAAAAGCGGCTACGAAAGAGGTGGAGTGGTAACTATCAGCTGGCATGCAGATAACCCGTTGAATAGTGAATCCGCATGGGATACCACACATGCTGTTCAGTCTATTTTACCCGGTGGTGCAAGGCACGAGTTATTTAAGACCTGGTTGAACAGGGTTGGCGACTTCCTGGCAAGTTTGAAAACTGGCAATGGAGCGCCCATACCGATATTATTCCGCCCTTTCCATGAGTTAACCGGAAACTGGTTCTGGTGGTGCCAGAACACTTGCACGCCTGACCAGTTTAAGCTGCTTTTTAGATTTACCGTAGACTATCTGCGCAATGTGAAGGGTTTGCACAACCTTCTGATTGTTTACAATACGGCGGAATTCAAATCAAAAGAAGATTTTCTTCAGCGTTACCCGGGTGATGACGTGGTGGACGTAGTGAGCTTCGATAGCTATCAATTTGGAGACCCGCAAAAGGACAATTCATTTGTCGATGCTGTCGATAGCCGGCTTAGTATTCTTGAACAGGTTGCAAAGGAAAAGAACAAGATTCCTGCACTGGCAGAAACGGGATATGAAGCCATCCCCTACGCGAATTGGTGGACAAATACGTTGTGGAAAACTATAGGAGATCACAAAATATCGTATGTGCTCGTGTGGCGTAATCATGGTCTTCAACCCGGAGGCCACATGCATTATTATGCACCGTATAAAGGACAGGCATCTGCAGACGATTTTATCCGCTTTTACAAACTCGACAGAACTCTTTTCGAAAAAGACGTCGCTAAGGAAAAATTGTATCAGTAGTCCTTCTTGACGTGATTAATTGAAGTAACAATGGTTTTAAGATGTAGTTATAAGGTTTACAGGTTAATAAGAAAAATAGACCAGAGTGTACATTCAATATCAAACGGTTATACCGGTCAATAAACGACCAAGATCTGCTAAAAAAGCATCTTAATAGAACAGGCAATTGAAAGAATTTTGTAAGGCGAAGAATAAAGCCACCGTTTAAAATGAAGTTACAAGCGATCGACATTGCTATAATAGTTGCGTACCTCATCACCATGCTAATGATTGGCTGGTTCCTTCGAAAAAAGGCGCGCCAGAATAAGGAAAGCTATTTGCTCGGTGGAAAGAAACTGCCATGGTACCTACTGGGTCTGAGCGATGCCTCAGACATGTTCGACATCAGCGGTACTATGTGGATGGTAGCTCTGTGTTTCGTGTATGGCATGAAGAGTATTTGGATACCCTGGCTTTGGCCGGTTTTCAACCAGGTCTTTAACATGATGTTCCTCTCGAAATGGTTGCGACGGTCCAATGCTAATACCGGTGCCGAATGGCTTGCTACTCGTTTCGGGTTATCGGGTAAAGGAGTGAAGGGATCTCATAATATTGTTGTGGTCTTTGCGTTGATCGGTTGCCTTGGCTTCTTAGCCTATGGTTTTATCGGCCTCGGTAAGTTCATCGAAATATTCGTTCCATGGAACCTGGTTCAACCACATATTCCATTTCATATTGCCCCGCAGTATGTGGCCCACTTTTACGGGATTGTATTTACCCTGTTTGCTGTATTCTATTCAGTGTTGGGCGGTATGCACAGTATCGTACTGGGAGATCTGATCAAATACATCGTAATGACGGTTGGCTGTATTTCAATTGCCGTGATTGCAATGGCAAACCTCCATGCTAGCGGAACTTCGTTGCATGTGCCTCATGGCTGGTTCAATCCATTCTTTGGATGGCATTTGAACCTGGACTGGTCGCATATCATTCCTGCTGCCAATGAAAAGATTGCTAACGATGGCTTTGAGTTGTTCGGTATCTTCTTTATGATGATGCTGTTCAAAGGTGTGTTTGCTGCCTTAGCGGGTCCTGCACCGAACTATGACATGCAGAAGATTCTTTCCACCCGTTCACCAAAGGAAGCATCTAAAATGACCGGCTTTGTTTCTATTATTCTTTTGCCCATTCGTTATTCGATGATCATTGGGTTAACGGTGCTGGGCTTGCTCTACTTCAATCAACTCAACCTCGGTAATGGTACCGGTGGAACCGATTTCGAGAGAGTATTGCCTGGTACGATCAACAACTTCCTGCCGGTAGGTGTTTTAGGAATCGTGTTGACAGGCTTGTTAGGCGCTTTTATGGGTACTTTTTCCGGAACCTTAAATGCCGCCCAGGCCTACATTACGAACGACATTTATTTGAAATACATCAATCCACACGCCTCGAATAAAAAAGTAATGACGGTAAATTACTCCTCCGGTCTCGTGGTCGTTACAATTGGTGTGGCACTCGGTTTCTTCGCTAAGGATGTGAACAGCATTCTTCAATGGATCGTTTCAGGTTTATACGGCGGGTACATCGCCTCCAATATGTTGAAATGGTACTGGTGGCGGTTTAATGCTAACGGATTTTTCTGGGGAATGACGGCAGGTATTGTGCCGGCAATTGCCCTTGCGGCATTGAAGGAGCAACAAATAGTGCATGGCCTTGAACTATACTGGTGGCCGGTCATCTTCTTGTTGTCAGTTGCTGGATCTATTATTGGAACTTATACGGCACCACCCACAGACTTAACTATTCTAAAGAAGTTCTATTCGACAGTACGCCCCTGGGGATTCTGGCAGCCGGTTCATAAAGCAGTGATGGCAGAGAATCCAACTTTTGAACCCAATAGAAGGTTCAAGCTAGATATGTTCAATGTGGTATTGGGTATAGCCGCCCAATGTTGCCTCACCATCTTACCTATGTATGTTGTGTTATGGTTGAAGCTGCCATTGCTGGTAACCATTGCTATACTGGTGATCATTGTATTGATATTGAAAAGAACCTGGTGGAATAAATTGGAAAACTAAACTTAAAACTTGTTACACCTTTCCTGCATTGAAACCTTGCGGTGTAACAAATAAAAATGAATGTAATGAATACAGAGTTTCAAAAGCGTTTGCAGGCCCTTAAAAAAGTACATGAAGAGCTGGTGCAAAGGAGAAATCAAAAAGAGAAGTTGGGAAACGGTGTTTACGAAAGGTACCAGAACCCCGTGCTGACGGCTGCACATACTCCTTTGTTCTGGAGGTATGATCTGAACGAAAAGACCAACCCATATCTTATGGAGAGGTTCGGTATCAATGCAACCTTCAACTCAGGCGCCATTAAATTGAACGAAAAATATTACCTCGTGGCGAGGGTAGAGGGTGCCGATCGGAAAT
>Ga0157372_10007507_pt1 | contig 11595 bp, 4 predicted proteins | sample C55metaG_FD_115307 | JGI IMG/M metagenome (GOLD analysis project Ga0157372, IMG submission 115307) | Corn rhizosphere microbial communities from Kellogg Biological Station, Michigan, USA - C5-5 metaG | ecosystem: Host-associated > Plants > Roots > Rhizosphere > Soil | place: USA: Michigan...
CGGCAACGATATCGGCAACTTCACCTACAGAGACATCACCATGCAGGATGTCGAGACGCCCATCCAAATTACTGCCTACTACACTGGCGTTCCGAAAGACGACGCTGCCCAGCCTGTCACGGAGCACACGCCGCGCTTCCACGACATCGTTATCGAAGGCCTGACCGCAACCGGAGCAAAGCAGGCCGCGCTCATCATGGGCCTGCCTGAAAGTCCAATCAAAAATCTCGTCTTCAAAAACGTAAATATCTCCGCGCAGCGAGGCATGTTGATTCAACAGGCGCAGGTGAGGGAATCCGGTGTCATCGTTACTCCCGTCTCCGGACTGCCTGTCCAATACGGTCCCGGCGTACTGATTAACGGGAAGACGCCGTAGCGCGGAATCCTCAAAAAGTTGCCAGGGCCTCAGCAGCACGGTCACGGTATAAGGTTGGCGAAGCAATCGAAAGGGGCCCTGATGCGGCAACGAAGAACGTCGTGGCTGTTTTTGCAGATGCTTTTTACGATAGCGGTGACATGCACCATGTTTGCAGACGCTCAAATGACGCCGGCTGGCGAGCTCATTTTTCAGCCAGGCAGCACTTCGTTTCCATCGAGCCATGCCTCAACCATCGTCGAGTTGAGGAATGGCGACTTGATGGCGGCGTGGTTTGGAGGAACGCACGAGCGCGCGCCGGATGTGGCCATTTGGAGTTCGCGGTGCGTGCATGGGGTCTGGAGCGCGCCCGTGGAACTTGAACGTGAGAAGGACATGCCTTCGTGGAATCCTGTGTTGTTTCATACGAAGGACGGCAAACTATGGCTCTACGACAAGGTGGGGCCGTCGCCCGCGGAGTGGTCGGCGCGGCGGACGTTCAGCACGGACGAAGGGTTGACGTGGTCGAAGCCGGAGCAGTTACCCGCCGGTCTGCTTGGCCCGATTCGCGCCAAACCGCTGGTGCTTCCGGATGGAACGATCGTCAGCGGGACATCATTCGAGGCATACAAGACCTGGGCAGCTTGGGTGGAGCGCAGCACGGACGGCGGCAAGACCTGGGCGAAGATTGGACCGATTACTATCTCGTCCGCCGTGGATGAGGCCGAGACGCCAGCTCCTGACCCGCCAGGGTTCACGCGTTCACAAAAGGAACAGCGCAGCACGGTCGGCATCATCCAGCCGTCGATCGTACCGCTAGGCGGAACGCATCTGAGAATATATGCGCGGTCGCGCACACTCGCCTCAAAGATTGCCGTGGCAGATTCAATGGACGACGGCGTGACCTGGACGCAGGCCCGCTTCATCGATCTGCCGAACAACAATTCAGGCATCGATGCGGTCCGCCTGAAGGACGGGCGCATTGTGCTGATCTTCAACGACACGACGCGCGGACGCTCGCCGCTGAACCTTGCGGTCAGCCGCGATGGGGAGCACTTTCACATCTTTGCCACACTCGAAAGCGCAGCCGGAGAGTACTCCTATCCGGCCCTGATTCAGGCTGCGAACGGCGACCTGCTGATGACCTACACGTGGAACCGCAAGACGATTAAGTTTGTGCGGATGCCGTTGAAGGACGTTCCGCGCGAGTGATCCAACCAGGTCGGCGCATTAGTTTTCAAAGAGCCAGTCCAGGTTGGGTGGTTGGCCGGTGGTGGATTGTGTGATGAAGGGGATGTGGGTGTCTTCGGGAATGAAACCGAGGACGATGTAGGCTCCTTTACCTAAATCGAGGTCGTTGCGGCCAGCGGGGAAGGGCTTGGCCCAGACTGAGACCGGCAGCGCTTTGCCGCCGGAGGGGATGACAGCGTTGGGTAGAACGAGGTTCCACTGCTCGGTGGCGGGGCTGACGTTGAGGGCCTTGCGGGAGCTGGACTTGAAGAAGCCTACGAGGATCTGCGCTGGCGCCGAGAGCGTGAAGTGGAGCGGGACTTCCTGTTTGATCGAGACGCGGATTCCTTTGAGTCCATTGAGCTCGGGGACGATGGTGGCGATGGTGGTGCGTGAGTCGTCTGTGTAAAGCGACTGGCCAGGGGAGACCGTGAAGACTTCGCCTGCACCTGGTGAGAGGGTGAAGGGAACTTGCGGGAGCGGGCCTGAGCGAGATGGTTCATCCCACCCTTCGCGGTGAGACTGCGAAGGATGGGGTACCCGCGCGTTAGTTGCCGATTTGAGAGATTGCAGACGGCTTTGGAAGATGGCCAGTTCCTTTGCGTAGACGGGGAGCAGGTCGCGGAAGTGTTCGGTGTTGGGGCCTCCGGTGACGGGGATGCGGCGTTGGCTGGTGTGCATGGCGGCAGCGTCGCGGTAGGTGGTGTCGGTAAGGGCGACGAGTTCTTTGAAGTGCGCTACGGATTCTTCGAGTAGAGGTTCTGCTTTTTCTAGGTCGCTGAGGTTGTGGTCGTAGCCGTACTGCATGACGAGCGCGGCGGCCTGGGTCTTGGCGCTGTAGAAGGCCATCAGCGCGGCGATGGACTTCATGTCGTTGACGATGCGATTGTACTCGGCCTGATTGTGGGTGATTCCGGGCGCGGCGGCTTCTGCTTCGGCGACGGCTTTCGTGGAACCGGCGGCCGCTTCTTCGGCAACGCCGATGGGTGTCTCACCGTGATGCGGTTTGTGAGCGACTTCATTGGCGACGTAGTCGACGAGGCGTTCGCCCGCGGGCGCGTCGCCGGTCCAGAGGGTCTCGGCTGGGTTGAAGCGCGCGGCGTCGATGAGTTGCGGCATGGTCATGCCGAGTGAGAAGACCTCACGGTTGCCTTCGGTAATGCCGATGCGCGGCAGAAGTCTTGGAGCGCAGATGCCGGAGAGTTCGTAGGCGTTGAGGAGGTGTTCGGCGGCCTGAAGGCTGGCTGGGGAAGTTCCTCCATCCCACCCATCGCGGTGAGACTGCGAAGGATGGGGCACCCGGAGATTTGTGGCACTCTTACCCACGTTAGGCAACGATGTCGCCGAACCTGGGGCACCCGAACTTGTGGCCGTGAAGCGTTCTGCGAATCGGGCGATCCAGTAGGCGCGCTCCTTTTGCGGATCGCGCTCTGGGTTCCAGGCGTAGCGTGCCCAGGCTTCGTACCATATCCAGTCGCGGTCGGTTTGCTGGAGCAGCGGCGTGGTGTTGTCGGCAGAGTAAGGCCAGTCCCAGTAGCGGAGCGGGTAGAGATGTAGGCCGCCGATGCCGATGCGGATGAAGTTGTGCTCGGTCTCGCGGATGAAGTCGGGGTCGCCCCAGCGAAAGGGCTCGAGGTTGGAGAGGAGATGGATGTTGGCGATGGTGACGTTGGAGCCGGAGACGAGGTCCTGGAAGCGTGCGCGGACGGGGCCGCGGATGTTGGTCCAGGTGAGCGATTCGCCGTTCCACTTCCACATGGTGTCGATGTTGGAGTAGAGCGGGCGGGCGGAGGCGAGCGCGTCCTGAATGTCGGTGGCGTGGGCGCGGACGATGATGGGTGGCTCAGGCACGGCGTGTCCCTGTCGTCTAGCGAGAGCGGCGAGACCGTCTTTGACACCGGGGATGATGGTCTGGGAAAGCCACTCGGGGCCGTAGTGCGGGCCCATCGCTTCGCCGAGCGTCATGAAGATGCCGACGTTGGGATATTGCTCGATGAACTGCGAGATGCAGTAGCGGGTGTAGTCGCTTGCAAGCGGCGTGGGCGCGGAGAGATGGTACGGAAGCTTGTGCGCACGGGCAAAGGCGTGCGAGAGGTGGATATTGTAGAAGCCTTGCAGGACCCAGATGCCGCGCTTGTCGGCCTCGGCGGTGAGCCAGCGGAACATGGCGATATTTTGGTCGAGCTGCGCGGTGGGAAGTTCCTGCGCCTCGGGATACTTCGGCAGTTTGAGCAGCGAGGTGAATGGGTGGCCGTTCCATAGGAAGAGCGCGTTGTAGCGGTTGGCGACGAGATAATCGAGATACTTGGTCCACCATGCTTTGTTATAGAAGAAGGGAAAATCCTTCGGTGTGTATGGGTAGTCGTACTCGGCGCCCTCGTAGGTGATCTCGGGCTTCTGCATCCCGATGGCAGTGCCGCGCAGCTTGAGCTGCGGATGGTCTTCGTAGTCGAGTGTGACGGGGATGGCGTGTGCGGTTTTGATGCGCGCGGCCAGTTCGAGCGCGGCGTAGAGTGTTCCGGATGCGTCGTAGCCAGTGGCGATGACGGTGTTGCCGATGCGGCGCAGAAGGAAGGCTTCCTGCGCGCCGGGCCAGAAGTCGGGAACCTGCTTGTCGTAGGGTTTGAGGAGCGGGTCATGACGCTGGGCGAGGAGGATGGTCTCGTTTGTCGGTAGATCGGCTACGGCGGCGCGCAGGCGGGCGGCGGCGAACTGCTCGCGCGGCGTTGGGTGCGCCGAGGTGCGGATGTGCGGCGTGGCGAATGCCTGAGTTGCGAGAAGCGCCAGCGTGAGGGTTGCAATCAGATTTTTCATCGGGTTCAGTCGAGCACCTCGGGCGCGGCGGCTTCGGCATGCTTGCCGTGGTTGTCGGAGACCTTCTGGAAGAGAATTGCCTGATAGGGCTTGTTGGGAAGCGCGATGCGCGACTTCCCGGAGAAGGTTCCGGGGAGCGGCGTGGAGGTCATGTTCCATGGGTCGATCAGCGCGGCGGAGAAGTTTGCCGTCGTGGGCAAAGGGAAGTCGTAGCGTGCGGGACGGTGATAGTCGAAGTAATAAAGATACAGTTGGCCCGGCATGCCGGCATTGAGGTAATAAGCGACATCGGGCACTTTGAGGCCAGTGGTCGTAATCTTTTCGACGAGTGCGCGGAGGAAAGCGATGCGCGGGCCTGAGTCGCCACGAAGACGGCCTGCATCGGACCAGCTAGCTTCCCCCGTTTCAGAGATGAAGACTTCGCCATGGCTGGCATACGCACCGTAGACGGCGGCGAGCCAGAAGCGGCGCGTCATCTCTTCGGCGGAGAGATTGCCCCAGCGGCGTTCGATGTCGCCCTCGTACTGCATCTCGTCGTAGATGATTGGCTTCCGCCACGCAAGCCGTCGCTCTGCGGTGTTCTCGAAGTCGTAGCGCTGGAGACTGGCGTGCGTTACCCACGGTTTCGAGTTGTCATAGATGGGGCCGGAGTGGTGGATGGAGCGGAGATGCGAGTAAGTATCCTCTGCGGCGGTGATGCGGAAAAAACGGTCCCAATCGGACATGGTTTTGGATTTGACCAGGTCGTATTCATTCGCGATGGCCCACCAGACGTTCCGGAATGCGGAAAAACGAGCGATAACGTAGCGGAGGTAGAAGTCGTCGGCCTCCTGCCCCATGGATTTGTAGCCCCAGGCGTCGTAGGGATGAAAGAGGATGAGGTCGGCCTCGATATCGGAATGTTGTAAGTCGAGGAGACGTTTTTCGATCTGCTGAAAGTAGGCAGGATTGAAGCGGGTGAGGTCGTTCGTTGTTCCGGATCGCGGAAAGGGAAGCATCTGATTTTCGCCTGGGCCCAGCGGCTTGGGGAGAACGCAGACGCGCGTTTTGTTGAATCTGGCCTGCCGCATCCCCGCAAGCGAGTTGCGGGCGTTCTCATCGGAAGTGAAGAGATAGGCGTAAGTGGTAGTGCCGAAAGGGAAGTACGGAGTGCCGTTGGCGTATTGGAAGTGGAACTCGTGCGCAGTGATGACGGGGCCGCGGTTGCCGGGCGTGGTGGGCGGAATGCACGTAAACGTGCCCGTTCGTCCAGCCAGTTGCGATGCCGAACTCGCCGTTTCGTAAGTCCATAGGCCGGGTGCATCGGGCATAAAGCGAATGCGATAGGTGCCGTCGCCATCGTAGAAGCCGGTAATGCTGATAGTTCGGTGCTCCAAAGTGAATCGGGCCGTAAGGTTTACGTCTTTGAATGGATTGCCGGTCGAAGGCCCGGGCAGCGTGATCTCGAAGAGTCCCCACTGTTCAATGCTCGATGAGGGTGCAGCGGTGGAGGCGATGGCGGGCCGGATACCAGTGGCAATGGCGGCGGCGCCCAGTTTGAGGAGGTCTCTGCGATGCATGTGTTGGGAAGTCCTTTTAGTGTTGGGCTTTGCGGAGTTTGTTCTACCAATGTAGAGGTAGGGTGTCAATTTGATTTCGAGGGGAGGTAGGACCGGGAAGTTGGTAAAGCGTTTTATCGAAACTGGCGCTGTTGCCGATGAAAATTGAATTTGAAAACGTGCTTGACAGCTCGCGGATGGGTGGCTATGGTTTGGGCGAATTCCAAGAAGTCCTACCAGTTTCGATTTTTTGAGTTCATAGACTGGCTGTTTTTCAAAACTTGATGGGGTGCCATTATGAGGCGTATTTCGTTATTGCTAGTGCTGATGATGTTAGGCGCGATGTCGTTTGGGCAGGAGTTCCGTGGGACGATCAGCGGCCGGGTCGTAGATCCGTCCGGCGCGGTCATCCAGAAAGCCCATGTGGTGGTGACCAACACGGCTACCGGCTCGAGTGTCAATACTTTTTCAAACAGTGAAGGATATTACACGGCCCCATTTCTGGTTCCTGGGCCGTATCAGGTCACGGTCGACGCAGCCGGGTTCAAGAAGTTCGCGCACTCCGGCATCAATCTGCAAACGCAGGCGCATGTCGAGGAGAACGTGACACTACAACTGGGCAGTGAGGCTGAGACGGTAAGCGTCAGCGCAGACGCCCCATTGATCGATACGTCCAGCGCGACATCCGGTCAGGTCTTGACTACTGATGAGATTGAAAATCTGCCGAGCAACGGACGGTCGCCGATCGGTTTTGTGCGCGATGAATATGGAGTTATTCCGAAGGAGAAGCATGCCCTCGCGGAGGTTCGCCCATTTGACAATAGCGGCGGCAGCGATTTTTCGATGGGCGGAGGCAATGCGCAGTCGAATGAAGTTCTGCTGAACGGCACTCCAAATATGGAAGACAGCGGACGCGTGTCCGCGTTTAGCCCGGCGATGGATGCGGTCAATGAGATTCGCGCTGATCAGTTTTCGTCGGATGCTTCGGCCGGTGACACCTCAGGCGGCACGGTGAACATTACGACCAAGAGCGGGACTAACCAGTTCCATGGGTCGTTGTCGGAGTTCAATGAGACTTCGGCGCTGGCGGCGAAGTTGTACTTTACACCGGCGGGCCAGAAGGTGCCTGCGACGCGACAGAACCAGTATGGCGGCACGATTGGCGGTCCGGTATGGATTCCGAAGATCTACAACGGGCGCGACAAGCTGTTCTTCTTTTACGCCTACGAAGGATTCAGAGACTCGACGCCTACGGCGATCTTCAGCACAGTGCCGACTGCGGCGGAGCGGACTGGTGACTTTTCGGCCCTGTTGGCGCTGGGGGCGAACTATCAGCTCTACAATCCTTACAACGCGTCGGCGGTAACGGTGAACAGCAAGACGACGATTGTGAGGCAGCCGATTCCCGGCAATGTGCTCTCCAATGCCGGACTGAAGATCGATCCGGTGGCGGCCGCGTATCTGAAGTACTATCCGCAGCCGAATCAGCCAGGCGGAGCCGACGGCGAGAACAACTACTTTTCGAGTATTCCTACGGTTGATAATTACACCTCGAACATGGGACGCATGGACTATTCGTTCACATCGAACAACAAGGCCTTCGCGGAACTGCACGAAAGCAACCTGAATACGACGGCGAGCAACATCTTCAAGAACATCGCGACCGGCACGACCATGTACACGCATATTCTGGGCGGGTCGGTGGATGATATTCACACGTTTTCGCCAACCCTCACGCTCGATACACGGATGGGATTCACACGCTATACGACGAACTCGACCGTGCCCAGTCTCGGCTTTAAGCCGTCGAAGCTGGGCTTCCCAGGCTACATCGACAGCCATTCCACCGAGCTTGCGATGCCGTATGTGAAGTTTAGCGAGAGCAAAGGAACCGTGCCGTTTGCGACCCTTAGCGCAAAACTGCGCGGCGTCGAACAGAATACAGATATCCAGTTTTTCTCCGCACTGACCAAGGCCTGGGGGCATCACTTTATCAAGATCGGGCCTGACCTGCGCGCGCAGAAGCGGGCGGGCAACGGCCCGAACTATGCGAATGGAAATTATTCCTTCTCTTCAACTTGGATGACATCGGCATCGACGAAGACCGCTGCGCCGTTTGGACCATCGCTTGCTTCGTTCCTGCTGGGGCTGCCGACGAGCGGCGAGTATGACATCAACACACCATCGACATACAGCAACTATTACTTTGCCGGATTTGTGCAGGACGACTGGAAAGTGAAACAGAACCTGACGATCAACATCGGCGTGCGTCTGGAGCACGAGACGCCTGTAGTGGAAAGCAACAATAAGATGACGGTTGCATTTTTGCCGAACGCAACCAACAGTGCGACTGCTGCGGCAAATGCTGCTTACGCGACAATTTATGCCAAATATGGCGCGAGCAACCCAATCCCCAGTCCGGCAAACTTTCACCCAACGGGAGGATTGGTCTTCGCCAGCGCATCGAAGAGAAACGGCTACGACACGCCGGCGCTATATGTAAGTCCGCGCATCGGCCTTGCCTGGTCACCCGAAGCGATGCAAGGGAAGATGGCGGTCCGCGCAGGGTTTGGAATCTTCGACAACCCGTTCAATGTTTACAATACCGGTCCTTCGTTTGGGTATAGCCAGATTAGTACCTTTGTACCGACAACGGACTCGTTTATGTCTCCAGCGGCGACGCTCTCGGACCCGTTCCCGACCGGCAGCAATCCGATTCAACTGCCGGCGGGAGCGTCACAAGGAATCAATACAAACCTTGGAGGCGACACCAACTTCTACACACAGAATGTTCGCGTGCCCTATAACGAGCGATGGAGCCTTGACATTCAGCAGCAACTCTCCAGGAACATGATGCTGGACATCGGCTACATTGGAAGCCATCAGGTACATCTCTCCTACAACAACAATCTGAACGCTCTGCCCGTTCAGTATCTCAGCCGTTCGCCGAGGTTTGATGCTTCAGTGACTTCAACCTTGAGCGCAACTGTTCCGAATCCAATGAAGGGACTGTTGCCGGGCAGTGCGAATAACGGAAGCACAACTACCGTCGCGAACCTGCTCAGTGCATTTCCGGCATATTCCGGCGGGGACGATAACTCCGGGTTGACGCAGCGTCTTGTGCCGGGCAGCTCCGCCACGTTCCATATGCTGGCAGTGAGGGTGACGAAGCGGCTAACGCAGGGGCTCCAGTTCAATGCGAACTATGAATGGTCGCGGCAACTGGAGACGTCGCAATTGAACGAGGGCGGCCCGCTGACGTACCAGGAAACGAGTTCAGACTTTCCGCAGCACTTTGTATTGACCGGAAGCTATAATCTGCCTTTTGGACGAAACAGGCAGTTCTTCAATGGTGTGAACCGGCTGACCGATGTCTTTATCGGCGGCTGGATGGTGAACGCGATTTATGCGGCGGAGTCAGGGGCTCCTATTAGCTGGGGCAACGTGATCTATCTGGGACTGCCATTGCACAGCAACCAGAAGAACATCAGTCAGGCGTTCAATACAGCGGCGTTCGACCGGGTTTCAGCAGACCAGCCGAACAGCTACAACTACCGGACGTTCCCGTCGTTCTTCATGCGGTCAGATGTCCAGAACAACGCCGACCTTTCCGTGGCAAAGAACTTCGCCATTACTGAACGGGCGAAGCTGCAATACCGGTTCGAGGCGTTCAATGCGTTCAACCGGGTTCAGTTTGGAGCACCCAATACGGGTCCGACTTCATCGAAGTTCGGAACGATTACAGGACAGGCAAACACCGGCAGAGTGATCCAGATGGGGCTTCGGTTCCAGTATTAGCTGCTAACCTGCTAACCAACTGTTTTCAACAGCAAAAGGGAGATGCCTTCGGGCGTCTCCCTTTTCTCTTTGTGCGCAGACTCACGTTGAAGCTTCAGGCGAAGTGTAGGGTGAGGATTTCGCCTGTCTTGATCGGAAGTGAGATTTCGCTTGCAGGTTGGATGGAGGTGAGCTTCGTTCCGTTCGCGTTGGTGACGGAGGAGATGACCTGGCCTTTGGGAGCGGCGATCCGGTGAGTTCGATTGAGGGTTGATCGCAGCGTCGCGGTAGTGGCTTTGCCGCCTGCCCAGGCGAGATCGATGGTGAGTCCGCTTCGCGCGCGTAGGCCGCTGAAGGAGCCGGTGGGCCAAGCCTTGGGGAGTGCGGGAAGGAACCGGACGATGTTGACGTCCGGCTCGGCGCCGCTGGCGTGGGGCTGGAGCAGCATCTCGACGATGCCGGTAGGGCCGCCGAGGTTGCCGTCGATCTGGAAGGGCGAGTTTTCCTTTTCGCCGCAGACATCGAAGAGATTCCCACGCGTGGACTTGCGGAGGAGGTGGAGGAGGCTCTCGTATGCGGCGTCGCCGTCTTCGAGACGGGCCATGCAGTTGACGATCCAGGAGCGCGACCACCCGGTGCTGCCTCCGCCATGTGCAAGACGGGCGTCGAGGGTGGCGCGGCAGGCTTTTGCCAACTCCGGTGTGCGACGCGGAGTGATCTGGTCGCCGGGAAAGAGCGCCCACAGGTGGGAGATGTGACGATGCCCCGGCTCGTTGTCGGTGTAGTCCTCAGGCCACTCCTGCAGGCGGCCGTCGTGCGTGATCTTGAATGGAGGAAGTTTGGCGAGTGCCGCACGTGCGCGCTTGATGAGATCGGCGTCGGGACCGGCTGCGCTGTCGAGTTCCAGCAGTTGTGCGCTGCGTACCGTAAGCGTAAGTACAGCATGTGTGATCTCAATGTCCATTGTGGGCCCCATGCAAAGATTGTGGGCGGAGCCGTCGGGCAGCTTGTACTTGTTCTCGGGCGAACACGAGGGGCCGGTGACAAGATAGCCTGCGTAGGGCGTGTTTGCCGGCGCGGGTGTGAGGTAGTCGAGCAGGAAGAGAGCATTTTCACGCAGGCGCGGGTAGGCGCGGTGACGAAGAAAGTCGAGGTCGCCGGTGTAATCGTAATGCGCCCACAGATGCGTTGAAAGCCACGCCGCTCCCATGGGCCAGATGCCTCCGCCGAGCGCGTCGATGGGCGAGGAGTCGCCCCAGATGTCGGTGTTGTGATGAACGACGTAGCCGCGGGCATTGTAGTAATCCTTTGCGGTGACAGCGCCGGGGCCGCGTGTACCGTCGATGAGGTCGAACAGAGGCGCGGTGAGATCGCTGAGGTTGGCGCGCTCGGCGAGCCAGTAGTTCATCTCGGTGTTGATGTTGATCGTATACTTCGATCCCCAGGGCGGATCGACCGACTCGTTCCAGATGCCTTGCAGGTTGGCGGCAAGCGTGCCGGGCCGCGAGCTGGAGATGAGCATGTAGCGGCCATACTGAAAGTAGATGGGGATGAGCGCAATGTCTTCGCCGCCATCCTTAATATGTCGGATGCGACGGTCGGTGGGAATGTGCGCGTTGGGGTCCTTTTCTCCTTTAGGACCGAAGGATATCTCGGCGCGGCGGAAGAGCCGCTGATGGTCGGCAACGTGGCGGCTGCGCAGATCGGTGTAGATGCGGCGGCGCGTGGTGGCGAAATTTTTTGCTACGGCAGTCTGCATGGCGCTCGGGTCGCCTTCGTTGAATCGCTTTGAGCTGTGTGACTTCGGGTAGCGATAGCTGGTAGCGCAGTCGATGAGCAGGGTCGCCGTGCTGGCACGGGCGATTGCAAGCGTGCCGTTGC
>Ga0157372_10007509_pt1 | contig 11594 bp, 7 predicted proteins | sample C55metaG_FD_115307 | JGI IMG/M metagenome (GOLD analysis project Ga0157372, IMG submission 115307) | Corn rhizosphere microbial communities from Kellogg Biological Station, Michigan, USA - C5-5 metaG | ecosystem: Host-associated > Plants > Roots > Rhizosphere > Soil | place: USA: Michigan...
GATACTCGTCCTGCAATTCAATTCCGTCAGCAAGTCGGTCATCATTCTGAACGAGATCCTCTTCAGCGTCATCGGGGTTATCCTCGGCTTTGCTATCACCAGGATGGAGGTCTCCGTGATCATGACCGGTCTGGGGATCGTGGGTCTCGCGGGCATCGTGGTGAAGAACGGAATTCTCGTGATCGAGTTCACCGACGAGCTACGCAGCCGTGGCATGAAGACAAAAGAAGCGGCGATCGAAGCCGGGAAGACTCGTATCATCCCCGTTCTGCTGACGGCCCTCGCCGCCATCCTCGCGCTGGTTCCTCTCGCCATCGGCTTCAACATCAACTTCGTCACCCTCTTCTCCGAGCTGAACCCGCACATCTACTTCGGCGGCGATAACGCAGTGTTCTGGAAACCCCTGTCCTGGACCATCATCTTTGGCCTGGCCTTCGCCTTCTTCATGACCCTGTTCATGGTGCCCAGCATGTACCTGCTGGCAGAGCGATTGAAACGTCCGATGCGTCGCCATTGGGGCGGGAAATGGATCTCCTTCCTGGGTATCCCACCGTTCACGATCCTGTTCCTCCTGTTGGTGTTCGTTACTATATTCCGGCATCAAATTGAGGTAGCCCGCCGTCGCCGTCGACTGGCAGGTCGTCGCGGCGCCAGCGAGACCTGGATCAGAAGCTGGTTCTAATTAACTTTAAAAGAAAAAGTATGCGCAACAATCACGAGATCGATTATAAAATTTACGGAGAAGAGCTCCAGTTCGTCGAAGTGGAGCTCGATCCCGGTGAGACCGTCATCGGCGAGCCGGGCGGATTCATGATGATGGATGACGGTATCCAGATGGAGACGATCTTCGGGGACGGCTCTACCGCTTCCAACCAGGGCGGTCTGCTCGGCCGACTGATGAATGCCGGCAAACGGGTGCTCGTGGGCGAGAACCTGTTCATGACGGCCTTTACAAACGTCGGGCAGGGCAAGCGCCGCGTCAGCTTCGCCGCGCCTTATACGGGGAAGATCATTCCGCTCGACCTGCAACAGCTCGGCGGCACCATCATCGCTCAAAAGGACGCCTTTCTCTGCGCCGCCAAAGGCGTAAGCGTAGGCATCGCCTTCCAACGCCGGCTCGGAACGGGCATCTTCGGCGGAGAAGGATTTATCATGGAAAAGCTCGACGGGGATGGGCTGGCCTTTGTCCATGCCGGCGGCTATATCGTCGAGAAGCAATTACAGCCTGGCGAGATCCTCAAGGTAGATACCGGCTGTGTCGTCGCCTTTCAACCCAGCGTTGACTTCGATATCGAATTTATCCGCGGCATCCGGAACTGGATGTTCGGCGGCGAAGGCCTCTTCTTCGCCGTGATGCGCGGACCCGGCAAGGTATGGTTGCAGTCCCTGCCCATCAGCCGGTTGGCCTCCCGCATCATCCAATACAGCCCGCAGTTCGGCCATCGCCGCGAAGAGGGGAGTATCCTCGGCGGACTTGGAAACCTGCTCGACGGAGATTAAATTAAAAAGCCCGGCGTCAGCCGGGCTTTTTAATTAGTTTCTATTGTTCGCGAATCGACTTAGTAGTTTTAAAATTTCGATATACAACCACACCATCGTCACCAGCAAGCCAAACGCGCCATACCATTCCATGTACTTGGGTGCGCCCATTTCCGCGCCGGTCTCGATCTGCTCGAAGTCGAGGATCAGGCTCAACGCGGCGATCGCAACGACTACCAGGCTGATACCGATGCCCAGCGGACTGCCGTTGCCCCATGCCATAAAGCTCAGGTTCACGCCAAAAAAGCCAAGCACCATCCACACCAGATAGAACAGGCCGATACCCATTGTGGCGCCGATAATGACTGCCCTGAACTTCTGGGTCGGTTTGATGATCCGGAAATTATACAGCAGGAACATCGCGAAAGCCACCGCGAAGGTCAGCATCACCGCCTGCAGCACGATACCGGGATACGATTTCTTAAAGGCGTCATTGATGATCGCCGATAATGCACCCAACGCCAGACCTTCCAGCAGGCCATAGGCGGGCGAAAGCCATCTTGCCGTCGTCGGTTTAAAGGAGATGATCAAAGCCGAGACCAACCCGCCGATCAGCCCCACCCACATCAGCGTCATCATCGTGGGGAACTTGAACTCGGAATACAGTTTCCAGGTATATGCGGCCCCGGCAGCCACCATTAACAGCAGAAATCCAAACTTCTGGATCGATCCCCGCACCGTCATCGTATCGGTATTGGCGGGATTCAAACTTCTGTTGAAGATCTTGTCGGAGAGGGTAGGATTACCGGATTCAAAAAGTGCCATAGTATTAGTGTTTTTGTGCAGCGGGGATGGGTTTTATCCAAAGATATCCATCCCCCCGCTGCACGGCTAATGATGGGCCTTCGGCCTGCGGACCCGTGGTCCGCATTGTAATATACAATGTACAAATAGTATACAAAAATAACAACCACACCGGCAGTCTGCTAAACTGTCAGCCCAACTTTAACAATTGTAAAATTTAGCTTTTTTTCTCGGGTGGAGGAGCGCCCGTTTTCTTTGCCTCCCGGTTGCCCGGATTTCCCGAACCGCGCTGGCCAGGATTGCCGCCCCCCTGGTTGCCGCCGCCCTGGTTACCGCCCCGCTCCCCGCCACCGCCCTGGTTTCCACCCCGGCCGTCGCGACCGCCGCGATTCCCGCCGCCGCCTTCCGGCTTGCCGGCGTTCTCGCCACCGCGACCCGAATTCTCGCCGCCGCGGCCACGACCCGCACCGTGCTGCGCCTGGTGCTTATGATGACCGTGCTTTTTCTTGCGGTCGGCCTTTTCCAGGGTCTTCAGGCTGATCTGTCCGACGAGATCGACATACGGACTTTCCACCTCTTTCGGCTTGCCCGTGCTCACCTCGATGGGATCAAGGGTGTCCGGAACCTGGTTCTGAAGGTTCATCTGCCGGATCTTCCGCACGCGCTCGATGGTCAGTGGATACTGCTTGCTGCTGTCCGGCAGGACATACCACATCAGGTTCTTGAATATATCTTTCTTGACCAGGCTGGCCGTACCCTTGGCCACCTGTAAGGAATCCGCGTTCTCGGGGAAATTCTGGAGGGCGTCCAGGTAGGTGTCCAACTCATAGTTCAGACAACATTTCAACCGGCCGCACTGCCCGCTCAGCTTGCTCTGGTTGATCGACAGGTTCTGATACCTCGCCGCGGTGGTATTCACCGATTTGAAATCGGTCAGCCAGGTGGCGCAGCATAATTCCCGGCCACAGCTTCCAACTCCGCCTACCTTGGCGGCTTCCTGTCGCGCACCGATCTGCCGCATCTCCACCTTCAGCCGGAACTCCCCGGCATATACCTTGATCAACTCCCGGAAATCGACCCGGTCGTCGGCGATGTAAAAGAAAGTGGCCTTTCTGCCATCGGCCTGGATTTCCACTTCGCTCATCTTCATCTCCAGCTTGAGCTTCCGGGCGATGGCGCGGCTCTTGACCAGCGCTTCCTTCTCCCGGGCCTTGTTCTGTTGCATCACTTCCAGGTCTCGGTCGCTGGCCCGCCGTAATACTTTTTTAAAATCAGGGTTGCGTTCTTCGACTCCTTTCTTTTTCAGTTGCAGCCGAACCAACTCCCCCGTCATCGATACTTCCCCCACATCAAACCCGCTTACCCCTTCCACGCTGACGCAATCTCCGCGCTCGAACACCTGGGTCGTGGCATTCCGATAAAACTCCTTCCGGCTTCCCTTGTTAAAACTTACTTCGATGATCCGGCATCCGCCATCCGCGTCGCTGAGCGGAAGATTGGATAGCCAATCGTAGACATTCATCCGGTTGCAACCACCCGTACTACATCCTCCATTGCTCTTGCATCCCGCGGGTTTACCCCCTTTGGATGTTCCGCAATTGCTACATCCCATATCTTAAATGAATTAAGAATTAAGAAAAATGTTATATGTGAGCAAGAAAAGAAGCCCGTACAGGCAGGAAGATGCTACTTGTAGACGTAGATAGAAAAATATGCTGAATACAAGAATAACAGTCGTCCAATGGTACCGGCGCTGATCACATATTCACTCCTCACGACCGGCCCACTTCAGGGTCTCACTTCTTTCACCTGGCCTCGAAGGGCCATGGCCAAATATACGCTTTAATTCACTACGATAAGCTTGCGGTCAGCCAGAATATGGTACACCTTGATGGTCAGGGCGTGAAAAAGCATCTTCGCATGCGCATTCCGCTCGATATAGTAGGCGGCCCGGTCAAGCTCCCCGATGATTGCCTGTTGTTGGCCGACATCCGCTATCTTGTTCAATCTCAATGCGATATCTTTTTCGCTTTCAGGTATCGGCAGTCCTTCTGCCCCGATGAACCGGAGCCGGATCGATTGTTCCAGCAAATGGTTGAAATATCGCAGGAACTGCTTTTGACGCTCCCGCCCGGATTTGCTGATCTCATCGATCCATTTGACCTGGGCGATCGGCCCGTTCTTGAGGATCGCATTCAGCCATTCCCGCAAAACCCCCTGCCAGTCGTCCTCCGCATGGCGGATCAGTTGCAGCGCCTCACGATAATTTCCTTCGCAGAGCACGGCGATTGGCCGGGCCTGTTCGGCCCCAACCTTAGCGCGCTCGATCAGCGCCTGCTCGATATCCGCGGTTTCCGGCAGCGGTACCTTGACCAACTGCGTCCGGGAAAGGATCGTTTGCAGGATCAGTGACTCGTTTTCCGCCACCAGCAGGAAAAGCGTATTGGCCGGCGGCTCCTCGATCAACTTGAGCAGCTTGTTCCCCTCGTTGCCCAGATACTCCGGCATCCACATGATCAGTATCTTATATCCGCTCTCGAAGCTCTTCAGGTTCAATTTGTGGATAATATCGTTACACTCCTGCGCTGTAATATTCCCTTGCTTGTTCTCGGCGCCGATGAACTGAAGCCAGTCATAGGCATTTCCATAGGGGTGTTGCCCGATGAACTCCCGCCACTCGGCGCCATAGTCGGTGCTCACCGGTTTGTCCCCCGATTTTTTAGGGATCACCGGGTAGGAATAATGAATGTCCGGATGGATCAATTGCTTTGCCTTGACACAGGACGGACAGACTCCACAGGCGTCACCGGCCCTGGGCTGCTCACAGACGACATATTGCGCAAAGGCAAGTGCAAGCGGCAGGGCGCCGCTTCCCTCGGGGCCCAAAAACAAAAGGGCATGACTCAACCGGTTGCTGTGGACCAATTCCACCAAATGCTGCTTCACCGGCGCCTGACCGATAACGGATGTGAACGACATGCCGCAAAAATAAAAAAGGGACCGCTAGGTCCCTTTTTTATTTTAGTTCAGATATTTTAAGATGTCCGGGTCCATCGGCTTCACCTTACTGGGGAACACCGCCACCAGCTTCCCGTTCTCATCGACCAGGAACTTGGTGAAATTCCATTTCACTACCGGATCGGCAACGCCCATTTTATGCGCCTCGTCCGTCAGATATTTGAAAACGGGCTGGATATTTTCCCCGATCACATCGCCTTTCTCTGCCATGGGGAAGGTCACGCCATAGTTCTTCGTGCAGAATTCAGTGATCTCCGTGGCCGTTCCGGGTTCCTGCTGACCGAAATTGTTGGCGGGAAAACCTATGACGACCAGCTTGTCCTTATACTGTTCGTATAGTTTCTCCAGATCGGCGTATTGAGGAGTATAGCCGCATTTGCTGGCGGTGTTGACGATCAGAATTTTCTTGCCTTTATATTTGGCGATATCCAATGGCTTGCCGTCTAGACCGGTCACTTTGAAGTCATATATGCTACTGGGTGCGCTGGCAAGCAAGAACAGCGAAAGCAAAAGTACGCGTACCATAAGAGGAATGATTTTTGATTAAAATGAGACATGTAAGGTACCAAATTTGTGGCAGACCTGGCGCGCTACGATTAAAATGAGTAACTACTGACGTTGGTAGGCTCCCAGGTCAGGCGCAGAAGCCGGCCGCGGATTGCCATCCAGATCCGTCACCAGGGCTGTCCCCACCCCGGCTCCCGCCGCCGGGCTCCCGGCCCGGAGATGAAAATCGTAGTAAAGGCGTGAATTATTGACACTGTCAAACTGCGGGTCCTGGTTGGCGATCATCCCCGCAGCCGTTACGCCGGATGGCGCAGCCTTTACCTTCCAAAGGCAATTCGTAAAACCGATATGGAAGGCATGGGTGCCCTGGCGGCTAACGACTACCTCGTTGTCCACGCTTCCATTGCCGCCCCAGAAGATACAATTGGTGAAAGCGGCTTGCAGATCGCCCGACACCGTCGATCCGCCCTGCTGCGCCACATCGGCGATCGCCAGCACCGGCTGGCTATGGGTCATCAGCGTATTCGACCAGGAGGCCGCCGTGCACTGGATGAATTGATAGCTTCCGCCGCCACCGATGACCAAATTCTTCCCGCAATTGCTGATCAGGCAATTGTTGGCCTGCAGGCTACCGCCGACCGCCAGTATCCCCGCATCATAGCTATTGTCGATGATACATTGCTCCAGCAACACTTTCGGCATCGTACCCGCGGGCGGCGACAACACCACTACCGCCTGGTAGGCATTCCGGATCACGGCGTATTGCAGGTGATTTCCCGCGCTCGTCTCACGGAAATAGATACCCGGAAATCCGCCCGGGAAACTGTTGTAGGGCGCATCGAGCCGGTCCCCCTGGAAAGACACCTTCGTGCTGTCGTACTTCTCGCCGTTGACCACCAGCGATCCGTCTACGAGCAGCGGCGCATCGGCGTGAAAATAAACTTTTGTCCCCGGCTGGATCGTCAGCTGGGCATTGCTGTCCACCCGCAGCCCGCCAAGGATGACGTAGGGCAGTTGATTATCCCATATTGTAGAACCGGTCAGTACCGCATTGCGGAGAAAATGGGCGTTTTGTCCATAGGCCTGCAGCTGGATGAATCGCTTGTTCCCGTTAAAGGCCACCTCGATGCTGTCCTGTAGGACGAAAGGAAGATTGGCGGATCGCGGATCGATCTGCACGGCGGCAAAGATATAAAGGCTGTCGCCGGCATCGAGGTCGATATTATCCCGCTCCGGCCCAGGCACGCCGTTGATATTAAGATGAAAATTCGACGCGCTTCCCCCCATCAGCCGGACCGACGACAATCTCAGCTTCTGGTTATTGCCATTGACGATCTTCACGAACTCGGTGATAGATCCTGTGGAGACGAACACGGTGTCGAAGAAAAGCGTGTCCGCGGAGACCTGGATAACGGCGTTCGATGAAGTGATAAAGTTATTCTTCCGGCATGCGATAGCAAACAGCAGCAGGACGACCGGGAAAAGCAACAGCAGTCGATTCTTCATGTCACTTTAACGTTAATGCGTTAAAACAATTGCTTATACACTTCCTCTACCCGGCCTACGGGAACCACTTCGATATCGAATTTTTGGCCGCCGACCCCTTTTTGATTGTATTTGGAAACGAAGATCCGCTCGAATCCCAGCTTTTCGGCTTCGGCGATCCGTTGTTCGATCCGGTTGACCGCCCTGATCTCCCCACTGAGCCCAACCTCGCCCGCAAAACAGAGGCGCGGCGACAGCGGAACGTCCTCATAGCTGCTTAGCAGGGCGCACAACACCGCCAGGTCGATCGAGGGGTCTTCCACTTTTATCCCACCGGCGATGTTCAGGAACACATCCTTTACTCCGAAATGAAAACCACCCCTTTTCTCAAGCACTGCCAGCAGCAGCTGAAGCCGGCGCAGATCATGACCGCTGACCGTCCGCTGCGGCGTACCATATACGGACTGCGTCACAAGCGCCTGGACCTCGATCAGCAGGGGCCGTACGCCTTCGATCGTCGCCGCGATAGCGATTCCGCTAAGCTGTTCCTCTTTCTGAGTGATCAGAAGCTCGCTTGGATTGCTGACCCCCCGCATGCCCCCTTCGGTCATTTCATAGATGCCGAGCTCGGCCGTACTGCCGAACCGGTTCTTCAACGTACGAAGGATGCGATAGGCATAATGACGGTCGCCCTCGAATTGCAGCACCGTGTCCACCATATGCTCCAGCACCTTTGGACCGGCAATGCTTCCGTCCTTTGTGATATGACCGATCAGGAACACGGGAGTATTGGTCTCTTTTGCATAACGCTGGAACTCGGCCGTGCATTCGCGGATCTGCGAGACGCTGCCCGCCGAGGATTCGATGTAGGGAGACTGCAGGGTCTGAATGCTATCGACGATCACGAGCTGCGGCTTCAGCTTTTTTATCTCCTGGAAGATCACCTGCGTCGAAGTCTCCGTCAGCAAATAGAAATCGTCATTGCGGATGTTCAACCGGTCCGCCCGCATCTTGATCTGCTGTTCGCTTTCTTCCCCGCTGATGTATAGGGTCCGGATACTGGTCAGCAGCAAACCATTCTGAAGAAAGAGCGTGCTCTTGCCGATACCCGGCTCACCCGCAACAAGCACGATGCTTCCGGCAACGATCCCGCCACCCAGCACCCGGTTCAATTCCGCATCCGCGCTGTTGATCCTTTGCTCGCCGGCACTCACTACCTCATGCAGGGATAAGATCCGGCTCTCCTTTTTATCCGTGCCGAATTTTTTCCAGTCCCGTTCTTCAAGCCGGTTGTCTTTTGTGATCACCTCCTCAACAAAAGTGTTCCATTGTTCACAGGATGGACACTTGCCAAGCCATTTTGCACTTTCATAACCACAGTTGCTACAAAAAAATGCCGTCTTGATCTTACTCATGCGGTAAAATTAATCTTATCGTTCCCTAAATTGGAACGGAACCATTCAAAAATGAAAAACAAACGGGAAAATCAGCGGAAGAAAACGAGAAGTTTATAAAAAGTAAAAGGGCCAGCTAAATCGCCGACCCCTTACTTACTAACCCATTAAATTCTTGCACTAAATTACAAATTAGCGCCACATTGCAAAATAAATTTTTCGCGGTGTGAATAACTTTAACCCCCTCCAGGGGCACTTTAGACACTTCCTAAAAAACGTTGTAATCAAATAAAAATCAAACGATTACGACCAGTTGAAAATCGCCGCCAAAGCCCTCAATTTTTTTAAAGGATTGAATATTAAGCGCACGAAATCCCCAAAATTTTTAAAAAGAATTTTTTCCCCGAAACACCTCAAAAATCAAATTTATTTTTTCTGACATTCGATCGGTTTTTAGAATAATCTTGTTATTTTTAATACTCACCCTCCTACACCTTATATTACTGAAAAGAAGTATTTAAGCCGTCCTATCCCGAACCTTATCGGATTAGAATTTGTTGGCATGCAAATTTTCCAAAGAATGTTTCCTATCGTTTTGAGCTAGTTACAATTGTCTGATAATGATTATATTGGACTTAGCTAAAATTTGCTAATAGGGAATTTCTAAAAAAAATGTTAATCTCAATTAAATTCTAATTAAAAAAGCACTAATTTAATTGAACCAAAGCTAACGTCGGATAGAAGCAAGGCAGGTATGTAAGGCCCTTAATTTCAATCCGATATGGTCTTAACGTTAGTTAGTACCATTGCTGACCATAGTGAAAAGCAAGAAAAGCATTATTCACTATTAATAACTACACATGAGAAAACTTCACTGCTTGCTGGTGGGCATCCTGCTGCTCATCGGCGAAGGGCTACTTGCTCAAACCACGGAGGTCTCAGGGAAGATCACCGATCCCACCGGAACTGCGATTCCCAACGCAACAATTCGAGTTAAAAGCACGAGAGGCGCCACAGGCACGAGCGCCGACGGTGCAGGCGCATTCACGCTACATGTAAAGCCCGGCGCCGAGCTGGTCATCAGCGCCATCGGCTACGAGACAAAGGAAGTAAAGGTCACAGGAGCAACGTTGGTGGTAGTCCTCAACACCGATTCCAAATCCCTCAGCGAAGTCGTCGTCACCGGGGTAGGGGTGGCCACTTCCAAAAGAAAGGTCGGTATCTCCGTCGAAGCCGTCAGCTCGGACAAGCTGCCGCCGGCGCCGACCGCGTCGATCGACCAGGCGCTCGTCGGAAAGATCCCCGGCGCTCTCATTTCCTCCACCTCCGGTAACCCCGGCGATCCTGTCAACATCATGCTTCGGGGCATCAATACCCTGCAGAACGGCACCAAGCCGCTGATCATCGTCGATGGGGTGGAAGTGAACGGCACCGACATCAACTCGCTCGATCTAAGTAATATCGAGCGCGTCGAAGTAGTACAGGGCGCTGCCTCCTCGGCACTCTATGGCGCACAAGGAGCCAATGGCGCCATCCAGGTCTTTACGAAAAAAGGGAAAAAAGGCGCCACGGCCATCAACTTCTCCAGCAATTTCTCCTCGAACTCCTTTATCAACAGCGGTCACTTGAGAAAGGCCGACCACCATCCCTTCCTCACCGACGGCAGCAACAACATCGTCGACGCCAACTCGGGCCAGCCACTGGCTTATGATCAGTACGGCGATATCACCGGGATATCGTATAAGTTTGGCGGTCCTACCCGTTATGCCATTCTAAATACCAACAACGTCGCCGAGACGCCGTATAACGCCAACCTGAAGTATTATGATCACTTCAAGGAAGTATTTCAGACCGGCTCGACGTACAATAACATTATCGACATCTCCGGCGGCAACGACAAGTCAGATTTCAACATCTCGGCAGCCAACAACCACACCATTACACCGGTCATGAAGGCCGGCTATCTCGACAGAAGCAACCTTACCGCCAATATCGGGACGGAGCTCTTCAAAGGATTCAAGATCCGCTCCATTACCCAACTGGTCTACACCCGCAATACCATCACCCCGGGTCTCGGCGGCCCAGGCGGCTTCCAGTACGGAAAAGGCAACTCCCTCGGCAACAACGGAACGGTCTTCTCCTGGCTCAACACTTCGCCCTTCTTTAGTCTGAAATATAAGCTGGCGGATGGAACCTCGCCCGCTTACCAGGTGGCGGATTTCTTAAGCATCAACGCCTTCAACCCCTATTATCAGCAAGAATATGTAAACGGCATCGACAACAAGATCGATATCGTCCAGAACTTCGACGCCGACTGGAAGATCAGCCACTTCTTCGAGCTGGACGCGAAATACGGCATCAACTACCGGACAGAGAACGCGCGCTGGACCTATGCCAACCAATCCGAGAACATCAACTCCCAGCAGACGGACAGCTGGGCCAGCAACTTCGCCCCCGATCGGAATGGCGAGATCGACAACTGGCAATATAATAACACCTTCCAGAACTTCCTGGGTACGGCCTATTTCCGGACGGATTTCCAGAATGACTTCCATCTGAAGCTTCCGATCACCACCACGACGATGGCGGCCTTCGACTATCGCAAAAAGGACTACAAGGAGTATGATACCTATGGAGTCGGCCTGTCCCTCGCACCGCCGATCAACCTCCAGTCCACGGGAAGCCAGGCAGTGTATTATGATTACAAGGAGCCCTTTATCACATATGGATACCTGGTGAACCAAACCATCGACTTCGGCAATCTCGGCGGGGTAGCCGGCGGTTTCCGCAGTGACTATTCCTCGGCCTTCGGTCAGGGTTCCAAGGCCTTCACCTTCCCGCATGTCAACGGCTATTTTATTCCTTCCGCACTGAACTTCTGGTCCAACGGGAAGATGTCAAACGTCC